>WNFD01000354.1_pt1 | contig 44966 bp, 43 predicted proteins | sample 5400491 | NCBI WGS metagenome assembly WNFD01 (sample SAMN13153343, study PRJNA577476) | soil metagenome | isolation source: 120 cm saprolite under Douglas fir tree site 2 hole 2 replicate 2 | place: USA:California | collected 2015-04-18
TCGACCTCGTGAAGCGCCTGCGCACCGCGCTGCACTCGAGCAATAGCAAGACGGACCCGCGCTTCAACCAGGCCGCGCTCAAGCTCCTGCCCCAGGCGTCGTTGTTGATCCAGCCGGTCCAGGTCAGCGACGAGCTCCTTGGCATCTTCGCCATCTCCTGGGTGCGCGACGCGCACGCCTTCTCGATGGACGACCTGCGCCTCGCCGACGGCATCGCCAAGCAGGCGGCGGTGGCGATCGAGCTGCACCGCACGCAGCGGCACATCATCGAGCAGGAGCGGCTCAACGCGGTCGGCAAGATGGCGAGCGGCCTCGCCCACGACTTCAACAACGCGCTGGTACCGATCTCCGGCTACGCGGAGATGCTGCTCGAGCACCCGGAGATCCTCCAGGACGCGGCCAAGTCCACCCGATATCTCAAGCTGATCATGACCGGGGTGGAGGACGCGGCCAGCGTGGTGAGCCGGCTGCGCGAGTTCTACCGAAAGCGCGAGGAGGGTGAGACCTACCGGCCGCTCTCGCTCAACCAGATGGTGGAGCAGGCGGTGGCCCTCACCCGCCCCCGCTGGCGCGACGAGGCGCTCGGCAGCGGCCGCACGATCCTCGTGGAGGCCGACTTGCGCCCGGTGCCCCGCATCCTGGGCAGCGAGTCCGAGATGCGCGAGATGCTCGCCAACCTCATCTTCAACGCGGTGGACGCCATGCCCGAAGGCGGCCTGATCCGCCTCCGCACCGGCATGCGCGAGGCCTCCGCGAGCGAGGAGACCCCGATGGTCCCGCGGGTGCCCCAGGTGTTCCTGGAGGTGAGCGACACTGGCACCGGCATGACCGACGACGTGCGCCGCCGCTGCCTCGAGCCCTTCTTCTCCACCAAGGGCGAGCGGGGCACCGGCCTCGGCCTGCCCATGGTGTACGGCATCGTCAAGCGCCACCGCGGCACCATGGACATCGAGTCGACCGTCGGCAAGGGCACCACGTTCATCGTCCTGATGCCCGCCGACACCAGCCACGCCCGCGAGGTCGCGCCGCGCACGCAGGCCCCCTCTTCCGGACCGCTCCACGTCCTGGTGGTAGACGACGAGCCGATCGCCCGCGACGTGCTCAGCGAGTACCTCATGGGCGACGGCCACACCGTGGACACCGCGGTCAACGGGCGTGAGGCCTTCGAGAAGTTCAAGGCGGGCCGGTACGCGCTGGTCATCACGGACCGGGCGATGCCGGAAGTAGGCGGCGATCAGCTCGCCGCGATGGTCAAGGAGGTCTCGCCTGACACGCCGATCATCCTGCTCACCGGTTTCGGCGATCTGATGAACGCGGCCGGCGAGAAGCCGGACGGCGTGGACATGGTGGTGAAGAAGCCGATCCGCCTCGCCACCCTCCGCGAGGTCCTCGCCAAGATGACCGACGGCTCGCGCGCCGCCGAGACCGCCCCCAGCACCCGCGCCTGACGCTCCACCCCTTCAGCGGCCGAAGAGGGCCGCGCCGCCCGCCGCGCTGACCAGCACCGCCAGCCACGGCGGCGCCTTCCAGATCACCAGCAGCGCGAAGGCGACCAGGGCCAGCGCGAAGTCGGCGGGCCCCCCGATGGCCTTGGTCCACACCGGATCGTACAGCGCGCCCAGCAGCACGCCGACCACCGCGGCGTTGACACCCCGCAGGCAGGCTCGCATGAGCGCCCCGCGGCCCAGCGACGCCCAGAACGGCAGCACTCCCAGCACCAGGAGCAGGCCGGGCAGGAAGATCGCGACCAGGCAGAGCGCCGCGCCGGGCCATCCGGAAGGCGGCGCCGTCATGATCGCGCCCAGGTAGGCCGCGAAGGTGAAGAGCGGCCCCGGGACCGCCTGGGCGGCCCCGTAGCCGGAGAGAAACGCGTCCTCGCTCACCCAGCCGGGCTCCACCACCGAGGCGTGCAGCAGCGGCAGCACGACGTGCCCCCCGCCGAAGACGAGCGCACCGGCGCGGTAGAGCGCATCCGCCACCGCGAGCGCCGGCACGGCCCAGACGGCGGCGGCGATGGGCAGCCCGATCAGGAACAGGGCGAACACCACGAGCGCGGCGACCGCGAGACCCCGCGGCACCGGGATCGGCAGCCGCGCGGCCGCGCCGACCGCCGGCGCCTCGCGCGGGAGCCACGCTCCGGCGATAGCGCCGGCGAGGATCGCGGCGATCTGCCCGATCGCGGTGGGAGCGGCGGTCACGATGAGGGTGGCGACCACCGCGATGGTGGCCCGGGGGCGGTCGGGGCAGAGGCTCCGCGCCATGCTCCACACCGCCTGCGCGACCACCGCCACCGCGGCCACCTGCAGCCCGTGGAGCAGCCCGGCGCTGAGCGGGCCGGTCAACGCGGCGGCGCCCTGCGCGAACAGGACCATGGCCACTGCGGACGGGAGCGTGAAGCCGAGCCAGGCGGCGACGCCTCCGAGGAGCCCGCCACGACTCAGCCCCACCGCGAAGCCCACCTGGGAGCTGGCCGGCCCGGGCAGGAGCTGGCAGAGGGCCACCAGATCGGCGTAGGCCGCCTCGCTCAGCCAGCGGCGCCGCTCCACGAACTCCGTCCGGTAGTAGCCCAGATGCGCGATGGGGCCGCCGAAGGAGGTGAGACCTAAGCGCAGGAAGACCGCGAAGACGGACCACGCGGAGTCCGGCATCGGCACCCTAGCCCGGATCCACCATCGATTCCGGCCGCACCGCGCGGTCGAACTCCTCCGCGCTGAGGTAGCCGAGCGCCAGTGTCGCCTCCTTGAGGGTCAGCCCTTCGGCGTGCGCCTTCTTGGCGATCGCGGCGGCCCGGTCGTAGCCGATGATCGGGGAGAGGGCGGTGACCAGCATGAGCGAGCGCTCGACGAGGGACCGGATGCGCTCGCGGTCCGGCTCGATGCCCTGGGCGCAGTACCGGTCGAACGAGTCGCACGCATCCGCGAGCAGGCGCACCGAGCCCAGCACGTTGTGGATGATGAGCGGCTTGAAGACGTTCAGCTCGAAGTGGCCGGAGGCGCCGCCGATCCCCACCGCCACGTCGTTGCCCATCACCTGCGCGCACACCATGGTGAGCGCCTCGCACTGGGTCGGATTGACCTTACCCGGCATGATCGAGCTGCCCGGCTCGTTCTCCGGGATGCGCAGCTCGCCGATGCCGCAGCGCGGCCCCGAGGCGAGCCAGCGCACGTCGTTGGCGATCTTGGTGAGCGATCCGGCCAGGGTCCGGAGCGTCCCGTGGGCGCTGACCAGGGCGTCGTGGGCGGCGAGGGCCTCGAACTTGTTGGGCGCGGAGACGAAGGCCCGCCCGGTCAGGTCGGCGATGACGCGGGCCGCCCGCTCGCCGAAGCCCCGCGGGGCGTTGAGGCCGGTGCCGACCGCGGTGCCGCCCAGCGCAAGCTCGCGCAGATGTGGCAGCGCGGCCCGCACGTGCTCGACGCTGTGATCGAGCTGGCTCGCCCAGCCCGAGATCTCCTGCCCGAGCGTGAGCGGCACCGCATCTTGAAGGTGCGTGCGCCCGATCTTGACGATGTCGTTGAGCGCGCGCGCTTTCGCCCACAGGGTGTCCCGCAGCCGGCCCACCGACGGGATCAGCCGCCCCTCCAGCTGCTCCACCGCGGCGATGTGCATCGCGGTGGGAAAGGTGTCGTTGGAGGACTGGCTGCGGTTGACGTCGTCGTTCGGATGCACCGGCTGCTGGGAGCCGAGGCGGCCGCCGAGCAGCTCGTTGGCGCGGTTGGCGATCACCTCGTTGGCGTTCATGTTGGTCTGGGTCCCGCTGCCCGTCTGCCAGACCACAAGAGGGAAGTGGGTGTCGAGACGGCCGTCGATGACCTCGTCGGCCGCGTGCACGATGCCCCGAGTCTTGTCCTCGGGCAGCAGGCCGAGCTCTCGGTTCACGAGCGCGGACGCCTTCTTGAGGATGCCCAGGGCGCGGATCATCTCCCGCGGGAACCGGTCGCGCCCGATCCGGAAGTGCTCGAGCGAGCGCTGGGTCTGCGCGCCCCAGTAGCGATCGCTCGGCACCTCGATGGTGCCCATCGTGTCCTTCTCGGTTCGCGTCGTGGTCATCGGGGCCTCCCGTGGCTTGCTTGAGCCGGTTCTCGCCTTCGCATAGTATCGCCGGGAGAGGAGAGCGCGCCATGGACTGTTGCGGTCACGAGGGCCCGGGGGGCGACGCCCGCTTCGATTTCCGCCGGGTGGCCGACGGCGTCCACGTCGCGGTCGCCGCCCCCGCCTACAAGGTCAACTCCAACACCGCGATCATCGAGAGCGACGACGGCGCGGTGATCGTGGACACGTACTCCAAGCCCTCCGCGGCGCGGGTAATCGTGGGCCGCCTCCGCGACATCACGGCCCGGCCGGTGCGCTACGTCGTCAACACCCATTTCCACTGGGACCACTGGCACGGCAACGAGGTCTACCCCGCGGCGTATCCGGGCGCCGAGATCATCACCAACCAGGTCACCCGCGAGGCGATGGTGAAGAAGGGCCTCAAGCGCATCCAGGACCACGTGCGGCAGGTTCCCGGGGAGATCGCCCGGCTCCGCGCCGAGCTGGCGGCGGCGGCCACCGCCGAGCAGCGCGCGACGCTCCAGGCCGATCTGAGGCTCGCCGAATCGTATCTCGCCGAGGTCCGGGCGATGAAGCCGGCGCTGCCCACCATGGCCTTCGAGCGGACGATGACGCTCTACCGTCGAGACCGCGAGATCCAGCTCCTCTATCTGGGCCGGGCCCACACCGAAGGCGACGTCTTCGTCTACCTGCCGAAGGAGAAGGTCATCATCACCGGCGACGCGGTCATCGGCTGGACGCCGTTCATGGGGGACGGCTACCCGGAGGACTGGGTCACCACCCTCGACCGGCTGGCCGAGCTGCCGTGGGACACCCTCATCATGGGCCACGGCGAGCCCGCGGGGCGGGACTGGCTCCGGACCTTCCGCGGCTACATCCACGACATGGCCCTGGCGGTACGCGAGGAAGCCGCGACCGGCGCGAGCCTGGACGACGTCAAGCAGCGCGTGACCGCGCGCCTCGCCCCGACCTACGAGCCGGCATTCGCCGCCTATCAGCACTACCGCCCGTGGCGCCAGGGCCTGCTCGCCAATATCGAGCGCACGTATCCGATGGCAAGCTGAGCGGGCGATGGCGACGGACGAGGCGCTCTTCAATCCGCTCACCCCGGAGTTCCACGCCAACCCGTATCCGTTCTACCAGCGCATGCGCGAGACCGATCCGGTCCACCTGAGCCCGCTCGGTCTCTGGGTCCTCACGCGCTACGACGACTGCGTGACGTCGCTGCGCGATCCGCGGTTCGGCCGCGACGGCTTCGAGGCCATCCTGGCGGCCCAGTACGGCGAGGAGTCCGAGACCGGGCGCCTGCCCCGATCGATGCTCTTCCGGGATCCGCCGGATCATACGCGCCTGCGCGCGCTCGTCAATCGCGCGTTCACCCCGCGGGTGATCGAGGGTATGCGCGGGCAGATCCAGGCCGTGGTGGACCGGCTGCTCGACCAGGTCGAGCGGCGCGGCCACATGGACGTCATCGGCGACCTCGCCTATCCGCTGCCGGTCACCGTGATCTGCGACATGCTCGGGGTGCCGGTGGGCGATCACGAGCAGATGCGGGACTGGTCCTCCGACATCATCCGCAGCCTCGACGCCATCGGGATCCCGTCGGACGACTCGGTCGTCGAGCGCGGGCGCGTCGGGCGGCGCGGGATCGCCGACTACTTCCGCGCGCTCCTGCCCGAGCGGCGCCGGCACCCGCGCGCCGATCTCCTGTCCTCGCTGATCGCGGTGGAGGAGCAGGGCGACCGGCTCACCGAGGGCGAGCTGCTGGCGACCTGCGTGCTGCTCTTCATCGCGGGCCACGAGACCACCGTCAACCTGATCGGCAACGGCCTGCTCGCCCTGCTGCGCCACCCCGCGGAGCTCGAGCGCCTGCGTGCTGCACCGGGGTTGATCGGCTCCGCGGTGGAGGAGCTGCTGCGCTTCGACAGCCCCGTGCAGCGGACGGCCCGCATCACGAACGCGGAGGTGGACGTGGGCGGTAAGACCCTGCCGACGGGCGCCTTCGTGGTCACCGCCATCGGCGCGGCCAACCGGGATCCACGCCACTTCCCCGACCCAGACCGGCTGGACATTGGCCGGACCGAGAACCGCCACATCGCCTTCGGGTTCGGGATCCACTTCTGCCTGGGCGCTCCCCTGGCCCGCGTGGAGGGCCAGCTCGCCCTGGGCACGCTGATGCGGCGGATGCCGAAGCTGCGGCTGGCCGGCCCGGACCTCGAATGGCGGGAGTCCTCGACCCTGCGAGGCCTCAAGGCTCTGCCGGTCGAGTTCTAGCCCCCCTACTCTCTCCCCATCGGGGAGAGGGCAGGTTGAGAGGGGGCTAACGGCGAACAGCTGAGAAGTTACTTGAGAGTGTCGACACCCGCCTTCCCGATCTGAGCGTCCTGCGCCCCGGTCACGCCCGACACCCCGATCCCACCGGCGATCTTGCCGTCGATGACGATCGGCCACCCACCGTCGAGGGGCATCGCCCCGCTCAATCTGAGGATTCTCAGATTGGCCCCACCCTGAGCGACCAAATCCTCGAAGACCTTGGTGGGCCGGCGGAACGCCACCGCGGAATAGGCCTTCTCGCGGGCCACCTCGACGCTGCCGAACTGGGCGCCGTCCAGGCGCTGCGTCATCACGAGGTTGCCGCCGGAATCGAGAATGGTGATCACCACGGGCCAGCTGTTCTTCTTGGCCTCCGCCTCCGCGCCCGCCATGACCTTCTTGGCTTGATCGAGCGTGATGCCCGGACCATAGGGTGGCGGCGCCTGCGCGCCCGCGGTGGCTGCCGTGAGAATCAGTGCCGTGCCGATGGCCAGGGACAGCAGTCGTTGCCTCGTCATGCGTTCCTCCTCGGTGGGTGACGGTGGTGGACCAGCATCAGGGAGCACGTCTGGCACTAAACTACGGACCCGGCCCGGCGGTTCCCCGGCCCGGTGGATCTCCGGACGTCGGCCGCGCCACGAACCGGCGCATGTCGCCCTTCGCCCGCCGGTCCTCGCCCTCGATCTCGAAGCCACCGGCCTCGACCGCGCGCTCGGTGTCCCGGTTCGGATGACACCCACCGGTGAACCCGGTCCAGACCGGTTGCAGGAGATCCTGGAGCCGGGCCTTCCAGGGGCGGGTCGAGCGCACGTGCTCGAGCATCCGGAGCTGCCCGTCCCGGCGCAACACGCGCCGGACTTCCAGAAAGCCCCGGCGTGGATCGGGGACGCTGCAGAAGACGAGGCCGCTCAGGACCGTGTCGAAGGCCGCGTCGCGAAACGGGAGGGCCTCGGCGCTCCCGACCACGAGGGGCACCCGCGGGGCGCGGCGCCGGGCGCGCTGCAGCGCCGCCCACGACGGCTCGAGGCCGACGGCGCGCGTGTCGGCGGGTAGGAGCGGCAGATTGCGCCCGGTGCCGCAGCCCAGGTCGAGCACGCGGCCGCGGGCGCCGGCCACGAGCCAGCCCCGCCAGCGGGCGAGGCCCGTGGCTTCGCACAGGGCGCAGACCGCGTCGTAGAGCCACGGGTTCTGCTCGACCCCTCGCATCGGGACCCCTAGGTCAGCAGGTCCTTCTTGAAGCGCTCCAGGGCCTGCACGTGCTCGGCCGGCGTCTTCAAGCCCAGTCCCACCGTGTGCACGCAAAGGTGCGTGATTCCACGCATCGCGCGCCAGGCCGCGAGCTCGGCAGAGCGCTGCTCCGCCGGGACCTGCGCCAGCGTCATGCGCCCCTCGATGCCGAAGACCGCGGGGTCGCGCCCGGCCTCGCGGATCAGCCCATGCAGCCGGTCCACGATGGCCTGGGCCTCGGGCCCCGGTCGGAAATGGGGCATCCACCCGTCCGCGAGCCGCGCCGCGCGACGGACGACGGGCTCGCTCTCGCCGCCCATCCAGATCGGGATCGCGCGCCGGGGCGGCAAGGGATTGAGACCCGCGTCGGTGAGCCGGTGCCACTGGCCGTTGATCGTCACGAGGTCCCTGGCCCAGAGCGCGCGCAGCAGCTCGATCTGCTCCTCGATGCGCGCGCCACGATTCGTGAAGCGCTCGCCGAGGGCCTCGAACTCCACCGCGTTCCAGCCGACCCCGACGCCCAGGCGCAGCCGGCCGGCCGAGAGCACATCCACCGCGGCGGCCTGCTTCGCCACGAGCGCGGTCTGACGCTGGGGCAGGATCAGGATCCCGGTGACCAGCTCCACTCGGCGGGTGGCCGCGGCGAGGAACCCGAACAACACGAACGGCTCATGGAAGGAGTGGCGGTAGGTGTACGGACCCTTCCAGCCGCCGGGCCGATCGGGGTTCGCGCCGAGCACGTGGTCGAAGGTGAGGATATGGGTGTAGCCCATCGCCTCGACCGCCTGGGCGTAATCACGGATCGCCCCTGGATCCGCCCGATCTCGACCTGCGGGAAGACCACGCCGATGTGCACGGCGGGAGTCTAGCCCGACGGGGGCGGGTCCTCCGTGGCGCCCTGGAAGAGGGGCAGCGCGCCGTGTCCCCTCGCCCGCTCGCTCGAGATCAGTCGGAGCTTGGTCCGGACGCCGCCCCGCGCGGAGAAGCCGCCGACCTTGCCATTCGCGGCGAGCACGCGATGGCACGGCACGATGATCGCGAACGGGTTCTGGCCCAGCGCCTGCCCCACGTCGCGGGCGGCGCCCGGCTCGCCCATGCGGGCCGCGACCTCGCCATAGGACAGGGTCGTGCCCGGGGGAATCGTGCGCGCGGCCTCGTACACGCGGCGATGAAAGGGCGGCACCCCGTCCATGTCGAGCGTCACGGTATCGAGCTCGCAGGCCTCACCCCGGAGCAGCGCGACCACGCCGTCGATGGCGCGCTGCACCGGCGCGGGCGGTGGCGCCTCGCGCGCGTCCGGGAACCGCCGCCGCAGCCGCGCCCGCGTCTCGTGCTGGCTCCCTTCCGGGAGCTGCACGCCCGCGATCCCGCGCCCGTTCCACGCGATCCCGCACGGCCCGATCGCGGTGTCGAAGAGCGCGAAGCCGGTCTCTAGCCCAGTCGCCATTGACGGATCTGCTCCGTGTGCTCGCGGTAGTGCCCCGCGCCGGCCCCGTCGAACGGACCACGGGCGGCGCCGTCCGCGGCCAAGAGCGCCTCCGGCAGCGCGGCGGCCGCGGCCAAGAGCTTGCGATGAGAGGCGTCCAGCTCGGCGAGCACGTCGGCGGTCTTCACGCCCGCCTTCTGGTCGACGAACCGCGCATTCCACGCATCGAAGTCATCGTACGTCCCCGCGGCGTACGGCGCATCCCCTTTCCCGACCCGGCCCAGCGCGGCGGCCATCTCGTCGTGCCAGCCCGAGATGTGGATCAGGATCTCGCGCACTCCCCAGGTGCCGAGCCAGACCCGGCGCATGTCCTCCTCGGTCAGCCCGTCGATCGCCCCCCGCAGCTCCCCGAACGCCAGATCGGCTTCCCGCAGCAGCGTGGCCTTGTCGCTCATCGATCCCTCCCGCGTGGAATGTCTCGCTTCTTTCACCTGAGACCCCAGCCGGGAGCCGTTGTGAAAAGTGATAGATTGCTTCCCGGGCCGCGACTGGCCCGAGGAGACCCAATGGCCATTCGGATCGAGCGAAGCGACATGGTGGCGACGATCGTCATGGACCGCCCCGAGGCCCGCAACGCGGTGGACGGACCCGCGGCGCGGGCCCTGATCGAAGCCTTCGAGGCGTTCGAGCGGGACGACACCCTCCGGGTCGCCGTGCTCTGGGGCGCGGGCTCCACCTTCTGCGCGGGGGCGGACCTCAAGGCCCGGGGAACCGAGCGAGGCCTGCGATTGGCCGCCGACGGCCACGGACCCATGGGCCCCACCCGGATGGCGTTCACGAAGCCGACGATCGCCGCCGTCGAGGGCTACGCGGTGGCGGGCGGGCTCGAGCTCTCCCTGATGTGCGACCTGCGCGTGGCCGGGGACACCGCGATCTTCGGGGTCTTCTGCCGGCGCTGGGGCGTGCCGCTGCTCGACGGCGGCACCGTGCGGCTGCCCCAGCTCATCGGTCTCTCCCGCGCGCTCGACATGATCCTGACCGGCCGCCCGGTGGACGCCCACGAGGCGCTCGGCTTCGGGCTGGCCAACCGGGTGGTCCCGGCCGGCCGGGCCCGCGAGGAGGCGGAGACGCTGGCGCGGGCCATCGCGGCCTTCCCGCCGCGCTGCGTGCGCAGCGACCGGCGCTCCGCCTGGGAGAGCGGAGGGCTGCCCCTGCCCGCCGCCATGACCAACGAGTTCGCGCTGGGCAAGGCAACGACCGATTCGGGCGAGAGCCAGGCGGGCGCCCAGCGCTTCGCGGCGGGAGCCGGCCGTCACGGGCAGTTCTGACCCCAACCCCTTTCCCCACGGAGAGACCAGTGTCCGATCGACCGCTCAAGGTGTACGTCATCCAGAGCCGCAGCGAGCGCGACTACGCCGACTGCCAGGCCGCGCTCGACCGCGTCCCCGCGCAGCTCGTGTCCCTGCCCTTCATCAGCGACCCGGACGAGGTGATCGCGCGCGCCCGCGACGCCGACGCGCTCATCATCTCGTCGTCCCCGGTCACCCGGCGGGTGATGGAGTCGCTCGAGGGCCTCAAGGCGGTCATGCGCACCGGCGTGGGCTACGACGTCATCGACGTGGCCGCCGCGACCGAGCTGGGCGTGGTGGTGATCAACGTGCCCGACATCTGGATCCGCGAGGTGGCCAACCATGCCCTCGCGCTCCTGCTGGCCTGGAACCGCAAGATCGTCACGCTCGACCGCGAGATGCGCGCGGGCGTCTGGGGCTCGCGGGGCGCGGTCACCGGCTCGCTCCACGGCGAGACCGTGGGCATCGTCGGGCTCGGCAATATCGGCAGCGCCTTCGCGCGCCGGACCGCCGCGCTCGAGACCCGGGTGATCGCCTGCGACCCGTACGTGGACGAGGCCCGCTTCAAGACGCTCGGCGTCGAGCACGTCACCCTCGACGAGCTGGCCGCGCGGGCGGACTACGTCTCGGTCCACGCGCTGCTGAACGCGGAGACCCGCGGCCTGATCAACGAGGCGTTCTTCCACCGCATGAAGCCGACATCGTGCCTCATCAATACCTCGCGCGGGCCCGTCGTCGACGAGGCGGCCCTCGCCCGCGCCCTCCAGGAAGGCCGGCTGGCCGGCGCCGCCCTCGACGTCTTCGAGGAGGAGCCGCTCGGGGCGGACAGCCCACTGCGGCGCATGGACAACGTTATTCTCACGCCGCATGCCGCCTACTTCTCCTCGCCGGCGGTAGCTCAGGTACCGAAGAGGTGCGGCGAGGAGATCGCCCGCGTGCTGGTGAAGGAGCGCCCGTTGAACGTGGTCAATCCCGAGGTCTACGCGCCCGGGCGCGTGCGCCGGGGCCGGTAGACGCGGCGGGAGACCGCCATGCGCCTCGGTGTCTTCAGCTACAACGTGGAGTACGGCGCGCGGCCGGACGAGCTGGCGCGCGCCGCGGAGGAGCGCGGGTTCGAGTCCTTCTGGGTGGGCGAGCACACCCACATCCCGGCCACCCGGCAGACCCCGTACCCGGGGGGCGAGCCGCTGCCCAAGCCCTACTACCACATGGCCGATCCGTTCGTCTCGCTCATGGCCGCGGCGGCCGCGACCCGGACGATCAAGCTCGGCACCGGCATCTGCCTCGTGGTCGAGCACGATCCCATCGTGCTCGCCAAGTCCGTGGCCACGCTGGACTGGCTCTCCCGCGGCCGCGTGCTCTTCGGCATCGGCGGCGGCTGGAATCGCGAGGAGATGGAGCACCACGGCACGCCGTTCACCAAGCGGTGGCGCGTCCTGCGCGAGCGCGTGCTGGCCATGAAGGCCCTCTGGACGCAGGAGGAGGCGTCGTTCCACGGCGAGTTCGTCAACTTCGACCGCGCGATCTCGTTCCCCAAGCCGGTGCAGACGCCGCACCCCCCGATCCTGTTCGGCGGGGCCACCGCCCAGGGCCGCGCCCGCGTGGTGGACTACTGCGACGGCTGGATCCCGATCGACGTGCTGCTGGACGACCTGCCCGCCGCCATCGCCGATCTCCGGCAGAAGGCACAGGCCGCGGGCCGCCGGCCGGACGGGCTCTCGGTCTCGGTCTTCGCCTTCAAGCCGCCCACGCCGGACGCGGTGAAGCGCATGGAGGACATGGCGGTGGAGCGGGTCACGATCGTGGCGCCACGCCGCCTCGACGATGCGCTGCCCTTCCTCGATCGCATGGTACCGCTCGCCGGCTGAGATGCCTGAGCTCGACGCCGGGACCGTCGCCGCGTACTGGGGACGCGAGAACCTCGCCGAGGCCATCCTGGCCGCCCTCACCGCCCGGGGCACCGATCTCGACGCCCTCACGCCGGACGCCTTGGCGCCGGTGGACCAGTTCCACGGGGGTGGCAAACCCGTCACCGTGCGCCTCGCGGGGCTCGCCTCAGCCGGGCCCGGCATGCAGGTGCTCGACGTCGGCGGCGGATTCGGCGGCCCCGCCCGCACGCTGGCCGTGGAGTTCGGCTGCCTGGTCACGGTGGTGGACCTGACCGCCTCCTACGTGCGTGCGGCGCAGGTGCTGACCGCGCGCATGCGCCTCGACGATCGGGTGAGCCACCACGTCGGCAATGCGCTGGCCCTGCCCTTCCCCGACGAGACGTTCGACCTGGTGTGGACCCAGAACAGCGGCATGAACGTCGCGGACAAGGAGCGCCTCTACGCGGGCTTCCACCGGGTGCTGCGGCCGGGCGGGCGGCTGGCGCTGCAGGAGCCGATGGCCGGCCCGGTGGAACCGCTGCTCTACCCGGTGATGTGGGCGCACGACGCCTCCACGAGCTTCCTGCGGCCGCCGGCCGCGATGCGGGCGGTGATCGAGGGCGCCGGCTTCCGGGCCCGCGTCTGGGACGACGTGACCGCGGAGACCGCGGGACCCACGACCGCGGCGGGCATTCCCGCGCACAGCATCCAGCGCCTCGTGATGGGCGACGCCATCGACGAGATCATCCGCGTGGGCCATCGCAACCGGGACGAGGGCCGTCTCGTCTCGATCCAGGCGGTCTTCGAGCGGCCCCTCGACAAGACGGAGCCCGCTGGCTAGGATACCGATCCATGAGCGACGCCCTGACCGGCCAGACCGTGGAGCTGCTGCAGCAGATGATCCGCAACCAGTGCGTGAACGACGGCACCCTGCTCTCCGGCCAGGAGAGGCGCAACAGCGACACGCTGCGCAGCTATCTCGAGGGCAGCGGCCTCGACATCGAGGTGTACGAGCCGGCCCACGCCCCCGGCCGCGCGAGCCTCGTGGCCCGCATCGAGGGCACCGATCCCAAGGCGCCCACCCTGTGCCTCATGGGCCACACCGACGTGGTGCCGGTGAACCCCAAGACGTGGACGCGCGATCCCTTCGGCGGCGAGCTCGTCAACGGCGAGGTGTGGGGGCGCGGCGCGATCGACATGCTGAACCTCACCGCCTCGCAGGCGGTCGCGCTCAAGACGCTGGCGGGCCGGGGGTGGCGGCCGCGCGGCACGCTGGTCTACCTGGCCTGCGCGGACGAGGAGGCCGGCGGCACGCTCGGCGCCGGGCACGTGGTCGAGCGGCACTGGGACGCGCTCCGGGCCGACTACTGCCTGACCGAGAACGGCGGCACCGTGAGCCGCGGGGCCCTCGGCGACGAGCTGAACGTCACCGTCCACGTCGGCGAGAAGGGCGTGGCCTGGCGCCGCCTGCGGGTCAAGGGCACCCCCGGCCACGGCTCGATGCCCTACGGCGCGAACAATGCCCTCGTCAAGGCGGCCCAGGTGGTGAGTCGCCTGGCGGACTACCGGCCCTCGCCCTACGTCGACGAGCTGTGGCGGGCCTTCGTCGGCACGCTCCACCTCGATCCCGCCGTGAAGGAAGCGCTGGCCGATCCCTCGCGGGTGGACGAGTCCATCGACCGGCTCGCGCCCACCCTGGCCAAGCTCGCGTGGTCGGCGACCCACACCACGTTCTCGCCGAATGTCTGTCACGGCGGCGTGAAGACCAACGTGATCCCGGACGTGGTGGACGTCGAGGTCGATATCCGCACCGTCCCCGGCGACAACGAGGACGAGGTGCGCCGGCATCTCGACAAGGCCCTGGGCGGCCTGGCCGAGGAGATCGAGGTCGAGAAGCTCTTCTCCAAGCCCGCGTCCACGTCGCCCACCGGCACGCCGCTCTGGAGCGTCCTGGGACGGGTCGTCGACGCGCACTATCCGGGCGCGCGTCTGCTGCCGCGCATGATCGTGGGCTTCACCGACGCGCCTTACTTCCGTGAGAAGGGCGCGGTCGCTTACGGGTTCGGCCTCTTCTCGCGGGCCCTGACCTCCGAGGCGATGTCCGGCCGGTTCCACGGCAACGACGAGCGCATCGACGTCGAATCCCTGGCCCTCACCACCGAGGCCTGGCTCGAGGTGTGCGAGCAGTTCCTCGGGTAAGTGATCCCGCTCACCGGCTATAGCGACCGGCTCTCCGCCGCGCCCGGCGAGCGCATCGCCTTCAAGGTCTCGAGCGCGGCGGCGGCGCCGTATCGCGCCAGCCTCGCGCGGGTCGTGCACGCCGATCCGAATCCGGCCGGGCCCGGCGTGAAGATCGAGGACCTTGCCCACCGCTTCGCGGTCGAGCGACCTTCTAAGGTGCAGGCGCTCGCCCAGGGCTCCTACGCGCGCGTCGATGCCGCCGCGGCCCTGCGCACGCCGGGGCCCCTCACCGTGACCGCCCTGGTCTGGCCGACCCTCGCCGCCGCCCGCGAGCAGTGCGTGCTCTCGCGCTGGGACGAGGCCGGCGGCGCGGGCTGGGCGCTGTCGCTGAGCCCGGGCGGCATGACCGCGCGGGTCGGCGCTCCGGGCGGCGCGCCGCTCGCCATCACCACCGGCCGCGCCCTTCCACTGCGGCAGTGGTATCGCATCTGGCTCGTGGCCGATCCGGCCGCGGGCACGCTGCGTGTCGGCTACGCGGCGCTCGCCGGCGGCGGCCGCGAGGAGGCGTCTGCGCCGCTGCCGCCCGCGACCCGGCTCGACGCGGCCGCGCCGCTGCTGATCGGCGCGCGGCTCGGACGGGAGGCGCGCGAGCACTACAACGGCAAGATCGAGGACCCGGGGCTGCTCGCGGTGGCGGCGGCCGCGCCGGAGGCGCTGGTGCTCGATCCCCTGCTACCGCCCGCCGGCCTGATCGCGGGCTGGGACTTCTCCCAGGGGATCGACGGGCTCGACATCACCGACGTGGGGCCGCACCGGCTCGGCGGCCGGCTCGTGAACCTGCCCACGCGTGCGGTGACCGGGGCGCGCTGGACGGGGCGCGAGATGTGCTGGCGGCATGCCCCGCGCGAGTACGCGGCCATCCACTTCCACGACGACGACGTGTACGACGCGGGCTGGGCCACCGACTTCGAGCTCACGGTGCCGGACGATCTGCCGAGCGGCGCCTACCTCATGCGCCTGGCCGCGGAGGGCCACGCGGACGAGCTGCCGTTCTACGTGCGGCCGGCGCGCGGCAGGCCCCGCGCCGACGTCCTCTTCATCGCCTCCACCTACACCTACCAGGCCTACGCCAACCACGCGCGCGGCTCCACCGACGCCGCGTACCGCGAGCGGGTCGCCGCGTGGGGCGCCTATCCCCACAACCCGGACAACCATCCGGACTACGGCCGGTCCACCTACAACCGGCACCGCGACGGCAGCGGCATCTGCTACTCCTCGCGCCTCCGCCCCGTGCTGACGTTCCGGCCGCGCTACCTCACGTTCCTCGACGCGCGCGGATCGGGCCTGCGCCACTACTCCGCGGACACCCACCTGCTCGACTGGCTCGAGGCGCAGGGCATCCGGTACGACGTTGTCACCGATGAGGACGTGGACGCCGAGGGCGCGGCCCTGCTCGCCCCGTACGCGACCGTGCTCACCGGCTCGCACCCCGAGTACCACACCGCGCGCACGCTCGACGCCCACGCGGGGTATCTCGAGGGCGGCGGCAAGCTGGTCTACCTGGGCGGCAACGGCTTTTACTGGCGCATCGCCACCAGCCCCGCGGTGCCCGGCGTCATCGAGGTGCGGCGCGCCGAGGGCGGCATCCGGGCCTGGGACGCCCAGGTCGGCGAGTACTACCACGCCCTCGACGGTGCCTACGGCGGGCTGTGGCGCCGCAACGGGCGCCCGCCGCAGCGGATCGTGGGCGTCGGCTTCTCGGCCCAGGGGCTCTTCGAGGGCTCGTACTATCGCCGCCAGCCCGGGGCGGACGACCCGCGGGCGGCCTGGATCCTCGAGGGCGTCAAGGACGCGGTGATCGGCGACTTCGGCCTCTCGGGCGGGGGCGCAGCCGGCTTCGAGCTCGACCGCACGGACCCAACGCTCGGCACGCCCGCGGGCGCCATCGTGGTGGCCAGCTCCGAGGGGCACGGCCCCAGCTTCATCGTGGTGCCCGAGGAGCTGCTCTCGCACCTGGCGACGGTCAGCGGCGAGAAGCCGGCCCGGCTGCTGCGGGCCGACATGACCTATGCCGAGCTGCCGGGCGGGGGCGCGGTCTTCGCGGTGGGCTCCATCACCTTCTGCGGCAGCCTGTCGCACAACCGCTACGACAACAACGTCTCCCGCATCCTGCGCAATGTCCTGGACCGTTTCCGCGCGCGTCAATGAAGCTGACGGAAGCGCTTCAGATGACGTCTGACGAGGTCGTCGCGTTGGTCGGAGGAGGCGGGAAGACCACGGCCATGTTTCGACTGGCACGCGAGCTGGTGGACAACGGCGGGAGCGCGATCACCACCACGACCACCCGCATCTTCGGCGCGCAGATTGCGCTGGCGCCCGCCAACGTCCCCGCCGCCGACGCGACGCGGGAGCGGGTCTCGGCCGCGCTGGCGGTCCACCGGCACGTGCTCGTCATCGGCGCGACCGACGCCGGCAGCGGCAAGGCCGAAGGCGTCTCCCTCGATCTCTTCCGGCGCCTGCGCGCCTGGTTCCCGGGGGTGTGCCTCCTGAACGAGGCCGACGGCTCTCGCATGCGCCCCTTCAAGGCCCCCGCCGACTACGAGCCGGTGATCCCGGCGGACACGACGCTGGTCGTTCCCGTGGTCGGCGCCGACGTCTTCGGCAAGAGCCTGGACGCCGATCACGTCCACCGTCCGGAGCTCGTTTGCGCGCTGAGCGGCGCTCCGCCGGGGACGCCGATCACGCCCGCGATCGTGGCCCGGGTCCTGGCCCATCCCCAGGGGGGACGGAAGGGTGCGCCGGCCGGCGCGCGGGTCGTCGTCCTCATCAACAAGGTGGACAGTCTCCCGGATCGGGCCCCGGCGCGCGAGACGGCCGAGCGTCTCCTGCGCGAACCGGCGATCCACTCCGTCGTGCTGGCGTCGCTGCGCGGGGCGGCGCCGGTGCTCGAGGTCTGCGCGCGGTGATGCTCGACGTTCCGCGCCTTCGGGCCGACACGCCAGGCGTCGCCAACGTCCTGCACTTCAACAACGCGGGATCCGCCTTGCCGCCGCGACCGGTCGTCGAGGCGGTGATCGGCCATCTGCAGCGGGAGGCGGCCATCGGCGGATACGAGGCCGCCGCCGAGGCCGCGGACCGGATGGCCGACGTCTACGCGGCAGTCGCCGCCCTGATCGGCGCCGATCGGCACGAGATCGCGTTCGCGGAGAACGCCACCCGGGCCTGGGACATGGCCTTCTATTCGATCTATTCGATCCCCTTCCGCGCCGGGGACCGCATCGTCACCGCGCGGGCCGAGTACGCCTCGAACTACCTCGCGTTCCTGCAGATGAAGCAGCGCGTGGGCGTCGAGATCGACGTGGTCGGCGACGACGCCTCGGGCCAGCTCGACGTGGCCGCGCTCGAGCGCGCGATCCGGCCGCGGACCCGGCTCATCGCGATCACCCACGTCCCGACCCAGGGCGGGCTCGTGAACCCGGCCGCGGAGGTAGGCCGGATCGCCGCGCGGCACGGCATCCTCTACCTGCTCGACGCCTGCCAGTCGGTCGGCCAGCTCGCGGTGAACGTCCGCCGAATCGGCTGCCACATGCTCTCGGCCACCGGGCGCAAGTACCTGCGGGGCCCGCGCGGCACCGGCTTTCTCTACGTCCGGCGCGACACCATCGGCACCCTCGAGCCACCCTTCATCGATCTCGAGGCCGCCTCCTGGATCGACGCCGACACCTACACGCTCCGCGACGACGCCCGCCGCTTCGAGAACTGGGAGCGCTTCGTGGCCGGCCAGATCGGCCTCGGGGTGGCCGTACGCTACGCCCTGGCCCTGGGCATCGAAGCCATCGAGGCCCGGGTCAAGGCGCTCGCGTCGCGGCTGCGGCGGGAGCTCGCGAAGCAACCCGGCGTGACCGTTCACGACCTCGGTGCCGAGCAGTGCGGGATCGTGACCTTTCTGAGAGCCGGCGAGGAGCCCCAGGCCACGCGCCAGCGCCTCCGGGCCATGTACATCAACGTCACCCACACCCAGGCCCGCTCCTCGCGGCTCGACCTGCCCGCGCGCGGCTTCGACGCCCTCGTCCGCGCCAGCGTGCACTACTACAACGACGAAGCCGAGGTCGAGCGCTTCGTGCGCGCGGTCGCGGGATAGGAGAATCACCATGACCACGGTGGAGACAGCGCTCGGGCCGGTGGCCACGTCCGAGCTCGGCGCCACGCTGATGCACGAGCACATCGTCACCCGCTCCCCCGGCGTGCAGGAGAACTGGCCCCACCTCTGGGACCGGGCGGCCATTCTCGCGATGGCGGAGCGGAAGATGGCCGATCTCCACGCCCGGGGCATCCGCGCGATCGTCGACCTGACCACCGTGGACCTGGGCCGGGACATCGGCCTGATCACGGACGTGGCCCGCCGCTCGCGCGTCCACGTGATCGTGGCCACCGGCGTCTGGTGGATGCCCCAGCGGTACTTCAGCGCCCACGGGGTGGACGCGGTGGCCGAGCTGTTCATCCGCGACATCACCCAAGGCATCGGTCTGAGCGGCGTCAAGGCCGCCATCATCAAGTGCGCCACCGATACCGCCGGCGTGACCCCGGTCATCGAGAACATCCTGCGCGCCTCCGGGCGGGCCCAGAAGGCGACCGGAGTGCCGATCTCCACCCACACCTGGGCCGCGGGCCGATCCGGGGAGGCCCAGCAGGCGATCTTCGCGCAGGAGGGCGTCGATCTGAGCCGCGTCATCATCGGCCATAGCGGCAACAGCGAGGACCTGGGCTACCTCCGCGGGCTCATGGAGCGGGGCAGCACCATCGGCATGGACCGCTTCGGCCTCGAGCACTTCCTGCCCACCGCCAAGCGGGTCGAGGTCATCGGCCGTCTGTGCGCGGAGGGCTACGCGGGGCGCATGGTTCTCTCGCACGACGCCAATTGCTGGTCCGACATGCTCTCCGAGGACGACAAGCGGCGGACCCGGCCGCTCTGGCACTACAATCACATTCCCGACGACATCCTGCCCGCGCTCCGCAAGGCAGGGGTCAGCGAGGACCAGATCGAGCAGATGCTCGTGCGCAATCCCCGCGCGATCTTCGAGGCGCGGGGGCAAGGAGCCGCGTGATGGCAACCATCCTGGGTACCGGCGCCTATCGCTACCGGGTCGACGACCGGTGGGCCAAGCTGCCGCCGGGGCAGGAGTTCAACGCGGACGTGGCCGCGGTCGGCGTGGACGGGCAGGATCGGGTGTACGCGTTCAATCGCGGTCCGCACCCGATGGTCGTGCTCGACCGCGAGGGCAACTTCCTGCGCTCGTGGGGCGAAGGCGTCTTTCATCGCGCCCACGGCGTCCACACGGCGCCCGACGACACCTTGTGGCTGACCGACGACGGCGACCACACCGTCCGCCACTGCACGCTCGACGGGAAGGTCCTCCTGACCATCGGGATCCCCGGCGCACCCAAGCCCTACATGAGCGGCGCGCCGTTCCATCGCTGCACCCATACCGCGCTGTCGCCGCAGGGCGATCTCTACGTCTCGGACGGCTACGGCAACGCGCGCATCCACAAGTTCGCCCCGAACGGCACCCTGCTCCGCTCCTGGGGCGGGCCGGGCACCGATCCAGGGCAGTTCAATATCCCGCACAATATCTGCTGCGACGCGGACGGCTGGGTCTACGTGGCCGACCGCGAGAACCACCGCGTCCAGGTCTTCGACGGCAACGGCCGCTTCGAGACGCAGTGGCACGACATGCACCGCCCCTCGGGCCTCTTCATGGAGCGTGGCGGCCAGGGGCGCTTCTACATCGGCGAGATCGGCGGCGCCCTGGCCGTCAACTACGACGTGCCCAATATCGGGCCCCGGGTCAGCGTCTACAGTCACCGGGGTGAGCTGCTCGCGCGGCTGGGCGCCGGCCCGGCCGGCCTCGAGCCGGGCCAGTTCGTCTCCCCGCACGGCCTCGCGGTCGACTCGCGCGGCGACATCTACGTCGGGGAGGTGTCGTACACTAACTGGGGCAATCGCTACAAGGGACAGCCCCACCCGCCCGGCCTGCGAAGCCTGCAGAAGCTCGTCAAGGAGGCAACATGACCAAGCCGATCACGCTCCAGATCTTCTCCGATTACGTCTGACCCTGGTGCTATCTCAGTACCGTGCGTATTGAGAAGCTCCAGCGGGAGCACAACGTGAAGATCGAGTGGGTGCACTTCCCGCTGCATCCGGAGACCCCGGCGGAAGGCCAGTCGCTCGAGGATCTCTTCAAGGGCCGCAACGTGGACCGCAAGGCCATGCACGCGCAGATGAAGGCGCGCATGGACGCGGAAGGCCTCCCCTACGGCGAGCGCACCATGACCTACAACAGCCGCCTGGCGCAGGAGCTGGGCAAGTGGGCGGACACGCAGCCCGGCGGCGAGGCGTTCCACGACGCGATGTTCCGCGCCTACTTCGTGGAGGCGCGCGACATCTCCCGGCCCGAGGTGCTGCTCGAGATCGCGGAGCGCGTTGGCCTGCCGCTCGACGCCGCGCGTGAAGTGCTGGAGAAGCGCACGTTCAAGGAGGCGGTCGACCAGGACTGGGCGCTCTCGCGCCGGTACGGGATCACCGGTGTGCCGACGTTCGTGGCCGGCGACAGCGGGGTCGTCGGGGCGCAGCCCTATGAAGTGCTGGAGCGGCTGGTGAAGCAGGCCGCGTCCGAGAAAGATGGGTGACATGCTTCCGGCTCCGGGCTTCCATCATCTCCATCTGAATTCGGTCGACCCCGACGCGGCGATCGATTTCTATGTCCGCCAGTTCCCGACCTCCACGAAGACCCGGTGGGCCGGCCTGCCGGCGCTCGCGGCCCCGAACGACGTGCTGGTCCTGTTCACCCGGGTCGCTACTCCGCCCGCGACGTCACCGCAGACCGCGATCTGGCACTTCGGCTGGCACGTGCCCGACACGCGGGCCAGCCTCGCGGCCTATCAGGCGCGGCCGGACCTCGAGCTTTTGCCGCTCTATACAACGGATGAAGTTGGGTCTGAAGGCGGGGCGGTCTTCGTCAGCAGCGATACGTGGCCGAGCAAGGGACCCACGCCCGGCCTGACGAAGGCGCAGATCGCCGAGGCCCGGGCCAATGGCGTGCAGCCGACCCGCACCGGCGGCTTCGGGTACATGCGGGGCCCCGACCATGCGCTCGTGGAGTACGCGGGCAATCACCCGGCCGAGCGCTTCAACCACGTGCATCTCTACCAGGACGATCCGTTCTGCGCGCAGCTCTGGTACCAGACCCACCTCAACGCGCAGGCGTATGCCGGGCGCACCAGCCAAACCCCGATGACCGAGTCCACCTGCACGGTGCCGCGCGGGCCCGATCGGAGCTGGCCGGCGCTGAACCGCGACGGCATGTTCCGAGCGCCGTCGGCCGCCGTCGTGTTCGGCGACGTGGCCCTACCCTGGTACGTGCGCCAGGGCGACCGGCCGCTCGCGAGCACGCGCGGGCAGCTCCACGACCACATCGCCCTCAGCGTCACCGATCTCGACGCCTGGGTCACCAAGCTGCGCGGCGAAGGCGTCCGATTCCTCGAGGAGCCCTACCGGCTCGGCGACACGCGGGCGGTGATGATCGAGGGGCCGAGTCGCGAGGCCCTGGAGCTGGTCGAGGTCAGCTAGTCAGCAGCGCCGACAGCGCCTGATACGCGCGCTTGGCCCGCTCGACCGCGGGCAGGTCGGCGGTTGCCCGACACGGCGCCTCGATGGCCAGCGGCACGCCGGCGGGCAGCGCGGCCACCAGCTCCCGGAGCGGCAGGACGCCCTCGCCGGGCAGGAGGCGACCGGTGCGCGCCTCGCGGATCAGATTGGGCGTATCGGTGGGGCCGGGCATGTCGGCCGACGCGTCGCAGATCTGGGCGTAGCGGAAGAGCGACGGATCAACCGTACGAATGTCGGCCGGCATTCCACCGGACCGGCTGAAGTGCAGCGCGTCCACCACGACCGACACGTTCGCCCGCTTCGACTTGGCCACGACCTGGGCCGCGTGGGCGAGCGTGCGGACCCCGGTGTAGACGGCGAACTCCAGGCCGACATGCAGGCCATACTGGGCCGCCCGGTCGCAGAGCTCGCCGAAGCGCTCGAGCGTCCGCGCCTCCTCCGGCTCGGCGCTCATGACCAGCACGTGCTTCGCGCCCAGCCGCGCGGAGACCTCCAGGAAGCCCTCCGGGATGCCGATCGGGTGCTCCGACTCGAAGCGGAGGAACTCGGTGTCGAGCACCGACACGCCGGTGTCCTTCAAGCGCAGCAAGGTCTCCCGCAGCATCGGCCCCTCGTGGAGGACGTCGTACGGCGGGATGCCCACGCTCGGCGTGGCGGTCAGGCGGATGCCGATGGTCCGGAAGCCCGCGGCGGCCGCGACCGTGATCAGCTCGGGGGGCGTCGTGTCCAGGACGGTCAGGTGCGCGAGAGAGATCGACCGGGGCGTCGTCGGCATGGGGCGATTGTAAACCACCCCGCTCTCACGCGCGGCGTCCGGAAAGGCCCGACCGGATTCCTGGCCTACCTGGACTAAAATGCCGTCAATGCCCAGATCGTCGGAGAAGCGCCCTCGCCCAAAGCTCACGTCACGGCGACTTGCCGTTGACCCGCCACTGCCCGTGCGCACGCCCAGCTTCAAGGGCCTCAGGCCCGCCTCTGAGGCGAGTTCCCGCTCTATGCGAAGGAATCGATCGAAGAACACAGAGCCCGAGAGGCTGCTTCGACGGGAACTGCGTTCTCGCGGCCTCCGCTATCGAACCCACGCCCCCGAGCTGCCCGGCCGACCAGACCTCGTGTTCTCGGCGCATCATACCGTCGTCTTCTGCGATGGCGACTTCTGGCACGGGCGGAACTGGCGACGCCTCAAGCAACAGCTCGAGCGGCGCTTCAATGCCACTTACTGGATCGCGAAGATCGCACGGAATCGACGCCGTGACCGCTCGCAAGTCATAGCCCTAAGGCGTCGGGGATGGCGTGTGCTGCGATACTGGGAGACGGACATCCGGCGCAGCCCACAGGCAGTTGCCGATCAGCTTCAGGAAACCCTAGCCTCCTACATGACGGAGGCTCTCCGTTCGGAAGAGTTCACCAGATGATACGTCTAGCTACAGGCGCGCCAGTACGCTAGATTCACTGGGACCGAAACCGACAATGGATTTTCGCACCTACCGTGTCCAGCCTCGAGACCGAGCCCCACTACTGGCCTTCATTCTCAAAGCCCTCGAAGCTGCCGGCTGCCAGATCATCCACCGCCCCTCACCCGAGACGGCTCCTTTTCGGATCACCTATCAGGCCCCTACCGGGGAACGGGCAGGCATCGTCGCGTACGCGTTCTTCGCCAACACGAAGGTCACGCGGAACCGGCCTCTGGACGAGCATCGTTTTCAGCTCAAATACGGATCCAAAGACGGGCGCCTCCACAAGCTTTGGCAGGACCCATACGGGCTCTACACCACTGTTCTGCTGGGAATAGATCCAGATCTCGGTCTGTTCATTGGTGCTGATCCTGTGCTCCACAGCCCCACCAAGTTCTTTATCTCCATTGAGTTCAAGGCCGCCGCCGTCAAAGAGATTCTGGCGCGTGGGTGGCATGTGTGGGAACGCGACCGGAGAGCCACGGAGGACCAGCCCGCCGAGGTCCTGGTCGGCGGCACGGCCCCGTCACTGCTTCGCTATCTCACCTTCGAGCGTGCCGCGCTCGGCGAGGATCAAGGGCATCGTCATCTCATCGCCGAGCAGCTCGCCCCAGCCTCTCTCGCGATGGCCCCTCTTCTTGGGCCCCAACTGACCGCGCCACCGCCCCCCGTGACCCTGCACGCCCTCTCCCAAGAACTCGACTTGTCGGAAGGCGAAGTGCTTGACCTTATCGCGGGAGCACGTCGGCTGAAGATGGCCGTGCGCGGCTGGGTAGCGGAGCTTCATCTCAGACGGAGGCTTGCCAGTGTACCGGGCGTTACAGACTGCATTCAGCTCGACGAAGAAGGGGCACCCGACGTTGAGCTCCGCTTCGAGGGCAGCCGACCGCTTCGGATCGAGTGTAAGAACGTCCTGCGGCAGCAGGCGGCCGATGGGACGATTCGACTCGACTTTCAACGCACACGCGCCTCGAAGCGTGATCCCTGTTCCCGCTACTATGGCCCGCGTGAGTTCGATGTGGTCGCGGCTTGCCTTCACGCTGTGACAGAGCAGTGGCAATACCGATACACACTGCCTGCTCGTCTTGATCATCATCCCAGATGTGTCGGGAAGCTCGCGAGTAACGTCCGGCTCGACCAGCGGTGGGAAGACGACGCCACCGCCGTGCTGCGCCATGCCGCAGGCACCGCGGGCTGAGTGCACGCAGGAGCGTCACGGTGATCCCAAGGCCCAAGATCATCAGCCTCTACAGCGGCGCGGGTGGGCTCGACTACGGCTTTGAGGCCGCGGGGTTCGAGACCAGCACTGCCCTGGACTTTGATCACGATTCATGTGAAACGGTTCGTAAGAACCGTCGCTGGCCAGTCATCGAGCGGAGCATCTTCGCGACATCGGCCCAAGAGATTCTAGAGACCGCGTGCGTAAGGCCGGGCGAGATCGACTTGGTGATCGGCGGGCCTCCATGCCAGCCATTCTCGAAGTCGGGGTTTTGGGTACGAGGCGACTCCTTGCGGCTGGACGATCGCCGCGCGGATACGTTGAGCGCGTTCATGCGAGTCATCGAAGGCTCTCTCCCGAGAGCCTTCCTCCTGGAGAACGTCGAAGGCCTGGCCTATGCGCGCAAGGACGAAGGGCTCCGTCTCATTCTCGATCGGATACAAGCCATCAACCGGCGAACGCGGAGCTCGTATCGCGCCGAATTCACGGTCTTGAGCGCGGCAGAGTTTGGCGTACCTCAGCTTCGCCGGCGGTTCTTCTTGGTAGCCGCCAGAGATGGAACGCGCTTCGAGTTCCCTCTGCCGACTCACTGCGCCGCAGACGACACGCTGTCGCTCCCTGGGGCGGAAACCCTCCCTCTCTACCGAACCGCATGGGACGCCCTCGCGGATGTACAGCCCGACCCTGGGGAAAGTCTGTCCGTTCGTGGCAAGTGGGGCGATCTACTAGCATCAATCCCCGAGGGCAGGAACTACCTCTGGCATACCGACCGCGGAGGGGGGAAACCCCTTTTTGGATGGCGGCGCCGATACTGGAGCTTCCTGCTCAAGCTGGCAAAGAGGCTCCCATCCTGGACGATCCAGGCGCAGCCGGGGCCGGCCATCGGCCCCTTCCATTGGGAAAATCGGCGCCTTAGTATGCGCGAGCTCTGCCGGCTCCAGACATTCCCTGACGACGTCTTCATTGCCGGGGACCGTACGTCGGTCCAGCGGCAGATCGGAAATGCGGTTCCCTCGCTCCTTGCAGAAGTTCTAGGGCGAGAGATACGCAGGCAGTTGCTTGAATCCACGCCTGCGCAGGGAGCCGGGGCTCTCAAGCTACTGCCGCCCGATCGGTCTCCTGCCCCACCAGCGGCGCGCACCCGGCCGGTCCCGAAATCCTACTGGAGCCTAGTAGGCCGTCACTCCCCCCATCCGGGAACCGGGAAGGGGCACGCAGCCCGTCGGCGTCGGCCCAAAGGGCTTTGACCAGCCTAATGCGGCGGGGAACCAGCAGCACCACTCCACCGTAAGTTACCCCCTCAGCCGGGGCCCCACTCGGCGGCCTAGCCGTCGGCCAACCTGGATCTGCATCTTGCGGCAAACTGCTGGATGGCGGCCGCCCGTCCCGAGACCCCCTAAACGGAGGCATCCCTGGACTAGAAGACTTTCGAACGCCCTGCGCCTTGGGCCGCCCGCCTTCGTCGTAGCGTCGCCTGTGCCTCGGAGTCTGACGAACCCTCAACCCCCTACGCCGCTTGACGCCAGACCTCTTGTCGGAACAGTATGTGCGGGACCGACCTAGCAACCTAGGACTGTTGGCACCCTTCGCCACGTGGCTCTTTTGGGGGGCCAGACTATGGCATTTCGTCCCACTCGACGACGACTCTATGCCGAGTCCTGATCCCGTCCGGAACGGGATCCTCGAACTTCTCGACTTCAGGCACACGCTCAAGACTCCCGCTTTCCAGCGCTCTTTCGCCTGGGAACGCACGCACATCGACGACTACTCGAACGACCTGAAGCGTGCGCTCGATCTCCCGGGAGGGTCTGAGGACTACTTCCTCGGCCTTATTGTCCTCGATACTAGCGACCAGATCCAAGATGGCCAGCAGCGCCTTGCGACAGCCCTTCTCCTCGCCTCAGAGATGTACGACCTCGTCGACCAAGCCAAAGCCTTGGGGCCCCACGATACGCAACTCGCGAAGGACACCTCGGCTCAGATCATCTCGGCACTCCGGCAGTCTCCTTCTGCACCATTGGCCATCAGCCTCCAAGATCAAGCCGTTCTACTCAACCGGGCTGGCATCCGTAGCGATTCGCCAGAATCAGCCAAACGGTTAGTCGCCGCCCGCAGTCGGTTGCGTCGCCACCTCGATGCAGATCTCACAACTCGAACCACACCTGATTCGCAACTTGGCCGACTCAAGCAGTGGGGCGAGTTCCTAAGAGGCGGCGCGTACGTAGTGGTCCTCCGCGTTCCCCCGAAGGACGCCCACAACATCTTCGAGACACTGAATACGCGCGGCGTTCGCCTCTCCAACGGAGACCTCGTCAAAAGCCACTTGATTGCAAGAGCCTCCAACACCGCGCTCGCGGTTAGCAAATGGAATAGCATTACGGACGCGCTGACCGATAAGAACGGAAAATACGAGGATGATCTGGAGAGCTTCCTCCTCCACTACTACGGTTCCCGCTACGAGCGGACGACGAAGAGTGAATTCTTCTTCGACTACCGCCGCAAAGTCGAGGCTCTCGACGCGTTCGTTGCGCTCGACTCTCTCCTTGAGAGCGCGCGCTTTTATCGCGCACTGGCCGAGCCGGCGAGGGCCGCCGCATTCTGGTCCGAGATTGGTCCCGGCACACAACAAGCTGTCGAGCTACTAAATGGCCTGGGGCTGAAACAGCTTCGCTATCTGCTCCTTGCTGTTCTCCGCGACCTCGCTGCGCAGCAGAGCCCGAACATTCGACACAAGAAGCAGCGCGAAGCAGTGCTCAAGATCGCAGCATGGTCCGTGCGCGGCCTGGTCCACAGCCAAACAGGCGGCGGAGACGCCGAGCGGACGTATATCACGGCAGCAGCGGAGATTCGCAAAGGTAGCATCACAAGCGTCGATAAGCTTAGGCAGTGGTTCGTCGACAAAGACATGCTCATTGTCGATAACGACCTCTTCAAGGACGCGTTCAAGCAATTTCAGTTCGATCGCACCAACTCCCACAATCGCGCGCGAGCGATCCTCTATGCTCTCGAGTATCGGAAGATCTCGAACAAGTCGGGGCTTACACCGAGGGACACTTTGACAGTCGAGCATGTTCTGCCCCAGTCACCCCAATCTGGGCAGTGGACGCACTTCAATGCCGATCGCCGGCGCGTGTACACGCACAACCTCGGCAACCTCCTTCTGATCGATGGCCCGTCGAGAGCAAACGATCTGTTGGCAAATAAGGAATGGTCAGCGAAGAAAAGGCTTATCAAGAGCTGGGATGATCAGACCCCGCTAACGACGGATGCGTTGAAGTACCTGCGATGGACCGACTCGACGATCAAGAAACGGAACAATGCCCTTGCCGATCTCGCCGTAAAAGCATGGAGTTCGTAAGCAGCCATCCTCTCTATGAGCTAAGAGAGTAGCTATCGTCGTCGACGGCGCTGATGGTCCGCGCGGTGGTGGTGGCCGGGACTTAGGTAGGCTCGTTTCACTCTCTCTGCGACATGCCGGTGTTTGCAGGATCGGCCCCACGTAGCCGAGGTTCGGCCCGGGAGCTGGCCTGCCGCGGCAGGCCGAGGGCGACCAGGATGCCCAGTCCATTGCCCCCGGCCGCGATGAGCACCGCGGTGCCGTAGCCCTGGGTCAGGTCGAAGAGGCGGCCGGCGATGACGGGCAGGATGATGGCGGCGGCACACCACGCGATGTAGACGCGGCTGGCCACACGGCCGTACACCGCCCGCCTCCAGTAGACGGCGACCGCCGCCGCGGTCACGCCGGAGATCACCCCGTAGCCCATTCCCACCAGGGCCAATGAGAAGACAGACACCACCGGGCCGGGCCACAGTGTCAGCACCACGTTGCCGGCGAGGGCGACGGCATGGGCGCCCGCCGCGACGGTGGGAATGGCGAGCCAGTCCACCATCCACCCGCCGCCCAGGCGCGCGGCCGCGATGGTCGCGGTGATGAACGTGGTCCCGTACACCGCGAGCGAGGCCGCGCCGCCGTACGCGGTGATAATGCCCGCGGCCTGGCTCAGCACCATCAGCCCGGCGGACGCGGCCAGGAAGAAAACGATCGAGAGCCGCCAGAACACCGCCCGACGCCGCTCGTCCGGGGCCAGCGCGACGCTTCCCGTCCCCGCCCCGATGGTCACGCCCGCGTAGGCCACCAGCCATGCGCTGGCGAAGCCGGTCACGGCCAGGACCGCGGCGAAGCCGCCGAGCGTGGCGCGGACCCCGAAGGCGCGGATCGCCCAGCCGAACACCGGGGCCGCGATCATGGCGCCGGCCGGCAGCAGGCTCACGATGTAGCCGTTCACCAGGCCCTGGCGGCGCGTCACCGCCAGGTTCACCATCTGCTGCACGAGGATATAGGCCGCGCCGCCCCCAATCCCAAAGAGCACCCCGTACCCGACGGCGAGCTGGGTCAGACCGCCCGCGGTCGCCGCCAGCGTGATGCCTAGCGCGTTCGCGGCCGCGCAGGCCAGCACCAGCAGCGGGGTCGAGGCGACGCCGTACAGGCTGGGCGCCAGCATCATGCCGACGCCGAATGAAGCTGCAGCCAGGGCGAAGACGAACGCGAGGTCGGCCCGCGTCAGCCCGAGCAGCGCCTCCAGCGGCTGCAGGAACACGCTGAACGCGTAGAGCGACCCGATCGGCGCGTTGAGCACGGTCGACGCTGCGATCGCGCGCCACGGGCTAGGCTTGCTGTAGGTGTCATCCACGCTGATGAGGGGTGGGGGTGCCGACACAGTATACGGGACACGCGCCCTTGACGGCGCCCGGTTCCGGGGGCACGATCGGCGCCTGGACACCTCCGCCATGACCGCCGACCTGCACGACCTCTCGCTGGCCGAGCTCTCCCGTCTGATCGCGGCCCGGAAGCTGTCGCCGGTGGAGCTGGTCGAGGCGCTGATCCACCGCGTCGAGCAGTACGACGCCCAGACGCGCGCGTTCATCACGGCCACGTTCGACCTGGCCCGGCGGCAGGCCCGGCAGGCCGAGGCGGAGCTCGCGGCGGGCCGGTCGCGCGGGCCGCTCCACGGCATCCCCTTCGGGCTCAAGGACATCTACGACACGGCGGGCATCCTCACCTCCGCGCACTCGCGCGTCTTCATCAACCGGATCCCCACCGAGGACGCCACCGCGACCGCGAAGCTCTACGAGGCCGGCGCGGTGCTGCTCGGCAAGCTGGCCACCCACGAGATGGCGCATGCCGGGCCGTCGTTCGACCTGCCGTGGCCACCCGCGCGCAACCCCTGGAACCTCGCCCACTTCACCGGCGGGTCCTCCACCGGCTCGGGGGCCGCCGTCGCGGCCGGCCTCCTCCCGATGGCCCTCGGCTCGGACACCGGCGGATCGATCCGCGGCCCCGCGTCTCACTGCGGGGTGGTCGGCATCGTGCCCACGTTCGGCCTGGTGAGTCGCGCCGGCGTGATCACCAACTCCTACACGTTCGACCACTGCGGTCCCCTGACCCGCACCGTTGAGGACTGCGCGCTGACGCTCCAGGCCCTGGCCGGCTACGACCCGAAGGACGCGGGGAGCCTGCGGCGGCCGATCCCACGCTTCGACGAGGCGCTGGGGCAGGACCTGCGCGGGCTACGAATCGGCGTGCTCCGCCATCACTGGGAAGACGACATCCCGGCCTCCGACGACGTCCGGAAAGCCATGGAGGCGTCGCTCGACGTGCTGCGCCGCCTCGGCGCGGAGCTCGAGGACTGCCGCATGCGCCCGCTCGCCGCGTACTACGACGTCAAGATCATCATCGCGGAGACCGAGATCTTCAGCGTCCATCAAGCCGATCTGATCGCGCGCCCCGGCGACTTCGGCGCCGACTTCCGCGCCCGCGCCCTCCCGGCCGTGCTCTTCACCGCCAACGACTACGTCCAGGCCACGCGCGAGCACCGCCGGATGATGGTGGAGATGGAGCCGTTTTACGACCGGTTCGACGCCTTCGTGACCGCCGGCCTCGGCGAGGCCCCGCGGCTCGCCGACTACCGCAGCGTCTCGTTCTGGCAGAAGCCGAGCCTGCTCACCGCGTGGAACGTCACCGGCCAGCCCGTGCTCGCGCTGCCCAACGGCTTCGGGCGGAACGGCCTGCCGCTCGGCATGCAGATCCTCGGCCAGCCCTTCGGCGAGATGACGATCCTGCGCGTCGGCCACGCCTACGAGCAGGCCACCGAGTGGCACCGGCGGCGCCCCGCGCTCGTGCCCGGCGCCGAGGCGCCCGCCGTCACGCCCCCGCCCGTTCTCTCGGTGACCGACCAGGCCGACGCGGCCACGCGCGATCTCTGCGCGACCGCCGCCCGGCGCGCCGGCCTCCGGCTTGACGATGAGATGCTGTCCCAGCTCCTGGAGGGCGCGCCGTACGCGCTGGGCATGGTCGAGCGCCTCCGCCGGGATCACGGATTGCACCACGAGCCCGCGAACATCTTCAGCTTCCCGGCCCCCCGGCTGGGCTAGGCCCCGTCGAGCGGACGCGATGCTGGCCGAGCTGCGGGAAAGCGATGCCACCGGCGAGATCGCCGTCATCTACGAGCAGATCCGGCGCCTGTGGGCCGTCCCCTACGTCTCGTCGCTTCAGCGCCACCTGGCCACGCGCCCGGGTTGGCTCGAGTGGGCGTGGGCCGCGCTGGGATCCGCCTTCCAGAGCGGCGCGGCGCAGGCCGCGGCCTGGCGCGCCGCTGACGGCCTCGTGGTGCCGCGGTTGGCGCCGCTCTCGCGCGACGCGCTCGCGGTGTGGGGCGTGGACGCGGCCGGGGAGGCGGCGATCCGCGCGACCTGCGCGAGCTTCGTCCGCGTGAGCCCGGTCAATCTGGTGCTGTCCGGTCTGCTGCGGCGGCTCCTGACCGGCGAGCGCCCGACGGCCGCCAACGGGGCCCCGCCGGCCTGGACGCCGCCGGCACCGCTGGGCCCGCTGCCCGCCCTCGCCGACCCCGCCGCGCTGCCGCCCGCCGAGCGGGCGGTGCTGGCGACGCTCGGCACCACCGTGGCCGGGCAGGTCTTCGTGCCGGGGCTCTACCGGATGCTGGCGTCGTGGCCGGCCTTCCTCGCCCACGTGGCGACCGTGCTGCGACCCCACCTGGACGACGCGGCCACGCGAGCGGCCGGCCAGCGGCTCCTGGCCGCGGTGGACGCGGAGATCCCTCGCGTGTTCGCCAGCCTGCCGTCGCTGCCCGCCGGGCCCGCGATGCCGCCCGCGGCCGAGTTCGCGCAAGTGCTGGCCGCGCTCGACACGTATCGCAAGACGAGTCCCGAGATGGTCGTCTTCGGCCGCATGCTCGGAGACGCGCTGCCCGGCCACTAACCAGAGAAGAGAGGACGACCTCATGAGCATCCGCGCGAACAAGGTGAAGCAGCGCCTGGCATCCGGCCAGGTGGCCACCATCCTGTCCGGCACCAACGATTCGGACCTGATCGATCAGCTCGGCCCGCTGGGCGCCGACGGGATCTGGCTCGAGGGCGAGCACGGTGGTGTCGACTACGCCGATCTCGGCAACCTGACCCGGGCCTGCGACCTCTGGGGCGTGACCTCGGTGGTGCGCGTGATGGACAACGACTACGCCACGATCTACCGCACCCTCGACCGCGGGGCCCAGGGCATCGTGGTGCCGCACGTCAACACCCGCGCGGAGGCCCAGGCGGTGGTGGAGGGCGCCAAGTTCGCCCCGCTCGGCAAGCGCGGCATGTTCACGAGCCGTCAGGGCTTCGGGGTGGGCGACTATCTCAAGACCGCCAATGACCAGAGCCTGCTCATCGTCCTGATCGAGGACATCGTGGCGGTTCACAACCTCGACGCGATCCTGACGGTCGACCACATCGACGTCTTCTTCGTGGCCCCCAACGACCTGGCCACGTCGATGGGCCACATCGGCAACATGACCCATCCGGAAGTCCAGAAGACGGTGGACGGGGCGATCGCGAAGATCGTCCAATCCGGGCGCACCGCCGGCACCCTGGTTAGCGCGGGGAACGTGGAGAGCTACACCCGCAAAGGCGTGCGCTGCATCATGACCAGCTTCTTCCCGTGGATCCAGGCTGGCGCCAAGGACCTGATCGACCGCGCGGCCGCGGGGGCGAAAGGCTAGCGCCGGTTCGCGTCCGGCCGGAAGCGGATCCCCGGCCGCGCGAGGCCGCCGCTCACGCCGATCGGTGTGCCGTCGGCGCGCCAGCAGGCCGCGCCCTCCAGCGTGCCGTCCGCGGCGAAGGCCACCGCGTTCATCCCGCCCGCGACACCGGGAACCGCCACCACGCGATGACCGCGCGCGGCCACCGCGTCGCGGAGGGCCGCCGGGATATCCTGCTCCATCTCGAGCTCCTGGCCCTGGGTCCAGATCCGCGGCGCCTCCAGGGCTTCTTGAAGGCTCATGCCGTGGTCGATCAGATTGACCACCGCCTGGAACACGGAGGTGAAGATGCGCACGCCACCCGGCAGCCCGAGCGCCCATGCGGGCTTGCCGTCGCGCAGCACGATCGTCGGCGCCATGCTGCTGGTCACCCGCTTGCCGGGCGCGATGGAGGCGGGCGTGCCGGGGTGCGGGTCGAAGAGCGCCATGGTGTTGTTCAGGAGCACCCCGGTGCCGGGCACGGTGGCCTTCGAGCCGAACAGGTTGTTGATGGTCTGGGTCATCGCGACCACGTTGCCGTCGGCGTCCGCGGTCGTGACGTGCGTGGTGTGGGCGGAGCCGGCCGCGACGCCCCCCATCATACCAACAATCGCGCCGTACTCCCCCGCCCGACGCGGACTGATCTGCGCGCGCCGCGAGGCCGCGTACTCCTTCGAGGTGAGACGCTCGACCGGGATGTCCACGAAGGCGGGATCGCCGGTGCAGGCGTTGCGATCCGCGAAGCCGATCTTGAGCACCTCGGCGATCAGGTGGAAGTACTCCGCGGTGCCGAACCCCAGGCCGCGCGGGTCGAAGCCTTCGAGGATGTTCAGCATCTCGACGAGGTGGAGCCCGCCCGCGGTTGGCGGCGGAGCGCCCGTGATCTCGAAACCGCGGTAGCGGCCGCGGATGGGCTGCCGCTCGATCGTCTGGTAGCGCGCCAGGTCTTCCAGGGTGATGATGCCGCCGTCTCGGCGCATGTAGTCCGCCACCGTCGCGCCCAGGTCGCCGCCGTAGAGCACGCCGGGGCCCTTCGCGGCGATTAAACGCAGCGTGGCCGCGTACTCCGGCATCGCGATCAGATCGCCCGCCTTGATGGGCGCGCCGCCGGGCAGGAAGGTCCGCGCCGTCTCGGGGAATCGCGCGAGGTCGGGCGCGCTCTCCTTCACCGCCTCCGCCAGATACGGCGTCGCCCGGAAGCCGCGCTCCGCGTGGCGGATCGCGGGCTGCATCACGGTCTCGAGGTCGAGACGGCCGAAGCGGGCCACCGCCTCCGCCCAAGCCTTCAGGGTGCCGGGCACGCCCACCGAGAGCACGCCGACCAGGTTGAGGTCGCCCTGCACCCGCAGGTAGTCCGGCCACGTGTCGGAGACCGGCACGTACATGTCGGGGCGCGCGGCCGCCGGCGCGGTGGTGTAGTTGTCGATGACGAGGTGGCGGCCGTCGGCCAGCCGCAGGTGGGTCATGCCCGCGCCGAAGATGCCGACCATCATGGGCTCCACCACGGTGAGCGCGAAGAGCGCGCCGATGGCCGCGTCCACCGCGTTGCCGCCCGCGGCGAGCATCTCGGCCCCCGCCGCCGAGCCGAGCGGATGATTGGTGACCACCATGCCACGTGACGACGTCGCGGGCCTCTTCTCGGTCATGGGCGCGATCAAGCGAGGAGACGCGGCAGGCGCTCGCGCAGGATGGCCTCGGCGTCTCGGCTGATCTGCCGGACCAGGTCGGCGGCTGGCTCGACGCGGTCGATAAGGCCGGCGGTCTGGCCGATCATGATCGCGCCACGATCCGGGTCGCCCGCCTTCGCCGCCTCCCGGAGCTGGGCGCTCACCTCCGCCCGCCGCAGGCGCAGCTCGTTCTCCCGCCCGATCCACTCCTCGATGAAACGGTTCCGCCGCACCCGCACGTAGGCCCCGGGCCAGACCTGGCCATTGGCCACATCCGGAATCTCGGTTACCAGCGTGTCGTGACCGTCACTTTCCACGATCGCCTGCTTGAAGCCCTTGGCGATCGGCGCCTCGTCGGAGGCGAGGAAGCGCGTGCCCAGCAGCACGCCGTCGGCGCCCAGAGCCAGCGCCGCGGCCAGGCCGCGCCCGTCCGCGACCCCACCGGCGGCCAGCACCGGAGTCGGCGCCACCGCGCTCACCACCATGGGCACGAGCGGCATCGTGCCCATGACCCCGACGTGGCCTCCGCCCTCGGTCCCCTGCGCCACGATCACGTCCACGCCCGCGCGGGCGGCGGCCTTCGCGTCGGCCACCGTCGAGACCATGTGCATCGAGAGGGCGCCGACCGCGTGCGCCCGGGCCACGTAGCCGCCCAGATCCTGCTGCAGGGTCGGCCACGCGGTGGAGATCACCTGGGGCCGCGCGGCCAGGAGCCCGTCGTACTGGCCGGGCCGCTCCAGGAACAGGAGCAGGTTGAGCCCGAAGGCCTTGCCGGTCGCCGCGCGAATCGCGGCGGCGTCTCGCGCCACCTCCTCGGGGCTCTGCCGCGTCGCACCCAGCACCCCGAAGCCGCCGGCCTCGCTGACCGCGGCCACCAGCTCGGGCGACGTAGCGCTCCCCATCCCGCCCAGGACGATCGGATGCTCGATACCGAGCAGCCCGGAGATGCGCGTACGCAGCATGGTCAGTTCACCAGATCTCCGGAAGCTGGGTTGCCAGCCACTTGGCAAGCGCGGCATTCACGCCGCGCGGCTTCTCCTGCGCCATCCAGTGCCCCGAGGACACGATCACCTCGGTGAGGTTCCGGCAGTCCCGCCGCATTGGCTCGGCCAGCCGGGAGCCGACGGTCTCGCACGTGTAGTCGTACTCGCCGTGCAGGAACAGGACGGGCAGGTGGAGCGTGCCGCCGTCCTTGGCCCGGCTCGCATAGTCCAGGTTGCGCCCGGCGTTCATGTACCAGGAGTCCGGGCCGAAGAAGCCGTTGCGCGCGAGGCCGGCCGCGTAGGTGTCGAGCTCCTCCGCGGTCACCACGTCGGCATCCATCGGCACGTCGGGCGCCCGGCCGGTGCCGCCGAACCAGCCCCCGTCCTTGCGGGTCTGCGCGGTGCGGGACGGCTTGCCCTTGCCGCCGGGGTTTCCCTTCCTGAACAGAGCCTTGACCGTATTGCGCGGGTCGGCGTCGAACGCGGCGCACGCCTTCTCGAAGCTCTCCTCGTAGAAGAGCATGTAGTCCCACTGTCCCACCGGATACTGCGCTTCCGGATAGAGCGCACGATCCACGAGCGGGATCAGGTTGCGCGGGGCGAAGCCCGCCGCGAGGTACGGCACGCAGAGGTTGGCCACGCCCCAGCATCGCTCCGGGTGATGACTCGCCAAACTCCAGACCACCGGGCTGCCCCAGTCGTGGCCGACCCAGACCGCCTTCTCCCGGCCGAGCGCGTCGAGCAGCTCGATCATGTCGCGCACCGTGTGCTCGAGCGCATAGTTCTCGTGGCGCGGGTACACGCTGGAGCGCCCGTAGCCGCGCATGTCGGGGGCGACCGCGCGGAACCCGAGGTCGGCGAAGCACGGAAGCTGGTGCCGCCAGCTCAGCGAGAGCTCCGGCCAGCCGTGGACGAACACGATCAGGGGGGCGTCGGCGGCGCCCGCGTCGAGATAGAACGTCTCGTGGCGATCGGTCTTCACCGTCCGCTCGACCACGCTCCCGCGGGATGCGGTCGCGGCTTTCCTGGTCATGGGCGGAGCATAGCGAACCGCGCCCGGTTCTGCTCGCGCAAAGTTATCCGCACCTCCCGACGTCCACAGTAAGGACACACTTCCGTTGACGAGACGGGAGATCTCCATCTAGCATCGGCCCGACCACGAAGGGAGGATCTGACATGCTCAAGGGCACTACGCTGGTCAAAGGCAACGTCCGCGTCGCCGCCAAGAAGCACAGGGAATACGTGCCCGGCCAAATAATCCTGCGGATTCGGCCGGCCGCCGCCACCCACGACGTGGTGGGCTCCGGCTTCGATGGCGCGAGATTGGCTTTCACCGGAAAGGGGGCCAGAGCCGCGCCGGAAGCCGTGAGTGCCCCTCTCGCATACCTCCGGAGAAACGCCGGTCTCAAGTCCGTCGCGCCCGTCTTCTCTCAACGTCGCGATCATCTCCTACGAGCGCCCGTGTCTCCCGGCGAGCGCGCACGCCTCGCGATGATGTCGAGTGTCATCGATAGCACCAGCGAGCGCCTGCGTGGAATTACCGTGGTCGAGTTGGACCCGAAAAAGGTGACGTCAGGGCTCATGAAGCACCTCCGCGCCTCCGACGCGATCGAGATCGCAGAGCCGATGCCTGCCCGCTGGCTCCAGGCGGCATCGATGGTCGACCCCCTGCAAAACCGCCAGTGGGGGCTGCGCGCTATCCGTTGGTTCGAGGCCAAGCGCCAGACGACCGGCCAAGTGAAGGTCGCCGTGCTCGATACCGGAGTCGACCGGCATCACCCCGATCTCCGGAGCGCGGTCGACACGTACTCCCATCAGGGTCTCTCGCCTCGAGACCTGATCGGGCACGGGACGCACGTCAGCGGAATCATCGCCGCCACCGTGAACAACCACGAGGGGATCTCCGGGGTCGCGAGGTGCAAGCTCATGGTCTGGAAGATCTTTGGCGACAAGCCCGACTCGGACGGCGAGTTCTACGTGGATGGAGAGCGCTATCTGCGGGCCCTCGGCGAGGTGCGGACCTCGGGAGCGAAGGTTCTGAACCTCTCGATCGGGGGAACCGCTTCGTCTCAGGCCGAGCAGCTTCTCTTCCGCACTCTCGAAGAGGCTGGTGTCGTGGTGGTCGCCGCCATGGGGAACGAATACCAGGACGGAAACCCGAGGGAGTACCCAGCCGCCTATGACCGGGTCCTCGCGGTGGGCGCAATCGCGGAGAACATGAAGCGCTCGGTCTTCTCGAACACCGGGACTCACATCGGCCTCGTGGCCCCCGGCTCGAACATCCTCTCGACGCTCCCTACCAAGGGGTCGCCATACCTGCAGGAAACCGACTATGCTGCCTGGAGCGGCACCTCGATGGCCACCCCTCACGCCGCCGGGGCGGCCGCCGCCGTCTTCGCGAAGAAGCCGGCTTGGACTCCCGCCCAGGTCAAGCGTCGCCTGACCTCGGCCGCCCGGCCCCTCCCCGGGATGGGCAAGAAGCGCAGGACGTCGACGTATGGGAACGGCCTCCTCGACCTTCAGGCCGCCCTACCGTGATACGCTGGAGCGGTGAGAGGGCTCCACATGAAGGTCCAGTTCAAGTTCAAGGCGAAGGCAACCAAGAAGCATCAGGAAAACGTGATACGCACCCTCCGGCAGCAGGGGGTAGCCGGGGTCCGACAGCTCTTTCCCGAAGATGAGAATCGAGAGCTCGCTCGCCTGTTCATTGCCGACGTGGGCGACGAAGCGGTCCAGCGGCGTGCCATCGGTCTCCTCAAGCGCTCTGCCGCCATCGAGTTCGCAGAGCCCGAGACCGTGCGAAAGTTGATTCGCTGAATCACACCACCGCGTCGCGCCGGAGCCGCTCGATCTCCTCAGTCGCGTAGCCGGCCTCGGCCAGGATCTCGTCGGTGTGCTCGCCGAGGGTCGGCGGCTCCCGGTCGATCCCCGGGCTGCCGTGCTCCAGGCGGAAGCCGGCGCCCACGAGCCGCATCGGGCCGTAGCGCGAGTCGATGGTCTGGAGCACGTCGCGGTGCTCGAGCTGCGGGTGGCCGACGATCTCGTCGATCTTCCAGATCGAGCCGCACGGCACGTCGGCCGCGGTCAGCCGCGCCTCCCACGTCCGGGGATCGTCGGTGGCCAGCGCCTGCTCGATGATCTCGCGCAGGGCCGGCTCGTTGGCGGTGCGGGCCGGCCAGTCCTTGAACCGCGGATCGGCCAGCGCGGCGGCGCGGCCGAGCGTTTTCATCAGGCCGGCGAACTGCTTCTCGGTGAGGACTGCCAGAACGATGTATCCACTGCCGCAGCGGAACCGGCTCGCGGTGGGCTTGCGGCTCACCGAGCCGTTGCCGATCTGGCGCTGCTCGACGCCCGCCACCGTGTACTCGGACACCGGCCCCGCGATGAAGGCCAGCGCCGCGTCCAGCATCGCCACGTCCACGAGCTGCCCGCGCCCGGTGTGGGTGCGCTGGTAGAGCGCGCTCGCCACCGCCAGGGCCGCGGTGACCCCGCCGATGGTGTCGCAGAGCGCGAAGCCGGCCCGCGTGGGGCCCGAGGCCGGCTCGCCGGTGATCGACATGATCCCGGACATCGCCTGCAGCTTGCCGTCGAAGGCCGCGGTGGTCTTCTCCGGCCCGGTGCGGCCGAAGCCGGACACGCCGCAGTAGATGAGCCGCGGATTGATCGCGGAGAGCGCCTCGTAGCCGAGCCCGAGCCGATCCATCACCCCGCCCCGGAAGTTCTCCCAGACCACGTCCGCCCCGACCACCAGGCGCTTGACGATCTCGACCGCTTCCTTGCGCCGGAGGTCCAGGGTGATGGACCGCTTGTTGCCGTTCATGGAGAGGAACGAGGGCGCCATCTTCCGCGCCGCCCACTTGGGATCGGCGGGGGAGATGCGCGTCTCGTCACCCTCGTGCGACTCGATCTTGATGACGTCGGCGCCCAGGAGGGCGAGCTGGTAGGTCCCGTAGGGGCCGGCGAGATAGCGGGTGAAGTCCAGGATGCGGACGCCCGCGAACGGCTTGCTCACGCGCCCTCGCGCTTGGCTTTCGCCACCGCCTTCACCACGTCGAATTCCTTCCGCCGCTCCGCGATCTCCTCCGGCGAGAGCTTCCCGACGTCGAGGAATCGATGCTTCCACGCCGCCTCCGCGGTCCACCGGAGCGGCGACGACACGGTGGTCCGGGCGGCCGGCGCGGTCTCGAGCAGCCGCAGGGCCAGCTCGAGCGTCTGCGCCTGGGACTCCACGTCGAAGGGCCGCCCCGCCGAATTGCCGAGCGGGAAGTCACTCCACACGAAGCGCGGGACGCCACAGTGCTCCACGATGTCCTTGGCGCAGCCCATGATCACGGTCGGGATCCCGTTCGCTTCCAGGTGCCGGGTGGCCAGACCCACGGTCTGGTGGCAGACCGGTCAGCTCGGGACCAGGACGACCGCGTCGGCGCCGTCCTCCCGGCAGCGGCGCAGCAGCTCGGGGGCGTCGGTCTCCATGGTCACCCGGTGGCTGCGATTGGTCGGCGCGCCGTGGAAGCGCGGGGCCAGGCTCCCGATCCGCCCGGCCGCGACGGCTTCCTGCAGGCGGGCCAGCGGGAAGTAGGCGTTGAGGTCCTCGGGCACCGTGTTCGCCCGGTCGTAGCCCACGTGCGAGATGCGCAGATCGGGCTTGCTGTCCACCGCGGCGGAGTACACCTGGTAGAACTTCGCCCCGGCATTGTAGGGCGCGCGCGGCCCCTGGTCGCCGGCCTCCGGCTGGAAGGGCGCCGCGGTCGTGATCAGCGCGACCCGCGCCCGTGCGAGCGGCGTGGAGAGCGGCGTGAACGGCGCGTCGGTGAAGTGGGCCCAGCGGTACGGGCTGAACCCGAGTGTCTGGTAGTACTCGCGCGTCCGATCCATGTACCGGATCGGGACGTCGTCCTCCGAAGCGAACGGGACCGTGGGACCGCTCATGCCGAGAAAGTCTTGATGACGAGCCCGCGGGCCTTCTCGGGATCGACCCCGTTGGCCGCCATGCAGGGGCTCGCGTCCTCCAGGATCCGGTCGGGATCGCCCATGTGCATGTACTTCTTGTAGGTGTCCTCGAACTCGATGCCGAGGGCGCGGGCGAAGAGCGTGAGATAGTGCTCGACCACGATCGGCCGCTCCCGCTCGAACCGGCACTGATCGCGGTGGCAGCCGTGGTAGATGCCGGCCAGGTGCGTGGCCCCCGCCGCGAGCGCCCGGTCGACGTCGTCGAGCGCCATCTGCCGCCAGACCGCGGGCCCGAGCTGCTCCTGCAGGGCCGGCGTGCACGTGCGCCCCCAGCGCGCGTCGGGCTCGAACTCGATCACCGTGATGCCGGGCACCGCCTCCAGGAGTCGGCGCGCGGCCAGCCCCTCGCGCTCCCGCGCCTCGGTCGCGCGGTGATAGTGCAGCGCCACCGTCGCCTCGACCCGCTGCGTGAACGTGAAGAGCCCGCGGTCCAGGCAGTCGGCGAGGAACTCGGCGGTGTGGCGCTTGGGGAACGGCAGGTCGGCCTTGAGCACCTCGTCGTAGAACTGGATGCACGACGGGCACCACATGACCACCTCGCGCGGCGCCATGCTCTGCAGCAGCTCGACGGTGTGGTTGGCGTAGCGCTCGCCCGAGGCCTCCTGCCCGCGCCGGTGGTGCTGGATGCCGCAGCAGTAGGTCGGCCCGCCCGCGGCCACGTAGTCGAGCCCGAGCCGGTCGAAGACCGCGCCCACCGTCTCGACCAGGTGCGAGGTCCGCAGCACGTTGCAGCCGAGGTAGAGGACAATATCATGCCGCTCGCCGTCGCGCGGCGGCTTGAGGAGCCAGGTCCGCTCCTCTTTCTTCGAGAGCAGGTCGTGGGTCAGCTTGATCTCGCCGAAGTACTTGCCGTAGTCGAAGCTCATGGTGGTCAGGAGTTTACCACTATGGGCGGGTGAGACGCTTGAGGTCCACTCCGTCGTCGGCCAGCCGCCCGGGATCGGCCGGGACGCGATCCCGGATGAGGCCCGCGACGATCGCCAGCTCGCTGTCGCGCTTGGGGTCCTCCGGATCGCCGCCGCGGTTGAGCCCCACCGCCGCGCGCACGACCCCATCTTTCAGATAGAAACCGAGGAATTTTCGGCTCGCCGGGTCGCCCCGGAATACGAGCCGATCCCAGGCGGCCGCGAAGCCGATGTACTCGACGACGTGCTCGTACTGATCCGACCAGAAGGAGTGAAGGTAGTCGTAGGGCTCGGGGCCGCCGAGCATCGCCCGGGCCGCCGCGCGACCCTGCCGGTAGCCGTTGTTCCAGTGCTCGACGCGTAGGCGCCCGAAGAGGGGATGGAGATGGTTCGCCACGTCGCCCGCCGCGTAGACATCGGGCAGCGAGGTCCGGCAGTGCTCGTCCACGAGCACGCCGTTGTCCACCGCCGCCCCCGCGGCGGCCAGCAGCTCGGCATTCGGGACGATGCCGATCCCGGCCACCACGAAGTCACAGTCGAGGGCCCGCCCCTTCCCGGTCCGCACCCGCTCCACCCGGCCCGCGCCCTCGAAGGCGGCGACCGAATCTTCCAGGACCAGCTCCACCCCCTTCTCGCGATGGATGCCGGCGAGCACCGCGCCGACCTCCGGGCCGAGGACCCGCGCCAGCGGCACCGGGTGACCCTCCACCGCCGTGACGTCGACGCCCATTTGACGGAGCGACGCGGCCACTTCGGAGCCGATGAAGCCGAGGCCGATCACGACCGCGCGGCGACCGGGCTTGGCCGCGGCGCGGATCCGATCGCAGTCCTCGACGGTGCGGAGCTGGAAGATGCCCGGGAGATCGGCCCCCGGTGTCGTCAGCGTCCGGTTGCGCCCGCCGGTGGCCACCAGGAGCCGGTCGTACGGGACCTCTTCGCCGCGGTCCAGTAAGACGAGCTTCCGCTTCGGATCGATTGCGTCGGCGCGGAGGCCGAGTCGCAGGTCGATGCGGTGCTCGGCGTAGTACGCGGGCGGGTTGACGAGCTGATCCTCGAACCGGTCCTGGCCGCGGAGATAGCCCTTCGACAGCGGCGGGCGATTGTAGGGCATCAGCGGCTCGGCGCCGATCAGCGTGATCTCGCCGTCGAAGCCCCCTTCGCGGAGGGCCGCCGCCGCGCTGCCGCCGGCGAGCGCGGCTCCGACGATGACGAACCGCTGATTCTTCATGGCGCTCATGCTACCGCGGGAACGTCGAGACGGCCATCACGAGCGGCCCGCCGCCTGCTGCGGGTCGAGCCAGTCGCGCAGGCCGTCGGCCACCATGTTGAAGCCGAGTACCGCGGCCATGATGGCGAGCCCGGGGAAGATCACCATCCAGGGCGCCTGCACCATGAAGCCGTCTCGCGCGTCCCAGGCCTCCCGATCCGCGGACGGGTCGTGCTACGGTGATTCACGATGACTGCGCCGCGCCGCGCGATCCTCGCCTTGCTCCTGCTCCTCGCGGTCACCGCCTGCGCGAAGCAGGTCATCTCGCCAGATCTTCCCGCGACCACGGGTGCGCCCGACGAGTCCCCGTCGTCCCGCAACGCGACCGCCGCCCGCCTGGCGACCCGATACCTGGGCGCGCCCTACGTGTGGGCCGGCGGGAGCCCGTCCGGCTTCGACTGCTCCGGCCTCGTCATGTACGCCTTCGGCCAGGTCGGCGTCGCCATTCCCCACAATGCCGCGCAGCAGTTCCGCCTCGGCACACCGGTCGACCGGGGTCGCCTCATACCAGGCGACGTCGTCTTCTTCAATCAGCTCCGCCACAACGGCATCTACTTGGGCGACGGGCGCTTCGTCCACTCCGCCAGGCCGGGCGGCGTGAAGATCGCGCGGCTGGACGACGACTGGTTCCGGACGCGCTGGGTCGGCGCGCGCCGCCTCTAGCCGACCCGCCGCACGAGCGGCCCCCGCTTATTGCGGGTCGAGCTGGTCGGGCAGGCCGTCGGCAACCATGCAGCCTCCCGCTTGACAGTCCCGACCGCGGTAGGCATTATCCCATTTACCGGTCGAGAATAGAGTAATGGTCGGGGAGCCCATATGAACACGGCCTTGCGCGGTCCCATCGCGATCCTGGACGAGCACCCAGAGTGGTCGAGCCGTCTGATCGCCGAGCTGGAAGCCCGCCGACTGCCGTACGAGAAAGTCGATCACTCCAATCACGCGTACGATCCGCGCGACCGGGACCCCCGCTACTCCGTGATCGTGAACCGCACGAGTCCGTCGTCGGCCACCCGCGGGCACGCCGGCGTGCTCTTCTATGCCGAGGCGTTGCTCAACCACTACGCCTCGCTCGGCGTGCCGGTCATCAACCCGGTCCCGGCCTACCGCAGCGAGAAGTCGAAGGCGCTCCAGCTCGATCTGCTCGAGCGCGCGGGCGCCCGCTATCCACGCACGCTGGTGGTCAATCATCGGGACAAGATCCTGAAAGCCCTCGACGAGATCCCCTTCCCACTCGTGGTCAAGCCGAACGTCGGCGGCTCGGGGGCGGGCATCGTCCGCTTCGACTCACGCGAAGATCTGGAGGCCGGCCTGGGTGGTCTCCACTTCGGCCCGGACGGGACGGTGCTCGTGCAGGAGTACCTCGAGTCGGACGAGGGCGCGATCGTGCGGGTCGAGGTGATGGACGGCCAGTACCTCTACGCGATACGCATCGTGCGCGAGCCGCAGGCCGGCTTCAACTTGTGCCCGGCAGACATCTGCCAGGTGCCCGACGCCCCGACCGCGCCTACGGTCACCCCGCTCGAGGCCTGCCCCGCGGCGCCCCGGCCAGGCCTCACCGTCACTCGCTTCGATGCGCCCCCGGAAGCCATCGACACCGTGCTCCGACTCACGCACGCCGCCTCCATCGACATCGGCGGCGTGGAGTACCTGGTGGCCAAGCGGGACGGGCAGATCTACTACTACGACATCAACGCCACGTCGAACTTCGTCGCCAACGCGCCGGAGGTGCTCGGCTTTGACCCGACCGCCCGCTTCGTCGACTACATCACCCGGGTCGCCTCGACGCGCTAGGCCTCGTACTCCTGGACGACCTGGATCTGCACGTCGCCGTCGTCGTCGATCTCGAGCGTGATCAGGTTGGGGCGGCAGCACACCGTGCAGTCCTCGGTGAAGGTCTGGTGACGGCCTCCGCTCGGATCCACGAAGACGTCGTTCTCCTCGCCACAGAACACACAGTCGTAGGTCACGGACCCTATTCTACGCGCTGAGGTATGATCCGGCCCGGGAGGACGACTTCATGCGATTCCAGGGCAAGGTCGCGCTGATCTCCGCCGCGGGGGCCGGCATCGGCCGCGCGACCGCGATGATCATCGCGCGCGAGGGCGGCACCGTGGTGGGAGTGGACGTGGAGCCGGCCGCGCTCGACCGGCTGACCGCCGATGTGGTCGCCGCGGGCGGGCGCGCGCTCGCCTTGCGCGCCGACGCCCTGGACGCGGCATCGGTGGAGGGCGCGGTCCAGCGCGCCGTCGAGGCCCACGGGCGCATCGACATCCTGGTCAACGGGGTGGGCGGCAGCACCGTCGTCA
>WNFD01000936.1_pt1 | contig 44938 bp, 26 predicted proteins | sample 5400491 | NCBI WGS metagenome assembly WNFD01 (sample SAMN13153343, study PRJNA577476) | soil metagenome | isolation source: 120 cm saprolite under Douglas fir tree site 2 hole 2 replicate 2 | place: USA:California | collected 2015-04-18
TTTAGTTTGTGCAGGAACTCGAACGTGCTCATATCTCTATTTCCACTTGTGGGCCGGAGGTTGCCGCTGCGTCAGCCACGTGCGATTCACTACCTGTCCACAACTTCGATTCAATGAGTTTAGCTAAACCAGAAATCGTGGGTGTGCGAAAAATGTGATGCAGCGGGAGTTGAACGCCGAATGTCGTGCGAATCCGCGACATCAGTCTCGCCGCCAGTATGGAGTGTCCGCCAAGGTCAAAGAAACTTTCATGAATACCCACTTTTTCAACCTTCAGCAGCGACTCCCAGATTTTTGCCAGTGCGATCTGTGTGGGCGTCTGGGGCGGAACTGAGTCGCGCGTCTTTCGAGCCACTGCCCAATCCGGGGCCGGCAGCGCCTTACGATCAAGTTTGCCGTTGGGCGTTGTGGGCAGCGCGTCAACGATCACGAAAGCGGCTGGAACCATATATTCGGGCAAAGTCTGCAATAATGCGCCGCGCAATTCCGCAGCCGGCAAAGGCACTCCGGGCACGGGCACCAGGTAGGCGATGATGTTCTGGTCATCGCCATCATTACGGACAACCACGGCGGCACGCAGCACGTCGGGTATGGATTGCAGGGCGTGCTCAATTTCGCCCAACTCAATGCGGAAGCCGCGAACTTTCACCTGATCATCATTGCGCCCCAGCAATTCCACACTGACATCATTCCGATAGCGGGCCCGATCGCCGGTTTTGTAAATGCGCCCTTCGCCAAACGGGTTCGGCACAAAACGTTCCTGTGTAAGTTGCGGGCGTTTGAGATACCCACGGGCTACGCCATCTCCTCCGATAAACAACTCGCCCGGAGCACCCAACGCCGTGGGCTTCATGTGCGCATCGAGAACATACAACGTAGTGTTGGCAATGGGCTGCCCGATCGTGATCGGCTGGCCATCGGCTTCGATTTTTGCGGCCGAAGACCACACGGTGGTTTCAGTAGGCCCGTAAACATTCCACAATGTGGCGCAGCGCTCCAGAAGCCGGTCTGCCAGTTCGCGCGACAACTTCTCACCACCGCACAGAAGCTGCAAGTTCGGCATACCCTGCCAGCCGGCGTCGAGAAGCATACGGTAGCGAACCGGCGTAGCTTGATAGATGGTGGCGCCACTGCTTTCAAGCAATGCAATGAGAAGCGCAGGATCCTGCGCTTGTTCATCTGTGGCGATCACGAGCCTGGATCCGGCTTGAATGGGCGTGAACAGTTCCAGCACATGGATGTCAAAGGACAGCGTGGTGGTGGCCAGCAGAACGTCGTCAGGTCCAAAGTGCAGCAGTTCCTGAAAACTGTGAAGCACATTGGCGACGCCGCGGTGGAGAACCTCCACACCCTTGGGCTTACCTGTGGAACCCGAGGTATAAATCACGTAAGCCAGGTTGTCGAGTGTGGCGCGGCTGATTAAATTTTCGCTGCTGCATTCGCTTACATCGTCCAGAAACAGAACCCTGGCCTGATGTTCCGGCAAGGTCGATTCCAGATTACGCTGCGTAATCAGCAAGGGCACGCCAGCATCTTCCAGTATGAATGCCACTCGGTCCGCGGGGTAGCGTAAATCGACGGGCAAATATGCCGCGCCTGCTTTCAAAATTCCCAACAATCCCACCAGCATGCCTATGCTGCGTTCCATGCACAAGGCGACTAAAACATCCGGCCCTGCACCCATGGCGACGAGTCGCTGGGCTACGGCATTGGCGCGGCCGTTAAGTTCGGCATAGGTCAACGAGACATCGTCGCTAGTTACAGCGATGGCATCGGGAGTTCGCTCCACCTGCCGCTCGAACCGGGTATGAACACATTCGTCGATGTGCCAGATTGACTGTGGCGGCGAGAGCAGTTCGCGCTGTTGCTCCGGCGTCATCAAAGGCAAGTCGGCTATCTTTTGGGCGGGGTTTCCGCAAATGGATGCAAGCAGCGTTTCATAGTTTTCCAGCCAGCGCTGAACGGTGGCTGGTTGCAGGATGGCGGTGCTGTGAATGCATTCCGCAAATACCGCTGTGCAGGTTTTCAGGATGTTGAATTCCAGATCGAACGTGGCGAATTTCTTGGGAGAGGACAGCAGTTCTGCTTCTACGCTACGGAATCGGAACGGCGCCGTTACGTTATCAGAATTGAAAGTGGCGGTGACCAGAGGGGTCCGGCTGGGATCGCGGGGCAGGTTCAGAGATCGCACCAGTGCGCCGAAGGAAAGTGATTGATGATCAAACCCATCCAGCAAACGCCAGCGGGCCGTCTTCAAATGCTCCTCAAACGTCGCTTCAGGATTTACGCTGGCTCGGACCGGTAAGACGTTGGTGCCGTGACCGACCATGCTGGCGGAGTTCGCTTCGGATGCCTGGGCGGCCACGACAGTGCCTAAAACAAAATCATCCTGGCCCGTCAGGCGGTGAATCAGCACCTGCATAGCCGCGAACAGCATGGCGTAAACGGTGCAGCCGTTCCGCGCAGCCACGCGGGAGATATCCCGATAGAGCGTCTCCGGAATCAGCCGCCGCTGGCGCTCCGCCGCATAGGATTTCACAGGTTTGCGCACGAAATCGAGCGGAAGTTCCAGAGGCTCGACGGGTGAAGCAAACTGCGCTTTCCAATACTGCTCAGCCGCCTGGGCTTTTTGAATTTCACCTGGCGTGTTCTGTGCTTCCACGTGCGCCTGAAACGAGTGTGCCTGCGGCAGCGAGGCACGCATGCCAATGCTTTCGGCCTCATACAGGTCACCCAGATCCAGGACCAGGATACCGCCCGACCAGCCGTCACACACAATGTGATGCGCCGTGAAGACGATGAAATGCGTGTGCTGGTCCTCGCGCAGAATGAATGCACGGCACAAGGGACCTTTTTCAAGATTAAAAGGAAGGTCAGTTTCCTGAGCAACGTAGTACGCCGTTTCGCGTTCGCGTTCCTCGGCGGTCATCGAGGAAAGGTCCACGGCTACTACGGGAATTGTGGCAGAAGTGAGTTCGTGCTGTGTTTCGCCATCAGGGTCGCACACCAGCCGCAGTGCCTGGTGCCGGTCCACCAACTGTTGCAGCGCGGCTTTCATCGCGTCCATGGAAAAAGCGCCGCGAACGCGAAACGCGTGGCACACGTTATACGCATTGGAGGCGTCAGCACCCATCTGAACCGACGCCCAGACTTCACGCTGCGCCTCCGTCATCGGGAAATGGACAGCCTGCGTTGCGGCGTCGCCGAACGGGTCAAAATCAACCGGGATGTATGATTTCACATCCTTCGCGCTCATTGGACCTCCGCAATCTGCAAATACTTGCCGGGCCGGGCGGGATCGGGAACAAACCACGCAGGTTTACCATCACGATCCTTGCCGAGCCGCGCGCCTGCTGGCGGCGGAACTGTCTCTGCCGGAGGCTCGCCGGGAAGAAATCCTCCACGCTGCATTTCCAGAATGGACTCCTTGAAGGCCTGCAATACAACTTCGATATCGGCGTCTGTGTGCGCCGTGGTGAGGAAACTCGGCCGGCCTTCCCACATGTGTATGCCCTTGGCGCGCATGTACGCCCAAAAAAGACTCGCGTAAGGAATGTCCTGCGGGAACTGGAAGCACATCCATGAGGCGAAGTGTGGAATCTGAATGGGGGCGCCAGCTCGCTCCGCAAACTCCAACATCGCTTCCACCAGTTGCCAGGTTTTCTGATTCAGATTGCGCTGCAAATCCGGGCTATTGTCATTCAAATAATTCAAGCAAGCCCAGCAGGCAGCCAGGGCGAGTGGATGGCGGACAAATGTGCCGGCAAAGAATGTCATGCCCGCTTCCGGACCAGACGCATCACCATAATTCCACTGGCCGCCATCGAGCGCGTCCATATATTTGGCTTTGCCGGCGATGATGCCGATGGGAAGACCGCCGCCAATCACTTTGCCGTAGGTGGCGAGATCGGCCTGGATGCCGAAATATCCCTGCGCGCCGCGCGGATGCACGCGGAAGCCCGTGACGATTTCATCGAACACCAGTACCGTGCCCGATTTTTGCGTAAGCGTGTGCAGCTCCTGCAGAAATTCTTTGGGCAGCAAATCTGGCCGGCGGCTCTGCACGGGCTCCACCAGTACGGCGGCCAGCTCGTGCGCATTTGCGCGCAGAATATCGAGTGAGGCAGGATCGCCGTAATCCACAACCAGAACATTGTCGACCGCGGACTGCGGCACACCGGGAGCTACCGGGCGAGAGCGCAGCACACCATTGACGGTTTGCGGCCGCGCCAGTACCTCATCGAAGATTCCGTGATAGTCGCCGCTGAACATCGCAATCCTATCGCGGCCGGTTACGGTGCGCGCGGTACGGACCGCGGCGACGACGGCTTCCGAACCTGTATTGCAAAATGCTGCGCGCTCCATGCCCGTCATCCGGCAAAGCAACTCAGCAACTTTTCCCGCGAGTGGAGATTGCGGTCCGATTTCAAAGCCTTTCGCCATCTGCTCACTTACAGCACGGATAACAAAATCCGGCCGATGGCCAAACAGAATGGAGCCAAAGCCGTTGGTCATGTCAACGTATTCGTTGCCGTCCACGTCCCATAGTCTTGAGCCTTGCGAACGCTCGGTGACGATGGGGTAAACCATCTCTTTCCAGATCTGGCGAAAACCCGAAACGGTACGCGGGTCCGCGAAGTGCGCGCGATGCTCTGCGGTAAGGCGTTTGGATTCCTTTGTAAGCGTTGTGTAGCGGGTGATGAGTGCATCGAGCGCTTTTTGTTGCTGGTCCGGCAGCGCACCGGCTGTGCCTTTTTGTACTGGCTTATAAGGACCGAACGCGGGCATCTCCGGCTTCTTGACGCTTGCGCCGGCAGCGCTGTGAGAAGCTCCGTTTGGTGCGATGGCAGGTTGGTTTTTAATTGGCGCTACGACGGGCGTTGCAACTGGTTGGGCGGCGGAGGCGGATTGAATCGCGGTTGCCGCGGCTGGATTGCGCAGTATCTCTGGATTGCGCAGTACCTCTGAATTGCACAGAACCTCCAACTGCTTTTCCATGATCTCCAGTTGCTTGCGCACCAATGCTTCAACTCCGCCCGATGGAATAGAAGCAGGCTCGGCCAGAACCGCAGTTGTGGCCGGCGAGATCGCGGGCATGCTTAGCGGCGATGCGACCGTGGGCGCGGGTGATGAGGGAGCTGGCATACTGGGTGCGAGATGTGCGGCCAGCGCATCCAGACTCGAAAGCTCTTCGAGCAACTGTCGAAACGTCACGTGCACGCCAAACGATTTCTCAATGGCGGTGGAGGCCTGGGTCAACAGCAACGAATCGAGTCCAATTTCCAGAAACGGCACCGACGCAACCAGTTGATCGGCGGACAGGCCGGAGATGTCACTGAATAGCGTTCTGAGTTTCGCCAGCGCAGCGGCCTGCTGTGAAAGCAAACTGTCTCCGGGATTTTGATTCGGATTCGCGATTGTCATCGGTTGCTCCTTCGATTCGCTGTAGGTGGATAGTTCATTGGCCGGCGAGGCTGTCTGATCTGCTGCTACTGGCGGTGAATCAATCCAATAGCGCTGGCGTTCGAATGGGTAGGTGGGCAGCGACACCCGGTGACGAGCTTCATTGCCGTGGAATCTGGCCCAGTCTACGCTGCCACCTGCGCTCCAGATATGGCCCACGGCTTCGAGCATGGACCTTATGTCTTGCGATCGCACGTCTTTTGACCGAACATCCGGCTTAGCGTTTTCCTCGCTCTTGAGCGACGCTACGATTTCATGTGTTGGCTGTTTGGCCGGATGCTGGCGCGCCAGGGTGCTCAAGGTCTGCCCCGGCCCAACTTCGAGCAGGATGTTCGCCGGATCGTGGAGCAGTTCAGCAATACCACTGGAGAAGCGTACTGCCCGGCGCACTTGCTGCACCCAATAGTCAGGACTGGTAGCTTGCTCGTCCGTGATCCAGGTGCCGGTCAGGCTGGAAACAAAAGGCACCTGCGGAGGATGCATCTGCACACTGCTTACTACTTCGGCAAAGCCGGGCAGCATGGGATCGAGCATTGCCGAATGAAATGCGTGCGATGTCGCGAGACGGCGGTACATCACCTTCTTTTCTTCAAGCGTTGCAGACAGCGCATCGATCGCATCGAAGGGACCGGAAACAACCGTCATGCCGGGGCTGTTGAGAGCGGCGATGGATAACTTATCTTCCAGCAGGGGTATCACGTCGGCTTCGGGCAGACGCAGGGCAAGCATGGCTCCCGCGGGCAGCTCCTGCATCATGCGGGCGCGTTCGGAAAGAATCCGCAACGCGACATTCCGCGGAAAGACCCCTGCCAGACAAGCCGCAACATATTCGCCCAGGCTGTGGCCAATCATGGCTTTGGGCGCCACGCCCCATTGCATCCACAGTTGCGCGAGCGCATATTCCACCACGAAGAGCGCCGGCTGCGTGATGAATGTCTCTTTGAGCTGTCGCGAGGCTTCTTCTTCATGCCCCGGTTGGGGATAAAGCAGCGTGCGCAAATCGAGTCCCAGCAGTGGCCGCAGTACCTCCGCGCATTCATCCACTTGCGCCGCAAAAATGGGCTCGTTCTCATACAAACCGCGTCCCATGTTGACTTGCTGTGCGCCTTGTCCGGGGAACAGGAACACTACGGGAGCGTCAGGATGCTCACACTTGCGTGACCACACACGTTTGGAATCACTAGACAGCAGCGCCTCTGCAGCTTCGGTAGCGGTGCGGGCCACCGTTGCCCGGCGATGCGGGAAATGCCGCCGTCCCGTCTGCAAGGTAAACGCCGCATCGGCCAGATTCAGAGCAGCGTCGCTGGAAGACAGATAGGAGGCGAGGTTGTGGGCTGCGTGATCCAGAGCCGTCTGGCTTCGCGCGGAAATAACGAACAACTGCTCTGCTCTGGCGGGCCCAGAAGGCTGGCGCTCAGGCGCTTCTTCCAGAATCACGTGCGCGTTGGTGCCGCCCGAACCAAACGCACTCACGCCGGCGCGGCGCGGCGTTTCAGCGGCCGGCCAATCCGCCAGTTTGGCGTTTACATAAAACGGTGTTGCCGCAAAATTGATTTTGGGATTCGGCTGAGTATAGTTCAGGCTTGCAGGGATTTTTGCATTCTGTAGTGCGAGCGAAGTTTTGATCAGGCCTGCTATTCCCCCCGCGGCATCTAAATGCCCGATGTTGCTCTTGACGGAGCCAATCGCGCAAAACTGGTTGCCTTCAGTGCCCAAGCGGAAAGCCTGTGTGAGCCCGGCGATCTCCACCGGGTCGCCCAGCGCGGTGCCCGTGCCATGTGTCTCAACGTACGTTATGCTGCCGGCATCCACGCCGGCCAACGCCTGCGCCATGGCGATTGCCTCAGCCTGGCCGTCCACACTGGGAGCCGCAAAGCTGACGCGAGCTGAACCGTCGTTGTTCACGCCAACGCCTTTGATCACGGCATAAATATGATCGTGATCGGCCACGGCGTCCGCCATACGTTTCAGCACCACAACGCCGGTGCCGTTGGAAAAAACGGTGCCTCCGGCTTGCGCGTCGAATGCGCGACAATGTCCGTCTGGGGAAACAATGGCGCCTTCGTGATAAAGATAGCCGCGCTTCTGCGGACTAGTAATGGAAATGCCGCCCGCGATTGCCATATCGCACTGATAACCCTGAAGCGACTGGTACGCCTGGGCTACCGCCACCAGCGAAGTCGAGCACGCGGTTTGAATGTTCAGACTGGGCCCGCGCAGGTTGAGTTTGTAAGACGTGCGCGTTGCCAGATAGTCCTTCTCATTGCCGAGCATGGTTTGCAATGAAGCCGCTGGACTTTCACCAGCGCGTCGCGGCGCAATCACGGCAGGAAAGTAAGTGTTATTGGCCGAGCCCGCGAAAACACCTATCGGACCGGTATAGGCCAGCGGATCGTAACCCGCATCCTCAAAAGCTTCCCAGGCTGTTTCCAGGAACACACGGTGTTGCGGATCCATCAATGCCGCTTCGCGCGGATTGATTCCAAAAAAACCGGCATCGAAAGTCTCTGCGCCCTCGAGCACGCCGCGGGCCCGAATGTAATGAGGATCGTTGCGAATTTCGGCGGGTTCATTAGGCGCGCGTTCAAGTTCCGCTGGCTCAAAGAATGAAATGGATTCCCTGGCCGCGAGAAGGTTCTGCCAGAACTCGCGCACGTTTTGTGCACCTGGAAAGCGGCCTGCCATGCCGACGATGGCGACGCCGTTCATTGAATCGATCTGTTCCGGTTGTGACATTGTCTCCGTCTATCCCTTTCGTGCCGTCTTCATGCGAGCCATGGCTTCCTGTTGGCGGCGCGCGCGGTCATTGACGGCCTGCGCCGCTAAACGCGAGTCGCCATTTCCGGCGAGTTGACTGGCGAGCGCCCGCACGGTTGGATATTGCAGCAAGGTAACGATCGGCAGGCTGCGTCCAAGTGCCCGCTGTAATTTCCGGTGCGCCTGCACCAGCAATAATGAGTGTCCACCCAGGTCAAAGAAATTTGCTTCCAGGCTGACGCGAGGATTGTCGAACAGCTCCTGCCAGATTCCTGCCACGGTCCGCTCCATCTCGGTTCGCGGCGTGGTTTCAGCGCCGGCTGCCGTCGTGAGTCGAACACCCGCTGCAACGGCAGGCGGCGGAGCCAGTTGCGAAAGGATTTCTCTCAACTTTGCGTGCGGTGCTTTTGCCATTTCGCGAAGTACGAGGCCCAGATCTGACAAGACGCGGCGGATGTCGGCGGCCTCGAACTGTTGGGGCCGGTATAAGATCTTCAGTCGAAGCCTGGCGCTCGGCACAACCGTGAGTGTCAACGGATAGTTGGTGGACTCCGGCGCATCGGCAACCTCCACGGTCACGCTTTCACTCAACCGCTCGGTTGCGCCTCCTGAAGCGTAGTTTTGAAATACGATCAGGCTATCGAACAGACGGTGGCGCCAGGGAATCCCACTCCAACCTTGAATCTGCTCAATGGAATTGTATTGATGTTGGCCGGCATCAGATTGCTCGCGTTGAAGTTGCTGCAACCATGCAGCAGTTGGCATCTCCGGGGCAATGTTGGCGCGGACCGGCAGATTGTTGACGCACGGTCCCACCATGCTTTCGATCCCGGAGAGTTCCGGCGGGCGGCCAGAATAAGCCGCGCCGAAAACCGGGTTGGCGCAAGCCTGGTAATGGGCCAGCACCAGCGCCCACGCTCCTTGCAACAACGTGTTCAGCGTGATCTGATTTTCTCTCGCCGAATTCTGCAACGCCTGGGTGACATCTTCTTCCAGGCTTATTGTCTCCTCGGCAAACGACGCATGACCGGAAACTGAAACAGCCGCCGGGCGCTGCCCAATGCGGAGAGGATGCGGTGTAAAGTCCTGCAAATACTCGCGCCAGAAATTCTGCGCGTCACCGTTGGAGCGCGCCAGCGTCCACGCGATGTAATCGCGATAGGGAAGCGGTTTCGGCAGAGTGTTGTTGCCGGTGTAAGAATTCGCGAGCTCATTAAAGATGACCGGCCAGGACCAGCCGTCAATCAGCAGGTGATGCGTGCTCCACACCATCTGCCACTCGTCATCGCGGGTGCGGACCAGAATGAGGCGAAGCAGTTGCCCCGCGGCCAGGGCGAAAGTTTTTGCGCGGTCGGCCGCAATAGTTTGTGCAAGGTGTTGCTGCCTCTCGGCAACGGTCCTATCGCGCAGATCGATCTCAGTCCATTCCAGAGGACGTGCGGGCAGCACCACTTGCACGGCTTCGCGAAGTCCATCGGAAACAAACGCAGTTCGCAGGATAGGATGCCGCTCGATCACGTCTTGCCAGGCCCGCCGCAGCCCCGCAGTATTCAGCGGACCGCGTAGCACAAACCGCCATTGTTCAAATCCCAATAGGCCCGCCGACGCTTCCATGGAATAGAAAAGCTTTTGCATCGGCGATAGGGGATAGATATCTTCGAGCGTGGGGCGAGATTTCAAAATGCCCGCCAGCTCAGCCGCTTCGAGTTTTGCAAGAGGGAAATCGGCAACCGACCAGCGTTGTACGTCCGCGGCGCTGGTCAGGTTGATCAACTCCATGAGGGCAGCAGAATAACGTGCGGCGATTTGTTCTATCGTGGCCCGTGAATGCACATTACGGCTGAAATTGAATTGCACTTCCAATTGACCGCCGACAACGCGCGCCAGCACTTCGATCAAGTGCGTCCGTCTGCCGTTGGGATGATGCCACAGTCCGACAGGTTCTGGCGCGAAGGCAAACAGCCGCGAACCCGCGACCACCTGATCGAACTGGCCCAGATAGTTGAAGAGAACCTGAGCCTGCGGAAGCCCGGTGAATTGGTCGCGCAGTAGTCCATAACCAATGCCTTTTTCTGGAATTTGCCGCAGCTGGTTCTTTACCGATTGCAACGAAGCATCCAGCCGCGCGCCAGATTTGAGGGACAACAGCACGGGATAGATGCTGGTAAACCAGCCAACTGTTCGTGAAACGTCGATGGCTCCAATGTCTTCCCGTCCATGCCCCTCGACATCGACAAGCAAAGACTCGCCTCCTGTCCACGATTTGAAACTTTCCGCGAGCGCCGTCAAGAGCAGGTCATTGATTTGCGAGTGATAGACGGCGGGGACCTGCCGCAGTAGCAATGCAGTCTGGTCGGCCGTGAGCCTGGCCATGACGGTTTCGGTGGATTCTTCGATGTTGAGTCCGGCAGCATGGTCCACGGGGAGCTCCGCTGCCCTGGCGTCAGGCACCGTCCGCCAGTGATCGATTTGGGCCCGAACGTCAGGGCGTTCCGCGTACGCAGCTAATGCTTTGGACCAGGCTTGGTATGAAGCAGTCCTCGATGGTAAAGAGATCGCTCTTGATTCCTGCAACGTGCGGTAGGCGCTCTCCACGTCTTCCAATAGCAGTCTCCATGACACGCCATCGATTGCCAGATGATGCACGGTGAGAAGAAGACGGGCTTCTTCTTCAGCGCCCATTTCAGTGGCCATCGGGAAATACATCGCGGCAATCAAGGGCCCTTGCGTGATATCGAGAGAGTTCTGCAACTCCCCGGCGGCATCCAGAATTTCCTGCAGCGTGAAGACATGATCCGCACGCACGATCTTTGGCAGAGAAACTTCAGCGGCGTACGACTGCCCCCAACCGGACGATGTTTGCGCAAATCGCAGGCGGAACGAATCATGATGGGCCACGGCGGCTGCCAGCGCTTGTTCCAGATGATCCACATCGGTGCCTGGCGCGATGGTAAACAGGAAAGTCTGGTTCCAGTAATTGCGACTTTCGAGCGGCTGCTCAAAAAACCACCGCTGAATCGGTGTGAGCGCGACTTCGCCCGACGTGGGCTCAACCTGCGCGGGTGCATTGGCCGCATGCGGGGCAATTGTCGCAAGCCCGGCAATGGTCGGCGATTGGAACAGTTCGCGCGGAGTGATGGCCAACCCGGCCTGGCGTGCGCGCGAAATCACCTGAATGCTCAAAATTGAATCGCCGCCGAGCTCGAAGAAATTGTCATGAACGCCAGGCGCTTCGACGCCCAGCACTTCACTCCAGATGCTGGCCAGCGCTTGTTCGGCCGAGGTGCGTGGCGCTACGTAAGTATCCTTGCGGATGGCGCGTGACACGTCCGGCGCCGGCAGCGCAACGCGATCCACTTTGCCGTTCGAGGTCAGCGGAAGAGCGTCCATGGGCATGAACGCCGCCGGAACCATATAGTCCGGCAGAGACGCCTTCATGTGTGCGCGCAATGCATCAAGCGCGATCTCCTGCGCCGCACAGTAATACGCCACCAGCTTTTTATCGCCGGGCTTGTCTTCGCGCGCGATCACCACTACTTCGCGAATGCCCGGATATGAGCTGATCACCGATTCAATCTCGCCCAACTCAATGCGGAAGCCGCGAATCTTGACCTGGTGATCGATGCGGCCCAGGTACTCGAGATCGCCGTTCGGCAATCGCTGCGCCAGGTCACCGGTACGGTAGAGATGTCCTGGTGCAAATGGATTTTCAATAAAGCGCTGTGCGGTTAGTTCCGGCCGGCGCAAGTAACCGCGGGCCACGCCAGCGCCGCCAACGTACATTTCTCCGGCCACGCCCAGCGGTACCGGCTGTCCTTGCGGATTCAGAACGTACACAGCGAGGTCCGGAATAGGTTCGCCAATCAGACTCCCCGAACCGTCACGCACTTCTTTGTATGTGATCGGCCGGTATGTGACATGCACGGTTGTTTCCGTGATGCCATACATGTTGATCAGCGCGGGCTTGCTGTCACCATATTGGTCCATCCAGGGCAACAGGCTGGCGAGTTCCAACGCTTCTCCACCAAAGATTACATAGCGCAAGGTCTGATCAGCGGGGCTGATGCTGGCGAGTACAAACGGCGTTAACTGGCGGAATGCCGAGGGCGTCTGGTTCAGCACAGTGACACGCTCGCGGCGCAACAGTTCCGCAAATGCCTCAGGCGAGCGGCTCACCCAATACGGAACGACGACCACTTTTCCGCCGTACAGCAGCGCGCCCCAGATCTCCCACACCGAAAAATCGAACGCGCAGGAATGGAACAGGGTCCACACATCGCTGGGCTGGAAGCCGTACCAGTGATCCGTGTAATCAAAGAGACGCACCACGTTGGCATGCGTGATCTGGCAGCCTTTGGGCTTACCTGTGGAGCCGGATGTATAAATGACGTACGCCAGATTCTCTGGTTTGACCCCGCTGTCGGGTGTTTCGTCTACGCCGTCGGTGACATCGTCCAAAAACAAAACTGCTGCCTGATGTTTTGGCAGGCTGGACTGAAGGCTGCGCTGCGAAAGCAGTACCGGTACACCAGCGTCTTCGAGCATGAACGCCACGCGCTCCGGCGGATAACTCAAATCGATGGGTAGATAAGCCGCACCTGCCTTCAGGATTCCCAGAATGCCTATCACCATCCCCAGGTTGCGTTCGACGCACAAGCCGATCAAAACTTCCGGCCCCGCACCCAGCGATGCCAGACGTACGGCCACCGCGTTCGCGCGCTGGTTCAATTCTGCGTAAGTTAGCGATTCACCATCGCAAGTAATCGCGATAGAGTCCGGAGTTCGTGCGACTTGGCGCTCGAATCGCTGGTGCAGGCATTCGTTTACTTGCGAAGCTGCACGGGGAGGCGACAGAAGCTGGCTAGTCTCTGTTTCCGTGAGGAACGGTACGCTTGCGATTGAACGTGCCGCGTCCACGCAAATCCCTTCAAGCAGAGTGCGAAGATGCCCCAGTACACGCTCTGCGCCTGCGGCGTCCAGATATTTTGGGTTGTGTTCGAGGCGCAACACCATCTCGTGGTCCGCATAGACGATCAGGGTCAGCGGGAAATTGGTCTGGCCGATGTATTCGAAATGGCGGTTCGTCCATTCGCCACCCTGAGCGCGTAGCGCCGTATCCAGCAGATAGTTTTCAAAAACCAGAATGCTATTGAACAAGCCCACGCCACCCGGTACTTCGCTGGCCTTTTGAATGATGCGCAATGGAGTCTGCTCATAGGGTCTCAGTGACAAGTGCTGTTCGCGAATGTTACGCAACCAATCGCCGACGGCGGCTTCGGGGCGCACGAAAATGCGCATTGGCAGAGTATTAATGAAGAGACCCACGGGCGCGTCGGCATCATTCAAGGTGGAGGCGCGTCCGGCGCGGGTTGCGCCAAAAAGGATGTCTTCCTCGCCGCTGTGGTGATGCAGAACTAAGGCCCATGCTGCCTGGAGCAGGGTGTTCACCGTCACGCCCTCGGTTTGCGCAAAGGCGCTCAACTTTTTTGTCAACGCTTCCGAAAGGCGGCATTGCGCTGCTCCCCAGGCGCTTGCGTCGCCGGGGGCAGATGTTGGAATCGGAGTGGGCGCGCGGAATCCCTTTAGCTTTTCGCGGAAGAACTGTTCGGCCTTTACCAGATCCTGGGTGCGCAGCCACTCGATGTAGTCGTAATAGGGTTTGCGCGCGGCGAGTTGTGGCCCACCTTTCACATCATCGCGAAACGCCGCATACGTCGCAAAGACTTCGCGCAACACAATCGGGAACGAACGGCCATCCAACAGAGCGTGATGGAATGTCCACAGCATGCGATAGGAAGACTCGCCCAGCTGGACGATATGTAACCGCATCAGCGGTGCGCGGGACAAGTCAAAACCGTGCTTGCGGTCGGTGGCCAGCAGGCGGTCCCATCTCGCCACTTGCTCAGCGGCATCGGCGGCGCGCCAATCGGAAATTTCAGAAGGAATCTGTACGGAATCGTAGACATATTGAAGGGGCTCGGTGATTCCTTCCCATGCAAAAGCGGTCCGCAGAATCGTGTGGCGTGAAGCGATCAGCTCCCAGGCGCGCAACATGGCTGCGGCGTTGAGCCGCTCGTCTAGCTGGCAGACGATCTGCTCAATATCCACGCCGGAGCCCGACGCGCCGATGGCATGAAACAACATGCCCTGTTGCATCGGCGAAAGCTCATAGGCATTCTCAATCAATTTCACGCCTGCACCCTGTATACAAATGTTCATTCAATTTCCGCTATCCCCAAAGGTCAGCGCTCGAAGATCAGCGCTCGCTATCTCCCGCACTACCAAACGTATGTTGTCCAGATTTGCGGGGCGCGCCGTTACGGCGGCCGCGTAGCCTGCAAATTCTGATAAATTGGCCATCCACCACGGAGCCGCCAGAGCGCTATCTCCGTGCACGGTCGTCAAACGAGCCGGCTGATGCAATGCAAATGACACCTCAAAGCTATCCAGGGGGCAGGAAAGCCCCTCGCATATCGCCTTGATGAAAGATTCTTTGCGAGTCCAACACCGGTAAAAGGCTTCCACCCGATCGTGGTCAGGCGTTGCTTCCCAGCGGGCAAATTCCGAGGCGGCGAAATTCTGTCTGGCCACGTCTCGCATACCGGAAATGGGCCGTATGCGTTCAATGTCCACGCCAATCTCGGCTGAACGAGTAAACGCAAACAACACGCAATCGCCGGAGTGCGAGAGATTAAACTCGATGCCGCAATTTTCGATGAACGGTTTACCGAAACTTGTGTATTGGAATAATAAGGATGTGGGATTGCGATCCAGAAAGGCGCCGAGTTGCAAGCGCAGGCAAGCGCGCGCGGCTATATAGCGATCGTAATCAGCCTGAAAATGGAATCGGGCCGCCCTCTCCAGTTCGCTTGCGGACAAATACCGGGCAAGCCGATTCGTTTCTCCTTTGCAGGCGAGTAGACTCAATGAGCGGACATGGATTGTGTTCTCCGTGATTGTCCGATTTGCCGAGGCGTGTGCTGCCTCTGCAAACATCATGGCCGGCATGATTATTCCTCGCCTTTCGGCCTGGCCTGACCTTGTCCGTTCACGCGCTCCAGCCAGATTTCGCGCCAGTACATCAACGGGCAATCGCCCATTTCGCCGTAGCAGAGACACTCATCACACAAAGACTTTTCGCCATGAGGCCCTTGCAGTGTGACGGTGTGTTTGAGTTCGCGCATCTTGCCAGATATCTCCTCAATCACGCGATTGACGCGGTAGCGAACTTCGGCCACTGACTCACAGCAAAGAGTCATTTCATGGCAAACGACCATGCCTCGATTGCGTTTCTTGCGATTCAGAGTGGCCACGATCTGATCTCTGGGCTTTACACGAACCAGTTCGCCCGGCTTGAGATCGAGCACCTCGACCGGTGTGCCATTGGTGTTGGGCCCGCGAAGCCGGTCATCCCCTGCTACGGCGCGATGAAGTCGTATCCGGAACCAGCGCACGAAGAGCTTTGCAATTTCTGATGGTGAGCGATCGTTTTGGCGGATTTGCCGCAACGCAATTCGCACCAGCCAGGGTTTCATTTTGCCGGGAAAGGCTTCGGTTGAGCGGAGCAGCTCTGTTGACTGGCAGAAATAGCGTTCCTCGTCAGCCTTTACCTTAAGGCGCGCACGCAACTGTACGAGAGCGGCTTCATCCACAGGCACTTCGGTTTCCCTGCCATCCGCCGGGCGTAGCCAGGCTTCTTTCCAGTAGAAGCGGCATCCACGCTTGCAGCCGTCGTGCCCGCTGCCGTCGCAGCGCAGGCCTTCCAGCGTGACAACGTCGTTCTTTGCAAAGCGCCGATTCGGCTCGATCGGCGGTGGTGTTTCTACGCAGGTCTTTTCTACACGCCGGTGGACGAGAAAAGACTTGCCGCAAAATGCCAGCATCTCCGGCATAAAAGGATGGTCGTCCAGGGTGCCGTTGGAATCGAGCGTTGAGAGGATTTCCTGGGGCGAGCGCACAACAACCCGGTCACCAGCAAAGAATTTGTCGTCTCTCAATTTCATCCCCTTCGCAACATTGTGGCTTGAATTTCTATCTGTTCGTCCAAAGTAAAATCAGGTTTGCGTGAAATGTTCATGAACCTGTTCAACTAGCTGGAAGAAAAGTTTAGTAACTGGCTAAATCAGCCATGCGCATCACTGTACCGATCAAACCGAAATAGACCGAACCCACAGCTTTTCGCGCCTTGTGCTCACCCCAGTAGGACTGGCGGAAATCACGGCTGAAATTCTTCCAGTTAGCGGCGTTGGCTGCGTTGATGGAGACGGTGATGGAAGGAGAGAGGATGCGCGCGGTGTGCCACCATCCAGAAGGGACAAAGAGGGTCTCTCCGGGATGGAGCTTGAAGCGGAAACCGCTTGCGCCGCAGAATTTCGGGAAGCGGGTCAAATCCGGCGTTTCAATGTTGTCCACGGCCGATTTGTTTTCGTGAGCCGCGTCTTTGCCGGCATACATCAGCGGTGCTTGCTCTGGCGGAAACGCAACATATTCCTTCACGCCTTCCAACTGCATCAGAAAGGCGTGCGTGTGCAACCCGTCATAGTGCAGGACGGGGAACTTGGCCCCCGTGCCGCCGATGTAAAGCTCCACGTAGGTGAAGTCCTTCCATGCTTTTAGCAGCCGGCGGTCAAGCCAGTTCGGACTTACACACTCCGGCATGGGATGCACATCAGACTGCAACTCCTGGGGCAGGTCCTTCACGGGATGGTTCCGCAGATAAGGAGCCGGACGAGCAGGAGTGGAAGCGTTTACCTCATCAATGAGCGTCCCCATGGAGAGCTGCCTGCCATCTACAGTCAGTGGCAGACCGCCGTATTGCCGCTTGAAGAAATCGAGCGTCCACTTCTTGCGCGCGGCCCAGTGCTCAATGCCGTCCGTGATGATTACAGGATTAAGTGGCAGAACATACTCGCGGACGTAACGCGTCTTTCCGAGGTCTGCCCAACGATGCCGGTCGATTTGATCGATCAGCTGCGGTCCGCTGACTTTTACCACGCTGGCGTTCATTGTTCGTGTCCTCTCTAAAGGTCAAGAATCTGATCTTTGCCTTAACTATCCCCATCTTCACGGTAGGTCTCGCCGGAAACGCCTAAGCCACTACGCGATAGGTCCTTCTACATAGGGGATTTGCGGGTCGAGGATGTAAGGCCGGTGATTTTAATTACATTTCTACTGTGAGGCAGGTAGCCTTCCATCTGCTCCCAAAAGTGGGGATTTTGGCAAGTGATTGAAAGACAAGCACTTGGGATGGGCCAACGGCCTTCCATGACAACCCCTGCCATCCATAACATGCAAAGATTTGCAACTTCCCGGCAAAGTCGAGGCCCGGTAAGACACGGAAGGTTTTTAATGATCGAAAATTGCCAATGGGAGGGCCGAACCAGGTTCCAAAGGGCCTTTCAGTGGAATCACAACCGATTTCAGTGAAGGAACCAGTTTTCCACCACAACCTGGCGGCAAAACCATTGTTGTTTCAAAAAGTAACTCGCAACTTTGTTACGCAACGAAGCAGGTAGGGAGGCGGACAGTGCCGCGGGCAAACCAAGGCCTCTGCCGATTTTCGTTTTCACCAGATCAGAGTATTCGGCCAAGCTCTGCCGATGGTAAACGCCTTTGGCGGCTTTGATCACTTGTGCGGCGAGCAAACCTGACTCTATAGCTGGACGGATGCCCTCCCCGCTTTGAGGAAAGGCGAGGCCGGCGGCATCGCCAATCAACAACACAGAGTCATCCAGCAGATTGCGTTTTGCGTATCCATATAAAAGATAAGCATGGCCGGGAAGTCTGCCAGGAATGTCGAACGACAGCTTCCCGGATTTACGTAGAAAAGCAAGAAATTGGACGACGTGCTGGGAAAGAGCATGCTGGTCAAGCCGACCCAGGCCGATGTTGAGAAAATTGCCTTTGCGGAAACACCAGCCATATCCCTGGAAATCGCGGCAAAAATACAGCTCAGGAATTTCCGCCTGGATGCCACAGGAACGAACCTGTTCAGTATCCATCTCGAACTCAATTTCCTGCGCGATCACGGGTGTACCGGAATGCGCTTGTCCCAGATACTGCGCCACCGGGCAGAAGTGGCCTGCAGCTCCGACCAGCAATCTGGCTTTGATGTTTCCATTGATGATCCACTGGTGGCCGCATCTTTCGATTTTGCTGACGGAAAGGCCTTCCTTTACCTCAACGCCGGACCGGCGCAAAAGGTAGTCATCAAACTCGACACGACGGATGCCGTAGCTGACGGCATGGTCGTATGTGACTTCAATTTCGCGTGCGTCTTCGTGTGAATCCATGGCGCTTATACGAAAGCCACAGATCTTCTGCATCATGCGATCACGGCTGTAGTCGTCGGCATTGATTTCCAATGCGTCCAGGACCCAGGGGGTGATCCAGCCGCCACACACCTTATTACGCGGAAAGGTAGACCGGTCCATGACGACAACATGCAATCCCGAGGAAGCCAGAGACCGCGCGCAGGATGAACCGGCCGGCCCGCCGCCCACGATTAGGACATCGCAGGAGTACATTCCACATCCTGAAAAGCGCGGCGAACGGCACCGCTGTATAGGTGAGCACGAGTGGAAGGCTGAGATTTGCAGGCACGGCCTGCGAATACGACCTGGAACAATTGGAGAGTCCCGGTGCGGAACCCGGCAATTGAACCGGCGAGATATAAGCGCCACATCCGGGCAAAATCCGGTCCAAAGCTTTTCGTCACCTGGTTGAAACAGCGTTCGTAACGCTCCAGCCAGCATTCGATGGTGCGGGCATAGTGAAGGCGCAGGTTCTCCACGTCAAGTACGCTGAAATCGTGCGGCTCCAATACATCCATAACCTCGCGGAGAGTGGGAGTGTAAGCACCTGGAAAAATTCGCTTGCGGATCCAGGTGCTGAAGGGCAGACGCTGGTTCTTTCCGATGAAATGCAGGAGTCCTCGACCTGTCTTTCCGATAGCACGGTGGACCACATCTCCCAGTTCGCGGTAGTGCTCACGCCCAATGTGTTCCAGCATGCCAATGGAGACGAACGCATCACAGCGCGCAGTGATGTTGCGATAGTCATCCTGGATAAACTCAATGCTCGAGGCAAGACCCTGGCGCCTGGCCTGATCACGGGCGAACTCGATCTGTTCATGCGAGATGTTGAAGGCTTGCACACGCACGCCATAGTTGCGCGCCATATGCAGTGCGAGTGCGCCCCAGCCGCAACCTGCCTCCACCACCTTTTCACCGGGTTGCAACCAGAGCTTGCGGCAGACAAGGTCCAGCTTTTCCCATTGCGCCTGTTCCAGACTGGCATTTTCATCAGGAAAATAAGCGCACGTATAAACCAGTTTTGGATCCAGCCAGAGTTTGTAGAAGTCAGTTGAGACATCGTAATGGTGACGTATGTTTTCGCGGGCAGCGCGCAGGCTATTTGACTGGAGCCATCCGAGCCAGCGGGAAATAATCCGCGTGATCAGACGATCCGGCGACTGGTAAAGGGTTTCCAGCGCGCGGACAAGGTTGCCCTCAACGTTGACATCGCCAAGACAGTAGAGGTCACCAAAATTCATCTCTGGGTTCAACAAGAGAGCGATTAACGTTTTTCTGTCCTTCAGGCGAATGATTGGTGGCGCGGCGCAGGTGGATTCCGGTGAAGACGGGCCCAGTTCCGCGTGCACTCGCGCGGGACCAGTAATGTGTTCAAAGGCGCTCAGCAATTGGCGGTCAAGCCAGCAATATGCCATCTAGCAACTCCCAAAGCACGCCACGAAACCCGGTAAGCATTCCGTTCTAAAAGAATCTTGTAATAGATGTTCCCCAATGAGGGAACTGCCCACACTTGATCTTTTCAACGTTTTAAGCCGCTGACCGGGCGATGCTTGTGACCGGAATCACTGCTTTTACAGTTTGCGGACATGGCAGAAATGGCTGGCGCAATGGCTTGACAGGGCGACAAATACACTCTGCCGCTGGCTCATCGCGCGCAATGCCGGCACTACAGTTAAGGATGCATTGTGTCTCGGTCCCGTTGCAGCGTAGCCGCGGCTGCTGGATTCTTACAACCAACTCTCAATTCCTTCAGAATAAAGTTGATGCAGTTCCATTTCGGCACTGCATAAATCTTTTCATGCGCTTTTTATGCTGAATCGTGCTTCGCTCCCGTAGATTACAAACCTGAGTAGTTGGTCACAATCCAAAGCAGGCTGGAGAAAAAACGCATGAGAACGTCCCGCCGAATCTGGTTGTTGTTGGTTGCCGCGGTCCTGATGGTCCCTTCCTCACTGTTGGCACAGTGCGGGGTGGAACGTTGGTCAGTCAAAACCGGGACTGATGCCGACGTAAGCAAAGTCAACCTCAATGCCCCCACGAATACAACCATTACAGCGATGCGGGCGTTTACTGCGCCTAACCCGATTCCGGCCAACAACCGTATTACTGGTCCGGAGACAACGTTGTGGGTGATCAATGCGACGCTGACCCTTTTCAAGCTGGAGAGCGATTCCGACTATCACCTGGTCATTCAGGATGCGTCCGGGAATACGATGATCACCGAGATTCCTTCGCCGTCATGCGTAGGCGCCGGCAGTCCATTTTTGCCTGGTATCACGAATGCCCGGGCCGAATTTGATGGCCGGTTCAACGCCACAACGAGCTTCCAGACAGCGAATATTCCGGTGAAGATAACCGGCGTGGGAATGTTTGATTTCCTCCATGGCCAGACGGGCGTGGCGCCCAATGGAATTGAGCTCCATGCGGTGCTGGACATCGTCTTTAATCCTGGCACGGCAGCGGATTTTAGCGTAGCCGCTTCGCCCGCGAACCTGTCTGTGACCCAGGGTTCTTCCGGCAGCACCACGATTTCGACTTCAACCAGCGGCGGTTTCAATTCGCCGGTTACATTGTCGGCTTCCGGTCTGCCAGCAGGCGTAACAGCAAGCTTTAGTCCAAGCTCGATCGCCGCTCCCGGCAGCGGAAGCTCAACACTTACATTTACTGCCAGCAGCACTGCGACAACGGGAACTTCAACTGTGACCGTGACGGCTACGGGTGGCGGCGTCACTCATACGACGACCGTGGCGCTGACCGTTAGCCCTGCGGCTGCACCGAACTTCACGGTGGCTGCGTCGCCGGCCAGCCTTTTAGTTATCCACGGCAGTTCAGGGAGTACCACGATCTCCACATCGGTGAGTGGCGGATTTAATTCTGCGGTCGCTCTCTCCGCGTCGGGTGTGCCAACGGGCGTCACCGCGAGTTTTAGTCCAAGCTCAATCGCTGCGCCCGGCGGCGGCACATCAACATTGACTTTCACTGTGGGCAGTACGGCCATTTCCGGAACTTCAAATGTGACAGTGACCGCCACCGGAGGCGGCGTTACCCATACCGGCACCGTGTCTTTGACGGTCCCACAAACCAACGTTTTTGGCATCGCGCCTCCAGACCACGTGGTAATCGTGATGGAAGAGAACCATTCTTTCGCTTCCATCATTGGTTCGTCGTCGGCTCCCTACATCAATAGCCTTGCTCAACAGGGCGCTTTGTTCACTCAATCATTTGGAGTTGAGCATCCCAGCCAGCCGAACTACCTGGATCTGTTTTCAGGGTCGAACCAGGGTGTTATTGATGACACCTGCCCGCATACTTTCTCAACTGAAAACCTGGCCAGTGAACTGGCAGCAGCAGGCCAGACCTTCACCGGATTTTCTGAAGACCTGCCCGCCGCCGGGTCTACGGTTTGTACCTCCGGGGCCTATGCTGAAAAGCATGCTCCCTGGGTCAACTTCACCAATGTGCCCGCCACTTCGAACCAGCCGTTTACCAGCTTCCCGACAGACTTCACAAACCTGCCCACCGTTTCCATCATCGATCCGAATCTCAATGACGATATGCATGACGGCACGATTGCTCAGGGTGATACATGGTTGCAACAGCACATCAACAGCTACGTTCAATTTGCGCAAACTCACAACAGTTTGCTGATCGTGACCTGGGACGAAGATGACAGCGCCAGCGGAAACCATATCGCAACCATTTTTGTGGGACCGATGGTAAAACAGGGGCAGTTTGCAGAGATTATTAACCACTTCAATGTCCTGCGAACAATCGAAGATCTGTACGGCCTGACCCGTGTGGGCGCGGCCGCAACCGCTACAACGATTTCCGACGTATGGAAACAGCCGACAGCTGATTTCACCGTTGGCGCCTCACCAGCATCGTTGAGCGTGACCCAGGGCAGCTCAGGCACCAGCGCTATCTCAACGACAGTAAGCGGTGGCTTCAACTCCGCGGTTTCATTGTCGGCTTCAGGATTGCCAGCCGGTGTGACCGCCAGCTTCAGTCCAGCCTCGATCGCGGCACCGGGCAGCGGCACCTCAACTCTGACTCTTTCCGCCAGCAGCACGGCGACCATCGGCACAGTAAATGTGACCGTGACCGCCACTGGAGGAAGCGTTACGCACACAACTACGGTTGCTCTGACCGTTAACTCCGCAGCGACGCCTGATTTCGCAGTCAGCGCTTCGCCGGCCAGCTTGTCAGTAACTCAGGGCAGCTCCGGGAGCTCAACGGTTTCCACGACAGTGAGTGGCGGCTTCAACTCCGCGGTCTCATTGTCGGCTTCGGGATTACCCGCAGGTGTGACAGCCAGCTTCGCTCCCGCTTCCATCGCGGCACCGGGCAGCGGCAGCTCAACCCTGACTTTGACGGCCAGCAGCACGGCGACAACTGGCGCCGTCAGTGTGACCATAGCGGCAACTGGAGGCACGGTTACTCATACAACGACGATTACTCTCACCGTCAGCGCTTCCGGCGGTGGAAGCACTACGACACAAGTGCTCGGTAACCCGGGTTTTGAGAACGGATCCACCAATCCCGCTCCCTGGTCAACAACCTCAGCAGTAATCAGCAATTCCACCAGTGAGCCCCCGCATGGCGGAACGTGGGACGCCTGGCTTGATGGCTTTGGCTCCGCGCATACTGACACAGTGATGCAGCAGGTCTCCATTGCTGCTAACGCTACAGCCGCCACTCTTACTTTCTGGCTGCACATTGACACCGCTGAAACCACCACAACCACAGCCTTTGATACCTTAACGTTGCAGGTGCGCAACAGCTCTGGAACGGTACTCTCAACGCTGGCGACGTACTCCAACCTGAACCACGCGACGGGATATCAGCAGAAGACCTTTGATCTGACTTCGTTCAAAGGCCAGACCATTCAAATTAATTTCATCGGCACAGAAGACTCGACCCTGCAAACGTCGTTTGTGCTGGACGACTTCGCGCTGAATGTAACCACTCCGTCCACAACAGATACGACGCCACCAACCACTTCCGTCTCAGCCCCGGCAAATGGCGCCACGGTTTCAGGTACGGTGACGGTGAACGCCACCGCGTCTGACAATGTTGGCGTTACCCAGATGCAGCTTTTGATCGATGGCAGCGTGGTAGCCAGCAATACCAACCTGACATCGCTATCCTTCGCCTGGAATACGACAGCGTTGGCGAATGGATCGCACACCATTGTTTCCAAGGCATTCGATGCCGCGGGCAATGTGGGAACATCGGCAACCGTGACCGTGACGGTATCGAATGGAGGCGGCACCGTAACTGAATTGATCGGCAATCCCGGTTTCGAAAATGGTGCGGCGACCCCGGCTCCGTGGGTGCTTACCTCAACCCATACTCCACTCAGCATCATTAATAGCTCCGCGAGCGAACCGCCGCACTCCGGCACGTTTGACGCATGGATGAACGGCTGGGGCACAACCACCACTGACACTGTGATGCAGCAGGTGGTCATACCTGCTAATGCTACGGCTGCTTCGTTCAGCTTCTGGCTGCACGTGAACACCGCTGAAACTACGACAACGACCGCGTTCGACACCTTGCAGGTGCAAGTCCGCAATTCTTCCGGAACCGTGCTCCAGACCCTGGCAACATTCTCTAACCTGGATCACATAACCGGCTATCAACAACACACGTTCAACCTTGCTTCTTTCGCTGGACAGACGATTCAGGTCATTTTCGTTGGCCAGGAAGATTCGTCATTGCAGACTTCCTTTGTACTCGACGACATTTCATTGAAAGTGACCCAATAGGAGAAACCATGAAGAGATTCGCATTTGTCACTTTGTTGTTTTGTGTTGCCGGCTGCGTCGGATTGGCGCAGCAAGCTGCCAACCTGGACCGTCCGGCGGAACCTAACTTTGTCTTTGACGATGACGGCGGCAAGGCGCAGATTGTTCCAGCCGATTTCTCCGTGGCGGGGCCGAAAGCTTTTCACGGTGGCCCGGTTTTGCCCGCGGCGCGGCAGGTAAGTATTTTTTGGGGCTCCGGCTGGGGCGACCAGCAGTTTCGCGGACGCGAAACTGCGCTGGTTGACATTGCGGCCGGCATGACGACGACGCATCGGGCGGAATTACAGAAACATAACGTGAAGACTTTGCGCGCTGCGCCGCCCCAGGAAGATTTTAGCGATTTGAGCAAGAGCTCACTCAACGATCTCGATATCCAGCGCAAGCTCTCTGACTTACTCCAGAGCAAAACGATACCGGCGCCCGCGGCAAGCACGGTTTACGTGATATTTCTTGCTCCGGGAACCAGTTCCACGCTTGGGGGTCATAAAGCAGGAGTGGAGTACGCGGCTTATCACAATTTCGTAAACCTGGAAGCGGGGGAAATTCACTACGTGGTGGTTCCGTTTCATAACGACGCAGCACGCCACTCAGCCGCGGCAGCACGGGCGTTTGCTGAGACTGCTTTGAATCCAAACGGGCAGGGCTGGTTCTAAGAGAGCTAAATACGATTTCTGGCACGGCATTACGGCATCGCGGTGTTGATCAGTGATGCCGTGTCAGGTCTTACTTATTTTTCCTCGTCGTCTTCTTCCTTTTGCGAACCAGGATGTTGCTTAATCCAGCGTTCCACCGCCAGTTGTGTTGACTTTCTTTTTGCCGGCGACAAGGAAGGTGAAAGTTTTTCTGCTTCCACCTTGCTTTCCTGGGATCCGAAGCGGGCGCCTGTGCTGAACCATTGAAAGGCGCTTACGCGGTCCGCACCGCACTTCTTTTCTGCGTATAACTTGCCAAGCTCATACATGGCTTGAGGTTCGCCGCCCCCGGCTGCTTCCTTGTACCAGTGAATTGCTTGTGAACAGTCGGCTCCGCGGGCGTATGTGCGCGCGAGCTGAAGTTGTGCCGCCGGAGATTCTTGTCTGGCTGCCTCGGTGTACCACTGGCGCGCTTCTGCCGGGTCCTTTTTGACGCCTGATCCCTCTGCCAGCGCCTGGCCAAGATGCAGTTGAGCTTCTGGTTGTCCCTGCGTTGCGGCCTTGCGGTTCCACGCGGCAGCTTGCGCTGGATCCGCTGTTACGCCAAAGCCGCGTTCATACATCAAGGCCAGATCACGTTGCGCGCGGGGATCACCCTGCTCCGCTGCCTTTTGTTCCCAGAGCAGAGCTTTGGCATAGTCTGCCGGGACTCCGCGACCATAAAGGTAAATACGCCCCAGCTCATATTGCGCCGGCGCGTAGTTCTGAACTGCTGCCTGTTCAAGCCAGCGCATATTTTCTTTTCGACTGGGCTGCACATTGCGGCCAAGGTCATAACAGAAGGCCAGCGCTGTCTGGGCGGAAGGATCGTTGGTGTTTGCTCTTTGCTGTACGTTGGCAAAATCCGTCGGGTTGTTCGGACAAACGTCGCGAGATTGGCAGAACGAGGCAATCGCGAAACCAAAGACGAAGAAGAAAAGCGTTTTCGATCGAGTGTGCATCGGCAGGGAAGTATAGTTCGCCGGACAGGGAAGACAAAGTAGTCATCGCGTTAAAGTGCTGTTAAAGGCGTTCCGAAATGGAACGCCTGTTTCGACTACGTCGTCGGGAACGGCCCTACCCCTCCCGGTTCATCCCAAGATCTAAAGGACTTACACAGCACATCCCAATTTGGGTTAGTTTTGGCCTCCAATTCAGCCGATCTCCAGATCACAAGAAATCCCGATGGTCTTGATCCGCGTTCATCCGCCGCAAGCTGTTTCAGATCAGTGTCATCTGTGTTGATCAGTGTTAGGGTTTTGTCCTCCCGATCTCGGCGATATCGTACGATGACGGAGATCGCGGCGATTGTGCCCGCCCTACCCACCCCTGTTCATCCCAATGTCTAAAGGACTTAGCTCAAACATCCCAAAGGAACGATTTTCTGGTCTTGCCATTGGTTTCACTGGGTGCTGACTGCTGAGTGCTGACTGTATTTGTTGCCATTTTGCCAATTGCTGATTGATCTCGGGTCCATCAGCGGCAACTGGTATTTTCTGGTCGCGGAAAGCGCACGCTGACGAAATGCTGAGACGAGGATAGGCGCGCGCTTTTTGGCACGCCCACCCTCTGACAGCCTGGTTGATTACTTACTTAAACAACAGTCCGTACACACCGTCTCATTCAAGGATGCGGGCCGTCGAACTCAGAACTTATTTTGTCAAAGAACTTTTCGGTCAACCCCTGGGGGCTTCTGTCACTATGCCTTATATGTGGCCAGCAAACAACTAATCTAAAGTTTCTCACGTGGCTTGGCTCCGTCTCCAGGCTCCAACCTCGCGATGCACGTGTGGCACAGCCGCTGGGCGCATGTTCGATAGAAGACACAATGTAGCCATAGAGACGCGTCTCAACAATCGCAATCTTACAAAGTCTCCAGGGCTGCCCATACACAGAGCGCCGTAGGCGCGACAGTTGTTAGCCCGTCCGTTCCCGCGGCGCCCGATTTTCTGAGAAAAGCCCGCGCTGAGGGATAAGGGCGGGGTAAGCAGAACGAGGGGATACTACCTTACTGCCGTAGAGCCTGCCCTGAGCGACTGAACAACGTGAAGGAGTCGAATGGGCCGGAGCGCAGCGTTAGCGGAGCGACATAACAAACGCCGGCCTGTTTTTGAGAGACACTGCAAAATTTCTCTCTCCGCCCCTTGACGTGACTTTTTTGTTACGTTACTATTTACTCACGTAATGCAAAAGGAGCACTCAAATGAAGATTGAAGACATGACCCTGGACGTGGAACAGCACATCGATATCAAGGCAGCCCCGGAAAAGGTGTTTACCGTCATGCTGGACAAGCTCGGAAAGGACAACACCACCCCTTCCGGAGAATCACTGCAGTTACAGATTGAACCGAAGCCCGGCGGACGTTGGTTCCGGGATCGAGGCAACGGCATTGGGCACCTATGGGGTTTTGTGCAGGTGATCAAACCGCCGACTCTACTTGAATTGAGCGGGCCCTTGTTCATGTCCTATCCGGCGCAAAACCATGTAGAGGTCAAAGTGGAAAAAACCGCCACCGGAAGCCGCGTCACACTTCGCCATCGGGCAATCGGCATGATTGATCCCGGGCATCGCCAGGGCGTAAGCACTGGCTGGAATCACATGCTTGCTGCCATGAAGAAAGCCGCTGAGTAATCCGTGACAAAAACGCCTTCAGGGCCGCGGGATAAAGACAAACTTGATCCGGTTTGGAAGGCGCTCGCCGATCCCACGCGGCGCGCGATCCTTGATCTGCTCAGGAAACAGCCGCGCACCACAACGGAGATTGTGGAGACCTTTCCTCATCTCACGCGTTTCGGAGTGATGAAGCATCTTGACTCTCTCCGCGAAGCCGGGCTGGTCAACACCCGCGAAGAAGGACGTCAACGTTGGAATTCTTTGAATGTGTTCCCAATCCGCCAGATTTATGAACGCTGGGTCGGTCCCTTTCAGGAGATGTGGGCCAGCCAGTTGCTCGGACTCAAGGAACTAGCCGAACAGAACTTGGGAACAACACTGCATACCCCGCGAAAGCGGACTAAACGCTAGATAGTTTCGAACTGGCATAACCGGCCGCAGGCCGCAACACAAAGTACCGATTACAAAGCACGACAGGAGTATTTATTTATGACACAAGCACTGACTGCACCCGGAATCAAAGAACACGCAATCGTCGATGAGAAGGAATGGCTCTCGGCCAGAAAAGAATTGCTGCAAAAAGAAAAGGAATTTACCCGCCAGCGTGACGAGATCAGCAGGTTACGCCGTGAACTGCCATGGGTGAAGGTCGAAGAAAATTATGTCTTCGCCGGACCGCAAGGCAACGAGACTCTGGCCGATCTTTTTGCCGGCAAGAGCCAACTGATCATCTATCACTTCATGTTTGGTCCGGGATGGGAAGAAGGATGCCCCAGCTGTTCCATGGTGGCCGACCACCTGGAGGGCAGCCTTACCCACCTTGCGAACCGTGATGTACGTGTTGCTGTGGTATCGCGGGCGCGGATAAGCCAGATCGAAGCCTTCAAGAAGAGAATGGGATGGAACTTCAAGTGGGTGTCCTCTTTTGAGAACGGCTTCAACCGCGACTACAACGTCTCCTTCTCACAACAGGAAGTGGCGCAGCAAAACATGTACTACAACTACCAGATGCAGCATTTCCCCTCCGATGAAGCGCCCGGCCTGAGCGCGTTCTACAAGGACGAGGAAGGCAACATCTTCCATACCTACTCCACCTATGGACGTGGCTTGGACATCTTGCTTGGCGTTTACAACTTTTTGGATATGGCCCCTAAAGGCCGCGACGAAGACGCTCTGGCATATTCCATGGCCTGGGTGCGGCACCATGATCGCTACCCTGAAGATGTGGTCACGACAAAGTCATCTTCACCGACCAAAAGCACGGCTGCATCCTGCTGCTCGCATGAAGGTAAGTGATGACTACTTGCTGCAACACGGTTTCCAATAACTCCCGCATCTCAACACCCGCACGCATGATGACGGACGGACTTCCTGCTCCGTCGTCACGTGTGCGGCGCGGGCTTGTTTTCACGCGATGGTCACTGCCGGCAGTGATTCTGGTGCTTTTGCCCAAGTGTCCCGCATGCCTGGCTGCTTATATCGCTCTTGGTACCGGAGTCAGTCTCAGCGTCGCAACATCTTCTTATCTGCGTATGCTGCTGATAACGGTCTGCGTCGCCGCCATCATCGTGAATGTGCTTTGGTTGATGAGAAAGCTCCGGAACGTCCGCTCAGCAGCTGGATAATTTGAGCCGCTCCGAGGTTCTAACGTAGCGACGTAGCTCCGCTACCTTCCCAAGCCACCAGGAATTGCTGAAGCGCTCAGGCTGCCACAGGATCCTTAGGTTCGGATATCGTAGCCTTGTCTTCGGCCGGCCATGTTCCGGAAAGACACGCAAGAATATAGATAAAGCCGACAATGGCGAAGCCGGCGGCCAGGCTACGCGTGTGGGCTATGGTGCCCACGATAAAAGAAGAGAATAGCTGCAGGAAAGTGCCGGCAAAGTAGAACGTGTTTTGCACGCGACCCATGAAGTGTTTAGGTACGGCTTCCATCATTCCGGTGGTAATGGCCACGCCTCCCAGGGCGCGGCAGCATCCCATGATGAAGTACACGAAAATCGCCGTGAGCAGACCCGCGGTTACGGCCATGTTGGAAAATGGCAATTTGCGGCGAAGATGATCGCCGATGAACGGCAGGGCAATCAGGCATGCGCCCAGCAGACCCATGGCAATGCCGATGGCTTTGCGATGGCCGGTGCCTTGCAGAAGGACAGGGGCAAAGAATGCGCTGAGACAAGCGCCCGTTGCCCAGCCAAAGTTAAGCCATCCATAGCCGACTGCTCCCGCATGAAGAATACGATCGCTGAGTGGCGCGGTGATAATGCCCTGAGTCAGCATGCCACCAATGAACAATGACCAGGTTATGCCCAGCAGTACAGTTCGTGGACGGAAGCGAAGAAATGACATGCCCTCCCGCAGTTCGTGGAAGAACTGGCGAACCGGACTGGCGTGGATTGCAGCTTCATGGGGTTTGACCACGTGTTTGCCGCGGCGCACGAAGAGATAACAGGTGAACGAGAGTACGTAGGTCAGGAAGTCAATCAGCAACACGCCGCCGAGGCCGATCTTGTTATAGACGAACCCGACGATGGCGCCTGCAATCAGCCAGCCTCCCTGGAACCCAGCAAGGATAAAGCTGTTGGAATTCGCCAACTCTGATTCCGGCGAAAGTTCCTGGATGAGCGCATTCATGGTGGGCCAGAACATCCAGAATCCAGCCGCGACCAGAATTGACATTAAATAGACTTCCCAGAGTTTTGCCATGCCACGCAGAGCAAGCACTGCCACGGTCAACACGACAAGACCGCGCGCCGCGTCCAGCACCATGACCAGACGCCGCCGGTCTTCGCGGTCAATGATCACTCCGGTGAAGGGAAGCATGAGCAAGGCGGGGATGGTCTGCAACATGAGCATGGTGCCCAGGGCCATTTCAGAATGAGTGGCTTGCAGGATGTACCATGTAACGCCGGCCGCGTTCAGGCCGCTGCCTATCATGGAAATCACGTTGGCCGTGAAGACCAATCGCAGCGCGCGATGTTGCAGGATGTTACGCATGTTCTATTCACTTTAGCACTAGCCTGTGTGGAAATTGTGACTTGCCGCGATGTGCGCAAGAGTCCATAATCACTGCCCGTGTATTCACACCGCGCCAAAACGTTTTCAAAGGTCGCTCTGCTGGTGAGCACACTGGGCTTTGCTCCGCCCATAGCTTCGGTGAAACCTTTTCCTGCTTACCATGACGGTGAAAAGGTTGTTTTCTCGCCCGAGCACACCGGTACGAATCGCCTGGCAAGCTTTGGGCCGTGGAATCTGGGTGAACGACTGAGCGAAGGCAAGCCTCTGGACAATCGCCTGAATCTTTACGTAGTGGTTCCCGGCGGCCAGTATCATTCGGCGGCCAGGCCTGAATACGATCACAACCGGATCGTGAACAAGTACACCGTAGACGGTAAGGTGCGCGAGTGGGACATCTTTTATTGTTTCGTGATCGATCCCGCACTGAACAACGATCTTCGCAGTGAGACGGATCTGCTGATGGCTGCGCACCAGACTTTTGTGCCTGCCGATTTGTTCGAGATCAGTGACGTGCCGGCGAATTCGATGATGGCGGAAAAACTTGGCGTAACATCGCTGGCAGACCTGCGCCGTTATCGTCGCAAGGGTGGTGGCTTGCCACGTGTATTGATCGTACCTGCCCGGCTCGCGGTGCGGGCCACGGCGGAACAGCCTGACGTGATCATCACGCACGTTTCCCAATAACTAGACCCGCCTCTCCATATATACTGATAAGAACGAATCTTTGAGGAAAGAAAACTGCTCCCCTTTATTCACATTGGCAACCGCGAATTGCCGACGTTCGGCCTGTTTATGTGCTTCGCGTTTATCGCGGGCTACCTGGCATTGGCGGCAGAGGTCCGGCGCCGCAAACTGTCGATTGATCCTTACAACATTGTGGCTTTCGTGGCCATTGCCGGCATTCTGGGAGCAAAAATCTGGCACACCATTGATACTCCGGAAGACCGGCTGAGCCTGGCGATTCTTGGGAATGTATGGAATTTCATTGCGTGGTTCCGTTCCGGTTTTGCCTGGTTCGGAGGCTTCGTAGCCGGTATTGCAACGCTGCTGTATCTGGGAAAGCATTACCGGTTGAATCCAATTCGTATGCTGGATATCGCCAGTCCGGCTGTGGCAATTGGGTACGCCGTTGGACGTATTGGCTGTCTCGTATCGGGCGACGGTGATTATGGCAAGCCGACTTCATGGTCATGGCCCTGGGGCATGGCATTCCCCAATGGACTGGTTCCAACCACCACCAAATGTGTAGAAGCTGGATGGCCGGCGAACTGCAATGTTTATCCCACGCCGATCTACGAATTCCTGGCCGGTACTTTGATCTTCTGGTATCTCTGGCGGCGTGGAAAGAAACCGTTGCCGGCAGGGCTGCTTACAGGTGAGTTCCTGATGTTGAGCGGAGCAGAACGTTTTCTGGTGGAGTTCATCCGCATCAATCCCCATGTGATCCTGGGGATGAGCAACGCACAATTCACGGCGCTGCTTTCTATTCTGGCCGGAGCCATCATGATGTTGATCGCGAGCAGAAAAACGGAAGTTACGGCAACAGCCTAGCCGACGTGAGTTTTGGCTTCGTTGTTCTTTGTTCCGTTGTTTCTGGAAAGCTCGTTTCTGGAGAGTTCCCAGGCTTTAGCGTATTTCCAGCTTACATACATGGCGTGGTTCATCAGCACCAGAAGGCCAACCTTGCCATCCAGAAAGCCCCCGCGAAAGAAATAGCTGTAAAGGAAGCGTACCAGCGGACGAAGCACAATATTGATGATGCTGAATCCGACTTTGCCTTTAGCCACCACCACCTCCGCGCCCAGGGATGAATAACGGTTCTGGTGTTCCAGAAAATCTTCCAGGTTTTTGTAGGCGTGGTGGTAAAGATCACCCTGCAGATGGCCTTTCTTCCCCGGCATCTTCATGTCTTCATGCACGGGCCGCAGCTCAAATGTTGTTGAGCCACGTTTTACCAGGCGCAGTTTGGGGTCAGGATAATATCCGCAACGCTTGAGCCATGTTCCAAAATAAATGTTGCGCCGGTTCATCATGTAGCCGTCGAATTCGGGCGCATGGCCGGACCGGAGAAGCGCGCGAATGCTTTTTGCCAGTTCCGGACTAACTTCTTCATCGGCATCAAGGGAAAGGATCCACTCGCTGGTCGCTTTGGCCAGAGATGAGTTTTTTTGCAGCGCAAAGCCTTTCCATGGCTCTATAAACATTTTGGCGCCACGGGCCTGAGCAAGAGAGACAGTCGCGTCAGTGCTGCCGGAGTCGACGATGATGATTTCGTCGGCGATCTCCTTCACGCTCTCCAGCGTGCGGACAATGTTGGATTCTTCGTTGAATGTAATGATGCAGACGGAGAGTGTCATGGCCCGAAGGATAACAGGACGTCGTTATTTCGCAAAAAGCAGTTTATGAAAAAGCGGTTTCGCGGAAGCTGCGGTTTCCGCGCAGTGTTTAGCGGGATCTAGTGAGATCGTTGGAGAGAACGTTGGCCTTGAGGGCAAGATTTCTGGCTCGGGCAGGGTCATTGTCTTTCAGGGCCTGGCGGCTTTGCGTGATGAAGTTTTTGATTTGAGAAACCACCGACTGTTCGTCAGAAGAGAGTTGGCGTTTAACAATGCTACTGAGATTCGTCTCAGTGCTTTGCAGGAGTTGTTCCGCTGCGTTCTGGTCGCGCACAGCGTCGCTGGCGGAGATTGTCGGCGCAATCAGACCGGGCGTTGCTTTGGGCTCCGGGTTGGCCTTTGCTTCCGTGGTGGAATCAGGCTTTTTGGCATTCGCCTGCGCGGTTCCAGCATCCTGGTTCGACTTCACGGATGGAGACGGTTTGCCGATGTGGTGCTTCTTTTTTGGCGGAGTGGCCTGTGCCTGATCAGGAACAGAGGGTGATGCTTCCGGAGTCGGTTGTGGTGTTGAAGGCACGGAACTCTGTTGCGCTTCTGGAGTCGGCGTAGGTGTGGGCGCTCCCGAGATTGGGCGTTCCCTGGGTACCACCAGGACAGGTTTTTTCTGGCTGCAACCACAAAAAACCACCACGATGGAAGCCATGGAAAGCAGTACCGTTTTTAGACGAAGCGGCGTCATGCTTTGCTGACTGAATCCTCAGATTGTACGCGAGTTGGTTCTCCTTTTGTAATTTCCGCCAGAGGGAAGCGCAAGTAAAAAGTTGTGCCATGTCCGGCCACAGACGTAAATTCCAGCGAGCCGTGGTGCAATTGCACAACGCGATACGCCATTGCCAGACCAATGCCGCTTCCACCTTTCTTGGTGGTGAAATATAAGTTGAAGACTTTGTCGCGAATGTCGTTGGGAATTCCCGCGCCCTGGTCGTGAATGGTCAGTAGGGCGCTCTCCGGTTCGCGCCTCAGCGTCAGGCGAAGTTCGCCACCTTCCGGCATTGCCTGCACGCCATTGATAATGATATTCAGCACCGCCTGTTTGACCAGGTCAGCATCCACACGGGTGATTAGAGATTCAGAGCCCGGCTGGCGTTCAATTTTCACATGATGTTGTTCAGCGGCGGGATTGGCCAGCATAACAACTTCATCCACCAGCTTGCGCAGGTCGATCTCATTCAGCCGCAGTTCCACGGGACGCGTGAAATCCACCAGGGTTTGCACTACGCGATCAAGGCGCTGAATCTCACTGCCAATGACATCGATGTGACGCCGCGTATCGGGATCGATCTCTTTGAGCTTCTGGCGCATCACTTCCAGATGGACCACGATCGCGTTGATCGGATTTTTTACTTCGTGGGCCACGCCGGATGTCAGGCGTCCAATGGCAGCCAGCCGGCGCGATAACTCAATTTCATCTTCAATTCTGTGCACTGACTCTGCGTCGCGCAACGTGAGCAGGGCGCCGATGCGCTCGCCGTGCTCTTCGATGAAATCCATTGATATTTGCACGTGGCGTCCGTGCTCGCCTTCAGTTTCTTCCTGAATGACCGGTGTGCGCGATTGAAACGCCTCCAGGATTGAGCGTTCAAGCTGCGTTTTGTTTGAGAAGATTTCGTCGGGGCGGCAGCCCAGCATCTCTCCTCGAGGCTTGCCAATGAAACGCTCCGCGGAAGCACTGACCAGCACGGCGCGAAAGTCGCTGGTAAACAGCATGACGCCGTCCTGAAGGTTGGCCATCATCTGATCCAGGTTCTCTTTCAAGGCAGAGAACACTTCCTTCACGTCGCGGACCTGCCGGCCTAATCGCTCGATCTTGTGCGAAACTACTCCGTATTCGTCGGAACGCCCGGACTCGCTTTCCGCCGGCAGCGCCTGGCCGGAGGCCAACGCGTCCAATCGTCTGCTGATCTGCGTGAGAGGGCGCAGTGCCACCGTTGACACCAGCGCCGAAATGATCAGCGAAATACAGATCGCAGTCAGAGAGACTGCAATGGCACGGTCTATGGTTGGCTTGATCTCATCGCGAAGCAGCCCGGTGGAAACGCCCAGCCGGACTTCGCCAAAAGCCGCCCCATCCAGGCGCTGCAATCCAACGCGCCGTTCGTATACTCGCAAAGGTCCGTAGATGATTTTGAGCTTGTCGCGGATTCGTGCGTGCACAAGGTCGCTGAGATCTTCGCGCTGGGGTAAGGTCTTACCCAGCATGGATGGGTTGGAATGGGAAAGTACTCGTCCCGTAGGGTCGGTGATGACGATGTCCAGAACAGCATCCTGTCCGCTCGTCCAGGACTCCAGAAGCGAATTCACCGCCGAATCGGTTTCCAGCAGGTCGATCAAGATGGCGTTGACCTGCTTGGGATCACTGAGATCAATCTTGGCATCTCGTAGATCCACTTGCAGGGATGTGCGCGCCACGGCCACCACCTGAGAGGCGGTGGCAAGGGAATCCTTGTCCAGTTCTACAATGCGTTGATTGATGACTTCATACCCATACAGCGCGGACAAAGAAGTCACGATGACTACCACCATGAGCGTGATAGCGATGACCAGCTTGGTCTTAAGGCGCAGTGAAGGCATCCTGGTGGGTCTCAGCTGGCGGCTTCGTTGGCAAGACCGGAGCCGGCGCCATACTCCTTCAGCTTATTGTGCAACGTTTTCAGGCTGATTCCCAGAATTTCCGCCGCCCGGGTCTTGTTATTGTTTGTGGCCGCAAGGGTCTTTAAAATGAGTGCTTTTTCGGCGTCTCCCACAGTTGTGCCCACTTGTAAACGGATGCCGTCACCGTCAGAAGACGCGGTCTTCATTCCACTACTGCCAAAATTAGGCGGCAGATGACGCTGATCAACGATTTTGCCGTCGCAGACAATGACCGCCCGTTCCAGAGTATTTCTGACTTCGCGTATGTTCCCCGGCCAGTTGTAGCTGTGGAATAGGTTCAGCACGCCCTCGGTAACGCCGGCCACGTCACGGCCATGCTTGTTGTTCATATCGTTGAGCAACGCTTCCACCAGCTGAGGTAGATCATCTTTGTGATCGCGAAGCGGAGGCATATGGATGTTGAAGACATTGAGGCGGTAATAAAGGTCGCCGCGCAATTCTCCCTTGGCCACGGCATCCTCAGGCACCTTGTTCGTCGCCGCCAGAACACGCACATCCACCGGTGTTTCCACCTTGCTTCCCAGACGGCGTAACTTGCGGTCTTCAAGGACGCGTAGCAGTTTGGCTTGCGTGGCCGCCGGCATTTCGCCAATCTCGTCCAGCAGAAGCGTGCCTTCTTCCGCCAGTTCAAAGCAGCCTGCCCGGCGCTCCAGCGCTCCAGTAAAAGCGCCTTTCTCATGGCCGAAGATCTCGCTCTCAATCAACGTTTCAGGAATCGCGGTACAATTGATGGCCACAAATGGTTTGTTCTTGCGCGGACTCATATCATGAATCGCCCGCGCCACCATCTCCTTGCCGGTACCGCTTTCCCCAGTGATAAGGACTGAGGCCGTGCTGGGAGCCACCATTTCAATCAGGTGGAAGATCTCCTGCATGGCTTTGGAGGAGCCAACCATCTGTCCGAAGAGCCCGGTATCGCGCAACTTGCGGCGGGTGGCTTCCAATTCCAGAGAAGTGCCGCGCTGTCTGGCGGCGTTCTGAAGGATCTGCTTCAGGCGGGCAGGTTCCACCGGTTTCTGGATAAAGTCATAGGCGCCGGCCTTCATGGCATCAACCGCCACATCAATGCTGCCCTGGGCAGTGAGCAGAACCACCGCGACAGGCTGCGGTTGGTCAGATAGCCGTTGTAGCAGTTCCATGCCGTCCATTCGAGGCATTTTGAAGTCTGTTACAACAATGCCCGGGAACCAGGTAGCCACCTTCTCCAGCCCTTCCAATCCGTCTCTGGCCGTTTCTGTGCGATAGCCCCAGGCCGAGATCAGCTCGGCCAAGCCGGAACGTTCATTTTCTTCGTCCTCCACGATGAGGACTTTTTCCTGTGTGGTCAAGTCTATCCCCTTGATGAGAGATTACACCAGTTGCTCAATTTGCGGCTTTGGCCGCTGGATGTTAGATGTACTCTGGCGTCGAAACGGCATGGTCCCAGACAATATCGTGTATTTTGCATTTAATTTTCCCTCCGGATAGTGCACAATTGTGAAACTAAGCTTTCACGAACGTAGCCGGCGAAATCAGGGTACTTCTTTTCGAAGGAGTGGTATATGAATCGCTGCTCGACCGTTTCCGGTGTCATACTTCTCACAGCCGGTCTGTGGCTGGGTGCGAACTCGTGTGGAGCACAGGTCCCCTCTGCTGAACAGACCACCGCCAGTCCGGCCGGTCAGCCGGCACCTGCGGCACAATCCGCTCAAGTACCATTGCTTTCGGGCGATCCTGCCGGTGTTATAAAGGGTACAACTTTGGTGGCTGAGTTCTCCCATGGATTAAATGCCAAAAAGCTGAAGCCAGGGGACAAGGTGAAGGCTGTCCTGACCCAGGATTTAGTCCTGAAAGGGAAGATTGTTGCTCCCAATGAGTCTAAGCTAGTTGGCCACGTGACAGAGGTAAAGGCGAGTACTGACGCGGATCCGGAATCGCGTCTGGGGCTGGTTTTTGACAAGGTACTCCTGAAACATCATCACCAATTGGATGTCCAGGCTGGGGTCCAGGCACTGCTTGCTCCGGCGGTTAGACACTCGAGGGTGGATGAACCAGATCAGATGATGCCGCCCCCTGTTGTTGCTTCGGTGAACAGCAGCAATACCACAGGTCGCGGGGGCACTGGATCAAGTCGCTCCACGAATTCAGGCCCGACAACCTCGTCGGTTGCATCGCTTAATTCGATTGGGGCTATGCCAACCGTACAGAGTACCCCAGGAAGCAGCAGCCCCGGGAGCCGCGTGGCCAATATCGATCTTAAGCAGGTCACCCAGAAGAAGCTCAACGCCAGCAACGGCATGCGAGGCGTTTATGGGATCAAGGGCATCAGTCTCAGCCCGCCATCGAATGGCGCGGCCGTGATCATATCAAAGACATCAAACGTAAAGCTGGAAAACGGGACCCAGTTAATTCTTGTTGTCTTCCAGTAGTCTTGAGCTTCGTATTCTTGTGAGGCGGCGCAAGGCCGCCTCCAGGCCCCAACGAATTTGTTCTGCGTGTCGAGCTTGATTCTCTTTCAATGCAATCGCTTGGCCTTCAGTAACTTGTTGCGGCAAAATCATCATGTCACCCTTTACACAGCCTCTATAGAGCAACAGGTGAGATCCGTTGAAGCGCATGCGCCCTGGAAATCAATTCATCACAATTCAGCTTTTGTTCTTGTTCTGCGTATGCCTGCATGCAACGCAAGCGCTCTCACAGGCGTGGCAGCCTCTGGGCCCGGATGGCGGTACTGTCCGCAGTCTTACCATTGATCCCGGCAACCCGGACCGTATATTCCTTGGCACCAGCGCCGGCCGGCTCTACCTTTCCTCTGACAATGGTGTGAGCTGGTCGCGCTTTGCACATCTCGGCAGCGCTGCTGAAATGGTGCTGGACCATGTGGTGATTGATCCCGTCCATTCAAGAAATATCTTTGTTGCGGCATGGAACGCGCAATCGCCTGACCGTGATGGCGAGATTTTTCGCAGCAAAGACGCCGGCCGCACATGGGACCTGATCGCGGACATGCATGGCAAATCCGTGCGTGCTCTAAGCATGGCAGCTTCTGATCCAAAAATCCTTGTGGCGGGCGCACTGGACGGAATTTACCGCACGCGTGATGGTGGCGATAACTGGGAGCGCATCTCGCCGGAGCATCACGCGGAAATCAAGAACGTTGAATCCATCGCCATTGATCCCAAGAATCCTGACGTGATCTACGCTGGCACGTGGCACCTTCCGTGGAAGACGGAAGACGGTGGCAAAACCTGGCACAGCATCAAGAAAGGCGTGATTGATGATTCCGATGTCTTTTCCATCGTCATCGACTCCACCAACCCAGCCAACATTTTTATCAGCGCCTGCTCGGGCATTTACGGCAGCCAGAATGCCGGAGAACTCTTCCGCAAAATACAAGGCATTCCCTATTCGGCGCGGCGCACGCGGATGTTAAAGATGGACCCGGTGGACCACAACGTGGTTTATGCCGGCACCACGGAAGGATTGTGGAAGTCAACAGATGCCGGCGCGACCTGGAAGCGCACCACCGGAACAAACGTGATCATCAATGACGTTTTGATCGATCCCCGGCGGTCCTCGCGCGTCTTGCTTGCCACTGATCGCAGCGGCGTACTGGCCAGCGACGACGGAGGAGCTTCGTTCGTTGCGTCCAATCGTGGATTCACCCACCGTCAGGTGGCCACATTGCTGGTTGATTCGAAATTGCCACGTGAGATTTATGCCGGTCTCTTGAACGATAAGGAGTTTGGCGGGGTATTTAAATCAGCGGATGCCGGGCAAAGCTGGAAGCAAATCAGTGATGGACTTGAGGGACGTGATGTTTTTGCCCTGCGCCGATCACCTGACAACCTGTTGCTGGCAGGAACCGATCGCGGCATATTCTCCTTGAAGGCGGGTGACTCCCGCTGGGTTCCCGCGAATAACTTGATCGAGGAAAAATCCTCGCCTGATCCAGGCAAGCCCGATTTGGGTAAGAAAAATGCCGTCATCAAAAAGACTTTCACCGGCGAACTCACAGCCCGAGTTAACTCTCTGGAAATGGCGGACCGTATGTGGTTCGCGGCAACATCCATAGGACTATTGACCAGCAGTGATGCCGGGCAGACCTGGCACAAACAGGAGCTGCCGGGACTGCGATACGTGAGCAGCCTTGCCGTTGCCGACCGTATGGTGGTCGCGGCGAATCGAAATGTGATCGCGGTTTCGGTGAATGCGGGCGAAACTTGGCTCACGCCAAAACCACTGGATCCCGATTTCATCATCAACTCGGTCTCGCTTGATAGTAAGGGGAACATCTGGCTGGCCGCCCGGGAAGGAATTTTCCGCAGCAGTGACGTGGGTGACAGTTGGAAGCGCATCACTTCTTTGCGCCTCTCAAACGTGATGAGCGTGCAGTTCGATGAACCAAATCAGCGCATTCTCGCTACCGGCGCAGCTTCCATGAATGTGTTCGAAAGCATGGACAGCGGCCGCAATTGGTCGCCCATCAATGCGGGGTGGCTGGTCAGAAATGTGCGCCTCATCGGTGGGCGGCTTGTTGCCATCACTCCTTTTGACGGCATCGTGCTACAGCCTGAGACATCCACCAGCGCTTCCGCCATAAACGGTAATCAATAGCCCGGCTGTAAAAACTACACTTAAGCTGCGGTGATCGGCCTCTAAAGCCTTGAAATTCCGAGTAGTTGCTAATGGCATCTGCCGTGCTACTCACATTGTGGCAGTGTCCCCCCACATGCCGGGAGTAGTTATGAAAGGAAACAAATTTCTAGTGTTTTTCTTTGCCCTTGCGTTCGCGACCGCAGGGCTTGCGGGATGCAATGGAGTTGACGCTAAACCAGCGGTAGCATCCGCGGATAGCGCTACGCCGCAAAAACTTCCATTTACTGAAGCGAAGCCGCTTGTTATCCCAGCTAACACGGCCGTGTACGTTCGCCTTCAGGAGCCGCTGTCCAGTTCAACCGCTCAGTCAGGTCAGGTTTTCACCGCAGTTTTAGACGAGCCGCTGGTCGTGGACGAAAAGACGATCGCCCCTAAGGGCGCGCCGGTGATGGGTAAGGTGGTGGCTGCGCGCGACTCAGGACATCTGCACAATTCCGGTTATCTTCGCATTACGCTGGCTTCCATAACCGTCAACGGCAAGAGCATGCCAGTGCGGACCACCAGCATGTTTGTGAGTGGTGGCAGCTATAAGAAGCGTGACCTGGCCTTTATCGGCGGCGGAGCGGGTGGTGGAGCGCTCATTGGCGCGCTGGCAGGGGGCGGCAAGGGAGCAGTGATTGGGTCTTTGATTGGAGCCGCGGGTGGAACCGGCGCTGCTTACGCCACCGGCAAAAAAGAAGTTGGCTTCAGTGCGGAACGCCGCCTTGGATTCAGACTCATGCAGCCTTTAAGCATCAGCTAAGCGGGCAAACGAAATATTGGATTGGGTAAAGGTAGAAAGACCTGCATTCGATGCAGGTCTTTTTCGTTCGTGACAGTTTTGTTCGTGAAAAAGTTTTCTGCGCGAAAAGCCTTCGTCCGCGAAAGGCTTTCGTCCGAGAAGGCTTCTTTGCGTGAAACCCTAGCGCGCTGTCTGCGCGACCCCGAGCTGCCAAAACAGAAAAGTCCACAGATCGAGCGCATCATCCATAAGCTTGCCAATAGGCTTGCCCGCCCCGTGACCGGCCTTAACATCCACGCGAAGCAGGACCGGCCTGCTTGCGTCATTGGCAGTCTTGGCGGCAGCATTGGCTTGCATCAACGCCGCCATCTTTTTTGCGTGCATGGGATCAACCCGCGTGTCACCGTCCGCTGTCATGAAGAAAGTCGCGGGATATTTGAGCCCGGGTTTCACATGGTGATAGGGCGAGTAGGCGTAGATGTATTTAAACTGTTCTGGATTGTCTGCTGATCCATATTCTGCTATCCAGAGTTTGGCAATTTGGAAATTGTGATAGCGGACCATATCAAGCAGCGGGACCTGACAGATGGCGGCACGAAACAGCTCAGGCCGCTGGGTGATGGCTGCTCCCACCAGCAGCCCGCCGTTGCTTCCTCCCTGGATGGCAAGATGGTCACGATCAGTGTAGCGCTCGGCGATCAGGAATTCGGCGGCTGCACTGAAGTCATCAAAGACATTTTGTTTGTTCTCCAGCATGCCTGCGCGGTGCCAGGCCTCACCGAATTCGTTGCCGCCACGCAGTTGTACGTCGGCATAGATGCCGCCATTTTCCAGTAGCAGCAACATCGCATTACGGTTGAATACAGGCGTGCGGCCCACGTTGAAACCGCCATAGCCGGAGAGCAGCGTGGGTGTCTTTCCGGTGCGGGCACTCCCTTGTTTGCTGACAATGAACATGGGAAGCCGCGTGCCGTCTTTCGATGCGAACCACACCTGCTCAACTTGAAAATCATCGGGATTGATTGGCGATTCCACCTTCGCCCATGGTGTGACGGTACCAGCCAGGCTCACGCGATAAACAGCAGGAGGTATGGCGAAGGAGGTGAAGCCCATGAAGGCTTCATCGCCGTCCCATTTTCCTCCGAGCGGCGCAAAGATGCTGCCCATGGTCGGCAGCTCAACATCAGCAAGGCGGTTGCCATTGAGGTCAGCGATCTTCAGTTCGGAGATTGCATTCCTGCTATAGCGCAGAAACAGCCGGCGTCCAATGATCTGTGTTTCTTCGATGACACCTTCGCCTTCCGGAATAATCTCGTTCCAATTTTCTTGTTCGGGGCGGCTGCATGGGGCTTTCAGCACGTGGTAACGTGTGGCGCCTTCGTTCGTCGTAATGTACAGGTGGTCATCCAGGATTTCGGCGGCATAGATAAAATCCTTGCCCGGCGTCAAACACACAAAATCGCTTGCCGGCAGGGAAAGGTCTTTCAGGAATAGCGAGCTCTTTGACCAGCCTTCTTCCACTTTCACCAGCAGCCATCGGCCGTCTTCGGACAGCTGAACGCCCGGCCAGTGCTCCGGATCTATCTTGATCTTCTCCGTAGGAAATATCTGAGGATCGCTTGCGCCGCCCGCATGATTCTCCTGGGTGAGCGCGTGAAAGAACACGCGACGGTGATAGACCTCCTGCCCGGGAGGCACATCGCCGGAGCGTGGATATTTCGTGTAGTAGAAACCTGAGTCGTCAGGAAGCCATGCGAGGGATGCCGCCCGGGTGCGTTCAATTTTCACGGGCAAGAGCTTGCCGGACTCAGTCTCAATCACCTGCAATGTGCTGACTTCAGTTCCGCTGGGCGATGTTCCGAAAGCCACGTACCTGCCGCCGGTTGAGGGATAGAACCAATCCAGGGCGATGGTTCCGTCCTGGGCAAGGGCATTTACATCAATCAGCACCCGGTCTTCGCTCTGATCTTGGCCGCGTTTGCGAACGTAAATTACCGGTTGATTCTGGCGGCCATCACGACGCGCATAAAAATAGTAGTCGCCTGCAACCTGCGGCGGCTCTACGCGCCCGATGGTCAGCAGCTTTTCAATGCGATCGCGAAGCGCACGCCGGTCAACTCCGGGAACGGCGTCTAGCACATGACGTGTGTACGCATTCTGCCGCTCGACAAATCGTTTTGTCTCCGCCGAAGAGGCATCTTCCAGCCAGCGGTACGGATCAGCCACACGCTGGCCATGAAGAAAGTCAAAGGTACCTTCGATTTTTGCCGAAGGCGGCTTCACCACGTTACCGCACTGAAGAAAGAGAATGTGATCAAGGTCGGCGCCTCACTGAAATGCTCTTACAAAAAAAGACGCACAGCGTATTTGCGTGTGCGTCTCAAATCTTAATTCAATCTGTCAGCCGGTCATTCTCGAGCGGTTCATTCTCCAACAGTTTATTCAGAGGTAAAGTAATCAACCGGGACAGGACTTTCAAACAGCGAGTAATCACGCGTGACCACGGTAATTCCAGAATCGGTCACCACGTAGTTCTTCGCATCTTCTTCAGGATCGAACCCGATGATTGTGCCTTCAGGAATGTGAACATCTCGGTCAATGATGGCATTGCGTATGCGGCAATGCCGGCCAATATTCACGTGCGAGAAGATGATGCTGGCGTCAACTTCCGTGTAGGAATTCACGCGCACATCCGGAGACAGCACACTCTTCCTGACGAGACCTCCAGAGAGGATGCAGCCTGGGCAGACGATGGAATCAATGGCTGTTCCCGTACGTCCGGGTTCACCAAAGACGAACTTGGCCGGCGGATATTGGCGCTGATGCGTGCGAATTGGCCAGTCTTTGTCATACAGGTTGAAGACTGGCGAGACAGACACCAGGTCCATGTTGGCTTCGTAATAGGCTTCCAATGTGCCCACATCGCGCCAGTAAAGAGCTTCTTTCTTGTTTTCGTCGATGAAGTTATAGGAGTAAATTTTGTACTGGTTAAGAATCTTGGGCAGGATGTCCTTGCCGAAGTCGTGGGACGAATTTGGATCCTCGGCGTCTTTCAGCAGCACGGGCAAAAGAACCTCCGTGTTGAAAAGATAAACGCCCATGGAACCATCGACCATCTCTGGATTGTAGGGAGAACGGAGTTTGGTCAGCTTGGGTTTTTCCTCAAATCCAGAGATGCGTCCGTCTCTATCCACATCCACAACGCCAAAGCGCGGAGTTTCACTGGGATCAATCAGAATCGTGGTCAGCCTGCGCGGCACAATGCTGGTCCAGCATGCGCTGGTAATTCATCTTGTAAATGTGGTCGCCGGAAAGGATGAGAACGTACTTTGGCTGCTCAGAGCCAATCGAATAAATATTCTGGTACACGGCGTCAGCGGTGCCCAGGTACCAGTTGTCACTCACGCGCTTCATGGGCGGAAGAATCTCAATGAACTCACCCAGTTCAGTGGCGACTATTGATCCCCAGCCTTCGCGGATGTGCCGGTTGAGTGACAGCGCTTTGTATTGCGTGAGGATGTACACCCGGCGCAAATCGGCGTTGATGCAGTTGGAAAGCGTGATATCGATGATGCGGTAGTTTCCGCCGAACGCAACCGCAGGCTTGGCGCGATCACGTGTCAGAGGATAGAGGCGTTCGCCGGCGCCACCGGCCAGCAGTACTCCAAGAGTGTCTTTCATGATTAACCTTGGGGTGAATCTTGTCTCAGGAACAAGGCACGAACGAGATAAATGCTAACAGAAAAAAAGAAATGCAATCTGCGCCGCAGTGAAGGGGCCGGGTTGCTTAAGCGGCCTCTTCAACGCTGATGCGCAAAGATTTCAAAAATCGCACGTCATGGGCAGTAATCGAGAATTGTGGATCAGTGTTCTTGCGCCGGCTTCCCA
>WNFD01001193.1_pt1 | contig 44906 bp, 42 predicted proteins | sample 5400491 | NCBI WGS metagenome assembly WNFD01 (sample SAMN13153343, study PRJNA577476) | soil metagenome | isolation source: 120 cm saprolite under Douglas fir tree site 2 hole 2 replicate 2 | place: USA:California | collected 2015-04-18
GACGAAGACAGGCACGCGAAAGGCAAACACGGCGGCGAGGACTATTGTTATTAACAAGCGTGGAAGGGAACTAGAGGGTTGCATAGGTCCCAAGCGTCGATGGATGGATCGGCAATAACGTTCAGCTTTTGCTGCTACTGCTTCGCCTTGCTCTTCGTATACGCCTTCGGAATCTCCTTCGCGTAAATCAATCGCAGCGTCACCGACTTCGTCTGCCCCGAGCGCACTGTCACATTCTTCTCCCACTCACTGAACACTCCCTTGCCCGAAGCGCGCAAATCGTAATTGTCCGGGCGCAATTTCGAGATCGTAAAATGTCCCTGCGAATCCGCGCGCACCGCGTGCGGCGCGATTCCCGCCGACGACTGATACGTCACGCTGGCATGCGGTACCGGCTTGTCATCCGGCCCCAGCACCACGCCGCTCAGCACGCCGGCGCCCTTTCTCTGCGCCGCCAAATTCTGCGCGCACAGCAGCACGACCAGCACCGCCACGATCGAAATCAAAACGCGTCTCATATCTCCGACCTCATCTCCCGCCAGTGTAGACCTGCGGCCTCGCCGCGCAGCATCGCCGCACGCTGTTGTGCCCACTATCTACCTGTCTCGATGGACAGGGCCATAGCAGATGTATTGACGTTTCCGAAAATACAGAATCCGACGCAGAGTTGTGGAAGAGTGCCCGATGACTTCTTTTCTAGGGCAGGAGCTTGAAATTCACCGTTACGGTCGTATCGACTTCGATCGGATCGCCATTCAGAAGCGTTGGGCTGTAGCGCCATTTGCTGACGGCTTCGACAGCGGCACGCGCCAGTTCGGGGTCGACCTGGGTGTTGACCACGCGCAGCGACAACGGATCGCCCTTCATTCCGATAATCGCATGGAGAATCACGGTCCCCTCGACGCCAGCGGCCTTGGCTGCCGCCGGATAGACCGGCTGTATCTTGCCGAGAAGTTTTGGGGCCTGTATATCGCCGCCGAGTCGAATTCGCGCCCGCTCTCCCGCCGCTCCAGGCAGCGCCTTAACACACTACGACATTTGTTTGTTGCTGAATGCCCGCCTAAGTCACACGTACATCAAATAGTGCCAGCCAATATTGAAGGGATTGCAGGGCAAAACCGCAAAGGATGAGTCCAATGCCGAATACCCCAAGCCATCGCTCCGGGAGATTATCGGCGTAGTATTCGATGTAAGGATTGACCGTCGCTCCCACGCCGGTGACAATACCGGTCACCAACCCCACGCGAATGGCAAAAGACCAGGCGTGGTCCACGTGATGGATGAAGGCGCTGCAGATAAGGGCGGTGACCATGTAGCCGACAGTGCGGATCACCGTTCCCCAAAACTGACGACGCGTTAGCCGTGGACGGCGCGACGCTGCATAGTCCATGGCAGGACGCAGGCCGCGAGAGTAGGCGAATATTTGGCCGATGGTGATGAGAATGGCAAATGCGATTGCGAATCCGAAGCCCAAAATCCTGTACAGTCCAGCTCCGAAAGCGAACCCCCTGATGGCGGAGAACAATCCTTCCCAAGGTAAGGAGTAATGATCTAGCCCACGAGAGGCTCGACTGAATTCAATCGACAGGGTGATACCAGTCGCAATACCGGAAACCAGGCCAAAGAAGAGACCAAGGCCAAGGCCGTAGCCGACGCCGAACACAAGGGAGTACGTTACCGCACGGGTAAGCAGTCGCAACGGACCGTGTTGTCCGCCTAATAGGTCGTAGGCCAGATAGAGACTACCAAGCACATCGAGACAGGTGCCTGTGATGCTTACGACCGCGACTGTATGGTGGTCCACCCAACGATTGTAGACCTAAAATTTTGGTGCTTATGCCCGGATGACGCGTATCAAAACGTTCCCTGGTGGCGAACATCATTCGGACAACAATTTGGTGTGATACCAGGAAAAACTTGGCCTTCCCGGACCTCACTCCACCGAGCGCTCACTGACAGATTCGGGTCTTCTTTTGTCAGAACCCGTCTCCGTAAGTCCTTTAACTTCCGCACTTGCAGACACTCCGCTTCTAAGTTCTTTAGAATGTGCAGTTAAAAAAGGGGGGAGGGGGCAGTGGCTCGCCACTCTACTTCGCTCCGCCTTCAATCCGGTACATGGTGATTCCGCTCAGCAGCTTGGGATAAAAGTCGGTGGATTTCTGTGGCAGCACTTCGCCAGCGGTGGCAATGCGCATCACCTGCTCCACGTTGCAGGCGTTCAGCAGAAACGCGATCTGTGCAGCTCCACTGTCCACCGCCTCCAAGGCAGCCGAGGCTTCGCGCTCGTACGTAAGGTTTTTCTCCGACTTGACCGCTTGCTGCGTAATTCCCAAGGCTGGCTCCAGGATTCCTTCGTGAAGCAGCACAACGTCGAGCTCGCGCTGCAGCGGCGAGACGTTGGGCAGCAACTGCGCCAGGTCGGTGCCGGGCCGCAGCGCAAGCACGTAGTAGGCGCGCTTTGCACCGTGCGCTGCCGGATACACCCCGATGGAGCGCTGCGCGCGCGTTTCGGTGAGGCGATGTAAGAATTTGCCGCGCGCTTCGCTTCGCTCGCCTTCGTTGCGGAACAAAAACGCTTCCGCGGTGAACCACGGCTCGAGGTGACGCCGCGCACTGCGCCAGGAAAAATCGTGCAGGTTGGCCGCCACGCGGTGCGTCGGCAAAATCGTCAGCCCTTCGCAGCGCGTATTGATGAAAGTCATCATCGCGAATTCGTAGGCCGCGTTGGGATCCACGTGGCCGGCTTGGCTGCGCTGCTCGTTGCGGTAATTGACCGCAGTTTCATAGCGATGATGGCCGTCGGCAATGACCAGTTTTTGCTCCGCCATCGCCTGCGCAATCGCGGCCACGCGCTCCGCATCGGCGATGACCCACAGGCGATGCACCACGCCGTATTCGTCGCGCAGCTCGGTGGCGGGAGCTGCGATTGATTCCGCTTCGGCGAGAATCGCGTCGACGCGGCGCTCTGCGTCCGAGTACAGCATAAAAAGCTGGCCGGTGTGCGTGCGCGTATGGCGAAAGAGTTCCAGGCGATCTGCTTTCGGACCGGAAAGAGTCTGTTCGTGGCGAAAAACAATACCGGCAGAATAATCCTCGAGCTTGCCCGCGCCGATAAAGCCGCGGCGCATGCGGCGCTCTTCGGAGCCTGGAACGGTGTACTCCTGAGTGTAGCCGTAAAACGAAAGGGCCGGGTCCTGCACGACAATGTTGTCGCGGATCCAATCTTCCAGTGCGGCAGCCGCCCGCGTGTAGACGTTATTTTGAGCAGAATCGTTCGGAAAAACGCGCCCCTTCTCGATGCTGATCAGGTTGTGCGCGTCGGCAGCATAATACTTCTCCTGCATGGCCAGTGAAATTTTGTCGTACGGCTGGGTAAGCACGCGGTCAAACGCGGCGCGCGCCGGATTGTAGCGGAAGGCGCGAAAGGGATGAACCTGGGCCATGGAATCTCCGGTGTCAGTCTGAGCAGTATGTAAAGCCCTCCATTTTACGCGAACGGCGCGCGTTTCAGAAAACGCCCGGAGTGGCTGAGGTTGCCTGCTGTTTGTGCCCGGTGCTTGCTGCGGGTAAGCGAGGCCAACCCGCCATGCGCACCACAACCCGCCGTATTAGAATGAAGGTTTATGGCTGACATTAAATCTCCTCCGGTGCGCGCGCTGATTTTTGATTTGGACGGAACGCTGATTGATTCCAAGCTGGACCTGATCCATTCCGTGAACGCCATGCTGCGCGAGCTGAAACGGCCACAGCTTGCGTCGGAAACAATTTCCGGCTACATCGGGCATGGCGCGCCGCAACTGGTGGCGCGCGCTCTAGGCGGCGCGGGCACGGAGGAGGAGCTAAAGGGCGCGCTGCAATTTTTTCTCGGCTATTACGAAGAACACAAAATGGATAACACCTGCGCGTATCCCGGCGTTGCGGAAACATTAGCGCAACTTAGCCGCGTCCCCATGGCCGTGCTGACTAACAAACCAGCGCGCATCAGTGGGCGCATTCTGAATTCGCTGGGGCTGAGAAAATATTTTCGCGCGATTTATGGGGGCAACAGTTTTGAATCGAAAAAGCCCGATCCGTTTGGCGCGAACCAAATCCTGCGAGAGTTTGGCATTGCGGCACGTGAAGCGCTGCTTGTCGGCGATTCTGAAGTGGACGTACAGACGGCGCGCAATGCAGGCACGCAAGCCGCAGCGGTGAACTATGGTTTCGGCTTGCACGACCGCGCGGCATACCCGGCCGACATTTATCTCGACCGCTTCGCCGATCTCGCCGGCGTTGTAACCAACCACACGGCTGCCTAGATCGCAGACGGAAACCGCGGGCAAGCGGCATCTTGTGTTCCGGTGCGGCGCTTGGCAGACTCGACGCGTGCTCCTTGGACTCTTCTCTGAGCTGGATACGCCCGGCGGAGTGCAGCGCGCGGGGCGGCACGTTGCCGCGGTGATGAATGAATTCGCCGCGAGCCACGGGATGGAGTGCCGGCTGCTGAGTCTGAACGACTCGCCTGAATTGCACCGCATGACGGTGGGGACGCGCGAATTCGTGTTTACCGGCAGCGCGCGGGGCAAAGCGCGGTTCAGCGCAACGGCGGCGCGAGCCGCACGGCGGCGCGCAAAGTTAATAGTTGCGGGGCATCCTTTTCTCGCGCCGGTTGCGCAAGGGGCGAAATTCTTCGCGCGGCGCGCCAAATCCATTGTCTGGACCCACGGGCTGGAAGTGTGGGAGCCGCTTTCGATTTTGCGGCGCCGCGCGCTGCGCAGTGCCGACCTGATTATTGCCCCGACCAATGACACAGCAAATCAGGTAGCCAGCCAGCAGGACGTTCCGCGCGAGCCGATTCGCGTGCTGCCGTGGGCGCTGGACCCGCAATTCGAAACGCTGCTCGCGGCGAAGTCGGCGCCGGCGCTGCCTGCAAACTTTCCTGCCGGACGCGTCATCCTTACAGTGGGGCGGTGGTGCGCGGACGAGCGCTATAAAGGAATGGACACGCTGATCACGGCACTGCCGCGTCTGCTGACCGAGTGGCCGGACCTGCAACTGGTTGCCGTGGGCGAGGGCGACGATCAGGGGTGGCTGGAGCAGATCGCGGATGGCCGCGGAGTCCTGCGGCACGTGCATTTTTTGAGCGGGCTGACATATCCGGAGATTGCGGCGTGCTACCAAGCCTGCGAGATTTTCGCGCTGCCAAGCCGCGGAGAAGGTTTTGGGCTGGTGTATCTGGAAGCCATGGCGTGCGGCAAGCCGGTGATCGGCGGCGCGCACGGCGGCGCGCCGGAAGTGATCGATGACGGAAAAACGGGATATCTGGTGCAGCACGGTGACGCTGGGCAACTGGCGACCTCGCTGGAAACGCTGCTGACCGATCCCATGCTGGGACGCGAGATGGGAGCGCGCGGGCGCGAGCGCGTGGAGCGGGAATTCCGATTCAATGTTTTCGCGAAATCGCTAAAAAAGATTTTGCGCGACCTATGCGACGAATGCGAATCCTGAACGTTACGCAGACCTATTTCCCATTTCTTGAATTTGGCGGGCCGCCGGTTAAAGTGCGGTCGCTATCGCGACAGCTCGTGAAGCTGGGGCACCATGTGACGGTGCTGACAGCGGACTGGGGCTTGCAGTCGCGCGCTTGGGCGGCGGCGGGGAGCAGCGCGGAGCGATCGGCTTGGGGATGGCGGCTGGAGGAAAGCGGGATCGAGGTGATTTACCTGCCGAACTGGCTGCACTTCCGGGCGCTGAGCTGGAATCCCGGGATTGCAAGATTTTGCCGCGCGCGATTGCGGAACTTCGACGTAATACACATTTTCGGACTCTACGATTTCCTGGGGCCGGCGGTCGCGGCGGCCTGCCGGCGCAGCAGAATTCCCTACGTTGTTGAACCCATTGGCATGTTCGTACCAATTGTCAGGAATGTTCTGCTGAAACGAATGTATCATTTAACCTTGGGGCAAAAGATGCTGCGGGGTTCAGGGAAAATCGTCGCCACCTCACCACAGGAAGGAGCGGAGCTTGCCGCTTCGGGATTGCCGGCGGAAAAAATTCTGATACGACGTAACGGAGTGGAAGTGCCGAGGACGTTGCCGGAGCGAGGAAAATTTCGCGCCAGCGCGGGTATCCCAGAAACCGCCAAAGTTGTCCTTTACCTCGGGCGTCTATCCGAAAAGAAAAGCCCGGATGTTCTGCTGCAAGCGTTTGCGTCCCTTTGCGAGGCGGAGCGCGATGCGGATATGCGCCTGGTGTTTGCAGGGCCTGATGATGGCGGGATGAAAAAGAACCTCCAGCAAATGGCGTGCGAGCTGGGAATTTCGCCGCGCGTGCACCTCAGCGGCGCGGCGTATGGCGAGCAAAAGTGGGGCGCTTACAGGGACGCGGACGTTTTTGTGTTGCCTTCCCAAAATGAAAATTTCGGGAATACCGCGGGTGAAGCGGTAGCCGCGGGCACGCCGGTGGTGGTCACGGACAAGTGCGGGATCGCGCCGCTGCTCGCGGATGTTGCAGGATTGGTGGTGGCGCACGATGCGGCGGCCCTGGCGCAGGCCCTGGCTCGTGTATTGTGGGAGCCGGGACTTCACGCGCGGCTGACCGCGGGATGCAGAAAAGTGGCGGCGCGGCTCGATTGGGAGGAGCCGGCGCAAGAGATGGAGAAGTTGTACGAGCAGTTGGTGAAGGACGAAAAGCGGACTGTTGAACTGCTGCGCTGAGGGTGGTGTTTTGCCGACTCGACGGCATCGCATCTTTCGCGGAGTTTGGTGGAGCGTGAATTCGCTGCTCCTCGTCGCCTTGATGGCCGTGGTTTATTCGGGAGGCTGGGAATTCTCGGTTCGGAGGTATCTGGACGGGTTTTCAGACGCCATCGTTCCCGACTCGGAGCCCGCCGAGCGGCAAGCGGAGGCCATTCTTGATTGGATGCGGAAGGGCCCGCCACGCATCGTGGCCTCAGATCCATCCGCGCTGCCAGGGCGCGATCCACAAACAACGCTAAATTACCAGCAGCTCTTGTCCGTCTGCGGAACGGCCACGAATGCGTTTCTGAACCTTGCACGCAGCAACGGCCTGAGCGCGCGGCGTCTGCTATTGCTGACTCCCGACAACAAGACGAAGCACGTGGTCGCGGAAGTGCTGATTGATGGGCGCTGGGTGGTCGCCGATCCAGCGTACCGGATTCTGCTGCGCGACTCTAAGGGGCACTTGGTGACGCGCGAAGAGTTGCGGAATCCAGCAGTGCTTGCGGAAGCCACCAGCGCGGTGCCCAACTATTCCAAGGCATACAGCTACGAAAAGGTTGCGCACGTGCGGCTGGCGCGACTGCCAATGCAAGGGCTTCACCTGCGCTGGATTCTGGACCAGACTGTTCCTGGTTGGGAAGAAAGCGTTAATTGGACGCTGCTGCTGGAACGCGAGTCGTTTTTCTCGCTTTTCGCGTCGGCGTTTGCGTTCGTCGTATTTTTATTGCTGCGGATTATTCTGGGGTGGTACGCCGATCACCGGTTGAAGATTCCGCGCTTTCAATTACGCTCCCAAGTCATACGAGCCGGAACGACGTTCTTTCGCGCGCCGGAGATCAAGTAAAGCGTGTGCGGCATCTGCGGAATCACGTTTGCGGGGCGCGCCTCCGAGGCCGAGTCGCAAGTGCGGGCGATGGCTGCGGCGATGCGGCATCGCGGACCGGACGATGACGGATTTCTCGTCAACGAAGCGCGCGCTCCGGGCCTGGCGCTGGGCATGCGGCGTCTCAGCATCATCGACCTGAAGACCGGCCACCAACCCGTGTGGAATGAAACGCGCGACGTGGCGGTGATTTTCAACGGGGAACTCTACAACTACCGGGAATTGCGCGAACGCCTGACGCTTTCCGGGCATCGATTCAGTACTCAATCCGACACGGAAATCCTGGTACACGCGTGGGAAGAATGGGGCGAGGACTGCCTGGAGGAATTGCGCGGAATGTTCGCGCTGGCGCTCCTGGATTTGCGGAAGCGCTATGCCACGGCGCCGCTGCTTTTCCTGGCGCGCGATCCGCTGGGCATCAAGCCTTTGTATTACACGCAGACCAGCGATGGATTCGCGTTCGCCTCAGAAATTCGCGCGCTGATGGCCGGGGGAATGGCGCCGAAAAAAGTTTCGCACGACGCGCTGACGTCCTACTTCCTCTTCGGCGGTGTTTCGGAACCGGTGACGCTGCTGGACGGAGTATTTTCGCTTCCGCCCGGGCACCGCATGCTGCTGTACGTGCCGGAACGGCGGCGCATGCCGCGCGCGCGAGCCTGGTGGGACGCCACGCGGAGCGTGGCTGCGAAGGAGGCGCGAACAACAAGAGATTTTTCATCCGCAGTGCGAAGTTTGCGGCCACGGCTGGAAGACGCGGTGCGTGCGCACCTGGTTGCGGATGTTCCGGTGGGATTATTTCTTTCCAGCGGGCTGGATTCCGGCGCGCTTGCGGCGCTTGCGGCACGCGCGCGAGCGGGAATTTGTACATTCACGCTCAGCTTTCCGGGAACACCGTACGATGAAGCGCCGCTGGCACGCAGCGTCGCCAAACATTGCGGAACGAAGCATCGCGAAATTCCGCTGGAAGGCGATGCGGTGGTATCCAGGCTCGACGAAGGTGTAGCGGCGCTGGACCAGCCGAGCATGGATGGAATTAACACGTATTTTGTGTCGTGGGCGGCACGGGAAGCAGGACTGAAGGTGGCACTATCCGGGCTGGGGGGCGATGAACTTTTTGGAGGTTATGCGACGTTCGCGGATGCGCCCCGAATCAAGAGACTGATTCAGATGGCGTGGTTCGCGCCGCTGCCGCTGCGGAAAGTGGTTGCACCGCTGCTGCGCGCGGTGATTACAAACAGGGGCAGCCCGGACGCGGCGCGCAAAGCGGTTGCCGCATGGTTAACGCCGGATGCGTTGCCGCATCCCTATTTTTTCACGCGGGCATTGTTTCCGGTGGGCACCGAGTTGTCGCGATTGATCAACCCGCGATTCCGACCGAGCACGGTGGGTGCTGACGGTGTGACGCTGGAGCCAACTTGGCTGGGCTGGCTGGAAAGAGCGGCGGATGGTGCGCGGAAGCTGGAAGGGATGGGCAGTGTTTCGTGGCTGGAGATGCGCAGCTATATGGCCAGCACTCTCTTGCGGGATACGGATTCGGTGAGCATGGCGCGATCGCTGGAAGTGCGCGTGCCGCTGCTGGATACGCCGCTGGTGGAGTTTGTGGGCGCGCTTCCCGCGGCGGCGCGGCGGCGCGATGCGCAACCGAAAGCGTTGCTGAACGAGGCGATTGCGGATTTGCTGCCGCAGGACATTTTGAAGCAGAAGAAGCGGACATTCACGCTGCCGTGGGAAGAATGGCTGCGCGGCCCGCTGCGGAAGCGGCTGGAGGCGAGCTTTGCGGAGGTGGCGCCGAGTCTGGCGGCGTATCTTAACGGCGACGGAGTGCGCGAGGTGTGGAGTACTTTTCTTGCGGGCAAGACTTCGTGGTCGCGGCCTTGGTCGATTTACGTGATGAATGAATGGTGCCGGCGGAACCTATAGCGTTTGGGGCTGCGGCCTATGAGGTCGACTTGAAGAGCGGCTGGCTGGTCGCCTTGCTGTACACTGACTCTCCTGCATGAATATTCTGGGCATCAATGCGTACCACGGGAACGCGTCGGCGGCCGTGGTGTGCGACGGTGCGCTTGTGGCCGCGGTGGAGGAGGAGCGATTCAACCGAGTGAAATACGCCGCAGGATTTCCTTCGCAGGCGATTCGCTACTGCTTGCGAGAAGCGGGGCTGAAGCTGGAGGAAATCGATCACGTCGCGGTGCCGCGGAATCCGTTTGCGCGGCTGGGGACAAAACTTTTCTACGCGCTGCGCATGCCGTCGTTTGCGCGCGGACGAGCCAAGGTGCTCGCAAAGTTCACCGGGATACGCGAGGCGCTGGCGGCGGCGTTTGACAGCGATCCGAAAACGATCACGGCGGAATTTCACCGGATCGAGCACCATCAAGCGCATCTAGCCAGCGCGTTTTTTGTTTCGCCGTTCGAGCGGGCGGCGCTGCTTTCCGCTGACGGGCTTGGAGATTTTGCGAGCACGATGTGGGGAAGCGGAAGCGGAAACCGTATGGAGATTGCGGATGCGATTGCGTTTCCGCACTCGCTGGGACTGTATTACACGGCGGTGACGCAGTACCTGGGATTTCTGAAATTCGGCGACGAATACAAAGTGATGGGGCTGGCGGCCTACGGCGAGCCGGAGCGGCTGGAAGCGTTTCGCGATATCGTGCGATTTGACGCGAATGGAAACGGCAACGGATTCCGACTGGGACTGGATTATTTTGTGCACCAGCGCACCGGGCCGGAAATGAGTTGGGCGGAGGCGGACAAGACGCCGGCGCTGGGAAAACTTTTTTCTGAGGAGATGGCGCGGCGGTTGGGTGCGGCACGGTTGCCAGAAGAGCCGCTGGAGCAGCGCCACCGGAATTTGGCGGCGTCGCTGCAAGCGCGGCTGGAAGAGGTTTATCTGGGGATGCTGGGGAAGTTGGCGAAGGCGACCGGGCTGAAATCGATTTGCCTCGCGGGTGGCGTGGCGTTCAACTGCGTGGCGAACGGGAACATTTTCGAGAGCACGCCATTTGAGCAGGTGTACGTGCAACCGGCGGCGGGCGATGGGGGGCTTGCGGTAGGCGCGGCGTATTACGTCTGGCATCAAAAGCTGGGCCAGCCGCGCTCGTTTGTGATGGATCATGCGTATTGGGGGCCGGGATTTCCGGCGGCGGAGATTCGCGCGGCGATTGAGGCGAGCGGCATTGGGCGCGAGGGCTACAGCGTCGCGGAATTGCCAATGCAGGAGTTGACCCAACGCGCGGCGGCGATTATCGCGGATGGGAAAATACTGGGATGGTTTCAAGGGCGCGCGGAGTGGGGGCCGCGGGCGCTGGGGAATCGCAGTATTGTGGCCGATCCGCGGCGGGCGGATATGAAGGAAATCCTGAACCGGCGAATCAAGCACCGGGAGATTTTTCGTCCGTTTGCGCCATCAATTTTGGCGGAGGCGACGGGCGAGTGGTTTGCAATGGCGCACCCTTCGCCGTTTATGACGCTGGCGTATCCGGTGCGGCCGGAAAAGCGGGCGCTGATCCCGGCGCCGACGCACGTGGACGGCACGGGGCGCTTGCAGACAGTTACGCGCGAGGCCAATTCGCGCTATCACGCGCTGATTTCCGCGTTTCGTGATTTAACGGGCGTGCCGGTGGTGCTGAATACTTCATTCAATGACAACGAGCCAATTGTTTGCCGGCCGGACGAAGCGATCGATTGTTTTTTGCGGACGAAGATGGATGCGCTGGTGCTGGGGGATTTTTTAGTGACGCGGGTGTGAGCTGTACCTCTGATTTGCAGCATTCTTTCCTATCAACAGCGTTCTCAACGAGAAGTGGCAACAGCGCGGGCCAGAGTGCCTCTGCAGCTTGTACAATCTTGCGGTGCGAATTCTCCTGCTGAATCTCTACTACCCACCGGACACTTCAGCGACGGCGAAGATGGCGCAGACGGTTGTGGATGCGCTTTCGGCTGCGCATGAGGTGACGATCGTTTGCGGGCGGCCTTCGTACGAGCCTACGGAGAGGCGGGCTTGGTGTTTGTGGCAGACGGAGAATGCGAGCGGATCGCTGCAGCACCGTGGAGCGAAGATTATCCGCGTGGGATCGACGGATTATTCGCGGGCGCAGATGGGGCGGCGGGTGCTGAATTATTTGACTTATGTCGCGCTGAGCGTGCCGCGGGCGGCGTTTGTGCCTTGCGATGTGGTGCTGGGGATGACCGACCCGCCGTTTGAGGGAATTGCGGCGGCGTTTGTGGCGCTGCTGAAGGGCAAACCGTTTGTGTACAACATTCGTGATTTGTATCCGGATATGGCGGTGGGTGGCTCGATTGTCTCGGCGGGGTTGCTAACGCGGGTGTGGGAGAGATTGCACCGGTGGGCGCTGCGTCGGGCGACGCGCGTTATCGTGCTTGGCGAGGACATGCGCGCGCGAATTGTCGCGAAAGGAGTGAGAGCGGATCGCATCGCGGTGGTTCGCGACGGCGCGGAGATTTGTGAAGCGGGGTCGGAACCGGCGGTGGACGCTGACGTAGTGCACGCGATTCGAGGCGATTTCAAATTTGTGCTGCTGCATGCGGGAAATTTGGGATTTTACGGAGCTTGGGAAACGCTGGTTGCGGCGGCACGGCGGCTGGCGGACGAGGAGATCGGGCTGGTTTTCGTTGGGGACGGGGCGCAACGGGTGCAGATCGAAGCGGCAGCCGCGGGCTGCAAGAATGTGCGATTCCTGCCATTTTTTCCGGCGAGCAAAATCGCGTCGGTGCTGGCGGCGCCGGACGCGCATATCGTGACGATCAAGCGCGGGCTGGAAGGCGTGATCGTGCCGAGCAAGATGTATGGAATACTCGCGGCGGGGAAGCCGATTGTGGCGGTGGCGCCGCGGGAGGCGGATGTCGCTGCCATTGGCGAGAAGCGAGGATTCGCGGTATGGGGCAATCCGGACGATCCAGCGCAAGTTGCTTGCGCCGTCCGCCAAATTTTGTGCGATGGCAATCAACTTCGACACATGGGTGCAGCGGCGCGGGCGGCGGCGAATGAGTATGATAGAGTGAGCGAATTGCGTAAATTTGTGCGGATGATCGAGGAGGCGCGCCCAGCGTGAAGCCAGCGGAGAGTTTTTGGAGCGGGAAATTAGCGCTGGTAACGGGAGGGGCCTCGTTTATCGGATCGACGCTGACGGATCAGCTTGTGGCGCGCGGGGCGCGAGTGCGCATTGTCGACGATCTCTCGAGCGGGCACCTGGACAATATTCGCGGGCATCTGGGCGGCGGCAACGTGGATTTCCTGCATGCGGATTTGCGCGAGCCGGGCGTCACGCGGGCGGCGATGCACGGTGTGGACACGGTGTTTCACCTTGCGGCAGACCACGGCGGCCGGGGGTATGTGGACTTGCACCAGGCGGGGCCAGCGTCGAATTTTTTCCTGGACGGTCTGGTGTTTGCGGAAGCACTGCGGGCCAAGGTGAAAAAAGTAGTGTTCGCTTCCTCGGGATGCGTGTATCCGAATTTTTTGCAGTCGGACACGCACAAAGAAGTTTATTTGACCGAGGAAATGACCAAGGGGCCTAAAGACGCGGACAACACCTACGGTTGGGCCAAGCTGATGGGCGAAATTACGCTGCAGGCGTACGCGAAGGAGCACGGCATGGGCGCGGCGTCGTGCCGGTACTTCACGGTGTACGGGCCTCGCGGCGTGGAAAATCATGCGGTGATCGCGATGATCGCGCGGGCGTTTCTGGGGCAGAACCCGTTTGAGATTTGGGGCGACGGCTCGCAAATTCGAAACTGGACGTATATCCACGACATTGTCGAGGGGACGATCTTGGCGGGGGAGAAGATCAACGACGGCACAGCGATCAATCTGGGCACTATGGAGCGCATCACGGTGCTCGATTGCGCGAAGATGGTTTGCGATTTCACCAAACACAAAGCGGAAATCAAGAAGCGGCCGGACATGCCTACCGGGCCGCTGAACCGTGTGGCGGACAACGCGCTTGCCAAGCGACTGCTCGGCTGGGAGCCGAAGGTGGGGTTTCGCGAAGGGCTCAAGCGCACGATCGATTGGTATTACTCGACCAAGGACCGCAAAGAAGTGGAGCGGACCTTCGGACGACTGCTCACGGAGCGCTGAGCCGCCGGAATTTTCTGGCACGGCCGAGATTTCCGCAGTATTGTGATTGCGTTGCGCGGGGCATTGTTGGTGTGCCTGGGAGCCGGCCCCAACCGGCAAACCGCGACCGGCCGCGAGATTGTTTTGATTACGCCGGCGAGAATCACCTTGATTCCGGCGAGGGTGTATGTCAGCGGGCTTGCTGGCGTTTTTCATCGCGCTTTTAGCGTCCCTGACGCTCACGGTACCGGTGCGGGCGCTGGCGTTGCGCGTTGGCATGGTGGACCTGCCGGGCCCGCGGAAGGTGCATGTGCAGCCAATACCGCTGCTGGGCGGACTGGCGATGTACGGTGGGGTAATGCTGGCGATTATTTTTGCGTTTGACGGCGCGGCGCGAGAGCAAAGCGTGGGGATCGTGACGGGCGCGACGCTGGTGGCGGCGGTCGGCTTCTTGGATGATCGCGGGTGGCTGCATCACCAGATCAAGCTTTTCGTGGGAATGCCGCTGGCCGCGTGCATTCTACTTGCGAGCGGAATTCATGCGCAAGCGTTCGAACTGTTTGTTCCCGGACGCGCGGGGTACTGGATGGACGCGGCGCTAACCATTTTCTGGGTGGTGGCGATCACCGCGTCGTTCAGCATACTGGACCATATGGACGGACTGTGCGCAGGAGTCGCCGCGACCGCTTCGTTCTTTTTTGCGTTGCTCGCGTTTTTGAATGGGCAAATTGTGGTGTCGACGCTGGCGGCCGCCGTTTTTGGCGCCGCTACGGGCTTTCTGCGCTGGAACTTCAAGCCCGCGAGGATTTTCATGGGTGACGGCGGAGCGATGTTCCTGGGATTCTTGATGGCCACGTTGGCATTGAAGCTGAGATTGAGCCGGGGGAGCCATGCGGCGGTGCTTCTGGCTCCGCTGCTGATTCTCGGCGTCACTATATTCGATACAACGCTGGTCACCATTTCTCGCGCGCGGCGAGGACTGCTGCCGTTTGCGGCGCCCGGAAAGGATCATGCCGCGCACCGGTTGGCGAACCTGGGATTGGGGCAGCGTGGCGCGGTGCTGGCGCTGTATCTGCTTGGCGCGGTAAGCGGCGCATCGGCAGTGTGGGTTTGCTATATTCCATCGCGCGCGGCGCTGCTGTTCGCCGCCGTGGTCATCGCGGCGCTGCTATTTGCGATTGCGATGCTGGAGAAGGCGCCGTACGAGCGGCAGGCGGCAAAGTCCTCAGGGCTCGAATCGCCCGCCAGCTAACCTTGCGGTTTTCCCTGCGGTTTCGCTGCGATCGAGGTTTGCCTCGGTACCTGGATTGGCTATACTTACGGCGGTCGCTCACTCATCCACTCCTTCAGCACTCCGCAGGGTCGGGAAAGTGGTTGCCCGGGGAACCGCGAAGCCGATGAACGTGTTTACAGGACATGCTGGTGGGCAAGGCGGAAACGGTTGCAAGCGAAGACGGAAGACAATCGGCGCGAGAATAACGAAGAAGTAATAATCGTGGGAGGCTCGGCGGCTGGATTTTACGCCGCCGCCAAGATAGCTCACGGCGGCAAGCGCGTGCGCGTGTTGGAATCCCAGCGAGCCTTGGAGCCGGTGCAGCGGACGCTGATTGTGACGGATCACTTCCGCAAGCAATTGGGAGCTTCGGCGAACGAGAGCGTTCTAAACGAGATTCGGCGGTTTGAACTCTTCACGGATGGCCGCTCCGCGCAGGTCGCGCTGGCCAAGCCCGACCTCATCATCGAGCGCGCAAGATTGATTCCGGCGCTGGCGCGTGAGGCGCGACAGGCTGGGGCAGAAATTTCCTTTGATACTCGTTTTCTGGGATTGTCTCCCAACACGAATGTCATTCGAGTCGAGGTTGAATCCAGCGGACGGCGGGAAGCGTTGCACGCGGAGAGCGTGGTGGGGGCGGACGGCGCGGCGAGCCGTGTGGCGCGAACGGCGGGCTGGGCGCCCATTGAAACAGTGCCGCTGGTGCAGGCGATTGTGCGCTTGCCGAAAGACTGTCCAGTAGATACGACGCGCGTCTGGTTCGTGCCGGACGACACGCCGTATTTCTACTGGCTGATTCCGGAATCGGCGGAGCGTGGCGCCCTGGGCGTAATCGGAGAGAATGGCCGCGATACCGCGCGATGCCTGGCGCGATTTCTGGAGAAGAAAGGAATCGAGCCACTCGAATGGCAGGGCGCGCGAATCCCGGTGTACAAGCGTTGGGTGCCCGTGAAGCGGCGCGTGGGAAAAGGGAGTGTGTACCTGGTCGGGGACGCCGCGGCGCAAGTGAAAGTATCTACGGTGGGAGGGATCGTTACCGGCTTTCGAGGGGCGCAGGCTGTCGCGGAGTCCATTTTAAGAGGCGGACGCAGGGAACTGCTGGCGCTGCGGCGTGAACTAAGCACCCACTGGCTGTTGCGGCGCACGATGCATCATTTCCAGCAGGAAGATTACTCACGCCTGGTGGACCTGCTCAATGCGGCTACGCGGGACACGCTCCGCGAGATTACACGCGACGAGTCAACTCGGCTGCTATGGAACGTGCTGCGGCGCCAGCCGCAACTCGTGCTGCTGGGGTTGCGAGGGCTGCTATTGGGCTGGAACAGTCAGCGGCGCTAGAGCTGCTGTATGCGGGAATTTGTGCGAGCATAGAGAATTGCCGCCCGGAGGACTGGATTGCGTCTTTCTGTAGTTGGATGTGGTTACGTCGGCCTGGTGACTGGCGCATGCCTCGCTGAAGCGGGGCATGAGGTCATTTGCACGGACATCGATGAACAGCGAATCAAGCGGTTACAGGCGGGAGGCGTGCCGATTTATGAGCAGCACCTGGACAAGATCCTGGAATCGGCGCGAAGCGCGGGCAAAATCTCGTACACCTCGGACGCCGGCGAAGCGATACGCAGCGGCGACGCCATTTTCATTTGCGTGGGGACACCACCCAAGGAAAACGGTGAGGCGGATCTCTCCGCAATCGACCACGTGGCGCGCCAAATTGCCACGGAGGCGCGAACTCCGAAACTGGTAATCGAAAAGAGCACGGTGCCGGCACGCACGGGACTGGAATTACGCCGCGCGCTCACGGCCTACTCGCGCGACAGCGGCTTGGCGTTTCGCGTGGTGTCGAATCCGGAGTTCCTGCGCGAGGGGACAGCGGTTTCGGATTTCCTTCATCCGGACCGCATAGTAGTGGGCGTAGAGGATGAAACTTCGGCGCGTGATATGCGGGAGATTTACCGGCCGATTCTGGAGCGCTCTTTTCACTGCCCGGTTCACAATGGCACGTGTCCCCCGGGGACGGCGGTAAACCTGCTCATCACCACGATCAATAGCGCGGAGCTCATCAAACATGCTTCCAATTCGTTTTTGGCGCTGAAGATCAGTTACGCCAATGTGATTGCCGACCTATGCGAGAAAATCGGCGCGGACGTGGAGGAAGTGACGCACGCCATGGGATTGGACCCGCGCATTGGCGAGCAATTCCTGCGTGCCGGGCTGGGCTTTGGCGGTTTCTGCTTCCCCAAGGATTTGCAGGCCTTCGTTCACCTGGCCGGCACGGTGGGAGTGGATTTCGACATTTTAAAGGCGGCCGAGCGGGTCAACAAACAGCGCATCGACCGGTTTTTCGAAAAGGTGCGCCGGGCTCTATGGGTGGTCAAAGGAAAGCGTGTCGCCGTACTCGGACTGGCGTTCAAAGCAAATACCGACGACATTCGATTCTCGCCGGCGCTGGAAGTCGTGAAGGAACTGCTGCTGCAAGGAGCGCAGGTGCAAGCCACGGATCCTGAAGCGATTTCGAGAGCGAAAGCGTTGTTTCCCGCGGCGAGTTATCACCAAGATCCGTACGATGCCTTGCGCGACGCGGAAGCAGCGCTCGTCTGCACGGAATGGGACGTATTCCGGGACCTGGATTGGGAGCGCGCAGGGAAACTCATGGCGCGGCGGCTGGTGGTCGACGGCAGAAACCTCTATTCGCCGATGCGGATGCGCGGGCTAGGATTTGAATACCATTCGTTCGGACGCGAATAATCTCCAGTGATCAGCAGGAAAAGCGAAAAGCGTTATTAGGCGCCGGCGGTCTGCTTGCTTGCAAAATACTCTTTGAAATAGTCCAGCGTGGTGCGCAAGCCCTTCTCCAAGCCCACCTTCGGTTCCCAGCCGAGAATCCGCTTGGCTTTGCTGATGTCCGGGCAACGCTGTTTGGGGTCGTCTTGCGGCAAAGGCTCGAAAATGATCTTCGGCGCATTTTCAAAATGGGTGCGGATGCGTTCCGCGAATTGGAGAATGGTGATTTCCTGCGGGTTTCCAATATTCACGGGCAAATGCTCATCGGATAACATCAAGCGGTGGATTCCCTCAATCAAATCGGAAACGTAGCAGAAGCTGCGGGTCTGCTTGCCATCACCATAGACCGTGAGGGGCTTGCCGGTGAGAGCTTGGTGGACAAAATTGGGAAGGGCGCGTCCGTCGTTCAGACGCATGCGGGGCCCATAGGTATTGAAAATACGCACAATGCGCGTGTCCACGCCGTGATAGCGGTGATACGCCATGGTCATGGCTTCGGCGTAGCGCTTGGCTTCGTCGTAGACGCCGCGAGGTCCGATCGAGTTCACATGACCCCAGTAGGTTTCCGGCTGCGGAGAAACTTCCGGGTCGCCGTAGCATTCGCTGGTGGAAGCCAGAAAAAACTTAGCCTTTTTAGCGAGGGCGAGACCGAGCGCGTTGTGAGTGCCCAGTGCGCCGACCTTGAGGGTGGGGATGGGCATTTTCAAGTAGTCGACGGGGCTGGCCGGGGAAGCGAAGTGCAGGACGTAGTCAACAGGGCCGGCAACGTCGATGTAGTTGCAGACATCCGCGCGCGCGATGCGGAAGCCGGGGTGCCTCTGTAGATGAGCGAGGTTCGATTCCGCGCCGGTGACCAGGTTGTCGAGGGCGAGAACGTCCCATCCCTCCGCGATCAGGCGATCGCAGAGATGCGAACCCAGGAAACCCGCTCCGCCGGTAACTACTGCACGCATGCTCCTCCCGAGAAATGCCAACTGGCAATGTTATCGCGGCGGGCAGCGATTGACCACACTGGCGGGCCGCGATACCATGCGCGCGCTTGCCCATGCACAGCAGCGCAGACGCACCGCAGGTCCGGAAGCGCCACTTGGCCCGGGCGATTCTTCTCAGCGTGTTTGTTGGGGCAATCGCCTTCGCGGCTGTTATTTTTTTTGGCGTGGGCCGGTGGCTGGTTGTGGAAGATCCGCTGGACAAGGCCCGAGCGATTGTGGTCCTTAGCGGTCGAATGCCCATGCGGGCCAAGGAAGCGGCACGCTTGTACAATGCCGCCTATGCACCGCAAGTTTGGCTGACCCGCGCCAATGAACCTGCCGCCTCACTCCAGGAGATGCATATCGCATTCCTCGGCGAGGACTTCTTCAACTCGCGAGTTTTGATGCACGAAGGCGTGCCATCGAATGCAATCCGAGTGCTCGAGCCGCCGATAGACAATACCGCTGACGAAGTCCTGGCCATTGCAGCGGAATTGGAGCAGGAGAAGGGCGCCGCGGTGATTATCGTCACCACGAAGGCGCACACGCGGCGGGTGCGCACGCTGTGGAGAGAGCTTGCGGGCGGGCGAGGGCGAGCGATCGTGCGCGCCGCTTCCACGGACCCATTTGCGCCGGAGCATTGGTGGCGGGCGACCGGCGATGCGCTGGACGTCGTGCGGGAAGTGCTGGGCCTAGTGAATGCGTGGGCGGGCCTGCCTGTGCATCCTTCGCGCTGAGGGCGCGCTGAGGGGCAAATCAGAAAAAGAAAAACCTTCTGCGGCGTGGCGAAACTATTTCATCGGGAATTTCCGGGACGTGCGGAAGGTCGCGTCCTTCAAAGGCGGCCAGGGGGTTTTCGAGAAATAGGGCCCGTGCCTTCTCGTCGCCAAATTGCTTGTTTACCGCGTCATACGCGGCCTGCAAACGCAGCGGCCTGCGCTTGGTGTTGTGCGCATCGCTGGCGACGAAGTGCACGAAGCCTCGCCCGATCCAGCACAGAGAATCTTCCTGCGCGCGCGGACCGAAGGTTCCGGTCAGGGAGCCGGCGGTGACCTGCATAAAGCAACCCAGCCGCGCCCATTTTGCCATGCGCTCCGGCTGGCGGCGGAGAATGGCGTTGCGCTCGGGGTGGGTGATTATGGGCCGCAGGCCCTTGAGCTGCAAAGCGTGCAGGGAGTCGTCCATGGAGGGCGGGATGGAGATTTCGTTGAACTCGACGAGCAAGTAATCGCGCTGGTTGATGCAGAAACGAGAGGCGTCGGTCCGCAAAGCCTCGAGATTTTCCGGGTTGAGATGAAAGTCGCATCCGGTAGCCAGCTTCAGCCGGTCACCGATTTCCGTTTGCAGGCGTTCGCGCAGACACTGAACGCGCGCATAATCGAAAGGATAATCGTTGCTGCAATGTGGCGTGGCGACGACATGGGTAATGCCGTCGGAGATTGCCGATTCGGCCATAGCCAGTGATTCTTCGATGCCCTCGGGGCCGTCATCGAGACCTGGCAAAATGTGGCAGTGCACATCCACCATGGGATTCGCAAACTCCTCGCCGCGCTAACACCGCAGTGCTGCGATATCTGAATCGCCTGCTGCGTCTGAGCGGACACGCATCCGCTGCTTGCTGAATGCCGGTTGCGCCTGCCACTGCCGGCTGGGGACGTTAAGCGCGCGCCTACTATCTTGCCCCGTTTGGCCAGGCAGTCGCAACGCTTGGGCGTGGCGGGAACAGCGTCGCGTGGTGTTTTTTTTGCGCGCACGGGTAACCCTGTTATATTTGTTCGGCCTTCCAGCCGGCTTTGCGGCTTGGCTTATCCCGAAATAATTTAGGAGTGCGACGCGATTCATGGCAATTGACCGGAAACCTGAGTTCTTCAAAGGCGCCCAGCTTAGGGTCGCCATCATCGGATGCGGATATGTCGGTTTGCCGCTGGCGCTGCGATTTGCGGAAGCCGGGCACAGAGTGACGGGATTCGACACCGACCCCAACAAAGTGAATATGCTGAATGCGGGGAGGTCGTATATCGAGCATATTCCGCAAACGAAGATCCAGCAGTTCGTCAACAGCCGGCATTTTGGGGCCACCACGGATTTCGCGCGGTTGAAGGAAGCGGACGCCATCATCATTTGCGTGCCGACCCCGTTGGACGAGCGGCGCGAGCCAGACCTCAGTTACGTCGAGCAAACAGCCAGATCGATTCAGCCGCACCTGCAAAAGGGGCAGCTCGTGGTGTTGGAATCCACTACGTACCCGGGGACCACCGAAGAGTTGGTGCTGCCGATTTTAGAGAAGAGCGGATTGCGCTGCCCTATTGCAGCGGGGCCGGAAAACGAGAATATTGCCTGCGATTTCTGGCTGGCCTTTTCTCCGGAGCGCGAAGATCCGGGGAATAAGCAGTTTGGTTTGGCGCAAATCCCGAAAGTCGTCGGCGGCGTGAATCCGCCGAGCGGACGCGCGGCGGTGTCGCTGTACGCGCAGGTTGTGGCGCGCGTGATTCCGGTAAGCTCCACGCGCGCCGCGGAAATGACCAAGCTGCTGGAAAATATTTTTCGCTGCGTGAACATCGCCCTGGTGAACGAGCTGAAGATGCTCAGCCTGCGCATGGGCATCGATATCTGGGAAGTGATCGACGCCGCGGCGACGAAGCCGTTCGGCTTCATGCCTTTTTACCCGGGGCCTGGACTTGGCGGGCATTGCATCCCGGTGGATCCGTTTTATCTTTCCTGGAAGGCGCGCGAGTACGACTTTTCGACGCGCTTCATCGAGCTTGCCGGCGAAGTGAATACCGCGATGCCGTATCACGTTGTTGACGCGGTGGCCGCGGCGCTGAACAATCACAAGAAGAGTTTGAAGGGCGCGAGGATTTTGATCTTAGGCGTGGCTTACAAAAAGGACGTGGACGATCTGCGCGAGTCGCCGACGCTCAAGATCATGCAGCTGTTGCAAGGGCGCGGCGCACAGCTCGATTACAACGATCCGTATTTTCCGCAGCTTCACAAAATGCGGCATTACAATTACGGGCATATGAAATCCGTGCAGTTGAGTCCGCAAACGATTGGCGGCTATGACGCAGTGATTGTCGCCACGGATCACTCCATTTACGATTACTCCGCGATTGTCGACGCCGCGAAGCTGGTGGTGGACACGCGCAACGCCACGCGCCGCGTGATGCGTCACCGCGACAAGATCGTGCTCTGCTAGGCGCAAATGACTGCGTCCACCGAAGAAATCCGCCGCCAGCTGCAGGAAAGCGCACGCGTCAAACAGGCTTTCTCCGACGCGTTGGTCGATCGCATTCTGCATTTTGCGCAAAAGTGCGCGGCGGCTTTGCGTGGCGGCGGCAAAGTCGTGTTCTTTGGCAATGGCGGTAGCGCCGCCGACGCATTGCACGTCGCGGCGGAGCTGGTAGTGAAATTGCGCGACGACCGGCGTGGCCTGGCGGCGTTGGCGTTGACCACCAATCCGTCGGTGCTCACCGCGGCGGGCAACGATTACGGGTTCGAGCAGATTTTCGCGCGGCAGATCGAATCACTCGTTTCCGCGCAGGATGTGCTGGTCGCACTCTCCACCAGCGGCGAGAGCGCAAACATTGTGCGAGGAATCGAAGCAGGGCGAGGGCGACGCGCTTTTCTGGTCGCGCTTACGGGTGAGACGGGCGGCGCGCTGGCGAGCAAGGTGGACCTGCTGCTGAACGTTCCTTCTCGCGAACCGCAGCGGATTCAGGAAGCGCACATCACTATCGGGCATATCGCTTGCTCGCTGATCGAGCAGCTCGCTCTGCAGGAGTAACTGCGATTCTGCGTCGAGGTCTGCTTCTATTTCATTTTCACCAAGGCTATGCGCGCGGTTGCGAACGGCATTACCGCTTCGAGCAGTACCGGGGTTCGCGCAGCGTCGCTGGCCAGATACAGCGCGAAATGGGCGTCCTTTAATTCCGCTCCTGCGTCGAACACTCGAATTTCGATCTTTGAAGCGGAGAAGGTGCCTGCCGGAACCGTGATATTTTGCGCCGGGCCGTCGAGCTTCGCGCTAATGTCGTACAATTTGTGGCCGTCATAGACCGGGCCGCGCACCTCGTGAGTCTTCGTCCAATCCACCGTGCGCAGATATTGCATTAGCCCCAGCGGGTCGCGGGTTCCAGGCAAAACGCGAGTCAGCGTGCCGTTTGCTGTGGCGCGCTCCGCGTCGGTCGTCGTCATGCGCTGGATGGATTCTTGTTTCTGTCCGCGTTCGTTTAAGTGCATTTCGTATTGCAGGCTCGAGAGAGTGGCTGCATCGCTGTAGGAATCAAACTGATCGTCAAGCTCGAATACCATGCGCAGAGGATTCTCCGTGCGCGCGAAGGCTTGCAGGTGCCAGGCAGTCTTCCCGAAGAAGTCGCGACGGTCGACAATTTGCAGACGCAGATTAGCGACATTGCTGAGATTCGCCACGTCGGCGGCAAATTCGAGCACTTCACCAAGGCGCAAAGGCGTGCCTGCGTCGGCAGGTGCGGTGCGATCCCCGGGCTCGATTGTCTTTGAGGGCGTACGCACAGCAGAAGCTGTGGCCGTCTTCTCCGTTACCGATGCGGAGGCAGCCATAGCGGGCTGCGCTGCCTTCGACACTCGGCCGAGAGGGCCGAGCTCATGCGCCCAGTAATACGCTCCGGCGGCGCAGGCCAGCGCAGCCATTGCCGCGATCGTTACAGTGGGCTTGGTCATGCTATTTGTGTGAACCTGGTCTGAAACAATCCGTTGCCTCGCTGCCTTCCGTCGTACAATACATTTTGCGCGCATCTCGGACGCCGAACAATCGGCCGATTGAGCGACCTTTGAGATTATCAAAACGTAAGGCGCTCGTCTGTCCGAGACGAGCCTTGCTTCCCGCGGCAGCCACCCCTCTGCTGCGAACCTTGCAGGAGGATTCCCTGAATGCGCTTCGTCGTTACAGGCGGCGCCGGCTTCATCGGGTCGAATACAGTGGACGAACTCGTCCGCCGCGGGCACGGCGTGGTGGTGCTGGACGATCTTTCTTCAGGTAAGGAAGAGAACCTCGCGGAAATCCGCAATAAAATCACCTTGATCAAGGGCAGCATTACGGACATAGAAGTGGTTCGTAAAGCCATGCACGAAGCCGAATACGTGCTGCACCTGGCGGCGCGCACTTCGGTCCCCAGATCGGTCAAAGATCCCATCGAGACGAACCGGATCAATATCGACGGCACGTTGAACGTTTTGGTAGCGGCACGCGACGCGAAAGTGAAGCGCATCGTCTTCGCGGCCTCGTCTTCCGCATACGGAGAAACGCCCACGCTGCCCAAGATCGAAAAGATGGAGCCGCAGCCCATCTCGCCGTACGGTGTCACAAAGTATGTCGGCGAGTTGTATGCGCAAACCTTCGGCCGGTGCTATGGACTCGAGAACGTGTCGCTGCGCTATTTCAATATTTTCGGTCCGCGCCAGGATCCGAGCTCTCCGTATTCCGGTGTGCTGGCCAAATTTTGCACTGCCTTCCTGGAGGACACGCAACCTGTGATTTTCGGAGACGGCGAGCAAACGCGCGATTTCACTTATGTGGATAACGCCGTGCAAGCCAATTTGCTGGCCTGTGAAGCTCCCAATGTTTCCGGCAAGGTATTCAACGTTGGGGTCGGCGGGCGTTTCTCGCTGAACCAAACCGTCGCTCTTCTCAACAAGATTTCCGGCAAGAACCTCGAAGTGAAATTTGAACCGGGGCGCGACGGCGATATTCGCGACTCGCAGGCGGACATTTCGCAGGCCCGGGAATTCCTCGGCTACGAGCCGTCCGTTGCGTTTGAAGAGGGCTTGCGGCGCACCTTCGATTGGTATCGCGCGGCGCAAATGAAGGCGGCTGTTACGCCTGCACCCGCGTCCGCGCCTGTGCCGACTCCCGCCAAATCCTGAAAAGAAAAGCGGAGCTTGCCTCTCGCTCCATGGTTTTCGAGCTTGCGGAATCAACCGTGCCAAGCGGCCAGCCTACCGGTCCGACTCCTCGCTATCTCCGTCATCTCGGCGCTGGCTTGCCGGCTTCGGCACGATGTGCGGAATGCCCGCATCATTCATTTTTTTATTGAGCGCCGCTAAGTCCTCGTCGATGAGCTTCTTGACTTGCGCGGAAGCATCGCTGACGAGCGGGCTTAATTCCGCGAGCTTCTCCTTCTGTTGTCCGCCGGGAGCCGCCGCGAATCCATCCAGATCTTGCAAGAGACCCTGCACTTGATCGGGTAGAGGCTTGGGCTTCCATTCGAACGGCGGGCCCGCATTGCCAAGCCCCTCTCGTTCGCGGATGTATTTCTCGGCGACCTTGTCCACCTTCTTTTGCAGCTCGTCCGCCGCCTTCTGTATCTCGTCGGGGATTTTCGGCGCGTCGGGCTTGCCGGCATCCGCCTTCCATTGCGTGCGCGCCGCACTCAAGGCATCCTTCAGTCCCTGGATCGTCTTGCGGTCTTTGGCCGCAGTCTTTTCCATGGCGTACAATTGATCCAAGGCTGCGCGCCGCGCCGCGCGATCCTCCGGGGAAAGCTGAATGTGCGGGTCATCCTCGACCACTACCTCCTGCGTTGCTTCCTTCGTCCCGGCCTTGATTTTGATCGTGTACTTTCCGGGTTCCACCTTCGGGCCGCGCGGACCTTCCCAGTAACCGGCATTGATGGCCTCCATCTGCTCCGGCGTGGGCTCGGCTGCGGGGTTGTAGCGCAGGTCCCAATTTGTCCGATTCACGCCGGCAGCACCCGGCCCGTCGAATTCCCGCACTGCCTTCCCGTCTTTGTCAGTGACAGTGATCTTGACCTTGCCTTCTTTCTTTAGCTCCGCGGCGGATTTGCTTTTTTCCTCTGCTGTGCCCTTCCCCTTTTCCTCGGCCTTCGCTGCCGCCGTCTTGTCCTTATCGTCCTTGTCCGTCCTTTGTTCGGTCTTCGGCGGCTCCGGCAGCACGGCCTCCTTCAAGTAATAATTCAGGATGGCGCCGTAGGGCGGATTCTTCGTGGTAAAAAATTTCTGTCCCCCGCTCCAGCGCCGCATCCTGATGTTGAAAGTGGTAGCCGCGTGCGGCGGGAAAAACGTCAGATCGCCGTTCAACACGCTGGCGTCCATCTTTTCGATCGGCGTAATGTCGTCGAAGACCCATATCGAGCGCCCGTGCGTGGCCAGCACCAGGTCGTTTTCGCGTGCTTGAATCTGGATATCGTCCACCGGCACGGTTGGAAAGTTATTTTTCAGCGCCGTCCAGTTCGCGCCGCGGTCCCAGGAGACCCACAACCCGAATTCCAGTCCGGCAAACAGCAGGTTTTGATTCCGCGGGTGCTCGCGAACCACGTGCACGCTTCCGGCGGAATCCGGAATGCCGTTGCGAATCGCTTTCCAGGTCTCGCCGTAATCGTTAGTTGCGAAAATGTAGATTCCGTAATCGTCGTTGCGATGACCGTCGAACGTTACAAACGCCGCTCCCTCGCCGGCCTTCGACGCCACCACGCGGCTGACGTACGTGCCTTTGGTGACGCCCGGAACGCGCGAAGCCACATTCTTCCAAGTCTTTCCCCCGTCGCGCGTGACTTGCAGGTTTCCGTCGTCGGTGCCGACCCACAGCACGTTCGGCGTCAAAGGTGATTCGCTGAGCGTGGTGATGGCCGGAAATTCCTGCACGCCGTCGTGCCGCGATAGCGTGTTCTTGTCCGGCGTCTTCCCAAAGATTTGCAGTTTGTTGCGGTCCGCACCGGTGGTGAGATCCCCGCCAAGCCGCGTCCAGGTATCGCCGCGGTCGGTGGACTTGAACAAATAATTTCCGCCGTAGTAGATCGTCGTATGGTTGTGCGCGGAAACCGCCACCGGCGAATTCCATTGGAAACGGTAATGCGGCTCGCCATATTTCGCTTCCGGAGCTATCGAGCGTTGTTGCCCTGCGCGCAAATCGCGCCGGTCGAGGTTGCCATCCTGCGATTCCGTGTACACGATCCAGGGCTCGACGGGATCGATCGCCGCGTAAAACCCGTCGCCGCCGTGAATCACAAACCAATCTTCATTGGTGATACCGTCGCGCGTCAGCGATTGGCTCGGCCCGCACCAGCTTCCGTTGTCCTGCAGTCCGCCGCAAATGTGATAGGGCTTTTCGTTGTCGAGGGCAATCTCATAAAACTGGCCGATGGCGATGGTGTTGACGAAATCCCACGTTCGCCCGCTGTCGTAGCTCCAGTGGATTCCGCCGTCGCTGCCCGCGAGCATGTGGTTCGAATCCGCCGGATCGATCCACATCGCGTGAAAATCGCCGTGGATGCCCTTCACGCGATCCGTGGCAAATTTCTTCCCGCCGTCCTCGGAGTAAAACATCTGCGCGCCGAGTTCCCAGATGCGCAAATCATTATTGGGATCGACGCGAATCTGACTGTAGTACGAAGGCCGTGGATTCGTTTCGCCCATCTTCTTCCAGGTCTCGCCTTTGTCTTCGCTGCGGAATGTTCCGCCCTTTTCGTGCTGCACGACCGCGTAAACGATGTTCGGGTCCTTGCGGTAAATGTCCAGCCCGATGCGCCCGGTGTCGCCGCCGTTCTCGTATGGCAACCCTTTGGTCAGTTTCTTCCACGTCGCGCCGCCATCGGTCGTCTTGTATATGCCGCTGTCTGGCCCGCCGCCATTGAATCCGTAAGGCGCGCGGCGGCGTTCATAGGCCGCGGCGTACAGAATGTCCGGGCTCTGCGGGTCCATGGCGATATCGCTCACGCCGGTGTCGTCATTTATCTTCAACACCTGCGACCAAGTTTTTCCGCCGTCCGTCGTCTTGTAAACGCCGCGCTCCGCATTCGGCCCCCACAAATGGCCCTCTGCCGCCACGTACACCACGTCCGGATTTCGCGGATGAATCACCACGCGCCCGATATGATGGGTCGCGCGCAGTCCCATGTTCTGCCAGGTCTTTCCGCCGTCCAGCGACTTGTATGCGCCGTCGCCCCACGACGAGCTCTGGCGATTGTTCGGCTCGCCCGATCCGACCCACACTACCGACGGGTCGGACGGAGCAATCGCGATGTCGCCGATCGTCGATACCGCCTCTTTGTCGAACACCGGCGTCCACGTAGTGCCATTGTTGGTGGTCTTCCACACGCCGCCGGACGCCACGCCCACAAAAACAATATTTGGATTGCTCTCCACCACCGCGAAGTCATCGATGCGCCCGCCCATCACCGCGGGGCCAACCTCGCGCAGCTCCAGGCTCTTCAGTTTGTCGGTGGGATTCGACTGGTCCGCAGGCCGAGGCTCCGCTCCAGCGATAAGCACTCCGCCAAACAGCCCTGCGGCTGCTGCCAATTTCCAAGCAAACGACACTCGCTTCATGATCCTCTCCCTTATCGCGCGGCGTGGCATCATACTCCCCTGCTTATCAACGCGCATCATTTGTTTGTGGAAACACCCGGTCCCGTGCTGAAACAGACGCGCGCCGCCGCACCGCGGTTTCGCCGCCCGCTACACAAGCCGGAATGCCCATGCTAGGCTATCCGGCTTACGCCATTGGCCGCCTCTTCAGCGTGAATCGTCATTCGCATGCGTGGGAATTCTCCGCGCTCCAACTTCTTTCGCCCGTAACGGTGCTCTCTTTCGCCTTGATCCTTGCCGGCGCCGCTTCAGCCGCCGCGCAACAGGTCCGCCCGCCCGCTGCCAAGGGTGGTGTCGCCGAGCTTTCTGCTAAGGGCCCGCAGCGCCGCCAGGGAAATCTCTTCATCGCCGACGACGACGTCGACATCCACTACGCCGGTCAGCGCCTGCGAGCGGATCACATCGAGTACAACGACGACACAAATGAGGCGTTCGCGCGTGGCCACGTCCGATACGACTTCGAAAATCAGCATCTCGAAGCCGAGGAAGCCCACTACAACGTCGGCACCGGCCGCGGCACGTTTATCAACGTTCGCGGCACGGTAAAAATCGAGCGCCAGCCAAATCCCACCCTCCTCGTTACCGATAACCCGCTCTATTTCGAAGCTCGCCTGGTGCAACGGTTTGCCAACGACTTCTACATTATTCATCAGGCTTGGATCACCGTCTGCGACCCGCGGCACCCTAAGTGGCAGTTTTACGCTCCGCGCGCCCGCGTGCGCCTCGGCAAAACAATGGCCCTGGTCAACGCCAACTTCCGCTTATTTCGTGTCCCGCTCATCTGGACGCCGTACGCCACCGCGCCTGCTGGCTCCAAGATCCGCCAGTCCGGCCTGCTGGTGCCGGTCGCGGGAAACAGCACCAGCAAAGGCTTCGTCTTCGGCGACGAATTTTATTGGGCCCCCGCGAACTGGATGGACACCACCCTCGGCGCGGAGCTCCTGAGCAGGCGCGGCTCCGAGGAACGCGCCCAGTTCCGTGCTACACCCTGGGAGAACACCAGCCTCCGCTACAACTATTTCGGCGTGATCGACCGTGAGCACCAAGGTGGTCACGAGCAGCGCTTCGCCATTCAGTCGCTCCTGCCGCGCGGTTGGCGCTTTGTCGCTGACGCCAACGAGCTCTCCTCGCTGACGTTCCGTCTCGCTTTCTCTGACACTTTCGGCGAGGCCATTAATTCCGATGTTCGCAGCTCCATCTTTCTCACCAACAATTTCCGCGGCTTCAGTTTCAACCTCGCATACCTGAACGACAGGAGTTTCCTCAATACGAACCCGCAGCTGAGCGTCCTGTTACGCAATGCGCCGCAGGCCAGATTCGGTTCCGTCGAGCAGCAACCGTGGCGGCGCCTGCCCTTCTATTTTGGGTTTGACGCTTTCGCCGGCGCCCTTAAGCGCGACGACTTCGGTTTTGCTCCGAGCCCCACGTACCTGCCTATCGAGACTCCGAATTTTGTCTCGCGCACGGAGTTCGCGCCGCGCGTCACGCTGCCCTTCCATTTCGGACCGTGGTTCAGCGCTACGGCCACCGCCGCTTTTCGCACCACGTATTACGGAGCGTCCCTCACTCCCGCCGGTGCCGTTAGCACGCAATCCCTCATGCGCAACGACGGCGAGTTCACTTTCGATCTTCGCCTCCCCACGTTGCAACGTTTCTTCGGCCCCGTGTCGTCCGACAAGACCAAACCTCGCAAGCGCTACAAGCACACCATCGAGCCGCGCCTCACCTATCGCGATGTCGCCGGCATTGACAATTTCCTGCAATTCATCCGCTTTGACGCCGACTCCACCCGCACCAACACCAACGAAGTCGAATATGGCGTCACGCAACGCTTCTGGATGAAATCCGGTGACGACCAGCCGCAGGAGCTCCTCTCCTGGAGGCTGGTGCAGAAGCATTATTTCGATCCCGCGTTCGGCGGCGCCATTCTCACCGGCCAGCGCAACGTTCTCGAAGCCCTCGACTCCATCTCGCCATTCGCATTCGCTCTCGGGCCGCGCAACTCGTCGCCTATCGTCAGCGACTTCAAGATCGCTCCCGGCGGCCTCTTCGATACCGAGCATTTGCTCGAATATGACCCGCAGCTGCGCAAAATCACCGTCATTGGCACGTTGGTGAAGATCAAGCCTTACCGTGAATTCTTCGCCACGGCTGCCCATTTTCGTTTGCAGGCAGACCCCATCCTGCAGCCGCTCTCCAATCAGGTGCGTCTGCTCACGGGCTACGGCAGTGAAACGCGGCGCGGTTTCAACGTCACCACCGGAATCAGCTACGACATCACCAACAGCGCCCTGCAAAATCAGCTCGTGCAGATCAGCTACAACGGCAAATGCTGCGGCATCGCTTTCGAGTACCGCCGCATAGAACTTGGCCAGGTGCGCACCGACAATCAGTTCCGCGTCGCCTTCATCATCGCCAACATCGGCACTTTCGGAAACCTCCGCCACCAGGAAAAAATCTTCTAGTTCCGCGCTTTTATCTCTGTGCCCTCTGTGCGTTCCTCGGTGCCCTCTGTGTTAAATTCTCTCCGCTCGCGCCAAATGACTGACCACGACCTAGCCTTCGCCTCCATAGAAGAAGTAGCCCGCTTATATCGCAAGCGCAAACTCTCGCCCGTAGAGCTAACCAAGCTCATGCTAGCCAGAATCGACCAACTCAATCCAAAACTAAACGCCTACATCACCGTCACCGCTGAACTCGCTGTCGCCCAAGCCAAAAAAGCCGAAGCCGAGCTTTTCGCTCCGCGCGGCCGGAAAGGCCGCCGAGATCGCGGCCCGCTCCACGGCATCCCCATCTCGCTGAAAGACAACATCTATACCAAAGGCATTCGCACCACCGCGGGCTCGAAAATCCTAAAAGATTTCATCCCGCAACATGATGCAGCAGTCTGGACCAAGCTCCAGGAAGCCGGCGCGATCCTCCTAGGCAAGACCAACCTCCACGAATTCGCCTACGGCGTCACCACCAACAACCCGCACTACGGCCCCACGCGCAATCCCTGGGACCTCGCCCGCATTCCCGGCGGCTCCAGTGGCGGCTCCGCGGCAGCGTTACCTGCGGGCCTTTGTTATGGCAGTATCGGCACTGATACCGGCGGCTCGATCCGCATCCCTGCCTCGCTGTGCGGTATCGTCGGCCTCAAGCCCGGCATCGGCCGCGTCTCCGCCGAGGGTGTAGTGCCTCTTTCATCTCACCTCGATTTCGTCGGTCCTCTCGCCCGCACCGCTGTCGATGCCGTGCTCTTGCTGGACCCCATTTTCGCGCGCGACAAGGCGGAACCGAGCCTCGAGTCCGTCCAAAAATTCTCGAAGGGCACCAACAAGTTCCGCCTGGGATTGCCGAAGGAGTTTTTTCTGGATTTGGTTTCTGACGACGTCTATATCCCGTTTCACGAAGCAGTTCGGTCCCTGCAGAAGCACGGCGCGAAGGTCAAAGAAGTCTCGATTCCTCTGCTAAGTGAAACGGAAGAAGCCGGCAACCGCATCGCCTGGGCCGAAGCCACTCACTACCATCAACAAGCCGGATGGTTCCCCGCTCACTCCGCGGAGTATGGCGAGGACGTTCGCGCACGCCTAGAAATGGGCACAAAAATTTCGGCGACCGATTATTTGCAGGCGCTCGATTCCCGCGACAAATTTATCCAGCAGTTTCATTTCGCCATGGCCGATGCTGAGGTCGACGCACTCGTCGTCCCCACAACGCCCATCGCCGCCCCGCTGATCGGTGAAGAATCCACGCCCATCGGAAAGGCCAATCACCCCACCCGCGCCCTGCTGTTGCGCCTGAATCGCCCAGGGAATTTGGCAGGCATCCCCGCAATATCCGTCCCCTGTGGCTTTACCTCTGCCGGCCTCCCCGTCGGCCTCCAACTCATCGGTGCCGTAACAGACGAGCTTCTGCTCCTCCGCATCGCGCACCGGCTCGAAGAATTTAACCCGCAAAGTAAACGGCCCCCGATTGCAAAACTGTCATCCTGAGGGCGACTTGTCCCGAGCGGAGCCGAGGGGCGAGGATGCCCGAAGGACCTCAACTTCAGCCCGGATACGCAAATCTCGCAGACGTTTTGGTGTTTGCTCGGCGAGCCTCTTCGCTCTTCCTCATCAGCCACTTCCCAATTACAAACCCCAGCGTCCCGGTAACCATTCCTCCCAAAATATCGGCAACGTAGTGATAACGTCCCCACACCGTTGAAATGCACATGCACGGCACTAGCGGCAGTATCACCCAAAACAGCCGTCGCCGGTGCTGCCACGCGCCCCACAGCGCTGCGAACGATCCCGCCACATGCTCCGACGGAAACGCCGCTCCGCGCACGCGACCGTAGTGCTCGATGAAATTAATCGCCGCCGTAAACGGCCCGCCGTGCACTTCCCCATGCCAAGAGCCCGCCATCGCAAACCATGGGCTCTCAATCGGAAAGAAAATGGCAATCACATACCCGATCGCGTACCCAACCGCGGAATACGTCATCACCGACCAATACCCGCGCCAATCCTCGCGGTAATACAGAATTCCGCCAAGCACCAGCAGATAAACGAAGTACGTTAAGTACGCGAATTGCATGAACTCATTGCCGCCCGCCGTAGCAAACTGCTCCAGCCAAATCGCCGGATGCACTCCCGTCAGCCAGTGGTCGAACGCAATGAGCTTCGCGTCTTGCCATCGCGGCGACACCAAATGCACCAGCGCGCCCAACTCCTCAAAGCAAAACAAAAAGAAAAGATGCGGATACCAGTGCCGCGAAAAATGCCAGAATCTCTGCGTCGGGGTGCGAGAGCTCTTTCTGCTGGTGTCGAAGTTCTCAATCGACGACATCGAAGTAGGAGTCCAGACATTAGCCTCAGCTCGGCACAAAGCCACGATCAGCAGCGCCACGAGCGCCTGCACACTAAGCAATCGCAGCGGATGCGCCAAGTTCGTCGCGAAGATCACAATCAGCGCGCTGGTAACCGCCAAATATCCCAGCGCCACCCATTCAAAGGGCCCGTACGCCGCTGCGGAGGCCGCCAATTCCGCATGTAAGACTCTGGTCAGACCACGTTGCGAATCATAGATTTCTAAACCTGTTCTGTCTTCCGGCGGACTGATGCCGGGCTGCCAAACCGTCGACAATTCGGTTCCTCGACTCTCACTCCCAGAGGTACGCCTCATCCCACGTTCTCCCAGACCTCTTCAACATTTCTTTGTTCACCCTGCAGGCTCGACGAACTCCGCTTTGGCTTCTTTCCCTCCGTCCACGTGAGCACTGGCCATCGTTTCCTACGCGCGAGCGTCTCCAGATGCCACGAAGGATTCACCGCCACTGGCCGACCGACCGTTTCGAGCATCCATCGATCAACCGCGCTGTCTCCGTACGCGTAGCATTCCGGCAACTTAAACCCCTTTTCGACTGCCATCCGCCGCACCGCGCGGCCCTTTGCTTCCCCGAACATCGCATCTCCAACAATCCGCCCCGTCCACAGCCCATCTTTTTCTTCCAGCCGCGTAGCGCAAACCGCCACCGAAGCCGCAATCCCGCGCACTGCCAGACGCACAACCAGCGCCAAAGCCATCTCTTGCGCCAAAGGTGCCAGCGTGCCGCTAACCATGACAACCGCGTGCCCCTGCTGCGCGTGCCATGCCACTTGGTCCACCCCTTCTGGAAGGAACCGTGGGACAGCCATTTCTGGCTGTCTTTGCCGCTCACGGCCTTCTTGGGCATCGCGAACGCTCACTCCTCGCAAATACATCTTGTTCGCGTACGTCATCATTTGGATCCCGCGAGGCGCGAGCCGCACCGCCCGTGCCAGCCACGAAAGGTAACTCGTCATCGGAATCGCGCGTCGCCGCCGCAATTCGGAAAAAAACAGCCGCTCAAGCGAAGGCCGCGCTATCAACGTCCCGTCCAAATCAAAAAACGCCGCAACCCGCCCGCCCATTTCGCGCGATTTCATGCAATTTTCCTCCTCGCAACCCTCTCCCCGCCGCGCGAAACCACACCCTCCGCGAAATACTTCCATCCCTCCAGCAGTACCGGCAACCCTCGCACCAAGCAAAATCCCGCCGTGGCCCACGTCAAGATCTGTGCCCCTATGCCAATCAACATCTGCGCATCCGCCGCCAACTCGCCAATCAGCGCCATTGGCCGCCGCGTCAGCGCCAGTTCCAATCCCAAATAGCAAAAGCACAGGCACTTCATCCCCGCATACAATCCGCGGCTCCACTGCGAAGCCACCAGCGCGCGCCCCCACCAGGTCAGCAACATCCCGTTCGCTCCCCATCCCGAATGCCCCGCACGCATAGCCAACCCGCGAAGAAAATCCGTAGCCGCCCCGCGCGCAAAGAAGAACACCGGCAGCCAGAGCGAGACCATTCCCACCACCGCGAAATAAGTGAAGTACACGTTCTCGATCATGCGGTCGCCGAGGATGTCGATCTGCGCCCCCAACGGCGTCGCCAGCTTCTTCGTCCGCGCGATGTGACCGTCCAGCGCATCCAGCGCGATCGATGCCACCGTCAGCCCCACTGCCACTAGATTCGCCCACGCACCTCGCCCAAACAGGCTCACCGCCGCGAATCCCACCAGCACCCGCAACAGCGTCACTTTGTTAGGCGTCCAGCACATATGCATTCCGTAGCTCAGCCATTCGTGGCTGTTTCCTGGCCCTTTTAGAGGTATGCAACATCACTGCCAAGGGCCCCTCGGTAAGCTGTGCATTTCCAACGGCTTATACTTGGCTTTTGTGACTTGCGCCTCCGCTCCCGCCAGCCAAATCCCTCATCTGTCGGCCATTCGCTACCGCATACCGCCGCCGTCCGTCAAAACAAGTGCCGCGCTTTTGGAATAATCTGGCCGCCAATCCAGGTCATCTCTCATGGGCGGCCTTTTCAGGCGGGCGGCCTGCCGAAAGGCCGCAAATCAGCGACCCCCCGGCGCAAGCACTCACGCGTTTGTGGGACAATAAGAAGTTGCGCGCGCCTAGCGCGGCACCGCATATGGTGCGCCGCGATGCCCGCGTTTCCCTGCTGCGGCGCAGTACGCCGCGCTCGCTCGAAGCAATTTCAAGCGGAACACGGCATCCGAAAACGCCGGGCTAACGTAGCGATGAATGTAGCGCAGGTGCGAATCGTAACTCTCATGCACGCAAGGACCGATCGCGAATGACCGATGTTTCACTTCTGGGAGCTTTTCTGGCCGGCCTGGTCTCTTTCCTTTCTCCCTGCGTTCTCCCTCTTGTTCCCGGCTACATCTCCATGCTCTCCGGCATCGGCATGGAGCAGCTTCGCCAAGGTCAGCCACCCCGTGTCGGACTCTTCGCTTCCTCGCTCGCTTTCGTTGTTGGCTTCTCTGTCGTGTTCATTTCCTTCGGCGCCTCCGCCAGCGCCGTCGGAACGTTTCTTCGCCAAAATCGCTCCCTGCTCGCTCCCATCGCCGGGGCGCTGATTCTTCTCTTCGGCCTGCACCTTCTCGGCATCCTCATCAAGCTCACCGTTCGCACCGGCCTCATCCTTGGCGGCGTCCTCGCGCTACTTGGTGTCGTCGCGCTCCTCCACGGCGGTCCGCTCTTCGCTGGTCTCGGCTTCGTTCACTTCTTCTCGCTCTCGCTCATTGGCTTCTTTGGCCCCGCCATGACCCGCTGGCTCAACCGCGACGTTCGCCTGCGCACCAGCAGCACGCAACCCGGCATCTGGAGCGGGTTCCTCCTCGGTTTCGCTTTCGCTTTTGGTTGGACTCCCTGCATCGGACCAATCCTTGCCACGGTTCTAGCGCTCGCCGCCGCCAGTGACACCATCGCCCGCGGCGTTCTCCTTCTCGCCGTATACTCTGCCGGACTCGCGGTACCGTTTCTGCTCACCGCGCTCGGCATCGGCCAGTTCCTGCGCTTCTACCAGCGCTTCCGAAAACATCTTCACGCCGTCGAACTCTTCAGCGGCGCTTTGCTTCTTTTTGTCGGCGGCCTGGTCTTCACCAACCGCCTGACATGGATGGCCGGCAAGCTTGGCTTTCTCAATAGCATCGTTTTGTGGCTTGAGAAATCTCTGACCGGGGCGAAATGAGCCGTTCACTTTTGCCGTGCTCGCCAAGCTGCGAGATAATATTTTCGTTACCTAAATCTGGAGGAGTGCAAGGTTGAAGAAATCTCAGTTGGTCATCATCGCGGTTGTCGCCGTCATCGCCGCCACCTACCTGGCCGACCGCGCCACTCGCCAGCCTAAGAACAGCGCCGCAAAGGTTATCCTTAGCAATGCTGCTGCAAAGCCCGCCCCTGATGTCACTCTAAGAGATCTCGACGGCAAAGATCTCTCCCTGGCGCAGTTCAAAGGCAAGGTAGTGCTCGTCAATTTTTGGGCCACCTGGTGCGAGCCCTGTCAGGTCGAAATTCCCTGGCTCATTGAAATGCAGCAAAAGTACGCCGCCAGAGGCTTCACCGTCCTCGGCATCGCCATGGACGAAGAAGGCACGAGCGTGGTTACTCCGTGGGTTCAAAAGGAGCGCTTCGACGTCAACGGCTCCAAGTCCCAGATGAACTACCCGATCGTCATTGGCGACGACGCCGCGGCCGACAAATTCGGCGGCCTGCTCGGTTATCCCACCAGCGTCCTCATCAACCGCGACGGCAAAGTCGTCAAGCGCATCACCGGAATCATCAGCTACGACGAAATCTCCAAATCCATCGAGTCTCAGCTCTGATGCGTCGCCCCTGCCCTGTCATTCCGAGCGGAGCGGCCCGGCCTTTTCTTGCGCCCGGTTTGTGGGCGCCGGGTCGCGCAGTCGAGGAATCTCTCTTCGATATACCATTCGTTTTCAGCCTTTGTTGCTCTCGATAAGTCGCTCGTGTACGCTCAAACCATGCTCGATGAGAAGGACTTTCAGAAAAAAGCCGACGCTGCCTTCGACGATCTCAAGCGTCGCCTGCTCACCCTCGGCGACGAACACGGTTTTGACGTCGAAGGCGAAAGCGGCAAGCTCGAAGTCATCTTCGAGGAACCGGAGGAAGCCAAATTCGTCGTTTCCCCAAACACGCCCGTTCGCGAAATCTGGATCTCCGCTCTCTCCACCAGCTTCAAACTTGGTTGGTCCGATTCCAAAAACGCCTTCATCCTGGAAAAGACCGGCGAGAATCTCCTCGACGTCATGAGCCGCGTCGTCTCTCAGCAACTCGGCCAGCAGGTGCATCTGTGAAGCCTGCTGCCGCCATCGTCGTCGCAGCTCTTTTGCTAATCATCGTCGCCGCGCTGCCCTCCGCGCAGCCGCAAATCCCGTCCGGCCGCGAAGTCGTCTCTCCCTCCGCGTACGTTTCGCTCGAACCCGTCCCGCGCGGCGGCTCCTTCCAACTCGCCGTCGTCCTCAAAATCCGCCCCGGCTTCCACATCAACGCGCGCAAGCCTTCCGCCGACTACCTCATTCCCACAGATCTCCGCGCCAATCTCCCCGCCGGTTTCAAATCCGCCGGCGAAATCTCCTACCCCAAGGGTGAACTCCGCACCTTCGCCTTCACCAAGGCTCCGCTCAAGGTGTATGAGGACAAAGTCGTTCTCCGCGTGCCGCTCACCGCGCAATCCGACGCCCCGCTCGGCGCCCAACACATCCCCCTCAAGCTGCGCTACCAGGCCTGCAGCAACGAAGTCTGCCTCCCGCCCGTCACCCTTGATGTCGATGCTCCGATCACCGTCGCGGCCAGCGCCGCAAGTTCCCACCCAGCGCATCCAGAGCTTTTCCCCACCCAGTAGCGTCTTTAATTTAAAATCCCCAGTCTCATCTCGGAGGAGCCATGCCCGACCATCTCGACGACTTCCAAAAATTTCGTGCCGACCTCAACGAAGAAATCCTCGGCTGCGGCCACCTCGGCATAAAGCGCTTCTTCGCTCTCGACCATCAAGCCTACGAGTCCGGCGCTCTCGGCACCAAGACCAAGGAACTCCTCGGCCTGGTAGCCTCCGCCGTCCTGCGCTGCGACGATTGCATCACCTACCATCTCGTGCGCTGCGGCGAAGAAGGCTGGAAGCGCAACGAGGTCATCGACGCCCTCAACGTCGCACTGATCGTCGGTGGCTCCATCACCATCCCGCACGTCCGCCGCGCCTTCGCCCGCATGCGCGAAATCGACAGTCTCAAAAACTCCTAATCTCCACGAAATGATTTTGCTTTTACGGCGCGCGATGCTAAAACAGTACACGCCGCCAGAACGTACGGTAATGAGCACGACCTCAACCCCAGTCGCTTCCCCGCAGGAAACCGCCGCCGACCGGCTCCGCAACTTCGGCCTCGCCGCCCTCTTCGCGCTCGTGCTGCTCTTGCCCAAGCTCCTGAATCTTCGCCGCGATCGCCGCAGTTGGCTTGCCTTCCGCATCCTGCTCGCCATCGCCGGAGCGTCTCTCGTTGTCCTGCCGCTCAGCTTGTGGAACAGTTGGCACGCCGCCATCGCCGGCCTCGCCATGTTTCTCACCGCCATCCTGCTTCCCGAGGCGAAGCCAGACACTACTTTGGCCGACACCGCCGCGCGGCTTGGCGCCCTCGTCATCGTCAACGGCGGCAGCTACGAGATGGAAGATGCGCCGCCCTCCCTGGTCCAGCTTTTCGTTTGCCAGGAACGCATCTGGGCTCTCGATTCTCACCAGCATCCGCTGCTGGTCATTCCCAATGCGGAAATTGCATCCGCCATTGCATCCGAGTCCGCCGGTGACTGGATCGTTCGCATCCGCTGGGCCGAGAACACCGCCGACTTCCACTATCGCGGCATTTTCGCCGAGCACTTGGCGCGCGTGGCCGAATCCACATTGCGCAGCGTCATTCACACACCGCTACCCATTCTTCCTCAAAAACGCGCAGCCACTGCCTGAGTTGTCAGCACATTTCCTGCTGAGGCCCGATCTTTTCAGATCGAAACTTTCCACCACAAACACCCCTGCATTTCCGCCGTTTGTGTCAAAATATAGCTATGGCAAGAGGCTGGGAAAGTAAAGATGTAGAAGCTCAAGTCGAATCCAGGGAAGTCGCCAAGCCCTCACCGGAACGCGACCCCAAAAGTGCTGAGCAACAAGTCCGCGAGCAGGACATTCAGCAATTGCAACTCTCGCGCACCCGCATCGCCAACGACCTCGCCACCGCCACCCACCCCAATCACCGCAAATCCCTCGAAGCCGCCCTCGCCCACCTCGACAAAAAAATCGCCGACCTCTCCTAATCTCCTCTGTTCCTGATCTTCTCTGTGCCCTCTGCATTCTCTGTGGTGAAATCTTCCCTCTTCTATTGAATAAAATCGCCCGCCAACCCCCAAAAATCATTCAGGTAATAATGCGACAGCACGTTCCCAAACAAATAGCAGATTCCCTGGCACGGCGGAATCTCCCCATACATCTTCTTCCCGTTCGCGAAGATCTTCCGCAATGATCCGTCGCGCAGCAGATTCCCCGCAATCTTCCGCAACGGCTCGCAAGGATAAAAGACATTCCCGTTCGGGTATACCCGCGGAAACATCGTCGGATAGCACTGGAAATCGCGAAATCGTAGCAACGTCTCGATCGTCTTCGGCGTTCCGTTGATCGCTTGCGTTCCGGCTCGCCGCCGCGCGATGATTTTGTCCACCAACGCCTGATAGCGCGCGTTCTGCAGCAGCGCCAGGTTTGGCATCTTTTCCATCTGCGCCGATTGCGCCGCGAACACAAAGCCCTGCTCCCCGCACCAATCCAGCAGCCGCTCCACCTCGCCGATGTTCCACTCTTCAATCACCGTGCTGATTGTGATGCCCCGCGCGCCCCCCAACCGCTCCTTCGCAAACTCGAGATTCTCCATCACTTTCGGCAAAGCCGCCGGTTTTGAAAGCGGATTGGTCGGATCCGCCGGACCGGAACTTGCACTCGAATCGCGCCGCCTGAACAATTTGCTCAATGTCGCCGCGCAGCGTCGGCTCCCCGCCGGTAATGACGATCGAATCGCTCTCCTTCCGAATCTTTCGCAGCAATCGAATCGTGTCCGCCGTACCCAGTTCCTCGCTGAAAACGTCCGGCTCCTTCTGCGTGCAATACGAGCAAGCCAGGTTGCATTTGTGTGTCACGTAGAAAGTTATGGCGTAGGGCGCGACCACTTTCGTCCGCAAAACATGCCGCCGCCACCCGTTCCGGAAATAAAGCCGAAAATTCTTCGCCACAAACGGCGCCTGCCGCACCAACCCGTGCAGCAGCTCGCGCCTCGACGGCACGCGCTTATCCAGCGCACTAACGGGCACAAAATTTCCGTTCTTTTCAGTCATGAAGCGTCAAACCCAGGAAGCGTGGATGGTCCCGGAGGCGAAGTTAACGATAGCACTCCTTCGTCGCGGGCGAGCGTGTCAAAAACGGGGTTACTGCGTCGCACTTTGTTCCGCGGCAACGGGAGTAGTCGTATCTTGACCGAGTCACTTACACTCGAGGCCAAAGGCGGAAGGAACTGACCGTTAAGCGGCGATCTACGCGCGGGACTTCCTAACCTTGGCTTCGCAGGGGAGGTCATAAAATGAAGCGATACTGTTGGCAGTCATCTTCCTGGCGAGCACCATGAACGTTGCTCAGGAACAGAAACCCGAGAACGATGCGTGCAAGTTTACAGTCTCCCAGGATTCAAACGTTCCTTCGATTGCTGGCCCGGAAAACCTGACTCCACTAGTCTATGTGGTCCAGCAGCCCGATTCGCCAATCGAGATTGTATCGGTCGATCTGCAAGGGATGTGGCTCTCAGTTTCTAACAATCGCTACACGTCCAATCATTGCGCCAAATATCAGGTTCGCAACCGCAGCAATCAAGGCGTTCGATTTGGTGAGATCATGCTCGGATTCAATGGCGGAGGCGGTTTCGGCGCAATAAACTCGGGACCGATTTCGCCGGGCCAGACGGTGGAACTCAAGACCTGTAATGGAGGGGGTGACGGCGGTGCGCCAGAGAACAGCGTGAAACTGGTTGTGTTTGTACAATCGATCGGCTTTGCGGATTGCATGTACCGGCCTTCCGTGCGAATTCCACGCTCTTTGGGTGTCCAGCCTGTGTGGTGACGCAGACGGGAGCCAGTTGGGTCCTGGCAGTCGCACGCTACCTTGGAGTCGCGCGCCGTCGCGCTAGGCATTCACTCCCGTGCCTGGCCAAGCCTAATCCGTGAACACCACGCCCACCGACGTCTGACCCTTCTCCGCTTCCCCGTCGATCCGCACCACGTAGCCCCGCAGTTGCATCCGCTGCATTCCGTTCACGCCCGGCGTCTCCATGGTCACCTGCAGCTCAGACTGCAATCTCGGGCTGTGCTTCAGCGAAATCAGCGCGCCTTGCAGTGACAAATCCCTTACAACCGTGTCCTCTTCAAACGCGTGCCCGCCTTCCGTTACGCCGCTCACCCGCGCCCGGAAATGCGCTTCCCGCCGCAAGGCCGTCCGACTCCCCGGCATGTGCGCTTCCACGCGTTCCCCCGGAGCGCCCAGTGTAATCACCATGCCTTCGCTGGCGGCAAACACGGAATCGAACTCCTCGCGCGCGTGCTTCAAAATCGTATCCACTGTGCGATCCGTCGAATCCGGATCGTGATGAAACAGCACCAGCGTCTTCGCGCCGACCTCTTTCGCCACGCGCGCCCCATCGAGCCAGGTCGAATGCCCCCAGCCCCGCCGTGTGCTCGCCAGTTGCTCCGGCGTGTACTGCGCATCGTTGATGAAAATGTCCGCGCCCGCCGCCAATTCCCGCAAGCTCTGGTCCAGCTTCGCGTCGCCTGGCTCGTTGTCCGTCGCGTACACCACCGACCCCGACGGCGTGTCGATGCGAAATCCCAGGCATCCCTGCGGATGATTCAGCCACGCGGTCGTAATTTCATTCTCCCCAATCCGAAACGTGTCTCCGCCGCCCACCTCTTTGAACTTGCGCTTTGCGTTCATCGCCGACAAGTCCACCGGAAAATACGGCACGGCCATCTGTGCTTCAAACACCTGCTTCAAGCTGTCACGGCCAAGAAATTTCGAGCGAAAACTGTAAAAGTGAAATTCATTGTTCTCCGCATAAAGCGGAGCGAAAAACGGAATGCCCTGAATGTGGTCCCAGTGGTAGTGGGTAACAAAAATATGTGTCTCCACGGAACTTCCCGCGCTCGGCGAACTTCCGCGGTTCCCCAGCATGCGCAAGCCCGTGCCGCAATCCAGAATGAATTGCGTGCCGTCCGGCGCAATCAGCTCCAGGCAAGGCGTGTTTCCCCCATAGCGCCAAGTCGACGGATCCACCGTCGGCGTGGAGCCTCTCACACCCCAGAAGCTCAGCTTTGCAAAGGGAGTAGTCATTTCTCTCCGCGTACCGGCCTCGTGCAGCTGGACTTCTGCGCGTACGCGTGCCATCAGGAAACTTGTTCGATGTTGGCAGCGAAGGCGGGGAGCGTCAACGAATTCAGAGCGGGGAAGTGTCAAACTGCGTAATATGATAGCGGCGCGCCTGCGCGGCGCCGTTCGAACGCGTAGAATATTTCACGGATGCACCAACACTCTCACGGACCGGTAATCCAGCCCTGCGATTCCTCCGAATCCGCGCACCAGCACAGCCACGAGCACTCCGGTTACTCCCATCACGGCCACAGTCACGCGCATCCACATCCCACGTTAAAGCCCTCCGTGCTTGGTTGGGCCATGGTCGCCACTCTCGGCCTGGTCATCGCCGAAATTGTCGGCGGCTTTCTCGGGCATTCCGTCGCTCTCCTCAACGACGCCGTCCACAATCTTTCCGACGTTCCCGCCCTTGGCATTTCCTGGCTCGCCATACGCTGGGCCGAACGCCCCGCCGACTCCGAAAAAACCTACGGCTACCACCGCGCCGGCACGCTTGCCGCGTTCGGCAACGCGCTCGTCCTGGTCTTTCTCTCTCTGTGGCTCGGCTACGAAGCGTTCGAACGCTTCCGCGCTCCCGTCAACGTCGTTGAAAGCTGGATGATCTGGACTTCGCTCGCCGCACTCGCCGTCAACGGCGGCATCACTCTGGCGCTTGTGCGCGGCCGCAATGATCTCAATCTGCGCAGTATTCTGATTCACAATTTTGGCGATGCCCTGTCAAACATCGCGATCATCGCCGGCGCCATTGCCATTCGAATCACCGGCGCGCAGTGGCTCGACCCCATTCTCGGTCTCGCCATCGGCCTTCTCGTCCTCTGGTCCAGCATCGGAATTCTGCGCGAATCTTCCCACATTTTGCTGGAAGGCCGCCCTCGCGAAATGCGCGTCGAAGAAGTCGCGCGCGCGATGCTTACCATTGAAGGCGTAAACGAAGTTCACGACGTGCACATCTGGTCGCTGGGCGGCGGGCACAACGCGCTGAGCTTGCACGCGCGCGTTCCGGATATGCACATGGACGCTTGCGAGCGCATCCTGATTTCGATTCAGGAAAAAGCGGCGAAGAGTTTTCGGATTGATCACACCACCGTGCAGCTCGAACGCGCCGGCCTTCCCGCCACTTCCGGCTACGTAATGCCGGAGCCCGCGAAAAAATAGGTGAGGTTTGCTTCAGCGCGCCGTCAAGCCGGGACGTGGAAATTCAGGCCGCGCTGCTCGTTGAATTGTTGCGTGGCGTTGAGATCGAGTGCGTCGCGGCCCATGCTGCGGCGCAGTCCTTCGGGCGTGACGTAGCGGAGCGTGCCGTTGTCCCACGAATATGCGACCGCGAACACGAGGCCGCCGTCGCGGCGCACAAAAACAAATTGTTCAGGGTCGGGCTGCGGCGCCGACGCGACGGTGCTTTCCGGCTGCGGATCACTAACGGCGCGCGAGGCTTGCGCGCGGCGCGGCGGGCGCTGAACTTCGGGCGCATCGTCAGCAACTTGATCTTCCACTACCGTGGGCTGCGACTCTGGGACGGGTACTTCCTCTACGATGACAGACGGGCCGAACAGGAAACCACCGGACCCGAAAGGAAATTCGCCGTCAAATCTGGAGCCGTGCCTGTGGTGGTTGCCGCTTACGGCCGCCAGGTGCGGATAATCAAATCCCAAGCCCGGCACGTTCTGGAAATCCGTGCCGTTAGATCCGAATCCACTGTTGTTGCGATGGATTACGCGCACGCCGTTGCCTTGTCTGCGCAGCGCGGGTGCGCCACTGCGTGCGGCGCTTTGTGCTCTCGACTGGACGCGCATAGGGGAGCGTGCGGGAGCGGGAGCCGCGCGCGAAATTGCCGCGCCAGCGTGGAATGGCGCCGCCATTGCAGGACCAGCCATTCCTCCGCGGTGCTGCGCCGCGGCGAGCGCCGGAATAACCAACACGATCATCGCTACTGCTGAAAGTTTACCCATGGCCGAACCTCTTTGTACCGCTACAACCCTGTGTTGCTCTTACTGCCTCTATCTCTCGTTCTATTAGAAAGATGCGCGAAGCGCGACATTGGTTTCAAAGTGCAATGCGGAAGGTGGTAATTGCCAATAAGCCGTTTGCTTGCACGAGTTCCCGGCTCGGGCCGCAGGCAGGGAACTTGTGTTACTGGCGCTTTTCCCTTGCAGAGGGATGTGCTATAACCGTCCCCGCCGTGGAACATGCCGTGAAGCCAGGGGCGGCGCCGATTCAGGCGGAGCCTGCGGGGAACGCATCTTCGCAGGTCGCGCCGCAACCGAGGGCAGTTGCCCCGCAAGAAGATGCTTCGCAATATTGTCCCGTTTGCTCCCAGCGGCTGGAATCGCGGCGCTGCAAACTGATTTGCGCGGTGTGCGGCTATTACATGTCTTGCGCGGACTATTACTGATATGTTTCGCGGGTCCGGCCCGGTTCCCGCTGGAACCGCGATCGACGAGGAGATGAGAACATGGCACTCAAGATGACGAACCGCGAAGTGGATGGCGTGTCGGTGGTGGCCCTGGACGGGCGCATCGTGCTCGGCGAAGAGAGC
>WNFD01001994.1_pt1 | contig 44819 bp, 47 predicted proteins | sample 5400491 | NCBI WGS metagenome assembly WNFD01 (sample SAMN13153343, study PRJNA577476) | soil metagenome | isolation source: 120 cm saprolite under Douglas fir tree site 2 hole 2 replicate 2 | place: USA:California | collected 2015-04-18
GAGCGTGACCCAGGCCAGCTGCATGTGGCGCGCATTCAGCCATGAGATCTTCGTCCAGGCCCAGTACCTGACCGGGTGCCTGGAGAAGTTCCTCAGCCGGCCGCCGGTGATGTGCCGGCACGAGTGGCAGCTCAGCGTGTACGCCCACAGCAGGACCACGTTGACACCCATGATCAGCGTGCCGATGCCCAGGCCGAAGTTCCCGTCCGGGCCGCGGAACGCCTGGGCCAGGTCATAGGTGTTGAGTATCGAGATGAGGATGACCAGGTAGAAGAAGTAGCGGTGCAGGTTCTGCATGATCAGCGGAAACCTGGTCTCGCCGGTGTAGGTGGCGTGCGGCTCGCGCACCGCGCAGGCCGCCGGGGCGCGCCAGAACGCCCGGTAGTACGCGCGCCGGTAGTAGTAGCAGGAAAGCCGGAAGCCGAGCACGAACGGCAGCGACACCAGCGCGTACGGAATGATCGGCGGCACCGCCGGGAACCAGTGGCCCAGGCTGCTCGCTCCGGCCACGCATTCGCCGCTGACGCACGGGGAGAAGAAGGGCGTCAGGTAATGATCCTTGGCCACGTAATACCAGTGGCCGGTGAAAACGTGCACCGTGGCATAGGCAACCCAGATCGTGAGCAGGGTCGCGGTAATGCGCGGCGCCCGCCACCAGGGGTCCTTGCGGAACGTGCGTTCGGAAATCTGCGCCCGCGTCCTGGCCGGCGCTTCCGGTGCCTGTGTCATCCTCAGCGTCCTCGCTGCTTTCGAGGGTAAGCGTAACGCCACGCGCCGCATGCCGGAACAAGCCGGCTTTCCGCGTGATGACCATGAACCTAATCCAGTCGGCCGGCTAATGCAGTGACCGAGACCTCATCGTGGCATGTGACCCTGACTACACTCCCGTCAGGTGACGACGTTCATCTACCACATTGCCGCCGCGTCGGACTGGGAGCGGGCCAGGCGCGACGGGCAGTGCACGATGTCGACGCGCGGCCGGACCCTGGCCGAGGAGGGGTTCATCCACGCCTCGACGGCCGGCCAAGTCGCCTTGGTGGCCAACGCGTTCTACCGCGGGGAACCCGGTCTGCTGCTGCTGGTCATTGACACCGACCTGGTCGGCCCCGAGATCCGGTACGAGCACGTGCCCGGGCAGTCCCAGCCGTACCCGCACATCTACGGCCCGCTCAACACTAGCGCGGTGGTCGAGACCCGGCCGTTCCAACCAGGCCCCGACGGCGAGTTCTCCTTCGACGGAGAAGAGACGTGACACTTGACCGCGGCCGGCCAGCTCAGTGCCGTGAAGGCTGAGGCGGCCATATGGGCAGGATGGGTGAATGCGCCGGTATCCGGCCCGAGCTGGGCGTGTACGTCACCGGGGCGATCGCCCCGGCCGATCGGGCGGCGCTCGTGCGGCACCTGGCCTCCTGCGAGCGGTGCCGGGAGGAGCTGTCGGGCCTGGCCGCGCTGCCCGGCCTGCTGCGCAAGCCCGATGAACGTGCCTGAGGCGGCGGCAGCCGCCTGGGCCACGGCCGTTCCCGGCGATCTGCGCGTTTTATGATGGCGCTCGCTTCGGTGAGCACCAAGCCGACCCCAGCCGCTAGGCGTGGCGTGACCTGCCCAGCGCCAGTGCCGGGAGCTGGCACGACATGGCTTGCCACTAGCCGCGGATCGGCCCGGCTCGCCCGCAGCGAGGGTGCGGCAGGAAGGGCAACCGTCCTTGTACCGGCAGCACCCAGCCTGCAGATCAGGCCCAGCTCTACCCAGCCGGCTTACCGCCGGCGGAATTCCGCGACGTGGGCTGAACCGGATGACCGCCCGGTCCGTGTCAGTGATGGAGGAGTATCTCCGCTGGCCGCAGCCGGGCGCTCTCACCGCAACCAGCCAGCACCGGGCATGGGCTGCGCTGTGCGGCCATTAGGAGGCTATGGCGGTGAGGAAGTCGGTGGCCGTCCCGGTGCCGGCCGGGTCACTGCTTGTAGCCGACGCGGCGGGGAGCCCGGCGCTGGCGGCGAAGAAACCGTCGCCACCGCCGATTCAGCTGCTGTGCTCGCAAAGCCTGATAGGCGCCACGGTGATCAACGGCGTCTGCGTGCTTCCCAGTCCCTCGCCGGCCGGCGTCGCCAATGACTACATCCAGCCGCTGACGGTCAGCAACCCCGGCGCCGAGAACACCTGCAGGGTGATCTCCGGGACCGTCCCGCCCGGCCTGAGCGTCCTGCCGAAGCACGGGGAGTCCATGATCGTCTTCGGTGACGCCCGGGCCGGGACGTTCGTGGTCACGGTCCAGGCCACCAGCCCGCAAGGCGCCTCGGCAACTTCGGCCTACAGCATCACCCGGCTGGACCCCCGGCCGTGGCCCTGAGAGCGCGGGCCACGGCCGGGCCCGCCAGGCACCTGACACCAGCAGAACTCAGTCCAGGGCCAAGCTCAAAGGAGGGAATCATGAGCCGATTCCATACCTCGCGCATTGTCCCGCTGGCCGTGCTGGCGCTGGCCGCCCGCGTCCGGGTCAACGACCTCGGCCAGGTGGCCGGCGTGTGCGGGAACAATCCCGGTTTGCACGGCTGCCTGGACAGCAACGGCACGATGACCGACCTCGGCAACAACTTCTCCCCGGCGGCGATCAACGACAACGGCCAGATCGTCGCCGACGCCTACGACACCGCCACCAACCAAGGCCACGCCCTGCTGCTGACCCCAAGCTGACCATCCCGCCAAGATCACCGGATCAACAGGCTGGCCGGCTAGTTCCGGCGAGGACGGCGAGCCGGTCGAGGATGACGGGCTGGCGGCACATGGGGCAGGCACCGAGGATGACGGCAAGGACGATCTGCAGCTACAGAGGTAGCTTCGGTAGTTACGGTCACGGTCAAGGTCAACGCTGCAAAACACGGCTACCGGCTCCCCCACCTGTAAATTCCCGGCAAGCCGCGCCGGGTAGGAACTCCAGACCCAGCTTGCCGCGCTTGGCCGCGCGGATTGGAGGCGGGTGTTCTCCGAGAAGATCAGCACCAGGGTGAAGGTGCCCCCCGAGCTGGAGAAGGCGCTCACGCTGGCGCACGAGATCAAGCAGGCCGCTCCTTGCCAGCCGGTGATCCTGACCGTGCACGGGCTCAAGCGGCTGGCGCAACGCGGGCGAGCTGATGGCACTCTTGGCGCAGTACCAGAACGCCGGCACCCAGCTCGAGCTACTCACCGGCCGCCCACCGGCATCTCCGACCGGGATGGCATGGGCTCGATTCTGTTGGCCGTGCTCGCGGTGACCGCGCGGCGACGACCTGGTTGCCGGCGATGCCCAGGGCCGCGCCGGCGATGCCCAGGGCGACGTGAGTGGTGCGGCCGTGCTCCAGCAGTTTGCGGACGCTCTCGTACCCGGCGAATGCCGCGCTGGCCCAGATGACCCCGGCGATCCCGATTCCGGCCAGGTCCTCGGCGCGCTCCAGGCCGTAGGGATACCGTTCGGTCGGCGGCTTCCGCGAGAGCCGGAACCCCAGGAACACCACGGCGCTGGTCGAGCGCTTGGCCGAGCTGCTCTGGCCGCGGCAGCGGCCGCGGGATACGGCCGAATCGCTGCAGACCTTTGTGTCGGCGCTGCGGCGTCATCTCACCCACGACCGCGTGCGGGCGCGTGAGCTTGTCGTCACCGAGGCGGAGGCGTACCGGTTCGCGACCGACCTCGTCGACTTCGATCTCGACCGTTTCGACGGGCTTGTCGAGCGCTCGGCGGGCGAGCCTACCCGGGTGGCCCGGCGCTCCCTGGAGCAGGCGCTGGCGCTGGTGCGCGGCGAGCTGCTCGAGGACGAGCCGTACGCTCTTTGGGCCCAGGATCTGCGCGGCACCTACCAGGGGCGGGTGCTGGGCGCGCACCTGGATGCCGCGGACGCCGCGCTGGCCGAACTGGACTATGCCGGCGCCCTGGCTCACGCTGACGCCGCCGCTGCGCTCGATCGGTTCAGCGAGCGCGCGCAGCGGACGGCGATGCTTGCCCTATACGCGCTGGGCCGCCAGCATGAGGCCTTGCAGGTGTACCGTCGCTTCTGCGCCCGGATCGACGGCGAGCTCGGGCTCGAACCGGCCGCGCAAACCCGCGCGCTGCAGTCGGCTATTCTCCGCCAGGAACAGGTCCGGGTGCTCATACCGCGCCCGATCGAGCGGCCGCGCCGAGACGCCGGGGAGCGTTCCGTGCGGCTGCTCGGCCGGGCCGGTGAGCTCGGCGCGCTGGAGCGCGCCGCCCGCCAGGCGCTCGGCGGATCGTTCGCGCTGCTGCTGATCGAGGCAGAGGCGGGGCTGGGAAAGACACGCCTGCTTGACGAGCTCGCGGCGAGCCTGGCCGGCGTGCGCGTCGGGCGGGCGAGCTGCTCCGAGCTGGAGCGCCACCTTCCCTACGTCCCGCTCGCCGCCGCGCTTCGGGACACGCTCACCCGGGCCGAGCTCACCGGGCAGCACCGGGCGGCGCTGGGCAAGATCGTGCCCGAACTCACGCCCGCCGATCCGCCTGCAGAGGTCGCGGAGATCGACGTGCTGGAAGCGCTCGTCGGTGTCCTCGCTGAGCACGCCCCGCTGGTACTCCTCCTCGACGACCTCCAGTGGGCGGACCGGGCGACGGTCACCGCCCTGAGCTATCTGCAGCGGCGCGGCGGCGCGATCCCGGCCGCGCTCGTGGCCGCAGTCCGGACCGAAGACGCGCCGCCCGGCCACCTCGCCCGCCGTCTAAGACCCGACGTGTCCGTGCGGCTTAACCCCTTGACCCCCGCCGAGCTGGCGCCGCTGGCGGTACCTGACCTGCACGAGTCGACAGGCGGGAATCCCCGCTTCGTGGCCGAGACGCTGACCAGCGGCTGCTGTTCGGCCAGTCCGAAGGAAGTGAGAAAGTCATGAACGCTGTTGGCAAATCCCTCTCGCGCGCCGTCATTGCCCGCGCGATCGCGCTCACGGCGGCGATCGCCGGGGCCGCAGCGACATCGGTGCTGCTGGCGGGAGCGGCGCTGGCCGCGAGCCAGCCACTGGTTCCGGCGCGCTGCTTCGCGCAGGTCGGCGTCGACCATGTCGTGTTCGGGCCAGATTCGTTCTTTGAGCCCAGCACGGTCCAGGGCCCAACCAGCTTCAGAGAAAACCCCGGCCCGACCGTCGTGACCTACCCGCTCTACCGGGGCACCAGCCGGGCTGCGACGTGTACTACGTCATCACCGACGCCTCGGACCTGAGCGTGGCACGGGCGCTGGGCGTCAACTACACCCCGAAGCTGGCACGGGCGGCGGGAACGGCATCGACTTCCCCGCGTCGGTCGACTTCTCACCGGCACGGGTCCTCACTCCCTCGGCCCAGGGCTTCCCGCCGCTTGCCGCCCAGCCCGGCGCCGTTGGCGAGCCGGGATACAGCCCGCTGGTTCAGGTCACCTTCCGCGACACCACGGTCGTGCTGGACGCCCCGCAGATCGCCAATGCCACCGGTCAGGCAGACAAGATCGTCGCCATCGCTCCGAATCACAGCACGGTCAGCTATCGCGAAACAGACGGCTGCTACGACAACGAGAGCGTTCACTACGCGGCGGCGAGCGCTGCCTGCCGCGGCCACGGTCGGCGCGCCGGGATCAGACGAGCGGCATTTCCCGCGCCCGAACTGATCGGGTCCCGGCCGCCGGCGGCAAGCACGGTCCGCCGGCGCCGGGGGAAGGTGCCGGATTCCCGCTAGGACTTGGATATGACCGCGGCGTCCACGATCATGGCGGTGTTCGTGGCGGTGAGCTGGCCCTTCTTGGCTAGGGCGAGGATCATGTTGTCACTGGTCAGCACCGTGGCTGAGACGCCCGGCTTCCACCGGACGATCACCGTCCGGCACAGCGGCGCCCGGATTGTCCTGCTCGCCCATGACTGGGCAGAAAGACTCTCGCACCTGCGCGCTAGTGGATGGTGATCTTCCCGTTCATGGCGACTTGTTCACCGTCAAACGAGGTCACCCTCACGGCAAAGCCGAACGTGCCGGCGGTTGTCGGGGTGCCAGAGATGAGTCCCGGGTTGCCGTTCGGATACCCAGAAGTGATCTGCAGTCCCGGCGGAAGCTGTCCTTTCGCGATTGACCAGTGGTAAAAGCCCCCACCTCCATTGGCGTAGAAGGCCTGCGAGTAGGATGTGCCGACCGTTCCGTCCGGGCAGCAACTGGTGGGGAATGTGATCTCGAGCTTGTTGTTCGGATTCGATATGGTCACGGCGAAGCTATTTTGCGCCGTGTTTCCCGCTCCGTCAGAGCTTTCGGCCAGGGCCGGGGTGAGGGCGCTCGCCACCAGTGCGATGGCGAGCAATCCCACGAACAGGAGCCTGCGAGTCGCTCCGGACTTGTACCTGCTTATGCGAGTCATCTGAACCTCCTAAGGCCACTCTGCGTGGCCGGGATCGGCACCGGGCCTAATGTTCGCCCGGGTTGATGCTCGAGCTGAGTAGGACGTCGCGTTGTAATTCCCGTCACCGAAGGTGTGCAGCAGCCACGCCGCGCAGGGAGGCGTTGAGAGCGGGGGCCGGGACCACGCTCCAGCTGGTCCCGTCGAAGTGCTCGGCGAGGGTCTGGAACGATTCGCTTCCGGTGCTGACGGTGCCGACCGCCCACATGTCGTTGGAGGCGATCACCGCGTCGCCAGACAGGGACGAGTTGTTGCTGAACGGGCTTGCCACGACGTGAAGACCGGTGGTGGACGCCGCAGCCGGACCGGCGGCGAGCGCCCCTACCAGCAGCGCCGCGAGCCCGGACGAGAAGGCTATGCCCACGAGGCGAGGCTTCATACTCCCTCACTTCCCTCCACTTGCGTGGGTGAGGTATTCCGCCCGCTTAGTGGTAGCACGGGCGAGCCGGCCCTGCGGTTCACCCCAGCCAGGATTTGTTTCAGAGCGGGTGCTTCCAGCAGGGCGCCGCACGGTCTCCCTCCACCCGCTGAGGCGTGAAGAGCAAACGTCGACGGCTGCCCGCTGATCGGCCCGCTGAGCGCCCCCGGCCGGTGCGGCCACTCCGCGCCGGAGACCCCCGAAGCTCAGATCCTCCCCGATCTTCCCGGCGGTAGGCGCATCACGGCGCGCTCACGCAACACCGCACACAGGTTTCACTGGCGGACGGGCGGGACCACTGCAACGCGTTGGTTACCGGGACCGGCGGTAACGCCGAGGGCGCGGCGGAGGAAGTCGAGCTGCAGCAGGAGCAGGTTCTCCGCCACCGTTTCCTGCGACGCCATGTGCGTGATGCCGGACAGCGGCAGCACCGTGTGCGGGTAGCCGGCGGCCAGCAGCGCGCCGGACATGCGCAGCGTGTGCGCCACGACCACGTTGTCGTCCGCCAGCCCGTGGATCAGCATGAGCGGCCGGGGGGGTACGGGGGGGCGGGCAGCCCCCCCGTGCGCGGGGGGTCCAGGGGGGTCGTCCCCCCGGATCAACGCTGTCACCACGGCCCGTTCGGCCAAAGAAATCACCGAGGACCGCTCGTAGGATTCGGTGTCCTGATCGGGGAACCCCAGGTAGCGCTCGGTGTAGTGGGTGTCATACAGGCGCCAGTCGGTGACCGCGGCGCCGGCGATCGCCGCGTGGAACACGTCCGGGCGGCGCAGCAGCGCCAGCGCGGCCAGGTAGCCGCCGAACGACCAGCCGCGGATCGCGACCCGGCCGGTGTCCAGGTCGGCGAAGCGGCCCGCGGCGTCGCGCAGTGCCTCGATCTGATCCTCGAGCGGCGGTCCGGCCAGGTCACCGGCCACCGCTCGCTCCCACTGCGGACCGCGGCCCGGGGTGCCGCGGCCGTCCGCGATGACGACCGCGAATCCCTGCTCGGCGAACCACTGCGAGGTGAGGTAGGCGGCACGGGTCCGCAGCACCCGCTGCGCGTGCGGGCCGCCGTACGGGTCGAGCAGCACGGGCAGCTTCCGCTGCCCTGGCTGGCCGGGCTGGTGCCAGGACGGGAACAGCACAGCGGTACGGATTTCCCGCGACCCGGCGCCGAAAAGGACCGGGCGCGGAGCGGGCAGCGCCGGACGTTCGGCCAGCGAGGCGAGGGTGGCGGCCAGGGTGCCCTCACGGCTGACCCGGATCGTCACGCCGTCGTCGTCGAGCCCGCGGCTGGACACGACCGTGGTGCCGCCCGCGCGGGCGCCCGCCTCGAGGCCGGCGCCCTCGCCGAGCCGGCTCAGCCCGTCGGGCCCGTAGGCCCACAGCCCGATCTCGGTCGGTTCGGCGGACGCCTGGAACAGCACGGTGTCGCCGTCGACGCCCAGCACGCCACGCACCTGCAGGCCCGGCGGGGTGACCGGGACGGCCTCCTCCCCGAACGCCCCGGGCGCCCCGAACGCCCCGGGCGCCCTGGGCGCGCCGACCAGCAGGCGGCGGGTGTCCTCGGTGTCAGCTGTCCACACCAGCCGGCCATCCGCGGTCCAGGCGGGGATGCCGGGGACGATCTCCAGCCAGCGCGGGTCGGTGTCCTCGCGCAGCACCTGGGCCTGGCCGGTGCCGGCGTCGACGGCCAGCAGCCGCATCGTCCGCTGGTCCCGGCTCTGCACCACCACCAGCGGGTCGTGCTCGCCCTCCCAGCAGGCCGTCACCAGGTAGGGGAACGCGGCGCGGTCGGACTCCACGTTCACGGTGGTGCCGTCCAGCCTGGCCAGCAGGAGGGACACCTCGGCGTTCGGGGTGCCGGCGGCTGGATAGGCCAGCTCGGCGGGCGGCCGCTCGGGGTTGGCGGGATCGGCGATGTGCCACCGGGTGACAGGCGTCTCGTCCACCCGCGCGACCAGCAGCGCCGAACCGTCTGGCGACCACCAGTAGCCGCGATGGCGATCCATCTCCTCGGCCGCGATGAACTCCGCCAGCCCGAACGTCACGTGCGCGGCGCCCCGCGGGTCCGCCAGGACCTGATCGTCGGCGGGGTCGGCATCTTCGGCGGGGTCGGCCAGGCTGGCCACCCGCAGCGCGCCCGCGCAGACATAGGCCAGCCGCTTCCCGGCCGGGTCGGGGCGGGGATCCAGCGCCGGGGCGGACACTGCCAGCTGGTACGGGGAAGCGTCCGCACGGGTCAGGTCCACCGTGTAGACCTGCCCCGACCAGGAGAAGACCGCCAGCGTGACGTCCGCGTCGGTCGCGTAGGCCACGATGCCGCGGGCCTGCTCCCTGACCCGTTCCCGGCGGGCCCGCTCCTGCGGCGGCAGGTTCTCCTCGTCCCCGCCCAGCGTCCGCGGGTCCGCGACCAGCCGCTCCGGCCCGCGGCCCACGTCCAGCACCCACAAGCACGTCACCGGGTCGCCGCCGCCCTGGGTGCGGAGAAAGGCCACCCGGGTACCGTCGGGTGAGATCCGGAAGGCCCGCGGCACGCCGAGCGTGAACCGCCTGGTCCTGGCCTCCTGCCGCGGGAAACTCTCGGTCATGGCAGCATTTTGCCAGTTCCGGCGGATCCGGGGCGGCCGATAGGCTCGCAGTGAGCGAGCCGAAGGGGCGCGGCGCAGCCTGGACTGAGGAGCGAGGGACGAGCGACGAGGGAAGGCGGCGCCCAAAAGGCGCCCTGGAGGTGAGCGGAAGGTACAGCATGGGTTCGGCTGAGGACGGGCGGCGGTTGCTGCTCGTGCACGCGCACCCGGATGACGAGTCGATCGGCACCGGGGCGACGATGGCCAAGTACGCCGCCGAGGGCGCACACGTCACGCTCGTCACCTGCACGCTAGGCGAGCTCGGGGAGGTCATCCCGCCGTCGCTGGCGCACCTGGCCGCGGAGTCCGAAGACCGGCTGGGGGAGTACCGGATCGGTGAGCTGGGCGCCGCCTGCGCCGAGCTCGGCGTGACCGACCACAGGTTCCTCGGCGCCCCCGGCCGCTGGCGCGACTCCGGCATGATGGACACCGAAGCCAACGACGACCCGCGCTGCTTCTGGCGGGCCGACGTGGACCAGGCCGCCCGCGCGCTCCTCGACGTCATCCGCGAGGTCAGGCCGCGGGTGCTGGTGACCTACGACGCCAACGGCTTCTACGGGCACCCCGATCACATCCAGGCACACCGGGTGGCCTGCCGGGCTTTCCAGCAGGCCACCGACCTCGGGCTGGCCAAGTTCTACGCCACCGCCGGGCCCGAATCCGGCGGCGTCACCACCGAGATCGACGGCACCGCCTACTTCGACCGGAAGCTGGCGGCCATGCGCGCGCACGCCACGCAGATCGCCGTGGCGGCCCCGTTCTTCACGCTGTCCAACCAGATCAGGCACCGGGTACTCGGCGTGGAGTACTACACCCTGCTGGCCGGCCCGCGCGGTCCGGGCGCCGGGCCGGGGGGCCGCGAGACAGATTTGTTCAACTAAAGAACACAGTAGCCTTCTGCCATGAACGTCACGACCGGCAAGCGGAGGACGCGGTTGCTGGCCGCCGTCGGCGTTTACGGCGTGTTGTTCCTGCTCGGCCTGGTGGAGGGCACGATCGGCAGCTTCCAGTACAGCCGGACGGCCGGGCCAGTGCCGGCGGCCGCGCTCGTGTCCTGTGCCGCGATCCTAGCGACGTGCCTGCTGGCAGCGTGGGCCATGGGTTCGGTCAGCGGCGCGCTCATGCCCGGGATGGGCTGGATCATCGCGTCGTTCGTGCTGTCCATGCCGGTCTCGAACGGCAGCGTCATCATCACCAACACGACGCCGGGCAAGTGGTATCTGTACGGTGGCACGCTCAGCGTGGTGGCCGGAGTGGTCCTGTCGTTCGCGGGCATGGCCCGGGCGGCCGGGGGAACCGGGACGCGGCCAAGGTGAGCGACATCGACCAGGCCGCTTTCCGGCGGGCCGCGGGCCAGTTTCCCGGCGGCATCGTCGTCGTGACGACTGGCACCGGCCATGCGATGACCGTCAGCGCGTTCGCGTCGGTATCGCTCGAGCCGCCGCTCGTGCTGTTCTGCGCCGAGAAGATCGCCCGTTTCCACGACGCCGTCCTCGCGGTCGGTTCCTGGGCCGTGTCCATCCTGGCCGAGGACGCGGAGAAGACCGCGCGCTGGCTGGCCGCCCGGGGGCGCCCGCTGGACGGGCAGCTGGACGGCGTGGCTCATCACCCGGGTCCCGTCACCGGCGCGCCGCTGCTCGATGGCGCGCTGGCCACGCTGGAGTGCGTGACCGCCGCCGTGCACGACGGCGGCGATCACAGCATTATCGTCGGCCGGGTCGCCGCCGTAGAGGACCCGGCGGGTCGGCCGTCACGCGGCCCGCTGGTGCACTACGCGGGCGGCTACCACCGCCTGCGCTCCGCGGAGGACTGACCCCTCCGCACAGTGACGCTCCCGCGGGACCAGAAACGCATGGATGTGGCAACGTCATCACTCTTGTGCGTAGGTTGCCGCATTCATGCCAACCGGAAGCCGGCCGACTAGGACCGGATCGCGTCCTCGATGCGGTCAAGCCCCCAGTCGAGATCGTCCTCGCTGATGACCAGCGGCGGCGCGAGCCGGATCACGTTTCCGTGCGTCTCCTTGGCGAGGACGCCGCGAGCGGCGAGCCGTTCGCACACCTCACGCCCGGGCAGCGAGGTGAACTCGACGCCGGCCCAGAGCCCGCGCCCCCGCACGGCCGAGACCACGGCAGGCGGCAGTGCGGACAGCCGCGCGTGCATCCGCTCCCCGAGCACCGCCGCCCGCGCCTGGTACTCACCGGTTCGCAGCATCGCGACGACCTCCCGCGCGACCGCGCAGGCCAGCGGGTTGCCGCCGAACGTGGACCCGTGCTGCCCCGGGTGCAGCACGCCGAGCACCGGCCATGTCGAGACCATCGCGGAGACCGGCACGATGCCGCCGCCGAGCGCCTTGCCGAGCAGGTAGGCGTCGGGCACCACGTTCTCCGCCGCGCACGCGAACGTGTACCCGGTACGGCCGAGCCCGGACTGGATCTCGTCCGCGATCATCAAGATGCCCTGCGCGGTGCACAGCTCCCGTATCCCGGCCAGGAAGCCGGCTGGCGGTACGACCACTCCGGCCTCGCCCTGGATCGGCTCGACGAGCACGGCGACCACGCGTTCGCCGAGCTCGCCGACCGCGGCGGTCAGCGCGTCCAGGTCGCCGTAGGGCACAAGGTGGAAGCCCGGCGTGTAGGGGCCGAAGTCGGCTCGCGCGTCGTGATCGGTGGAGAAGCTGATGATCGTGGTGGTGCGCCCGTGGAAGTTCCCGCTGAACGCGATGATCACCGCCTGGTCCGCGGGGACCCCCTTGACCGTGTACCCCCACTTGCGCGCGACCTTGATTGCCGTCTCGACCGCCTCTGCGCCGGTGTTCATCGGCAGCACTACGTCCATGCCGGCCAGGTCGGCTAGCTCGGCGCAGAACGGCCCGAACTGGTCGTGCTCGAACGCGCGGCTGACCAGCGTCAGGTGGTCGAGCTGCCGCCGCGCGGCCGCGATCAGCCGCCGGTTCCGGTGACCGAAGTTCAGCGCCGAGTACGCGGCGAGCATGTCCAGGTAGCGGCGTCCCTCGACGTCGGTCACCCAGGCGCCCTCGGCCTCGGCCGCGACGACCGGCAGCGGATGGTAGTTGTGTGCGCCATACTCGCTGCTCAGCTTGAGCAGGCCGGTCATGGTCTCGGTCATGATGTTCCCCTCTGGCCGTTCCGGCGGCCGGTCAGCGCAGTTCCAGCGTGCAGCACTTGGGTCCGCCGCCGCCCTTGAGCAGCTCGGACATGTCGACACCCACCGGCTCGAACCCGCGCCCGCTGAGCTGGGCGGCCAGGCCGCGCGCCTGGACCGGCAGGACGACGTGCAGGCCGTCGCTGACCGCGTTCAGGCCGAGCACCTCGGCGTCCTCGTCCTTGGCCTCGATCAGTTCGGTGAACTGCTCCGCGATGGCCACCCGCCCGGCGTCGTCGAACGCGGCCGAGTAGTACATCGCGGTGTCGGAGTCCAGCACGCACAGCGCGGTGTCCAGGTGGTAGAAGCGCGGGTCGACCAGGCGCAGGCTCACCACGGGCAGCCCGAATGTGTCGGCCAGTTCGGCCGCGACGGCCTGGTCGCTGCGGAAACCGTACCCGGCCAGCAGCGTGCTGCCGGTGAACAGGATGTCGCCCTCGCCCTCGTTGACGTGCTCGGGCGTCCGCACTTCCTCATATCCCCGGTCGCGGAACCAATCCATGTACGCGTCGGCTTCCGCGACCCGCTGCGGGTGACGGAACCGAGCGCCGAGCACCTTCCCGCCGATCACGGTGCCGCCGTTGGCGGCGAACACCATGTCCGGCAACCCCGGCACCGGCTCGATCGTGCGCACGTCGTGACCGAGGTCGAGGTAGACCTGGCGGAGCCGGGCCCACTGCCGCATGGCGGCGGCGGCGTCGGCCGGCTTGTCCGGGTCCATCCATGGATTGATCGCGTATGTGACGGCGAAATGTTCCGGTGGGCACATCAGGTATCCGCGTGCTGAAGCCTGTCGCCGCCACGGACCGCTGCGCTCCTTAGTGATCATGAGGCTAGGGTAGGGGCTAGCCGTACCGGAAAACATGCGCTGGCCATGCGTGTCAGCGAAGAATCATTGCGTAATAGCGGGCCGAAACGGCAGTTTATTGTCCGCAGGTCTGTCCGAGAGTCTTTCGGCGTCTATCGGGGTGTATTGGGTTCACGGCTTCCTGGCCACGCCGCAGTAGGCGGCCACCTCGTCCTGCGCGGCGCCGTCCGCGCCGCGCCCGTCCGGCCGCCAGCGCTGGCACGGCACCACGCCGGGCTCGATCAGGTCCAGTCCGTCGAAGAAGCTGGCCAGCTCGTCCGGCCTGCGCAGCAGGTACGGCGCGGGCGCGCTCTGGCCATACCGCGCCCGCGCGCTGTCGTCGTAGCGCCGCTGCGCACTGTCGATGATCACGTCCGGGGCTACGCCGTCGGGCCGAGGACCCCGAGCATGATCAGCGCTACCGGCTTGGCGACATCGAGGGTGCCGGCCGCGCCGGCCAGGATCGCGGCCACGTCCCGCAGGTCGGCGTCGACGTAGGAGACCGCCCCTCCGGGCGTGCTCGCCAGCATCGGGCTGCTGAGCAGGGCCTTGGCGTGCAGCCTGACCACGGGATCGTGGTCGGCGTAGACGATCCCGGTGTCCGGCGCGATGCGCTGCGCGATCTCGTGGGTGTTCCCCCCGGCGGGCAGGCCGGCCCCGATGTCCAGGAACTGCCGTATCCGCGCCGGTCCGGCCAGGAAGCGGATCGCCCGGACCAGGAAGGCGCGCTCGGCCCGGGCGGCCGCCGCGACGTGCGGGAACTCCTTGCTTATCTCCTCGCCCGCGGCCCGGTCGGCGGCGAAGTAGTCCCGCCCGCCGAGCCAGTAGTTCCACACCCGGGCCGGGTGCGGCACGCTCACGTCGAGCCCGGCCGGGGGCGGGCCCCAGGGCTCAGCGTAGTCACGGCCGCTGGTATCGGAGTCAGGGCTGCGGGTATGAGAGTCAGGGCTGCGGGTATCGGAGTCAGGGCTGCGGGTATCGGAGTCAGGGCTGCGGGTATGAGAGTCAGGGCCGGCCGAACCTGGCGCCAGGCGCCCGGAGTCAGCCGGCCCGGCGTGCTGACCGCCGTCAGGGACGGCGGCCTCTGTCTTGCCTTCAGAAACTCGCCTGCGGAACATTTCTCAAATCTTGCCCGACTGTCCCTCGTCCGTGATGCCGTTTCCGGCGAGCCTGGAGTTTCCGTCCCGCACCGGCGTTTGCCGGCGACTCGCGGGGTAAACATAAGGCCACCTCAACTGGGGAGGCTGGACTGGCAGGCAGGCGAGCTACTTCGGTGCGACTAAGGCGCAGCGACGTCACCGGGCCCGGCATCCGGCGGGTCCGCGCCGGTCGCGGTTTTCGTTACCTCGATCCTGGCGGCGAGCCGGTGCCCGCCGCGGAGCTCGACCGCATCAAGAACCCTCGTGATCCCGCCCGCCTGGAAGGAGGTGTGGATCTGCCCGTGGCCGAATGGGCACATCCAGGCCGTCGGTTTCGATGCCTGTTCGTCTGCGAACCCGCCCGAGCCCAGTCAGGTTGAGGATCCGGGGCGGCGAGCTGCCTGCAGGCCGCTGATGAGGGTGTCGAGGCTGGCGGTGAACCGTTCGTCGCGGTCGTCGGCCCAGGCGTATGTGCCGAGGGCGGCTAGGGCGGGGAACCGGTCAGCGGGCAGGGAGCGCAGGAAGGCGTGCAGCTCGCGTCTGGTGGCGGTGTCCTGGATGCGCTGCTCGCCGGGTGAGGTGGGGTCGCTGAGCGCGAAGCCGAGGGTGTAATCGTAGATTAGCCGGAAGGCCAGGGCGGCCTGGCGGCCGGGCAGGCCGGCGGCGCGGAGCGGCGCGAGGAACGCCTCGGCCAGGGCGAGGGAGTGGGGGCTGAGGGGGTCGCGGGTCTTGAGCAGGGCGGCGATGCCGGGGTGGTCTTCGAGGACGGTCCGCAGCCGGTGCGCGAGCGCGCCGACCTGCGCGGTCCAGGGGAGGACGGGGTCGGCCTGGCAGTCGACCTCGGCCAGGACGCGGTCGAGGATGAGGTCGTAAAGCTGCTCCTTATTGGTGACGTGGCGGTACAGCGCGGCGGGAACCACGCCGAGGCGGGTGGCGAGGGCGCGCATGCTCAGGGCCGCTGCGCCGTGGGCGCTGATGATCGCGAGGGCCTCGGCCACGACGCGGTCGCGGGTGAGCACGCGGCGGCGGTTCTCCTCGCCGCCTGGCGGGGTGAACCACAGCGGGCGGGTCCCCGCGTCGTCGCTCGCTGCCTGCCGCTGGCCGGTCATGCGCGCCTCCTTTGACCACGTTTGACTATGAACAGTGTTCACTATACAGTGAACACTGTAGCTCGGAACTGAATAGTGTTCATCTGAGCGGTGTTCTTCCGGGTCGCCGGGCCTGTGGCCCGGCCAGAGGCAAGGGAGAACGACATGACAGTCACCACAGCCTGGGACCTGTTTGAAGACCTACGGGCTGCGCAGGATGAGATGCTGCGGGCGACCAGGGGACACGGCTGGCGGCCCGGCCAGCAGTTCACCAGCGGCACTACCCCCTCGGCTTGGGCGCCGGCTATCGATATTTCCGAACGCAAGGACGCCTATCTGGTGGCGGTGGAGCTTCCCGGCGTCAAGGCCGATGACCTGGAGATTACCTTCGAGGACGGCCTGCTGACGATCCAGGGCGAGCGGCGCTTCGCGCACGACTCCGCCGATGAGAAGATGCACCGGGCCGAGCGTTATTACGGTGCCTTCCGCCGCTCGATCACCCTGCCCAGCCACGTCGAGGCGGACAAGATCGAAGCCTCGATGCAGGACGGCGTGCTGCAGATCATGGTACCCAAGGCGCCGGACGTACAGGCCAAGCGCATCCAGGTGCGCGCCGGCCAGGGGCACACCGTCCTCACGCCAGGCGCAACGGTCCAGGACGGCAGCTGACCGTAAGCCCGAGAGCTGGACCGGCCAGGCCCGGCCCCTTGGGGAACAAGACCCTCCTGCCGCCAGCGTTCATCACTTCGATGACGGCGGGAGGCGGCGCTTTCGATAACCTCGCCGCTGTCTACGGTCCTGGTCGGCCCGGCGGCTGGCCGCCGTAGCTGCGGGCGCTATCGCAGTGTCGCGGGGGACCTGGGCGGCCTAGCGGGCTGCGCGAATGTCGCGGCCTGCGGATCACGCCTCTGGGGGAGTGCGTGAGCCGGCCGGCGTCCCTGTTTCAGGTCCGTAGTGCCGTTCCGTCAGGTTATGGCAGGGACCACTGCTGGTTCTTCCCGCCGTTCTGCGGATAGGCGATGACCGCGTTCCCGTTGACGGTGCTGAAGCCGCGCAGGTCCATCACGTCGCCCGAAGCGGTGAACACGTAGTACGGTCCCTCCTTCTTGACCACCTGTCCGCCCGTGCCCGTGCAGGCCTCGATGGTCAGCTGGCCAATGGCGCCGGGTGCGGTGACGCACCACGGAGAATCAGACACCTCCACCGGGGCGACGGCCTGGAGAACCTGGGCGCCGTTGTAGGTGGCGAGCCTGAAGTTCTGGTCGACACCGGCGGCGGCGCCGCACTTCCAGATCTGCTGCGGGTTGCCGTTAGCCCAGATGAAGCCGCTGTTGTCCAGGCATGAGGCGCTGTGGTTCACGAAGGTGGAGATGGCGCCGGTCGCGGTCAGGCAGTGGCTCACGCCGGTGATATCGCCGTCGACGGGTCGCGATCCGGCGCCGTTGTTGATCGCGTCAACCCAGTTCTCGCAGGTACCCGGACTGCTGTACGCCCAGCTCCAGTCGGTGAGGACGGGCCCGGCCCCGAACGTCGTGCCCTTGGGGAAGAACTGCTCCACCCAGTTGGTCGTGCTGACCGGGCCGGCCCCGGTGACGCTCGCCGGGACCCCGCTCGCGCTTGGCTTATCTGAGCTGGCGAAGAACGTCACATCCGAACCCCCCTTGAAGGGTCCAGACGGGGTTCCGGTCTCCGCCACCCCAGCCTGCGGCGACTTCGCCCCGCTGATGACGAAGAAGCTGCCGGCGTCTCTGATGGTGCCCGTGTACGTGAAACATGCCGTCGCCTTGCTGCCGCAGTCCGACAGGGTTGAGTCGGGACCGACGAGCGTGACGCTGGCCGTCCGGGTGAAGTCGTCGTCTGCCCAGTCCCCGTGGTTCTCGGAATCAGGGTGTGCGTGGAACGTGGTCGCCGCGCTCACCGTGGTGGTCGCGTTCGCCGTACCCGGGAGGGCGAGGCCGACGACGGACGCGCCCAAGACCGCGATCCCGGCCACCCCGGCCCTCGTCCGGACGGACAGCCCACGCGGCGCTCTGATCGGGGCGTGCCCATGCGTATACCGCATGTGCTTTCTCCCTTTTTATGGCGGCTGGGGTGGATCCGTCGGCCGGCCTGCCCCGACCCTATAACCGGCACAAGGGGTATAGGTAGCAGTCTTGTCCGGAACCGATCACAATCCGACAAAAGTGCGATACCTGTTGCCGCGACTGGTCTTCGGGGCCCGATGCCCCCGGCTCAGGGACGCAGCGTTGCTCAGGGACGCAGCGTTGCTATCCGCTTCGAGGCGGCGGCGATCCGCTCGTCGGTGGCGGTCAGCGCCACCCGGATGTGCCTGGCCCCGGCGGCCCCGTAGAGCTCGCCGGGAGCGACCAGGATGCCGCCCTCGGCGGCCAGCAACTCGGCCGCCGACCAGCAGTCGTGCCCCGGGTGGGTGGCCCACAGGTACAGCCCGGCCTCGGAGTGGTCGATGGTCCAGCCGGCCTCGGCCAAGGCCGCGCGCAGCACGGACCGCCGGCCGGCGTACCGCTGCCGTTGCCCAAGAGCGTGTGCGTCGTCGTCGAGCGCGGCTGTCATCGCCGCCTGCACCGGGTCGGGCATGATCATCCCGGCTTGTTTCCTGACCGCCAGCAGGTCCGCGACCAGCGCCGGGTCGCCGGTCACGAACCCGGCCCGGTAGCCGGCCAGGTTAGACCGCTTGGACAGCGAATGAACGGCCAGCACGCCTGCCCGCGACGCGCCGCACACGTCGGGGTGCAGCACGGAGACGGGCGTGACCTCCCAGCCCAGCGAGATGTAGCACTCGTCGGACGCCACCACCGCCCCGCGTTCCCTGGCCCACTCCACCATCGTGCGCAGGTGGTCGGCGGGCAGCACCCGCCCGGTGGGGTTGGACGGCGAGTTCACCCACACGAGCCGCACTTGCGCCGAACCAATGGCCAGCAGGTCGTCAAACGCCACGGCCGTAGCCCCGGCCAGCCGCGCGCCGATGTCGTAGGTGGGATACGCCAGCGCGGGGTGCACCACCACGTCACCGGGTCCGAGCCCGAGCATGACCGGAAGCCACGCGATGAATTCCTTGGTGCCGACGACAGGCAGCACGTCGTCCGGCGACGCGGAAACCCCGTGCGCGCGCGCCAGCCACCCGGCGGCCGCGGCACGCAACCGCGGCGTGCCCCACGTCGCCGGGTACCCGGGCGCGTTCGAGGCCTCGGCCAGGGCGCTGCGGATCAGGTCAGGCACCGGATCGACGGGCGTGCCCATGGACAGGTCCACGGGGCCGTCCGGATGCAGCCCGGCTTTCTCGCGTAGCGGCGCGATCCGGTCCCAGGTGTAGGCGGGAAGCCGGCTCGCGAGCGTCACTCCTCGGCGGCTTGCGGTGGCAGCGCGGCCACCAGCGGGTGATCCTTGCCGATCTTGCCGGCCTTGGAGGCGCCGCCGGGGGAGCCGAGGTCTTCGAAGAAGTCGACGTTGACCTTGTAGTATTCCTTCCACTGCTCGGGTACGTCGTCTTCGTAGTAGATCGCCTCGACCGGGCAGACGGGCTCGCAAGCGCCGCAGTCCACGCACTCGTCGGGGTGGATATACAGCATGCGCTCGCCCTCGTAGATGCAGTCAACCGGGCATTCCTCGATGCATGCCTTGTCAAGCACATCAACGCAGGGCTGCGCGATGATGTAGGTCACGGGTGAACTCCTGTCGTCGTCCTGATCCCTGCTGCTATCACAGTATGGCGGCTCGCCGGCCGGTGCCGCCTCAGCCTGCGACAATACTGCCGCGCGGCGAACCGTTCGTCCTCGATGGGGCCACCGGGCTCTCTGGGGCGGACTCGCGCTGCCAGCCCATACTGCCATTCGCGGCTCTCCAGTCATAACCGGCGTACCGTACTTCGCGCAGGCCGTAGGCCTGTGCGTGCGCTACCAGCCAGCTCGCCACCGCCCAGGCCGCGTCCCGCCGGGCGCGCAGGACCGCGACGCTTCCCTTGTTTTTTTGGTCCGAACGAACCGTGATGATCGCCACCACCACATCTGCATGCCCCTGCGGCCCGAACGTCTGGGTCATCCGCCGCACCGCACCGGCCAGATCCGCCGTCCTGGCCGGCGCGTACCAGCAGGCCACGCCGTGCGGCGACTGGCCGGTGAAGTAGCCGGCCAGTTGCCCTGCCACCCCCGCCCACTGCGTGTAGGCGGATCCGTCCGCGCTGTGCTGCACGTCTTGCGCCGCCCGGTCGACCGGCATCGTGGTGTAGTTGGGTATCCCGGTGAGAACGGCGAAGAACTTCGTGGTGGCGTAGACGGGGTCTTCGAGTTGGGTGGCGGAGCCCCAGCCTTGCGAGGGGCGCTGCTGGAAGACCCCGACCGAGTCGCGGTCGCCGTAGCCCAGGTTGTGCAGCTTTGATTCCTGCAGCGCGGCGGCGTAGGCGATGGTGACCGCCTGTCTCGGCAGCTTGTGCCTGGCCGCGACGCCCGCGATGGTGGCCGCTATGGCCGCCTGGTCGGTGTCGAGCGAGATGGCCTGCGCGCCGGTGCCGGCCTGGCAGCCGGGCGGGGGGACGTTGGGGGTGAGGTGCCGGACGCTGTCGTAGATGCCGTAGCCGGCCACGACCAGCACCAGCACGAGCACGGTCCCGAGGACGGCTCTGGCCCGAAGCCGGGGGGTGCCTGGGGGGCTCTTGGGTTCGTCCCCCCGTGGTCGGCGCAGCCAGGCGGGAGGGGTCGGCACACCATCAGACCGTACCGCTAAGCTCGCGCACCATGAGCGAGTATGTGCTGGCCCCGGGGGACGACTCTGCTGATCCCGGGGGGACGACCCCCCCAGACCCCCCCGATCCTGGGGGGACCCATCCCCCCAGACCCCCCTTGGGGGGGACGACCCCCCCAGACCCCCCCGATCCCGGGGGGACCCATCCCCCCAGACCCCCCTTGGGGGGAACCTCCGGTCCCCCCGGGGTGCTGCCGGACGTGATCGACGAACTGTGGGAGCGGCGGGCCGAGCTGTCGCCGGCCGACCTGCAGGCCCGTTCGGCGGTGGTCAGCGCCGTGGACGCGGTCGACGCCGGGCAGGCCAGGGTGGCGTACGTCGATCCCGCGACCGATGAGGTGGTGGTGGACGAGCGGGCCAAGCGGGCCATCCTGCTGGCGTTCCGGGTGCTGCCGATGGCCAGGTCCCAGGTGGGCGACTTCAGGTACGACGACCGGGTGCCGCTGAAGACCCGCCTGGACGGCGTGCGCGTGCTGCCGGGGGCGATCGCGCGGTGGGGTTCCTACATCGCGCCGGGGACGGTGCTGATGCCCTCGTTCGTCAACATCGGGGCCTACGTGGACGAGGGCACGATGGTGGACACCTGGGCCACGGTCGGGTCGGGCGCCCAGATCGGGAAGAACGTGCACCTGTCCGGCGGGGTTGGTATCGGCGGCGTGCTCGAGCCGCCGAACGCGGTGCCGGTCGTGGTCGAGGACGACGCGATGATCGGGTCCCGCTGCATGGTCGTCGGCGGAGCCCGGGTGCGCCGCGGCGCCACGCTCGGGGCGGGTGCCATCCTCACCCCGACCACGCATGTCATCGACGTCGAGACCGGCGCCGAACTGCCGCGCGGGGAGGCGCCGGCCTGGTCGGTCTGCGTGGGCGGGACGCGCCCGCGCACCTTCCCGGGCGGCGAGTTCGGCATGCCGTGCCTGCTGGTCCTCAAGAGCCTGCCCGAAGGCTCCCGGCACGACAAGTCGGCCCTGAACGCCATCCTCCGCGACCACGGCGTAGACGCCTGACGCGGCGCGGCATCCCGCCGCGCCGCGTCAGATCACGCAGCACTCGCCTGGTGTGACTACCGTTAGTACGGGATGAGCGTTAATTCAGAGCCGCACCGGAAGGTCCGTCGCCAGGGACCCGCCACGCTGCGCGGCAAGCAGATACCGGCGACAACCACCGACCAGCGGCTGCTCGACAGGCGCGGGCCGGCCGACTGGGTGCACACCGACCCCTGGCGCGTGCTGCGGATCCAGGCCGAGTTCGTGGAGGGGTTCGGCCTGCTGGCCGAGCTCGGGCCCGCGGTCTCGATCTTCGGCTCGGCGCGCACCGCCCGCGGCAGCGCCGAGTACGAGACCGCCGAGCGCATCGCGACCGGCCTCGTCCGGGCCGGCTACGCCGTGATCACCGGCGGCGGCCCGGGGATCATGGAGGCGGCCAACAAGGGCGCGGTCCAGGCCGGCGGCGTTTCGGTGGGCCTGGGCATCGAGTTGCCCACCGAGATGGGCCTGAACGACTACGTCGAGGTCGGGCTGGAGTTCCGCTACTTCTTCGTCAGGAAGACGGTCTTCATCAAGTACTCCCAGGCGTTCGTGGTGCTGCCCGGCGGGTTCGGCACGATGGACGAGCTGTTCGAGGCGCTGACCCTGGTCGCCACCGGCAAGATCACCAAGTTCCCCATCGTCCTGGTCGGCAGCCAGTACTGGTCCGGGCTGCTCGCCTGGCTCCAGGACACGATGCTGGCCAAGGCCAACATCGGGCCGGCGGAGTTTTCGCTGTTCCACGTCGCGGACGACCCCGATGAGGTGGTCGGGATCATCCGCGAGGCCCACAACGGGCAGAGCACGATCGACTAGGCCAGCCCGCGGCGCCCGCGGAGGCTCCCCACGGATGCGACAGCACGGACCGGGCATGGCACCATTCGTATGTGCCCGTTGTATTGCTCATCGCGATCGCCGCCGTGCTCGTCGGTATCTTCTTCGCGGCTACCGGACGTGGCGGCGAACTGGCCTATGAGCACGCCGATCACGCTCCGCTTGACCTCGGCCCGGTGTCCGCCGCCGACATCGCCTTGCTTCGCCCGCCCACCGCCCTGTGGGGCTACAACATGCAGGTGACCGACGAGGCCCTGGACCACATCGCCCGGGCGATGCGCGAACGTGACGTCACGATCGCCTACCTGCAGGAACAGCTCGCGACCCTGGAAGGCACCGGCTCCTACGGCGAACCCATGGGCGCGCACGCCCGAGAGGACCCGGAGACCCCGGAGGGCCCGCAGGAGCCGGAAGTCCAGCCATTCCCCGAGGCCACCGAGATCTCCGCGGCCGCCGATACCCCTGACGCCCCTGAGGTCTCTGACGCCCCTGAGGTCTCTGAGGCCCATGAGACTCCTCAGGCTCTGGAGACTCCTCAGGCTCTGGAGACCGCTCAGGCTCTGGAGACCGCTCAGGCTCTTGAGACCGCTCAGGCCCCTAGGGCTCCTCGGACCACTCTGGTCCTCAAGGCCTCTCAGGCCAAGGCTCTCCAGGTTCCCGAACCGCACCAGGCGACCCAGCCCTCCGACACCATTCAAGCTCACGAGGCGACCCAGCCCTCTGCCGTCCTGGATGGCGCCGAGACTTCTCTGACCTCCAATGACGCGCACATCTCGCACGAAATGCAAGGCCCGCAAGGCTCGTACGACACGCACGACTGGTGGGCCGAGCAGGAGGCCGCCGCGCGCGATGAGGCGGCCGAGGAGCAGGGCTGGTGAGCGATCAGCCACCGCCCGGCGGTGCCCCGCCGGCCGCAGCGGAGATGGGTGCGGTCGAGGGTCCCGACGGCAAGCTGCGCTGCCCCTGGAGCCTGAGCGCTCCGGAGTATCTCGCCTATCACGACGAGGAGTGGGGCCGTCCGGTGCGGGGCGACACGGCGATCTTCGAGCGGCTCTGCCTCGAGGGCTTCCAGTCCGGGCTGTCCTGGCTGACCATCTTGCGCAAGCGGGAGAACTTCCGGGCCGCCTTCGCCGGGTTCGACGCCTCGGCGGTCGCGGCCTTCGGTGAGGCGGACGTGGCCCGGCTGATGGCCGACCCGGGCATCGTCAGGAACCGGGCGAAGATCACCGCGGTGATCTCCAACGCGCGGGCCGCGCTTGACCTGCCCGACGGCCTGACCGCGCTGGTATGGAAGTACGCGGCCGAGTCCGGGCAGGCGCCGCGGACGCTGGCCGAGGTGCCGGCCGCGACGCCGGCGTCGAAGGCGCTCAGCGCCGAGCTCAGACGGCATGGCTTCAGGTTCACCGGCCCGGTGACCGCCTATGCGACCATGCAGGCCTGCGGCATCGTCAACGACCACCTGGCCGCCTGCTTCTGCCGGGACCGCTAGGCGGCCGGGCGGACACGAGAGACGGGGTAAGTTCGGAGATTCCGCGAGCGCTCTCGTAACTTTCCGTGATACTCAGTGTTCAATTAGTGACGGTACGGGCTGCGGCACATGGTGAGCTTCTGCCGGTCGATGGGGCGGCGCGCGGCCGCCGTCCTGCCGGGCCTCACGGCGGCGGCCGCTGGGGGCGCCGATATCGTCGTGCACCACCCCGTGCTGCCGCTCGGCCAGCATCTGGCCGAGATGCTCGGCGTGCCCGCCGTCGTGGCTCAGCCGCAACCCGCGCTGGTGCCGACGAGGGAATTCGTCTCGGCGGCCTGGCCGTTCCGGGCGCCCCGGATTCTGAACCGGCCGTCCTACCGCGCGGCCAGGCAGCTCACGGGCGCGTGGTGCCGGAGGGACATCGATCGCTGGCGCAGGGACGTGCTCGCGCTGCCGCCGCGACGCGGCCGCCACAATCCGCTGCTGGCCTGCGACGGCGGGCCGGTCACAACCGCCGCGGCCGTGGTCGCCTCCAGACCGCAAGTCACCTGGCCGTTCGGCATAGATCAGTCCTTCTGGTCCGACCGGATGAGTCGCCTGGGCGTGGCGCCCGCCGCACTGCCGGTGCGCGTGCTGACCGGACGCACCCTCACGGCGGCGCTTGACCGCGCCCTCGGCGACCCGCGGATGACCGAACGGGCGGCCGGGCTCGGCTCCCTCGTCCGTGCTGAGGATGGCGTCGGCCAGGCCGTCTTCCGCCTGGAGGACGTGCTCGCGGGCACCCGGCTGGCGGTAGGCGCAGGTCCCGTCGCTGAGCTTCGGTGCCGGGCCGCACTACTGCCTGGGCGCCTACCTGGCGGGCCTGCAGGGCGAGGTCCTGTTCCCCCGGCTGCTGCGCCGGTTCCCCGGCTTGCGGCTGGCCGGCCAGCCCGTCTACCGCTCGCCCGGGTCGACCCTGCGCGGCCTGGAAAGCCTGCCCCTGTACCTAGAATCCTGAGCACCTGGAATCCTGAGCACCTGGAATCCTGAGCACCTCCTAAGCCCCTGAACCCCGCACGGACCGCGCCGGGCCGCTGACCCCGCATAATAGGCCGAACGGGCCTAGCGGGAGGTCACCTGGAAGGCGGGCAGCCATGAGCGGGGACGTGATCGTCACGGTCACGCTCAATGCCGCGCTGCACGTGGCCTATACGGCGGGCGATCTGGCCGCTGAGGGCATCAACCCGGTCTCCCGGCCCAGCTACCGGGCCGGCGGGCGCGGCGTGACGGTGGCCAGGGTGCTGCGGGCCTTCGGGCACGACGTGCTCGCCGCGGGCCTGGCGGGCGGCGCGGCCGGCGAGCTGATCAGGGAAGATCTGGCCAAGTCGGGGGTGCCGACGGCGTTCACGCTGATCCGCGGCGAGTCCCGGCGCTTCTTCCGTTTCGCGGGCCCGGACCCGGCCGGGCCGGTGATGCGGTTCGGGGAGCCGGGCCCTTACATCACCACCGAGGAACTTGGCCGGTTCGCGGCGGATTACCGGCGGCTGATGGCGGGCGCCGCGGCCGTCGTGCTCTGCGGCAGCCTGCCCGACGGGCTGCCTGCGGATACCTATGGCTCGCTGGTGACCTACGCCGCCGAGGCGGGCGTGCCGGTGATCCTGGACGCGGGCGGCGAGGAGCTGAAGCACGCCGTCGGTCACGGTCCTGACCTGGTGGTCGTGGAAACGAGCTCGGCCGAGCCCGGACCCGAGGCGCTCGGCGCCGCCCTGGTCCGGATGGGCGCCGGCGCGGCGGCTGTAGCCGCCGGCGGCCTGGTCCGCGCGGTTACCGCCGCCGGCGAGTGGACGGCGCGCGTCGAGGCGGCGGATGTGGACCCGGCCTACCCGCCGGCCCGGGGGGCGCTGGTGGCGGGCCTGGTGCCCGGCCAGTTGCTCGGCTGGTCTTGGCCGGACCGGCTCAGGCACGCCCTGGCGCTGGCCGCGGGGGGCGCTGGGGCCTGGACCAAGGCACCGGGCGCCCCGGAGGACCGGGATCAGGTGGATCTGGCCGCTTACGAGCGACTGCTTGACGCGGTGCGGGTCGAGCCGTCGGGCCAACACGCGCAGTGACGACGTAATACTTCACAGAGTCACTTAATGATCACTCAGGGTGTGCTAAGGTCTGGACTCGGCTCATCACTGTCCGCCTAATCTCGGCCCACGTCAATTTCCAGACCCCAAGCTGGAATGGAGCGATCGTGTACAAGTGGCGAATTAACCGCGAACACCACCATCATGCCGGACCGGGTGCCGCTGGCCATCGGCTCCGCAGGACGACCTGAGAAGTCAGGTTACCTATGTCACCATATCGGGGGCGCAGACCGGTATTTCACCCGGCCCGCTGGCGCCAAGCCCCGCCGAACGGCCGACCAGCCGAAAGTCCCGTAGTCGATTTCACCATCTGAGCCAATTACCGGGTTCGAGGTTAGTTCTCCCCGGCCGTGTGAATTCCCAGATAGCGGCCGATTCCGTTACCCAAATCGAAGTGGAGTGTTTCGTGTACAACTGGCGAATTTTGCTCGGGGGTGTCGCCTCTGCGACCATCCTGACGGTCGGCGTCGCCGCGCCCGCGCTTGCGCAATCGCGCGCCGGCACGCCGACGGCATCGCTGAGCGGGCTCACGCAGAACCTCGGCGGATCCGGCGGCGGTGTGATCCTCTGCGACCTGCCCAGCCTCCCGATGGCCGGTCCCGAGGCCTCGGCCGCGGCCGGCGCGATCGGCGCGCCGTGCAACTCGTCCGCTTCGGCCAGCAACGGCACGCTGCAGACCGGCAGCGCCCCGGCCAGCAACCTCGGCAGCGTGAGCGGCGCCCTGTCCGGCCTCAACTCGGTCTCCGGCTCCATCCCGGACCTCCACACGGCTACCAATGTGGTTCCCGGCCTGAGCAATACGACCGGCACGCTGCCCGCGGCCGGCTCGGCCACCGGCGACACCTCGGGTGCCGCGGACAACGCCGGCTCCACTGGCGGCTCCACTGGCAGCTTCGCTCCCAGCGGCAGCTCCGGCGGCAGCTCCGGCGGCAGCTCCGGCAGCAGCGCCACGAACGGCCTCGGTTCGGTCACCGGCGCGGTGAACAACATCACCGGCAACCTCCCCGGCGGCAACAACATCACCAGTAACCTGTCGGGCCAGGGCGGCTAGCCGGCCGGCGACCAGGTTCGCAGAACCTGGATCCGTCGGCGCCCGACCGCGAAGGACCCCGTCCCCTGGACGGGGTCCTTCGCTTATCCTGCACGGCATGGATGCCGACGACCCCGGGGAGCCCGACGTCGCCCGCCTGTTCGCGCCGGTCGCCGTCGAGGAAACCTTCGCCGGGGTGCTGACCGAGGCCCGCCAGGTCCTGGGCCTGCTGGACGACCCGGTGGACGCCGAACTCTGGGGATCCGACCTGATCGGCGCGCTGGCCTCGTCGGCTGCAGGCCAGGCCTCACTCATGGACACCCTCACCGGGTCGCTGGTGCCCGCGGCCGAGGCGGCGGCCACCCCGGAGGCCCTCGCCCTGCTGCGTGTCTTCGCCGCGGTCGGCTCGCCGGGCTTGCGCGCGGTCGCCGGGCAGGCGGCCGCGCGGGTCCGCGCGCATGATGTGGCTGATCCCCCGTGGGCCGGGGCGGTCGGCGCCCCGCAGGTCCGCGACTGCTGGCACTACGCTGATGTCGGCGGCCGTCAGGAATCGCTGACCCTGACCTTCGCCTACGGCGACAAGCAGCATGCCGTCTGCGTGCTGATCGACCACGGCCGCGGCGGCAAGATCATGGACACCTGGGTCGCCAAGGGGACCGAGCTGCGCGCCGATACCGAGAGGGTGGCCGGCGACGACCCGCTCGTGGTGTTCGAGACGATCGACGCCGCCGACGCCCGCCTCCGTCTCGAGCGCGCGATCAGCGCGGGCGAGTGCCCCGAGCAGCCTGATCAGGTCGACGGCGTGGTGGCGCACCGCGCTCTGCTGCGCGCCCGGCTCGACCTGCTGACCGTACAGGCCGGCGGCTAGCCCGCCATCAGGCACCGGTCAGCGGAGAAAGTCGCGGACCAGCGGCAGGATGAGGTCGGTTCGCCGCAGGACGCCCATGTGCGTGGCGCCGGGCAGGACGGCGAGCTGCGCGCCGGGGATCAGCCCGTGCATCTCTACCGCGTGCTCCAGGCGGATGAAGTCGTGGTCGCCGAAGACGAGCAGTGTTGGCGCGCTCATGCCGGCGAGTTCCTCGGCGGTCCAGCCCTTGAGGCTCCCCGCGGCCTGCGATACCTTGGCCGCGAACGCGTCGAAGTGGCCGGGATCAGGCGCCAGCCGGGCGTAGGCCTCGCGCATCTGCAGGAAGTCGTCCGCGGTGGGCATCCGGGTCGAGGTGGCGTGCTGGGCCGGGTCGGAGATCTCCGGATGGAATCCGTCGCTGGCGTAGCTGACGGAGGCGAGAATGATCCGGCCTACCCGGTCCGGGTGATCCAGCGCCAGTTGCAGCGCCACCCCGCCGCCGAGGCTGAAGCCGAACACGTCGGCCTGGTCGATGCCGAGGTGGTCAAGCAGGGCGGCCACGTCACCGGCCAGGTTGCGCAGGTCGAGATCACGGTCGATGTCGGCGGTGCGCCCGTGTCCCTGCAACTCGGTGGCGATCACCTGGCGGCTGGCGGCCAGGTCGGGCCAGATGTCGCCGAACGACAGGTCGATGGTCATCAGCCCGCCGTGCAGCAGCACCAGCGGTCGGCCCGTGCCGTGCACCTCGTAGTACATCTGCAGTCCGTTGACCGGCGCGTATCCCTGGGTCATGACGACATCCTCTCTTAGTTGGCTCTCCGTCAAGACGATCAGCGCCGGGCAGACTCATCGGCTGGCGCCGGCCGCCGCTATGCGGTGAGCGCGAGCGTCGCCCCGTCGGCATCGAGGAGGCGGTGCGGGCCAGCCGGGCTAGGCAGCCTGGCCAGGTCGCCCCGGACCCGGGCGCATGGTCCCTGCGGCCCGGCCAGCGTCAGGCCGTCGGCGTCGATGGCGACCAGGTCGCCGTCGTGACGCAGCAGCACCGGCCCGTCGCGTTCGGCCGAGATGGCGACCAGGCCCGCCCGCAGGCCGTCGAGCACGTCGCCCGGCTCGTCCCCGGCGCACTCCACCCAGGTGGTCGGGCGCCCGGGCGGGGCATCGGATCCCGGCTGGTGCCAGTCGCTGCCGCCCACCGGGATCGCCGCGGCGTCCCAGGCCAGCCACCAGGACAGCGGAGTGGTCCAGCGCAGGTCGAGCCAGCTCCAGTGCCAGACCTCGATCAGCGGCGGGCGGCGGCGCATCGGGCGGACCCAGCTGACCGGCCCGGCGAACGGATGGTTGACCGACAGCAGGCCGCCGGCCGCTTCGGTGGCGTCCAGCCAGTCGTCCGGCTCCCGGCGGAAGTCGATCCAGCCGACGTCGCCGAGCGCTCCCGCGTGCCCGCCGTCGGTCGTCACCTCCTGGCCGGGCAGCAGGATGATCTCGTACCGCCTGGCCGCGGCGGGCAGTTCGGCGTGGTGGCTGACCGTGTTGTGGTCGGTCACCGCGATGAAGTCCAGGCCGCGTCCGGCCGCGAGGGCGGCCAGTTCGGCGACGGTCAGCACGCCGTCCGAGTGCACGGTGTGCGTGTGCAGGTCACCCGCCAGCCAGCGGCGGCCCGCCCGGGCCGGCAGGTCCCGGCGCGGCGGCCGGTCCCGGAGCACCGGCGGCGCGGGCGGGGCCGGCGGCGGCCGCAGGCCGGCGGTGAGCGGCCTGGCCTCGGCCGTCAGCCGGTAACGCACGCCCTCCGGCGGGATGCGGTGCACTCCGACCATGACCTGCCAGGTCCCGGCCTCGATCTCGCCAGCCAGGTACCCGGGCGTGGCGGCCTCGGGGGCGATGACGAACGACTCGCGGGCGCTGCCCGACCAGCCGCGGAACCCGCGCGGGCCGAAGCAGCCGAGATCGAGCACAGTTCCCGCGGCGTGCTCGTACTCGAGTTCGACTCGCAGCCCGGCCGTCCCCGGCGGCACCTCGACCGGAAGGTAGTGCCAGGGGGCCGCGATACGGTCCTCGAGCGTCCACCGCCCGGTGTGCCGTGTGGAGTTCGCCATGCCAGCCATCTGACCAGACCGAGCCGCCCTGGCCAAACTGCCTGACCCAGACGGCCGGGCTCGGCGTCAGGTCGTAGCCGCGTAGGCGACCGGCTGGGGGCCCGGCCGGAGCCCGACGATCGAGGCCACGTTCACCACGCAGCCGCCCGCGGCCCGCAGCCGGGGCGCGCAGGCGCGCGTGACCTGGAACAACCCGCGGACGTTGACCGCGAACACCCGGTCCCACTCGGCGAGGTCGACGCCATCCAGGTCGTCAGGCGGCGTCTGGCTTGTCACGCCCGCGTTGTTCACCAGCGCGTCCAGCCGCCCGTAGGTCTCGCCGACCGCCGCGGCCAGCGAGGCCACCGCCTCGTCGTCGCTGACGTCGGCGCGCAGCGCGAGGTGGCGTCCGCCCAGGCTCTCCAGTTCGGCCAGCGTTTGTCTGGCGGTGTCCTCGGACCGGCTGTAGTTAATCGCGACGTCGTATCCGGCCCGGGCCAGCCGCAGCGCGGCGGCGCGCCCGATCCCGCTCGCCGATCCGGTCACCAGCGCCGCCGGCCTGTCCTGTGCCATGCACGCTCCTTCGTGGATCCTGGGCTGATGCCCTGGTCCAGCCGGCGGTGCCGTTACCTAGCGGTGGCCGGCTGGTCGGTGCCGCAGTACTTGCACTTGGACGCGGCGGCCGGGAGATCGCTGGAAAGACACGCGGGGCAGGTCTTGACCGGCGGCGGGTCGCCGAACACCACTTGCCCGCGCCGCGCCTGGACGTGCTTGTAGGGCACGACGATGAGGAAGTACACCACGGCGATGAAGATGACGAAATAGATAATCGCGGAAATGAACGAGCCGAAATCCAGGAAAGTCTTTGGATTGCCGGCCTGGCCGAGCTGGACGCCCAGGCCCTGTGCACTTTTGCCCTGGAACCTCGCCACGATCGGGTTGATGATGTTCGTGGTGAACGCGGCAATGAGCATGCTGAACGCGAGGGCTACCACCAGCCCGACCGCGACAACGATCACGTCGCCGCGCATAAGAAAATTCCTGAAGCCCCTCATATTCCCTCTCCAATTTGCGAATCTGTCCTGGCCGGATCGCGGCGCCACAGGCCGCCCTGGTAGGCCCTCCCGGTACCCCCATTGCTCTTTTGTGCCTGCGGGTGGCCTGCCCGTCGGCCGACTCCGATGGCGACGGCATGCCCGGCAGGGTGAGCTGGCCGGGGATGGGTTCGGGCTCACCGCGGATCTGCTGGCGGCCAGGCTCCGCGGACGGCGGCTGGCCCGGGTTCACGCAGGCGACTGTAGCTGAGCGGTGTCCTCCGCGCAGCTATCGGCGGCGCGCGGCGGCGGCCCGGCGGCCGCGCGGAGCACCTCCATGAGCAGGTGCACCGCGGGCGGGTCAGGCGGGTCGCCGTACCTCACCGCGAACACGTACCTGTGGGCGCCCGGGAGCGGCACGGTCCTGATCCCCGGATGCCGCGCGGCCCGCAGGCAGAGCGCCGGCAGGGTCGAAACACCCAGGTCGGCAGCCACGAGGGCCTGGACGGCGATGTAGTCGTCGGTGGTGAACGCGATCTTCGGGGTGAAACCGGCGAGCGCGCACTGCCTGAGCAGGTTGGCCCGGCAGCGGTCGCAGCCGGCGATCCAGCGATGACGGGCGTAATTGGCCAGCTCGGCGGAGGGTTCCCCGGTGGCCTGGGCCGAAGTCACCAGGTGCACTTGCTCGTCGAGGAGAAGCCGTTCGCGCAGGCCCTCGGTGATGTCGATGCCGCCGGCCTCGTCTTCGGCCGGGACCTTCGGCTCCCCGGAATCCAGGTCGTCCGCACCGGGAGCGTCCGGGGAGTACCGGAACACCAGGGCCACGTCGACGTACCCGGCGCGGAGCATGCGCAGCGCCTCGGGGGGCTCGGCCTCGGTCAGCCGCAGGTCCACGCTGGGCTGGTGTTCGCGCAGCATCGCCGCCGCGGCCGGGACGATGGTGCCGAGCGCGGAAGGGAACGCCGCCAGCCGCAGCCGCCCGGCCCGCAGCCCGGTGTAGGCGGCTAGTTCGTTCTCCGCGGCGTCCAGTCTGCCGATCACCTCGGCGCCGCGCTCAGCGAGCAGCCGGCCGGCGTCGGTGAGCCTGATGCCCCGGCCCGCCCGCTGGATCAGCTTGGTCCCGGTCTCGGCTTCCAGCCGGGCCAGATGGTGACTCACCGAAGGCTGCGCGTAGTTGAGTGCTCGTGCCGCGGCCGTGACCGACCCGTACCGGGCCACGGCCACCAGCACGCGCAGCCTCGTCACGTCGAGCATGCACCGACTATAGATCGTGCCGATCGGTCCGCCCAGAGTCCTAAGCCGGGACTATTACGGGCTAATCCGCCCAGGCCAGGGCCCCAGGGGTGGCCGGGTCCGCAGGGCGGGCCGGCTAACGGCCTTCGAGCAGTGGCGCGTCCGGCTGGCGGGGCCGCTCGCCCGCCAGCTCCCGGCGCCGCCAGGCGAGGCCCGACAGCGCCTCGAGCACCACCCGGTTGCCGAGGAACGCGGTCACCTCGGCGTGGTCGTATGGCGGCGAGACCTCTACCACGTCGATCCCGGCCAGCGGCACCGACATGGCGATCCGCCGCACCGCGTCGAGCAGCTGCCTGGCCGTGAGCCCGCCGGGTTCCGGCGTGCCGGTGCCCGGGGCCATGCCCGGGTCGACCACGTCGACGTCCACGGACAAGAAGACGCCGTCGCACTCATCGACGGCGATGGTGAACGCCTCGGTCAGGCATTCGTCGAGCCCGCGGGAGACGATCTCGCTCATCTCGAACGAGCGCATCTGCTGCTCGGCCATCCAGGCCAGCGTCGGCGGCTCCGGCCAGTACCCGCGCAGCCCGATCTGCAGGAACCTGTCGCCGCGCACCGCGCCCGACTCGATCAGCCGCCGCATCGGCGTGCCGTGCCCGTACAGCGACCCGAACTGGGTGTCACCGGTGTCGGCGTGCGCGTCGAAGTGGATCAGCGACACCCGGCCCCAGCCGACGTGCCTGGCCACCCCGGTGGCGTCGGGCAAGGTGACGGTGTGGTCCCCACCGAAGATCACCGGTATCGCGCCGGCCGACGCCACGGCGTGCACGGCATCCTCCAGCCGCCGCAGTGACTTCTCCGTCTCACCGGGCGGCATGAGCACGTCACCGGCGTCGGCGACGCGCAGCTCGGTCAGCGGGTCCACGCCCAGCGCGAGGTGCGGCCGGGACGCGTCGTGCGGCAGGTAGTCGGTCATGCGGATCGCCTGCGGGCCGAACCTGGCCCCCGACCGGTACGACGTACCGCTGTCGAAGGGCGCGCCGAGGAAAACCACGTCGAGCCCGTCCAGCGAGTCGAGTTCGGCCCGCGGCACCCCGAGGAACGTGACATCCGGCCCGTACATCCCGCGGATCATGGTCTCAGAATCCTCAGCATCGCCCGCCATGCCGTTCCCTCCTCGGTAGACGCGAACCGGCCGCTGCCTCGCACCATACAGGTGGAGACAGCGGCCGGTTCTTCCCTCAGCGGACTTCGGCCGGATGGGCCGCGGGCTCGTTCGCGCCGAGGGAGCCGGTCTGGCCGGCCGGCAGCAGCCGCGCCAGCCAGGACGGGAGCCACCAGTTGGCCCGGCCGAGCAGCTCCATCACCGCCGGGACCAGCACCAGCCGCACCACCGTCGCGTCGACCAGGACGGCGGCGGCGAGCCCGAGGCCGATCTGCTTGACCGAGACATCCGGGGTGAGCACGAAGGACAGGAATACCACCACCATGATCGCCGCGGCGGCCGAGATCACCCGCGCGGTGGCGGCCAGCCCGCGCCCGACCGCGAGGCCGTTGTCACCGAGCCGGTCGTATTCCTCGCGGATCTTCGACAGCAGGAAGACCTCGTAGTCCATGGACAGGCCGAACAGGATCACGAACAGGAAGATCGGCACCCAGGTGGTGACGGGCATCTTCTCCGGGAAGCCGAGCGCGTGCCCGAGCCAGCCCCACTGCGTTACCGCGGTCAGCACCCCGTAGGCCGCGGCGTGCCCGCGATCGCTTTCCGCAGCGATTCCAGCGCGGCGCGGTCAGGCATCAGGTGCGAGTCGTCATTGACGGCAACCCGGTATACCGGGATGCCGCCGCGCTGTAGGCGCAGATCCTGCGGCGGCGTGGCTGGCCAGGGACCCCCCGGCCGTGCTCCGCGGGCTGCCCGGTGGGGCGCGAGTGGCCCGGTGAGGAGGCGGCGCGGAGTTCGGCGTGATCAGGGCAGCCGGAAGCGGCCAGTGACCGGCAGGATCTGATTGCGGCGTTTACGGCGATCGCGTGAACCAGGACGGCAAGCTCCGCGTCTCACTAAGTGAGGCTCGGCGAAAGCGGGACGCCGAGCCTCGTTTGCTGCCCTGCGGTGCCATGATGGGGTCCTGTGAGCCTGGTCGCAGAGCAGCGGAAGCGGGTGCAGATGCGGATGCGCCGCGCGGTCGGCGTCGCGGTGGCCTTCGCGGTGACGCTGCCGGCCGCGGCGTGCAGCGGGGGATCCGGGCCTGCCGGGCACAGTTCGGTCACCTCCGCGCCTTCCGCCGTGGCGGCGGCGCAGCCCTTCCCCGTGACGGAGAACAAGCGGCCGGGCACGTCGGCGTGGCGGATCACCGACCTCGGATCCGCCGACGCGATCAACGGGTATGCGGATCGGCAGAGCGTCCTGCCCGGCCAGAGCTTCCGCCTGTACGTGTCGACCACGGCGAAGTCGTTCCGGGTGGACGCGTTCCGCTTCGGCTGGTATTCCGGCCACCAGGCCCGCCTGGTCTGGGCGTCGGCGTGGGCCCCGGGGCGGCGGCAGACGGCGGTGCGCATCACACCCGGCACCCACATGGTGACCGCCCCGTGGCGGCCGTCGATGACGATCACCACTACGGGCTGGCCGGCCGGCTCCTACCTGCTGCGCCTGGACGCCTCCAGCGGGGCCGAGCGGTACGTGCCGATCACCGTGCGGTCGGCGAGCACGGCGGGGGCGGTCGTCATCCTCAACGACAACACCACCTGGCAGGCGTACAACACCTGGGGCGGGTACAGCCTCTACCAGGGTCGGGACGGGCTGCCGTCCGACCGTGGCTACGCGGTGAGTTTCGACCGCCCCTACGACGGCGACGGCGCGGTGCGGTTCCTCGCCTTCGACGAGGCCGCCATCGCGCTGGCCGAACGCACCGGGGTCCCGCTCGCCTACGAGACCGACGTCGACATCGACCAGCACCCTAAGATCCTGACGGGCACCCGCGCGATCATCTCCCTCGGCCACGACGAGTACTACTCCCGCGCGATGCGCTCGGCACTGCTGACCGCGCGTAGCGCCGGGACGAACCTGGCCTTCCTCGGCGCGAACGCCATCTACCGGCATATCAGGTTCGCGGCCGGGGACCGCGTCGTCATCTGCTACAAGGACGCCGGCATCGACCCGCTGTACGGCCGGGACAACACGGAGACGACACAGCAGTGGCGTGACCCGCCCGACCCCCGGCCGGAAAGCGTCCTGGTCGGGGTGTTCTACGAGTGCAACCCGGTGAGCGCACCCTGGGTCGTCTACGACCCGTCGAACTGGATCTTCGCGGGCACCGGCGCCTACAAGGGCGAGCGTTTCCCCGGCATGGTGGGACTCGAGTATGACCGGCTGAACCCGGCCGTCCCGTTCCCCAGGCCGATACAGGTGCTCGCACATTCCCCGCTGACCTGCGACGGTTTTTCCACCTTCTCCGATTCGGCGTATTACACGGTCGCCAGCGGAGCCGGGGTGTTCGCCTCCGGTACGATGCGCTGGGTGTGCGCGATGCGCGGCCCGTCCTGCGGGCATGGCCTGACCCGGGGCGCTGAGCGGTTCGTCGACCGGGCCACGCAGAACCTGCTCCGGGCCTTCGCGGCAGGACCCGCCGGGCGCACGCACCCGGCGCAGGATAACGTCGCGCAGGTGAGGCCGCCAGGCATCTCGGCCCTGACGAACGGCATCGACTGACTTTGAGGGGCCGGCGGAGACCGTGGACGATATCGACGCGCGTATCATCGCCGCGCTGATCAGGGACGCAAGGGCCAGCTATGCGGTGATCGGCAGCCAGGTGGGCCTGTCTGCTCCCGCGGTGAAGCGGCGGGTGGACCGGCTCCGGGCCGCGGGCGCGATCACCGGCTTCTCGGCCCGGGTGGATCCGGCGGCCATGGGCTGGACGACCGAGGCGTACGTGGAGCTGTTCTGCGGCGGACGCACCTCGCCCGAGGAGATCGCCGTGGCGGTGCGGCGGTACCCCGAGGTGGTAGACGCGTGCACGGTCACCGGCGAGGCGGATGCGCTGGTCCACATCAGGGCGGCCGACGTCAGGCACTTCGAGGACGTGATGGAGCGCATCCGCGCCGAGTCGTTCGTGGTCAGGACCAGGAGCGTGATCGTGCTTTCCCGGCTGGTCGACCGGGACCCGGGAACTGACGCGTTGGCGTCATTGCGCTGAATCGGATATCAGGCGGCAGCTGACCAGCTAAAGTCGTGCACATGTCGGAGTTTGAGCAAGATCCGAGTGCGAATACCGGGCGGTTCCGGGCCTTTGTCGAACGCGGCGACGATGATGTGTCGCGGTCGCGGTCGCGGTCGCGGCGCTCGTCGGTGTCTCCCGCCGTGCTGATCGTGGCGGGCCTGGTGATCATCGCGATCGTGATCATTATTGTGGCCCTGCCCTAGGTCGCGTCCTAGCCTAGTGAGATGACTGTCACGTCGACGTCGCGTGTCGCGACGGAGCGCGGCGAGCGCTACCGCAAGCAGCTCGCCAGCCATTTCGGTAACAAGGTCGAGGTCGTCGAGGAACCGTCGGGCACGGTGCTCAAATGGGGGTTCGGCGGCACCACGACGCTCACCGTCGAGGTCGGCGCCCTGGTCATGCGCGCCGACGCCGATGACGCCGACACGCTCGACCGGGGTGTTCATAGGGTTCACGCTTTCCCAGGTCGGCATGGTCAAGCACTGGAGGACCGAACGGTCCCGGGGCTGGATGACCCGGGCGGTGATCAACGGCGTCGGGGCCGTCCTGACCGCGGCGACCACGATCATCGAGCTGGTCAGCAAGTTCACCGCGGGCGCGTGGCTGATCGTGCTCGTCATCCCGGGCCTGGTGCTGCTGTTCGACCGGGTGCACCGCATCTACGACCGGATCGGCGCGCTGCTCGAGCTGGGCAAGACGCCGAAACCGCCGTCGAAGCAGAAGTCGCTGGTCGTCGTGCCCGTCGCGAGCATGTCGCGGCTCACGGCCGAGGGCATCTCGGCGGCGCTCTCCCTCGGCGATGATGTCGTCGCGGTGACCGTGCGCTTCGTCGACCCTGAAGACGCGGCGGCCGACGTGTCGTTCCGCGAACAGTGGGAGGAATGGCACCCGAGCGTCCCGCTGATCACGCTGCGCACCGTGCACCGCTCGATCGCCCAGCCGATCGTGAAATACCTCTGCCGGATGGAGGCGGAGGACAAATACCATCGCCTGGTGGTGCTGATCCCCGAGGTGCAGCCGAAGAAATTCTGGTATTACCTGCTGTTCAACCAGCGGGGCGTGATCCTGGACCGGGCGATCAGGCGGGGCACAGCCAACGTGGTGCTCTGCCGGCTCCGCTACCGGCTCGAGCAATTCGCACCCAGCGATTCCGTGCCGGCGGTTGCCGCCGCTTCACCCGCTGAATCTCCTCCGGTAGGCTCTCCGCCGCCCAGGTAGGTGACGATTTGACTAATTGAGGGTCAGCGCGGTGATCAGCGGATGGCAAGATGACAGCCATGAGAAACGTCGCGGTCATGGCTAGCGCTGGTGATGCGCGTGTACGCTGACCTGCCGGTGGCTGTGGTGACTGGCGGCAACCGCGGCGTGGGCCGTGAGGTGTGCCGGCAGCTGGCCCTGCTCGGCTTCGCGGTCGTGCTTGGCTCCCGTGACCTGCGGAAGGGGGAGCTGGCCGCGAAGGAGCTCGATCCGGAGGGGACCCGGATCGTCGCCTGCCAGCTTGAGGTGGACAACTCCATCAGCGTCGCCTCGATGGCGGAGTGGGTGAAGGGGCGGTTCGGCCGCGCCGACGTGCTCGTGAACAATGCGTCGACCATGTACGACCGGTGGGCGACGGCGAGCAACGCCGACTTGGGCACGGTCGCGGAGGCGATCGACGTCAACCTGTTCGGGCCCTGGCGGGTGATTCACTCGCTGCTGCCGATGCTGCGCTCGAGCACGCGGCCGAGGATCGTCAACGTGAGCAGCGAGGGCGGCTCGATCGCCGTGATGACCGGCGGCTCGCCCGCGTACGGCGTCTCCAAGGCCGGGCTCAACGCGCTGACCCGGCTGCTCGCGGCGGAGCTGGCCAGGGACGGCATTCTCGTCAACGCGGTCTGCCCCGGCTGGCCCGCCAGCGAGAGTCACCCGGAGGGCCGTTCGCTCGCCCAGGCCGCGGCGAGCGTCATCTGGGCCGTCACCATCCCCAACGGCGGCCCGACCGGCACCCTCACCCGGGACGGCCAGCCCTTCCCCTGGTGAGCTAGCGTCACCCGGTCGCCGGGTCCGGCTCCGGGCTCGGCTGATAGCGGTAGCCCATGCCCGGTTCGGTGATCAGCCAGCGGGGCCGGGCGGGGTCTGGCTCGAGCTTGCGGCGCAGCTGGGCCATGTACAGCCGCAGGTTGCCCGTGGCGTCGGCGTACCCGGGTCCCCATACCTCGGTCAGCAGCTGATTGCGGCTGAGCAGCTTGCCGGGGTTCCGGAGGAGCACCTCGAGCAGGTGCCATTCGGTCGGGGTGAGCCTGATGTCGTCCGCCGGGGCCGGGGCGCCGTCGGCTCCGGCCGGGCCGCCGCTCCGTGCGGAGCCGCCGCGCCCCGCCGGGCCGCTCCCCGCCGGGACTGTGGCCTGCCGGGTGACGCGTTTGGCGGTCAGGTCGACGACCAGGCGGCCGAGATGGATCCGGGGCAGGTCTTCAGCGGCTCCGGTGCGCCTGACCGCGGCGCGCATGCGAGCGAGCAGTTCCTCCACCCCGAACGGCTTGGTGATGTAGTCATCGGCTCCGGCGTCCAGCGCCTCCACCTTGTCTACGCTGTCGGCTCGCCCGGAGAGCACGATGATGGGCGCCTTGGTCCAGCCGCGCAGCCCCTGGATCACCTCCACGCCGTCCAGGTCAGGCAGCCCGAGGTCGAGGATCACCAGGTCGGGCGGATACCGGCCGGCCACCTCGAGCGCTTCGGCGCCGGTGGCCGCGACGTGCACGTCGTAGTCGCGCACCCGCAGGTTGATCCGCAGCGCCCGCAGGATCTGCGGTTCGTCGTCCACGACAAGCACCCTGGTCACGGCCCGTGGCCCCCCGTCGCTGTGCCCCCAGTCGCCTCGCGCTCCCGCTGGCCGGGCTCACAGTGGTAATCCGGCCCGGAAACGACCGGCACCGATACCGTCATGGTGAGCCCTCCGCCCGGCGTGTCATCGGCGGTCAGCGTCCCGCCCATCGCCTCGGTCAGTCCGCGCGACAGCGCGAGACCGAGCCCGACTCCGGTCGTGTTGTCGGTGTCGCCGAGCCGCTGGAACGGCACGAACATCCGGTTTCTGTCCTTCTCGGGTATGCCCGGGCCCCGGTCGACCACGCGCAGCTCCACCCGGTCACCCAGAGCACTGGCGGTCAGCAGCGGCGGTTTCCCCGCCGGTGAGTAGCGGAGCGCGTTTTCCGCCAGGTTCACGATGACGCGTTCGAGTATCGCCGGGTCGACGTTGATCTCGGGCAGGGATTCCGGTATGTCGACCGTGATGCCCTGGGCCGCGGGGTCCAGGTTGTCCAGCGCGCTGGAGACGATCTCTTCCAGGCCGGCCGGGCGCGGGAACAGGGACAGCGCGCCTGCCTGCAGCCTGCTCATGTCCAGCAGGTTGTCGACCAGGTGAGTCAGCCGGTCCAGCGACTCGTCCGCGGTGGCGAGCAGCTCGTCGTGATCCTCGGCCGCCCAGTTCACGTCCGGCGATCGCAGGCTGGTCACGGCCGCCTTCGCGGACGCCAGCGGCGTCCGCAGGTCATGGCTCACGGCCGCGAGCAGCGCGGTCCGCATCCGGTCGGCGGCCGCGATTGGCTTGGCCGCCTTGGCCTCGGCGGCCAGGCGCTGCTGGTCGAGGGCCACGGCCGCGTAGGAGGCGAACGCGCCGAGCACCCTGCGGTCCGAGGCCGGCAGTGGCCGGCCGCGCAGGGCCAGCGAGAGGGAGTCGGCCACCGGCACCTCGACGTCCGCTTCCTCCGGGCGGGTGACGGCCGGCTCGCCGCGACTGGCAACCACGTGCCAGCTGCCTGACGCGTTCCTGACCCGGCCCGTGGAGGCGTCGGCGGGCTGCTGGCCGTCGGGTGACGTGCACTCCAGGAGCGTGACCGAATCCATGCCGAACGCCTCACGCACCCGGTCAAGCAGCGCGCTGAGCCCCTGCTGACCGCGCAGCACGCTGCCCGCCGTGGTGGCCAGCAGCTCAGCTTCCGCGTTGGCCCGCGCCGCCTGGTTGGTACGCCGGGCCGCGATGTCCACCACCGAGCTGACCAGCACCGCGACGACGACGAACACCCCTAGTGCGAGCGCGTTGTTCGCCTGCGCGATCGTCCACTGGTGGATGGGCGGGGTGAAGTAATAGTTGAGCAGCAGCGAGCCGGCGATAGCGGCGAGCACCGCGGGGGCGAATCCGCCGACCAGGGCGACCACGATCACCGCGACGAAGAACAACAGCACGTCGCTGGTGAGGTTGAGACTGGCGCGCAGGCTGGCCAGCACCACGGTTAGCACCAGCGAAAGCGCGGCGGCCAGCGCGTATCCGGCCACCTGCCGACGCAGCGTGATCGCGCCGCGCGGCCGCGGCAGGCCCCGGCCCCGGCCCATATGCCCATGAGTAACGATGTGCACGTCGATATCACCGGAACCCCGGATCGTCCGGGAGCCGATGCCGGGCCCGGTGAGCATGGCCATCAGCCACGACCGGCGGCTCGCACCCAGCACGAGCTGGGTCGCGTTCTCCGCGCGGGCGAAGGCGAGCAGGGCTTCGGAGATGTCGTCGCCGACCACCTGGTGATAGGTGCCGCCCACCGACTCGACCAGCCGCCGCTGGCTGGCCAGCGCGGCCGGATCGGCGCCGGTCAGGCCGTCGGACTTGGTGACGTGCACCGCCAGCAGGTCACCGCCCGTGGAGCGGGCGGCGATCCGCGCGGCCCGCCGGATCAGCGCCCGGCCTTCCGGGCCGCCGGTAAGCGCGACCACCACCCGCTCCCTGGCCTCCCAGGCCCCCTGGATATGGTGCTCGGTGCGGTAGCGCTGCAGGCCCTCGTCAACCTTGTCGGCCAGCCAGAGCAGGGCGAGCTCGCGCAGCGCGGCGAGGTTCCCGCCGCGGAAATAGTTGGTCAGCGCCGCGTCGATCTTCTCCGGCGGGTAGATGTTCCCGTGCGCCATCCGGCGCCGCAGCGCCTCCGGCGTCATGTCGACCAGCTCGACCTGGTCGGCCGCCCGGACGATCGCGTCGGGCACGGTTTCCCGCTGCGGCACGCCGGTGATCTTCTCGACCACGTCGTTGAGGGATTCCAGGTGCTGGATGTTGACGGCGGAGATCACGTCGATCCCGGCGTCGAGCAGCTCCTCGACATCTTGCCAGCGCTTCTCGTTGCGGGAGCCAGGGACGTTGGTGTGCGCGAACTCATCCACCAGGGCGATGCGGGGCCGCCGGGCGAGCACCGCGTCCAGGTCCATCTCCTCGAAGGTCACCCCGCGGTACTCCAGCGTGGCGCGCGGGATGATTTCCAGGCCGTCGAGCAGGGCGCCGGTCAGCCGGCGTCCATGTGCCTCAGCGAACCCCACCACGACGTCGGCGCCGCGCTCGGCTCGGCGATGCCCCTCGCCGAGCATGGCGTAGGTCTTGCCCACGCCGGCCGCGGATCCGAGGTAAATCCGCAGGTGCCCGCGTCCCGACTGCCCTCCTGGGGCGGCCTGGTCGGCCCCGCCGGTGTCTAGCCGGCCGTCGTTATCAGCCATTACGGCCCGTGTCCTTTTCGCGCACCTGGCCAGCTTCTTCTCGCCGCCGCTGACCTCCATTGTGAAGCACCGCCACCAGGCCGGGAATTCCGCTTATCAGGATGGTCGGCCTGCCCTAACGAGATTCATGCGCCGCGCATACGGGATCCATGCACCGCACGCGGCTAACGGTTCAGTGACGCCCTGGCGGTGAAGAAGGCGCTGGACGGGCGCCGCCACAGGAACACCACCGCGCCGCAGCCGATCAGCCATCCGATCAGCGTCAGCACCTTCGCCGGGCCGAGGCCCGCCTGCGAGCTGGCCAGGACGCCGAGCACGCCGAGGGTGTACAGGCCGAACAGCACCGTCCCGGTGACCCTGGCCCAGTTCCTGCCCCTCTTGCAGGCCCGGGCGATCCAGAGCCAGAGCGCGATTTCGACGACGGACGTGAACACGGTCAGGGTCACCGCCCCGGCCAGGCGGCTGTCGCCCGAAGCGGTGATGACGGGATGGTTCTTGATGATGCTGGCCGAGACAACGATGACGCCGATCGCCCACACCAGCGCGTAGCAGGCCCCCGCGTACATCAGCCTGACCGCGGCGACCATGCTGGCGGGCAGCGGCGTAACCGGCCCTCGCGATCCCATCTGGTACGGCTGCGGATAACCTATCGGCCGGCCGTTCGCCAGATACCCGGCGCTGCCCGCAGGCCCGCCGTTGCCCGCAGGCCCGCCGTTAGCGGGCAGGTAGCCACGCGGTGCGGGGTAGGGCCAGCGGGGCCCGGCACCCGGCTCGCCGGACTGCCCTGGCGAGGGCAGGGGGAGCTGCGGCGAGGCAGGCTCTGGCCGGACCGGCTCAGGCATACCCGGCGGACCGCGTACCGCCGATGAGCGGGAATGTTGCTAACCCGTTGAAGAAAGCCCGCTGACGTCGATTACCCAGTCACGGCTGGTAGCGATAGCCCATGCCGGGTTCGGTGAGCAGATGGCGGGGACGCGTCGGATTGTCTTCCAGCTTGTGGCGCAGGCGAGCCATGTGAAAGCGGAGATAGTTGGTGCGCTGCTCGAACCCTGGTCCCCAGACTCCGGTCAAGATCTGCGCCGACCCGACCAGCTGACCCGGGCGCCGCAGCAGGATCTCCAGGATCCGCCATTCGGTCGGCGTGAGCCGGAGCGTCCCGGGCTCGCCGCCCGCGTAGCCGGCAGCCGCGCCATCGGCGGCCGCGTCATCGGCAGCCCCGCCATCGGCGGCCGCGTCATCGGCGGCCGCGTCATCGGCGGCCGCGCGCCTGACCTGGTGCGCGGTGAGGTCGATCAGCCACCGGCCGACCGTGGCCTGGCGCGGCTGGTTCTGGCCGACCTCGCCTTCGTCGCGGCGCAGCGCGGCACGCAGCCGGGCGAGCAGCTCGGCCATCGCGAACGGCTTGGTCACGTAGTCGTCGGCGCCGACGTCCAGGGCGCCGATCTTGTCGCCCGGGCTGACCCGGCCGGACAGCACGATGATCGGCGCCCGGCACCACCGGCGCAGTTCGACGATCACCTCGGTGCCGTCAATGTCGGGCAGGCCGAGGTCGAGGATGATCGCGTCTGGCGGATGGCTCGCGGCCAGGGCCAGCGCCTCCCGCCCGGTGCGCGCGGTCAGCACCTCGTATTGCCGGGCGCGCAGGTTGATGCGCAGCGCGCGGACCAGTTCGGCCTCGTCCTCGACGATGAGAATGCTGTTCGGGTGCTGCGGGCCCTCGAGCCCCGGCCGGGGATCTCCCGGCCGGGGCTCCGGGGCGAGCTCAGCCATGAGTGGCTCAGCCACCTGACTTCGCGGACAGCTGGTCGAGCGCGATGTTCAGGGTGAGCACGTTCACCCGGGGCTCGCCGAGGATGCCGATCGTCCGGCCCTGGATGAACCTGGTGACCAGAGCGCGGACCTCGGCCACCGGCAGGTGCCTGGCCGCGGCCACCCGGTCGACCTGCAGGTACGCGTACGCGGGCGAGATCTGCGGGTCAAGCCCGGACCCCGAAGCGGTCACCCCGTCCGGCGGGATCTGCGAGGTCGGCACGTGGTCGAACGCAGAGATCTGCTTCTGCCGCTGCGTGATCAGCTGGACTTCGGTCGGGTTGGTCGGCCCGAGGTTGGTCGCCGCGGAGAACAGCGGGTTGCAGCCGTGGTCCGTCTTGGACGCGGCGTTGACCGCAGCCGAGGGCCGCGGCTGGAAGTACTGCGGCAGCGGGTTGCCCTTGGCGTCGGTGAACTCCTGGCAGAGCAGGCTCGATCCCACTACGCGACCGTTGTAGCTCACCATCGAGCCGTTGGCCTGCTTGTGGAAGGCCACCTGAGAGATACCGACCATGACGAAGGGGTAGATGAGCCCGCACAGCACGGTGAACACCAGCAGGGTACGGAACGCCGCGATGTGCTGCCTGACGATGACGGGAAGGCGATTCATGTCACGATCACCTGAATCCGGGAATGTTGAAGATGATGAGGTCGATGATCTTGATCCCGATGAACGGGATGATCAGGCCGCCGACGCCGTAGATCCATAGGTTCCTGCGAAGCAGCGACTGCGAGGAGGCCGGCCGGTAGCGCACGCCGCGCAGCGCCAGCGGGATCAGCGCGACGATGATCAGCGCGTTGAAGATGATCGCCGAGGTAATCGCCGACTGCGGGCTGTGCAGTTTCAGGATGTTCAGCTTGCCCAGGTCGGGAAAGGCGATGGAGAACATGGCCGGCAGCATCGCGAAGTACTTCGCGACGTCGTTGGCGATGGAGAAGGTGGTCAGCGCGCCCCGGGTGATGAGGAGCTGCTTGCCGATCTCGACGATCTCGATGAGCTTGGTCGGGTTGGAATCCAGGTCCACCATGTTCCCGGCCTCCTTGGCGGCCGAGGTGCCGGTGTTCATGGCCACGCCGACGTCGGCCTGGGCCAGGGCAGGCGCGTCGTTGGTGCCGTCCCCGGTCATCGCGACCAGCTTGCCGCCCTCCTGCTCCTTCCTGATCAGCGCCATCTTGTCTTCCGGCGTGGCCTCGGCGAGGAAGTCGTCCACGCCCGACTCGTCCGCGATGGCCTTGGCGG
>WNFD01000358.1_pt1 | contig 44759 bp, 35 predicted proteins | sample 5400491 | NCBI WGS metagenome assembly WNFD01 (sample SAMN13153343, study PRJNA577476) | soil metagenome | isolation source: 120 cm saprolite under Douglas fir tree site 2 hole 2 replicate 2 | place: USA:California | collected 2015-04-18
AGCCGTTCCCCGATCTCCCTGGAGTACTTCGGCTGGTATCCCCAGGCGTGAACCTGGGAGAGCGCCACTCCCTCCAGAACCGTTTCGAACAGAGGTGCATCGGAGGTGAGCAGGTCTTTGACGCTTCCTTCGCGAACTCGGTTTCCACCGACGAGCACCGCCACCCGATCGCAGAGCGTCTCGACGTCGGGAATGATGTGGGTGCAGAAAAGGACGGTGGTGCCCTGCTCACGTTCGGCGAGAATCAGATCGCGCATTTGCCGCCGGCCGACCGGGTCGAGCCCGGAAGTTGGCTCATCCAGGATGAGGAGCTTGGGTTTGTGGATAATCGCCTGGGCGAGCGCAATCCGCTGGATCATCCCCTTCGAGTAGCGGCGGATCTGCAAGCCCGCCGCCCGCTCCATCCCAACTACAGAAAGCACTTCCTTGACCCGCTTGTCGAGGGTGTGACCGGAAAGCCCAGAGAGCTGGCCAGAGAGCTTGAGGAACTCGTTTCCAGTCAAATATTCGTAAGGCGCGGGGTTTTCTGGAACGAAGCCGACGTGCCGACGCGCTTCCTTGAAGTCCGGAGGCAAGCCGAACAGGCGCGCCTGGCCGCTGGAAGCCTTGACCAGATTCATCAGGACTTTGATCGTGGTGGACTTGCCCGCTCCATTGGGTCCGAGCAGGCCGTAGACCTGGCCGGCGTTGACGGTGAGGTCCAGGCTCTTCAACGCCTGTACCTTGCGGCTCATCCAGAAACCCAGACGGTAGGTCTTGGATAGGCCGCAAACCTCGATCGGGGGGTGGTCGGCAGTGGTTTGCATGGTGGATTTCAGTTCTGGTGGGGTTCGTAGACGATCAGTCGCCGCGCCAGCGCGGTGGATTTGCCAAGCCCGTCGCTGCCGATGCTCAAATTGCCACCGAGTGGATCAAATGGCATCGCCGGCAGGTCGCCCTTGGCGACCAGATCCTCGAGGCGCGAAGGCAGTCGGCCCTCGCGTTTGAGATAGGTAGACACGGCACCATCGATGCTCTCCAAGGTCCGCTCGAGCTCCAGTTCCTTGATCCGACGCTCGAATGTTTGCTGGGTCTGAGGGTCTTCGGAAGTCTCGAAGAGCGAGCGGGCGAGGGCAAGACCCGCTTCGACGTGCCCCGATTGTGCATAGAGGCGGGTTGCGAGGACGGGCAAGTACCGAGGCGATCCGGGGATCTTCGCCGTTTCCTCGAGGAGGTGCGCGGCGCGCTGATAATGTTTGTGATAGTAGCTCTGGTTGTAGGCGAGCAGGATGCGCAGGAAGATGTCTCGCGGCGCGGCCGACACTCCCTTTTCGAGGAGCTGGGTGGATTCAGCCGTATTGACCCAGACCTCGCGCCCCAAATTGACTGGAATCGTGGGTGCGCAGTAGCGATAGACGGAGATGAAGTTCCGATCGAGATTGGTAATCAAATCCGCGTAATCGAAGATGTCGCGGTATTCTTCCGCGGTTTGCGCGGTGCCGATCGCCTGAATCGCCTGGATCCAGAAGTAATCGGCGACCAGTTGTTGGTGCGAGGCGCCGAGAATGTGGAGGAATTCCTCGCGAGGCAGCAGCGGAGGACGGTGCGCAACCGTGACGCTCTTGCCCGGGGGGCGGGACAGCGCGGCGACACCAACGATGCAGAGGAGAAGTAGAAAGGACCGCAACCCCCCCAGCTTACAACGAAACCAAGCACGCCGATAACCGTTTGCCAAACGTTGCCACAAACAAAAAGAGCGGCCGGAACCAGCCGGCCGCCCTTACTTGCTCTACGAAGGTTGTTACTTGTCGCAGGTTACGTCGTTGTAGGTGTTGTACGGTGAGCCGGCGGCAGAGGCTGTATCGCTGTTGCCGCAAGACGCCGCGTTCACCACGCTCACCGACGAGACATACCAGCTGTCGATGCCCTTGGTCTCTGCATCGATGTCACCCGCCGCCGTGCCGATAAAGTCGCAGGTGGGGCAAGAAGCGGCGTTGATCACTCCCGCCGTTCCTGGGTCCGCGCTGCCAGCCGCATAGGTCGGGAGCAGCGTCATGCTCGAGAACTTGAACAAGTCCACGGTGACGCAGGTATCGAGGCCCGTCGTATCTCTGACCGGGGTCGCGGTGCTGCGGTCTTCCTTGACGGCGCAGGCGGTGCTCATGCGGTAGCCGTAGCGGTTACCACGCTCCGGCGAGAAGCCGATTTCGTCGATCAGCGCGCTGTAGCGATCTTTCTCCTGATAGAAAGACCGCTCCGCCGTGAACATCGACTTGAGATTCGACTTCGCCTCGCCTTGCTTCGAACGCGCCTGAAAGCGGATGAAGTTCGGGATGGCGATTGCCGCGAGAATGCCGATAATCGCAACCACGATCATCAGCTCAATCAGTGTAAAACCACGCTTCTTTAGCTGCTTCAACATTTGAACTCCTACTTAGGGGTAAAGGGTTTCGTGGAGTGTCATGTGCAAACTAAAGTCCAACCCGTTTTTCCACGCAAGGGCGCGTTCTCATTACAAGCCCCACTCTCCCCACGCGACGCACCCCGGGTACTTAGACAGATTTTGTCAGTCCACTGCCAAATTAAGGTGTCCGCCAGATAACCACACCGGCGCAGGCGGCCAGAGCGAGAAGACCGAGCAGCAGCCCCGAAACAAATCCAGGGCAGTGATACTCATACAAAATGGTGTGCGTTCCCGACGTCAATGGAAGTCCGCGGACCGCATAGTTGGAAGGCAAGACGTCGGCCCGTTTGCCATCCACCCGTGCCGACCATCCAACGTCATACGAATCGGTGAGCACCAGAAGGCCAGGCGTGCTGATGCGCGCCTCCATTTCCACCCGTTCCGGCCGGTAGGAGAGGATCTTCACCGTCCCCAGCTCCGCCTCCGCGGGCGTTGGCGCCAACGGCTTCCGGCATTCGACGAGTGCTTCGCGATCCCAGGCGAAGCCGGGCGAGCGCATCAATCTGAGCGAGTCGTCGCGGGAGACGCAGCGCGGGCGTGCGAGGTAGGCGCGGGGTAGAACATTCGGATTCTCCACCAGCAGCAATCCGAGCTGCCTTTGCTCGGCAACAATCCTGTCCGGCGCGCCTCCCAGCCGCTGATACAAATCCGCGGGAACGGAGAGGTACTTGGCGCTGAAGAGTCGCATGTATCGGCGGTACCAGACCGGTCCGTGCGGCAAGAGCTCATGGATTCGATTGGAAAACGCCGGAAGGTAGACGTTGATCGATTCGAGGTTCCAGAGGGCCTGGGTGTCGGGGGCGAAGGAGGTCGAGCTCGAGATTGCGCTTGCGTCCTCGGGCGAAAGACCGGGGATCGGGGGCGGGTGGTAGTCGGCGGTGCCCGAGGCGACGCGAAAGCCCCCCAGGGCCGGCGGTCCCTCGTGCGCCTTGATTTCGGTGGCGAATGCGTTCGGGGTGAGCACCTCGGGGCTGGAGAGAGGATAGAGGGACTCATTGGCGATGTAGAGGTGGGCGAAGGCGAGCAGGCAAAGCAGCCAACTGCGCAGCTCGTGATTGCTCACGCCGGCAATCACCGATAAGCCAAGGAGTATCACCGCGGCGGTTTGCCCCAAGGCGGTCAAAAGATTTCGGTGAAGAAGCTGGGCCGCAGCGGCTGACCCGCCTCCCAACGAACCAAAAGAAATTATCCAGCTGGAGAAGACTCCGGAACGAAGCTCGAGCAGAAGCGCGCCGGCGCTGGCGAGGCAGAGGGCGGCGAAAAGAAGAACATGCGCAAGCCGGCGGCCCTTGCCGATGATCTGGAGGCCCACCGCCGCGCCGCAGGCGATGGGCAACATCAGATAGGGCGTGAGCTTTTCGGGGAAGCGGAACGGACGCCAGAGGGGGATCGCCCGGAAGAGGAGAGCATATACCCCCGCGTGTTTGCCCAACATGAGGACGAGGACCGCAGCGGCGGAGGCAAAGAGCAGAACCGCCGGCCGGCTTCGGCGATGATGTGCGAGGGCGATGCCCGCCAGGGCGACTCCGACGAGGCCGAGGTGAATCGAGTCCGCCCAGAGAGAGCTCATCGAAGTCGTCAGAAAATTGGCGGCTGCGGCCTGACTCCCGTGAGCGAAGATCGGACCGAGCAGGAGCTCCGCCAGGCGGAGCGGATGCATCGACCACACCAGAGCGACCTCGAGCGACTGTTGCCCGGCCTGCCCTTGCGACATCGCGGAAAGCGAAGGGAGGATCTGCACCGCCGCGAGAAGACCGCTCAGCGTCCAGAGTATCGCCAGCTTTCCGAGAGTGGCGCGGATCTTTCCGGGTTGATGACGAATCGAAGCGAGGATTCCAAGCGCCGCCCCACAGATCGCGAAGCTCTGAGCGTCGCCACAGAACAGGACTGCTGCCAGAAGAGCGGCGCCAGTCAGGGCATTGGCCGTTGAGGGACGGGTGAAGAACCGATCCGCTGCCCAGAACGCCCAGGGGAAGGATGCGGCCGCCATCAAATAGAGCAGATTGCCGCTGATCGTCACCATGTAGCCATTGAAGGCAAAGAGCAGCCCTCCCAGGCTCGCGGCGGCCGCCGAAAGGCCAAAGCGCCGCAACAGGCAGTAGACGCCGGCGAAAGCGGCCGGAAAACAGACGAGCACGTTGACCTTGATCGCCCAGGCGATCGGCAGCGCGAGGTAGAGCAGGTTGGTCGGATGAAAGGCGCCCGAGACCACCATTCCCACAAAGGACTGTCCGAGCCCGTCGTAGGGGTACCAGAAGGGAAACTCCAGATGGGAAACCCGTTCTGCCCAGTACTGGCGCAGCGGATAGTAGACGCGCAGCATGTCCCGAGCGGTGAAGACTCCAACACTGAAAATTGCCCGGTGAAAGAAAACCGTGCTCGCCGCCAGCGCGAGGCTGGTCGTCAGCCAAAACCGTCGCCACCGCGCCGAGAGGTGGAATTCAATCCCCTCGGTCGCGAGAGAGGCCGCGGCCTGACTGCTAGGGTGTCGATGAGGTGGGAGCAACCGCGCTTAGACCATCCGTTGCGTCGAGTTCCTTGGTGTTCTCGACCGGGAGCTCGGCGCTGTTCCGCGTCAGTCCGGTCGCGAATGAAAATGGAGCGCGCCCAGCGAATTCGTCCAGGTCGGAAGAGGCCCGCTCGAGCTCGGGAGAATGATTCAACTCATAGCAGGCATGGCGCAACGCGAGCAGGTCGGCGTTCCAGGGAATATGTGGCTCGAACCCTTTCAGCGCTTGCACGCAGGTCGACTTGAAATCGAGGCGCCGCGATAGGCCGATCAGCGTTTCCATCCGCGCCATGTCCAATCCCATCACCGCGAAAGGTTTCTGAAGCGTCGCGAAGGTGCTCTTTCCCCAGGCGGGATCGGCCGAGGCAAGCGGAACGACCAGGCCCAGCGCGCTGGTCATGATTCGAGACATCGCCCACGGGTCCTGCTGAAAATGGGTGAGAGAGTCCGTCATCGCCTGCGCCGCCTCCGCCAGGTGGCCCTGCTTCCAAAGCAAACGGCTGGCGATCGCGGAAGCTTCGGTCGGCTGGTACCGACGAAGCTGTTCGATGTATCGGTCGGCCCCGGCATCTCCCGCGTCCGCCAATGCCTCGGACACGAAGGCAAGCTCATTGATCGTTTCCGGCTCGCGCGACTGCGCCTGCCAGAGGGCGAGACCTCCCCGGCGATTCCCTTTGAGAAACTCGCCCATCGCCCGTATTCGATTGCGCTCATCCGAGGAGAAGGTAGTCGGCGCCGGGGGCGGCTGACGGTTTCCGACGAGGTAGATGTCCAGGCGCCTCTCCTCGAGCCGATTCCAGTCGATCTCTCCGTTGGCAAGCTCGGGCCGCTGGCTCTTCAGCTCTCTTGCCGCGTGGTGGAGCTCGTCGATCGCGAAATTGGCTCGCTTGCCCATGTCCTGCGCGAATCCAAACTCGATGTAGTTCCGATCGTCGGTGCTGATGTATTCGGAGTCCTTCTTCGACACGGCGCGGGCGAGGGTCGCTCCGGCCATGTGGTGGGCGAGAAAACCCTCCAGGTCATTGACTCGCCAGGTTGCCGCCAGCGCTGTTTTGAAAGGGTCTTCCTTAAGCCTGGAGCGCAAGCTCGAGACATCGTGGGCGAGGGGTTTGCGCGAAGCGACGAGGAGCAGATCCTTGACGGCGAGTTGCCAGGTCTCGACTTCCGGAAACACCGACCCGATGGTCGCGTAAACCGATCGGAGCGTTCGCCCATCCACTTCATATGCCTGAACCCACTGCATGAAAATTCCTTCATCGTTCAGGCGGCCGGCGACCCCCTCGTAGAATTCCCGAGTGAATAGACTGGCGACTCCGGCGCGGTACGGGTTCGAGGGTTCGGAGAAGATGAGGTCGTATTTCCTCGACGCGGTTAAGAGGACTTCGCGGGCATCGCCGATGGTGACGAAGACTTTTGGGTTGTTCAGCGCGCCGGCGTTGACCGGGGCGCAGATCCTGGCCACTTCCAAAATGGCCGGTTCCAATTCGACCGCGTCTACTCGCTCGATTCCCGGGACCATGCCCAACCACCCGGCGGTGCTTCCGGTACCCAATCCGATCACCAGCGCGCTGGTGGGCTTGGGGTGCAACATCGCCCCGACCAGGCCGCCCATCACCGTGGTGGGCGCGTCGAGGCGCGAATTTCCATCCACCTTACCGTTGACGACGAAGCTGTAACCGTCGATCGCAGACAAGGCCACGCTGCTCTCGACTCCCTCGGCTTCCCAGTGCACCGGCATCCTCTTGCTGTTGATGAAGTCGTGGATGCCATTGAGGTCGGCCAGCTTTTGAGGTTCGACGCGCCCGGCCCCGATTGGGCTGTGCCTCCATGCCGCGGTCGGGCCGAGCGCAAAGATGAGACAGAAAACGACAAAGGCCAGCGCCCCATCCGGCAGCGACCGCGCCCAGCGATTCTCTCTTGCCGCCGAAATCACCGCCGCGGCAAGGCCGAGAAGGCTGAGGAGGATTACCACCAGGCGCCAGCAACCCGGTGCGGTCAAAGCCGGGATGAGGCCGAATCCTCCTGCCAGAGAACCGCCGATCGCCCCGGCGGTGTTCCAGGCGTAGACCAGCCCGATTTCCCGTCCGACATTGCGGCGCGCCTGACCGATCAGCGCAATCAACAGCGGGAACTGAAAGCCGGCGACGAAGGCGGCCGGCAGAACCACCAGCGCGGCGACCGAGCTCCAGGCTGCCACCTGCCCGATAAATCCAAAGCCGCCCAGCGGCCGCAGCAGGACCGCGAGCACGGCGATGCGATCGCCCAGGGCGTAGGGAATGCCGATGCAGGCGGCTTCCAGGACACAGGTGTAGGCAAAGCCGCGAAGCGTGGCGGGCCGGTTGCTTCGATTCAGGGAGTAGAAGGTCCCGCCGAGCCCGATTCCAAGCAGCGCGATGGCGAGGATCAATCCAAAGGTAAAGACCGTCCCGCCCAGCAGGGGTCCAAGCATCCGGTACCAGACGAGCTCCATCAAGAAGAAGGCGAAGCCGACCAGCGTTGCCGCGGTGAGAACCAGCCACCCTGGGCTTGCCGCGGACGGCTTTGCGATCTCACCCGGGCTGGCCACCCCGTCGCTCGCCTGGGCGTCGTTCATCAAAGGCAGCCGCGACAGCGTGCGGGCGATCATCGCCAGCGCGAGGTTGAGCAGACAAGCGACCCAAAGGGTTGATCTGTCGCCGAAGACCTCGAGCAGAAAAAATGTCGCCAGCAGGCAACCAGAGACGGAGCCCAGGGTGTTCACACCGTAAAGCAAAGCCACGTGGCGGCGCCTCGCATCGTCGTCCGTCTCGACCGCGCGGGCGGCGGCGGGCAAGGTTCCACCCATCAGAACGGTGGGAACGCCGATCACCACGGCCGCGAGAACGAGGCGAATCACCGTTCCCAGCCCGAGTCCGAGGGCGACCGTTCCTCCCAGGTGAACGTAGAGCCATCGAGCGACCCAGAGAAAGCCCGGGGTCAGCGCGACGGAAATCGCGATCATCGCCTCGAGCTGCGCGTAGAGAAAAAGAGGGCGGGGATGCTGGTCGGCGCGCCTGCCGAGCAAAAGGCCGCCAATTCCGAGGCCGCCGATGAAAATGGCGAGGACTGCCGCAGACGCGGCGGTGGATGCGCCGAAGATCAGCCGGAATTCTCGCGTCCAGACGACCTGGTAAATCAGCGCGCAGAGCCCCGACCCAAACAGAAGGGGAGCAACCTTTCGCGCACGCGTATTAAGTGGGATCATAGCTCGCCGATCAGTTTGGGCAGAAAACGGAAACGAGAGTGACCCCGTCCCCGGAAGTGCGTTTCCTGTTTTCAGTGGAGATTGGAATCGACAGCGTGCCAATTTAGCAGGAAATTATTCGCTACCAAGAAGTCGTCTCCGCGTACCATGTGTTCTCGTTGAGCACTTTTGACTCCCCGATCGATGTCTTGTTTGCTTCCAGCCTGGTGATTCTGGGCCTGGTGCTGGGGAGCTTTCTCAATGTTGTCATTGCCCGGGTTCCAAGGGATGAGAGCATCGTTCGCCCGCGCTCGCGATGTCCCCACTGCGGACACGCGCTTCCCTGGTACGAAAACATTCCTCTATTTTCCTGGCTGTATCTGCTGGGCAAATGCAGCTCCTGCAAAGCGCCGATCTCCTGGCGCTATCCGATGGTGGAGCTGTTGACGGCGCTTTTGTTCGCTGCCTGCCTGCAGCGGTTCGGCTGGAGCTGGGAGCTGGCATCTGCGCTGATGCTGACAACCCTGCTCGTTCCCCTGACGTTCATCGATCTGGAGCACTGGTTGTTGCCCTTCGCACTGACCATTCCCGGGATCGCGCTTGGCCTTTTGTTTTCCATTCCGCTGGGCCTCGAGCGACTTCGGGATTCAGCGCTCGGTGCTGCCGCGGGATTTTTTGGATTCCTCGCGCTAGAGCACGTTGGGCGCAAGATCTTCAAAAAGGAAGCGCTCGGGGGCGGCGATAAATATCTGCTCGCGATGATCGGGGCATTTCTCACCTACCGCTCGCTGCTCGGGGTGGTGTTCCTTGCCTCGTTGCAGGGAGCCCTGGTCGGTTCGATCCTGCTCGCGGTCCACGGACGAGCCGGCCCCGCGCCTCCGCCCGAGGATGAGAACAAACCTCCGGAAGCTCCTCCCGCGTCAGGCGCTGACGGGCCCGAGGGCTCTCCCGCAGTATCCCAGGACGGCGAAGACGATTGGCGGCCGGGGCCGACCAATCTTCCTTTTGGGCCGTGGCTCGCCCTCGGCGCCCTCGAGGTCATGCTTTTGGGGCCGTGGCTGGCGGAGCGAGTCCCCTGGCGGGCGATGCAGATTCTCGTGAGCGGAGGCTAGAACCGAATCGAAGATGAAGTTCCGAATCGCCAGCGTCGCCTTTCTTCTCAGCTCGCTCTCGATCGCGATCGCCTGGCTGACTCTTCAGCCGGTCTTCATTCGCCTGGTGAGCCAGTTGCGCAAGGTGGCCCCCGCGGGCTCCCCGGAATCCGAGCTGCTCAAGCATTTTCGCGCGCTCTTGCCGCTTTACTTCGCGCTCAATCTCCTCCTGCTCACCATCCTCTGTTATTTCGTCCTCTATCTCATGGTGGGTCGTCCGCTGCGCCGTACCGAAGATGCGATCGAGCAGTTGGGCCGGCTGGAGCTGGAGATGCCCTGGCAGAGCGACGGCGGACCTTTGCTTGCCCGGGTGCAAGCGGCGCTGAGAAGAATGGCGGAAGCGGTTCATCGCGAACAGGCAACCACCCGCCGCCACCTCTCGGAGCTGACCAGCGCCAATGAGCGGCTGAAGCTCGCCCAGACCGAGCTGGTCTCCGCCGCGCGGCTGGCGACTGTCGGCGAGCTTGCCGCCGGCGTCGCGCATGAGATCGGAAACCCACTCGCCGGAATTCTCGGGTATCTCTCAATTGCCAGGAACAAGGGCGGGCAAACACCCCAGCTTCGCGAATGCCTCGAATCGATCGATTCCGAAGTGCACCGCATCGATCGCATCGTCCGCGGGCTGCTCGATCTCGGACGTCCCCCGCAAGGCGTGCCGGGCCCGGTCGATGTCACCGAATTGGTGGAAACCTGCGTCCGCCTCGTCTCCGCCGGACCCGATTTCCGGCAGGTGGAGGTCGAGCTGCTCCTGCAACCGGGAACGATCACCCGCGCCGAACCCGGTCCTCTTTCGCAGGTGCTGATAAACCTGCTCTTGAACGCCGCTCAAGCAATCCACGGCGCCGGCAACGTGGTCGTCCGAAGCAGCCGCTCCGGTCCCTGGGTGCTCGTTCAGGTGGAGGACAGCGGAAGCGGCATTGCCCCCGCCGTTCTCCCCCGATTGTTCGAGCCGTTCTTCAGCACCAAGGGGACCAAAGGCTGTGGCCTGGGGCTGGCGGTTTCGCTGCATCTGGTCTCATCGATGGGAGGGCAGCTCACCGCCGACAATCTTCCCAAAGGCGGCGCCCGTTTCACCGTCAGCCTCCCGGCCGCATGAAGGTCGGTGTGGTTCTATCCCTGGGCTGCCCGGGGAGGCGATGATTCGTCCTTAGATGGCTCTGTTTCGCTCCATTCTCGTCGCTGACGATGAGCCCTCGATTCGCCACGTGTTGTCGCTGGTGTTGTCCGACCACGGATACGAGGTCCGCACGGTGGCCGACGGAGCCGAGGCGCTCAGGGAGTTGGCCGCCCGATCCTACGACGTCGTCATCTCCGACGTGCGGATGCCCAAGGTCGATGGCCTGACCCTGCTCCAGCGGGCCCTGGAGACCTGGCCGGGGCTGACCTTTCTGATCATCAGCGCCTACGGTTCCCAGGATGCGGCTCTCCAGGCAGTCGCCGCCGGCGCGTACGACTACGTCCAAAAGCCTTTCAAGCCGGAAGAGATCGTCTTCGTTCTCAAAAAGGCGGAAGAGCGCGAGCGATTGGTCAAGGAGAACCGGCGGCTGCGCTCGGCGCGCGTTGGCAGCTCGCCGCTGGAGCGGATTCTGGGAAAGAGCGAAGCGATCCAGTCGGTGCACCAGCAGATCCTCAAGCTCGCTCCGGTGAGCACCACGGTGCTGATCACCGGAGAGAGCGGCACCGGAAAGGAGCTCGTCGCCCGCGCGCTCCACGAGCTGTCGCCCCGCGCCGCGATGCCCTATGTCGCGATCGACTGCGCCGGAATCCCACCCGGTCTGATCGAGTCGGAGCTCTTCGGGCATGCGCGTGGAGCATTCACCGACGCCCGCACCGCCAAGCGCGGACTGCTGAGCGAAGCGGACTGCGGGACGGTCTTTCTGGATGAGGTGGGCGAGCTGCCCGCCGCCGCTCAGGTCAAGCTGCTGCGCTTTCTCCAGGAAGGCGAGCTCCGTCCGGTCGGAGAAACAAAATCGGAGAAGGTCGATGTCCGGATCGTCGCCGCGACCTTACGGGACCTTCCCAAGCTGGTGGAGCGAGGCGAGCTGCGAGGCGACCTCTTCTATCGGCTCAACGTGGTGAACATCCAGGTCCCACCTTTGCGCGACCGGGGCAGCGACGCACTGCTGCTCGCCCACCATTTTCTCACCCGCTTCAACCGCGAGCTGAACCGTGAACGTCTGGTGAAGGGGTTCGCCCCGGAAGCCGAATCGATGCTCGCCAGCTACGCCTGGCCGGGCAACGTTCGCGAGCTGGAGAACGCGATTGAAAGGGCGGTGCTGCTCGCCGAGTCGGATCTGGTGATGCCGGAGAATCTGCCGGAGAAGATCTGGACCGGTCGAAACACGGCGGGCGCGGGTATTCCGGGTCCTACGCCGGAGTCGGTGAATTTCTCACTGAAGCGGGCAATGCGTGAGTTGGAGGAGCTTTACATCAAAACCGTACTTCGCCGGACCCGCGGCAACCGGACCCGGGCCGCCGAGATGCTCGAAATCAGCCAGCGCGCGTTGCTTTACAAGATCAAGGAATACGGCATTGACGCTGATGCGGAAGGTGAGCGCGCGTAAGGCTCATCGAACCCTGTTTCAGCATGTTGTCATCATTCATCATCAATGTAAGACAACTTCCTTCGCCACACATGATGGCACAAATTGATATCACCTAAGTCTCATTAGCAGGCAATCGAAGGATCCCACGATTTGACGGGCTTCGGTTCTCCCGCTGATAATCGAAAGCCCGCGCGGTCGATGAACTACCGGAGAGGAATGCCCACAGGCAGTTTCAACAATCTTTCGCTTCTGCAACCGGAGCCGTGGCGGCTCTGCGCGAAAGACTACCGCACGGACTGCGGGAACAGCGGTTCGGAGGCGTGATGGCTCGAGGGAAGCTCGCACTAGGCCTGGATATCGGTTCCACCTCGGTGAAGATGATCCAGCTCAAGGAGCAGCGACGGCGCGGCGTGGTTGGTTACGCGCTCCAGAGCTTCGGGATGAAGCCGCTTCCCGCGGAGGCGATCGTCGACGGTGCGCTGATGAACTCCACCGCGATCGTTCAGGCGGTGCAGGAGTTGATCAGCGAATTGCGGGTGAAACAGAAGGAAGTGGCGATCGGAGTTTCCGGCCACTCGGTGATCATCAAGAAGATTTCAATGCCGCGGATGACCCAGGAGGAGTTGGAGGAGTCGATTCAATGGGAAGCGGAGCAATACATCCCGTTCGACGTCAAAGACGTGAACATCGACACCCAGATCCTCAATCCGGATGCGAACGACGCCACCGGACAGATGGACGTGCTCCTGGTCGCGGCAAAGAAAGACATGATTAACGACTACACCACGGTGGTCTCCGAGGCGGGGCTGTTTCCGGCGGTGGTGGATGTCGACGCCTTTGCGGTCCAGAACGTGTTTGGCGCGAACTATGACGTTCCCGGGAATGAGACAATCGTCCTGATCAATGCCGGCGCCTCGGTGGTGAACATCAACATCGTGGCGAACGGGATGACGGTGTTCACCCGCGACGTCACCATCGGCGGAAATCAATTCACCGAAGAAATCCAGAAGCAGCTCAATGTCTCCTACGAGGAGGCGGAGGCGCTGAAGATCGGTGGCGGCCGCGGTGACGCGGACGCGGTGGTGCCGCAGGAGGTCGAGCGGGTGATGCTCGGAGTGGCCGAGCAGGTGGCGGGGGAGATCCAGCGCTCGCTGGACTTCTATGCTGGAACGGCGGCGGACTCCACTTTCGCCAAGGTCTTCCTCTCCGGAGGGACGGCGAAGATTCCGGCTCTGTTCAAGACGATCGAGACCCGGGTAGGCGTGCCGGTGGAAATCCTCAATCCCTTTCGAAGCATCGAAATCGATGACCGGAAGTTCGACCCGCATTTCATCATGGACGTAGCGCCAATGGCGGCGGTGGCGATGGGGCTGGCTCTCCGTAAATCGGGGGACAAGCTGACCTAAGTCAGCCCAATCCAAGGACTCAATCGAGATGATGATCCGAATCAACCTGCTGCCGGTGCGGCAGGTTCAAAAACGTGAAATCAGCCGCCAGTTTCTGGTGCTGGTGGGCGTGGTGATCGTGCTCGCCGGGGTGTTGAACTACCTCGCCTACGAAAGGCTCGCCTCGGAAGCTGACCGGAACGCGAAAAAGATTACCCAAACGCAAACGCGGATCGGCGAGCTGGAGAAGGTGATCGGCGAAGTCAACAACATCAACAAGCGCAAGAAAGAGGTGGAGGACAAGTTGAAAGTCCTCTCCGATCTGCGCAAGGGCCGCTCCGGGCCGGTGCGCGTTCTGGACGCGCTCTCCACCGCGATCCCGAAGAAGGTCTGGTTGACCGACTTTGATGAGAAGACCAACGCGGTGAAGATCACCGGGACGGCGGGCAGTCACGAAGATGTGGCCGAGTTCATGCGATCGCTGGGAAACGTGGTCTGGACTGCGAAGGGCATGGGGCGGCTGGTCGATCAGAAGCGGGACACCAAGACCTCGCGGGTGGAGCTGCTCGCCGCCGGAGGGATGATCGAGGACTTCAAAACCCCCGACGTGGGCTTCTTCTTCACGAACATCGAGTTGAAACGCGCGGAACAGAAGGAATCGAAGAAAGAATTTGGCCCTGGGAAGATGGTCGACTTCGAGATCAACCTCTCGGCGAACTACGCGATTTAGGATTTAGGGAGAGTCGATGGAACAACTGCTGGACAAGATTGCCAAGGCACCTCCGGCGGTGAAATACGGCGGTCTTGCCGCCCTGGTTGTTCTGCTCAGCGTGCTCAACTTCTTCTTCGGGATCCAACCGCTTCAAGATTCGATCGCCGAGCAGGAGAACCAGCAGCGAGGGCTGGACCGGCAGCTGGCGGAGAAGCAGGAGATTGCCCAGAATCTCAATGAGCGCCGCCGGGAGATGGACATTCTCGAGCAGAAGCTGGCCGAGGCTTTGACCGAGCTTCCGGAAAAGAAGGACATCGACGAGCTTTTGGCGCAGCTCAACGACATCGGAAAGAAGTCAGGGCTCGAAATTTCGCGGGTGGAGCCGGGCGGCGAGACCAACGCGACCTTCTTCGCAAAGATCCCGATCAAGATGTCGGTGAGCGGCAACTTTCACGAGATCGCCATGTTCATGCAGGAGATCGCGAACATGCGGCGAATCGTCAATGTGAACAACATCAAGCTCGGCACGCCGGTGCTGAAAAACGACAAGGTGGTGCTCAGCTCGGAGTTTCTGGCGACGACGTTTCGGTTTGTTGATCAGGCCGCGCAACCGGCGAAGAAGGCGGGAGAATGATCAGATTCTCGCCATTGCTCGCGGCGGCGCTGATCACCGCGGTTCTCGGCGGTTGCGCCAGCGCACCTCCGCCCCCGGCTCCCGCTCCCGCCCCGGCCCCGAAAGTCGCCGCTGCCGTCGCTCGGGAGAACAAAGCGCCCGAGGCGCCGCCGTACGTCTATTCCTACAATCCGCTCGCCAAGCGCGATCCTTTCCGCAGCCTGGTTGAAGAGGTCCGGCCGTCGTCGTCGGAAAACGCGGTCTGCACCGAGCCGTTGTGCCAGTGGGATCTCGATCAGCTGATCCTGGTGGGCGTGGTCACCGGAGAGGCGAATCCGCTGGCGATGGTCGAAGATCCAGGTGGGCGCGGCCATCTGATCCGCCGAAGCAGCCGGATGGGCAAGCAGGGCGGGAAGGTGACCCACATCCTGCGCGACGCGGTCACCGTGACGGAGTTCTGGACCGGGCCCGACGGCAAAATCAATCCCAATCCGGTCACCCTGCACATGAAGGCCGACAAGGCGTTGGTGCCCGACCTCGATCTTGCATCTGGAAAGAAATACCCATGAGGACAGTGGAAATGAGGCCAAGGATGTCTGTGCTGCTGTCGGTGGTTCTGTCCATCGCGAGCGCGGGGGCCGCTGAGCTGAACACGCTGAGCGATCTCAAAGTAATCCCCACCAACTCGGGGGCGCAGGTGGTGGTGCGCGGAAACCGCGCTCCGACATTCACCGTGTTCCGGCTCAACGATCCGGAGCGGCTGGTGATCGACGTTTCGGGCGCGGACGCGACGGCGATCCGGGGTCATCATCCGGGCAGCGGACCGATCTCGGGCGTCGTGGCTTCCCAGTTCGCGGACGGGCAGTCCAGCGTCGGCCGACTTTTGGTAGCGCTGGGAAAAGACGCGAAGTACGACGTGCGCGCCGATGGCGACCGCGTCGTCGCTTCGATCGAGCTTGGAGGCGCAGACCGGGAGGCACCCGTTCCGGCGATGCCTGCGCCTGCCCTCGCCAATCGCGCGGCTACCGAAAGTGCTGAGGTTGCGGCGGATCACGTGGTGGCCAACACCGCAGACGAACGAGCCGTGGCAAGGCCGGCAAGACACGTCACCTCGCTTCGCTACTCGGGCGATCGACTCCAGATCCGGACGGATGGCCAGATCGCGAAATACGAAATCGTGTCCCTCGCCGATCCGCCCAGGCTTGCGCTCGACATCTTCGGGGTCTCGCTGAAGGCGAAGGTTCCGAAGATCCGCGCCGGCGCGGTCCGGGAGATTCGAGTCGGCGCGCACGAAGACAAGATCCGCCTGGTGCTGGACATGAGGGAAGGAACGCCCTCCTATCGCGCCCTGCGAACCCGCCATGGAATGGACCTCGTCCTCTCCGCGGCGCCGAGCGAGCAAACGGTTCCAGAAGCGCCCCCAGCCGTGGAAGTCGCGGCCGGGCTCAAGGACGGAGAGATCGAGCTGGACGGGAAGAAGCTCGAGATCGGCCGCTCCGAAACGGCGCGGATTGAAGCCAAGCCGGCGGTCGTCCGCACCGCGGAGATCAAGGACCTCTCGTTCAGCGAGAACCCCGCGGGAGGTCGACTCGAGCTCAAGCTCTCCGCCCCTGCTTCCTGGAAGGTGGACCAACCCGACCCGCGCAGCCTGGTGCTCACCCTGGATGCGGCGCATTTGCCGAAGAAGCTGGAGCGCAGCCTGGATACCAGCGCCCTGGACACACCGATCAAGATGATCAGCGCCTTCCCCGTTCCAGGCGAGCCGGGCCGGGTGAGGGTGGTCGTTGCCGCCAATGGCCAGATTCACGAGAAGATGGAACAGAGCGCCCACGGTCTGACCTGGCAGCTCACCGCCACCGAGGCCAAGGCGGACGAAGTGGCCAGCGCACCCAAGGCGGCGGCGTTCGCGACCGAAGCGCCGGCCTTGGCCAAAGAAGGCGTCGTCCAACGAGCGAAATACGTGGGCAAGAAGGTGTCCTTCGAGTTCAAGGACATCGATATCCACAATCTGTTGCGGGTCATCGCCGAGGTCTCCAAGAAAAACATCGTGGTCGCTGACGACGTGACGGGGAAAGTGACCATTCGCCTGCGCAACGTCCCCTGGGATCAGGCATTCGAGCTGATCTTGCGGTCGAAGAACCTGGGCAAGGAGGAGATGGGCAACATCGTCCGGGTTGCACCGCTCAAGCAGTTGGAGGAGGAGGCGAAGCTGCGCGAAGAGCGCCGTAAGGCGCAGATCCGGCAAGAGGAGCTCGTCGTTCAGCTGATTCCGGTGAACTACGCCACCGCCCAGGACATGAGCTCCAGGGTCAAGGAAGTACTTTCCGAGCGGGGAACGGTCACCGTGGACACCCGGACGAACGTGCTGATTGTGCGCGACATCTCCTCGAACATCTCGCGGGCTCGCTCGCTGGTGCAGAACCTCGACACCCAGACGCAGGAAGTGCTGATCGAGAGTCGGATCGTCGAAGCGAACACCACCTTCACCAAGAACATCGGCGTGCAGTGGGGTGGCGGTGCCCAGTTCGCGCCCGGAACGGGCAACCCTACCGGGCTGAACTTCCCGTACACCGCGGCGGCCCGGGGCGGCTCCTCTCCGGCGTCGAATGCGGGAACCGCGGACGTGCCCAACTTCGCGGTCAACCTGCCCGCCCCGGTGGGCCAGGGCTCAGGCGGCGCGGTCGGTCTGGTGTTTGGCTCGGCGGGCGGTGCGTTCAACCTCAACTTGAGGCTCTCCGCGCTTGAAAATCAGGGCTCGGTGAAGACGATCTCCGCGCCGAAGGTCACCACGCTGGACAACAACACCGCCAAGATCAGCCAGGGTGTTTCCATTCCCTTCAGTCAGGTCTCGGCCGGAGGCGTGAACACCACCTTCATCGAGGCGCGTCTGTCGCTCGAAGTTACCCCCCACATCACCCACGACGGGTCGATCTTGATGAACATCCGCGCCGAGAACAATCAACCGGATCCTTCGAACACCGGCGCGAACGGCCAGCCTGCGATCCAGAGGAAAGAAGCATCGACGCAGGTTCTGGTGAAGGACGGGGATACGACGGTGATCGGCGGAATCTACGTCCGGCGAGGCGCCAATCAGGTGAGCACGATTCCCTTCTTCGGGAAAATACCCATCCTCGGGTTCTTCTTCCGGAATACCTCAGAGTCCGACAGTCGGCAGGAACTGTTGATTTTCATCACGCCGCGCATCACCAATCGCCAGACCATCGCTCAAAGCCTATAACGAAATGCAAAGAGAGCCTGTCATGAAGCCCCTCCGTTTCCTCATCCTTCTCCCCCTGTTGGCGGGACTGGGTTGCACTGTCTCCAACGACAGCTCGATCCGCTTCCTCAATGCGCACGAATTCGCCCTCGGTGCAACGACAACCGCGTGCACCTCGCAGGCGATCGCCATCTACCGCGGCTCGCTCGACCTCGCGGGAAACGCCTCGTACTACGTGGCTTTCGACTGGGAGTCCACCCTAGAGTCAATCTCGACCATCCTCTCGACCCAGGAAGTGATCGCCGGGCCGCAGCGAAATGAGTTCGTCCTCGACCACTTCGTCTTCAATTACAGCTCGACGCCCAGCCTCTCGTTCCAGAGCGAGCAGGTCAATGCTTTCGCGGTCACCTCGCCTGGATCGGTCGGCTCTAGCAATTGGCTCGGTATTTCACTGATCACGCCGCAGGCGCGGCGGGTCCTCAGCAGCGCCATCCAGGCGGGCGATTTCGTAGGCGTGGAGCTCCAGGTCACTTTTCAAGCGTTCGGCTCTCTGGCGTCGGGTCAGAAGCTCAGCACGAACAAGGTCACCTATCCGATTCAGGTGTTCCGAAGCTCGTTTCCTGGCACGTGCCAGGCGGGCGACATTCGAGCACCGACGGGACCCTGCGGAGCCCCCGGGGGTCAGGATGGGACGCTGGTGGCTTGCTGCCGCGACTTTACTCCGCGCCCGACGGGCTGCCCCGCCGGACCGTGAGCTTGCTTGACGTACGGGCACCGCGCCCCTAGAAGCCAAGGATGTCCTTCCTCGACCAGCTGCAGTCCGTCGTCTCCCAGGTGGATGGGGCGCTGGCCTGCACCATCATGGGCTTCGACGGGATCGCCGTCGAAACGCACCAGGTGGCGAACGCCGGCGATCTCGACCTGGCCTCGACCTGGGTGGAATTTGCCAGCATCCTCACTCAGCTGAAGACGGCCGCGGAGCAGCTTCGGGCGGGCGTGGTCAGCGAGGTGAGCATCAATACCGACAAGGTCACCGCGGTGATGCGGCCGATCTCTCCGGAATATTTTCTGGTTCTCGCGCTAAGGCCCGACGGCAACTTCGGCAAGGGCCGGTTCGCGCTTCGCATCGCCGCGCCAAAAGTTCGCGCAGAGTTGTAGCCCCGTACGACAGCGGGCTGTCGACTCCGCGGCTTTTGACTTTTGACTTTGGACTTTGAACCCTCATCGGTTACACACCGACGATTGAATTTCGGTGAAGGAGCTTTAGGCCATGGCAGGCGTGATCGACACATCCGAGTTCCGCAAGGGGCTCAAGATAGAGGTAGACGGCGAGCCCTTCGAGATCGTCGACTTCCAGCACGTCAAACCGGGCAAAGGATCGGCGTTCGTGCGCACGAGCATTCGAAGCCTGCTCAGCGGACGGGTGCTTCAGCCCACCTTCAAAAGTGGAGACAAGGTCGGCCGGCCGGACATCGAAGAGAAGGAGATGCAGTATCTCTACAAGCAGGGCGAGGACTATTACTTCATGGACACCCGCTCTTACGAGCAGACGTACATCCAGGAGAAAGTGCTCGGCGAGCAAAAGAGCTTTCTCAAAGAGAACGTCAATGCCTCGATCCTCTTCTACAACGGCAAGGCGCTCGGGGTATCCCTCCCGAACTCGGTCGATCTGCGGGTCGTGAAGTGCGATCCGGGTGCGCGGGGTGACACCGTTTCCGGAGCGATGAAGCCCGCGGTGCTCGAGACCGGGTATCAGGTTCAGGTGCCTCTGTTCATCAACGAGGGCGACGTGCTGAAGATTGACACCCGTGACGGCAAGTACCTGACGCGGGTAGCCTCTGCATAGGGGGACTTTAATGCCTGGGAAGCGGAAGGCATCACCCGAGCATAGCTCGGCCCGATCGTCGGTGTTGCCCGCTGCGGCGCAGAGCGCAAGCCCGTTCGACGTGGAGGCTCTTCGGCAGATCGTCGAGCTTCTGGAAACATCCGATGTGACCCAGCTGACCTGGCGGCGGGGCGATGAGCGCCTCACCATTCGCCGCGGCCAGCCGCCCACGGCGATCGTCCAGGCGCTTCCCAGCGTCGTCCCCCCCGCCCCGACGGTTGCCGTCGTCGAGCGGGGCGGTCGGTCTTCGGCGGCACCGACGAAGCCGCCTTCGACCGCGGAAACCGAGAAGGCCGGGCAGCTCGTCACCTCGCCCTTCGTCGGCACCTTCTACCGGACCCCGGCGCCTGATCAGCCGCCCTTCGTGGAGATCGGGACGCCGGTGCGAAAGGGTCAGGTCCTCTGCATCATCGAGGCGATGAAGCTGATGAACGAGATCGAAGCGGAGGTTGCGGGAAAAGTGGCGGAGATACTGGTCGAGAACGGTCAGGCAGTCGAGTTCGGCCAGCCTCTGCTTCGGATCGAGCCGTCCTAGCCAATCCACCGCGAGAGGTTCCGGTGTTCAAGAAGATCCTGATTGCCAATCGCGGCGAAATCGCGCTTCGCATTATCCGGGCTTGTCGCGAGCTGGATGTGGCGACGGTGGCCGTTCACTCGACCGCGGACGCCAGCGCCCTTCACGTGCGCTTCGCCGACGAGGCGGTCTGCATCGGGCCTCCGCCGTCGAAGGAAAGCTACCTCAACATCCCATCGATCCTCTCCGCGGCGGAAATCACCCGGGCGGATGCGATTCACCCGGGCTACGGCTTTCTCTCCGAAAACTCGGAGTTCGCCCAGGTCTGCCAGACCTGCAAGATCAACTTCATTGGGCCGCGCCCGGAAATGATCCGGTTGATGGGGAACAAGGTCCACGCCCGCAACGCCGCTCGTGAAGCCGGGCTGCCTCTGCTTCCCGGATCGGACGGTCTGGTCGGTGATCCGAAAGAAGCGGAAGCGGTGGCGCGCCGGATCGGCTTCCCGGTGATCCTCAAGGCGGCGAGCGGGGGAGGGGGTCGGGGGATGAAGATCGTGCGCAGCGCCGCCGCCGTCCCCGGAGCTTTTTCGATCGCCGCCGCCGAAGCATTGGCGAGCTTCGGCAGCGGGGACTTGTACATCGAGCGATACGTCGAGAAGCCGCGGCACATCGAGATCCAGATCGTCGCCGACGAACACGGTTCGATCATCCATCTGGGCGAGCGCGAGTGCTCGGTTCAGCGCCGACATCAGAAACTGATCGAGGAGAGCCCATCGCCCGCGATCTCAGAGGAGATGCGCCAGAAGATGGGATCCATCTCGGTGAAGGCGATGGAGAGCATTCGCTACAACAACCTGGGGACGATCGAGTACCTGCTCGACGAGAACGGCAGCTTCTACTTCATGGAGATGAACACCCGGCTCCAGGTAGAGCATCCGGTGACCGAGGCGGTTTCGGGGATCGACCTGGTCCGCGAGCAGATCCGGCTCGCCGCGGGAGAGCCCCTGGGTCGACGGCAGGAGGACGTCCATCTGTCCGGCGCGGCGATCGAATGCCGGATCAACGCCGAGGATCCGCAGAACTTCGCTCCCAGCCCAGGGAAGATAACCGCCTACAATGCCCCTGGGGGTCTGGGTATTCGAATCGACTCCGCCGCCTACGAAAACTACTCCGTCCTACCCCATTACGATTCGTTGCTGGCGAAGCTGATCGCCTTCGGGGAAGACCGCCAGCACGTCATCCGCCGGATGCGGAGGGCATTGGCCGAGTTCGTCATCCAGGGCATCCGGACCAACGTCCCTTTCCACCGCGCCGCGTTGTCCGACGAGGCCTTTGTTTCCGGCAACTATGACACCAGGTTCGTGGAGCGCCTGCTCGCGTCGGAGACGGGTACGAGGCGACTCCGGCAGGCGATCGAGGAAACGCCCTGAAGCCGGACGTCGGTTGACCTCAGGCAGATGATTTCGATAGCCTATATGTCGTTACAATGTCAGTAAACCCGCGGGGTTCCTGAGTTTTTCACCTGCGGCCGGACCCCTAGCCTCCATGGACAAGAACAAGATCATCGAAGCGGCCGCGAAGCTGGTCGCCAAGGGGGCATTCGACAAGGCCATCAAAGAATACCGGCGGATTTTAGAGGTCGACCCGAAGGACGTGCGCGTCCTTCAAAAAATGGGCGAGCTCTTCCAGAAGAAGAACGACAACGGGCAGGCGGCGGCCTACTTCACCAAGGTTGCCGAGAGTTACTCCACCGATGGCTTTTTTCTCAAGGCGGTCGCGCTCTACAAACAGGTTCTCAAGCTCGACCCCACCCTGCTCGAAATCAACCTCCGGCTCGCCGAGCTCCACCAGCAGCTTCAGCTCATTTCCGAGGCCACCACCTACTATCAGGTCGTCGCGCAGCAGTACGAGAAGGCCGGAAACACCAAGGGATCGCTCGATACCTTGAAGAAGATCATCGAGCTCGATCCGGAGAACGTCAATTCGCGGATCAAGCTGGGCGAGATGTACGGTCGGGCCCAGATGAAGGCCGAGGCCGGCGCCGAGTTCAAGCGCGCCGCCGAGTACTTGAAGCGCAACGGGCGGATGGAGGAGTACCAAAAGGTCTTGGACCGACTCTCGGCCCTGGACGGCGACAACCTCGCTCTGGCTCGCGAAGTCGCCCAGAGCTATCTCGCCAAGGGCGATCCCAAGCGGGCCATTGCCAAACTTCAGATCTGCTTCAAAGCCGATCCCTCCGACGAGCAGACGCTCAGCCTGCTGGCGGAAGCCTTCGCCGCGCTCGGACAGATTTCCAAGACGGTCTCGGTCTACAAGGAGCTGGCGAAGATCTACGCGGCCCAGGGTCGCACCGGCGAGTCGAACCAGATCTGGGCCAAGATAGAAAAGCTGGATCCGAACGACGCGGATCTGACGGACAACCACGGCGGTCTGGGGAATCCCGTCGCTGCTCCGAGCGAAGCCCCGGCGAGAAACGCGGCCCGAGCGTCCCCACCGCCGCCGCCGGCCAGTTCTCCGGCGCTGAGCGCGGAGCAGCTGGCAAAGCTCCTCAAGGAGACCGACGTCTACGTCAAGTACGGGCTCCACGACAAAGCCCTGGAACATCTTGGCAAAATATTTGCCGACGATCCCGAGAACCTGGATGCGCACGAGAAGGCCTACCAGGTCTACGTCGGATCCGGTGAGGACGCCCAGGCGGCCGAACAGCTCCTCAATGTGCTTCGATTGTGTACCCGGCTTGCCGCGGTGGATCGCGCCAAACCGTATTTGAACACCATCTTGCAGCAGAACCCGGATCATCCAGAGGTGGCGACGTTCGTCTCGGTACTCGGCGCCGGCGGCGACTCGTCGCCGCAAAACGAGGTCGAGGACGTCGGCGACGACGCCATCCTGGTGGACGATGCCGACGAGGTCTTGCTCGTCCCCGAAGCGCCAGATCTTGAGGTCGATCTGTCGAGCGAGGACATCGCCCTGCAGGCACCGATCAACGCCGATGAGCTGGTGGATGAGGAAGTCTTCATTCCCTTTCAGGACGAAGAGACAGGCTCGACTTCGCCGCCTGGGAACGGCACGGTCCCCACGGTGATCGTCGATTCGTCCGAGCTTGGCGCCGATGCCTCCGGCGAGCAGTACTATGACCTGGAGGACGACGGCGCCGAACCGGCGCGAAGAAGCGATGATCAGGCTCCAGAGTATGAGCTCCAGATGGAGGATTCCGAGGAACCGGGGCCGTCCCTCGAAGAGCCCGAGCTTGCCGTTGGGGATGAGCCCAGTGCAGCAGCGGGCGAATACGGTTCGGACTCGGCCGCCGAGGAATGCGAGGAAGCGAGGTTCTTCCTCGCCCAGGGGCTGTTGGACGAGGCCCGAGAAGTACTGGAAACCGTGCTCATCGCGTATCCGGACCACCCGGCTGCCCGCGAGCTGCTCGCGCTGGTCGAAGAGGGCCAGGCATCGCCATCGCCTGGGGCACCGCCTCGACCGGGAAAGACCGACCCGGACGGGCGCAAGGATGCATTCGATCTTGCCGCCGAGCTTGCCAGCGAGTTGGGACAGCTCGAGGATGGGGAAACGGCGGCCGTTGAGCCTGCCGCAGAGGACTTCCAGTACTCGGTCGACGAAGTCTTTGCGGAGTTCAAGAAAGGACTGGAGAAGGTCGTTCGCCCCGAAGATGTCGATACCCACTACGATTTGGGAATCGCCTACCGGGAAATGGGGTTGACCGAAGACGCGATCGGCGAGTTCACCGTTGCCCGCGAGGGCTGTGTGGGTAAGAAAAAGGAAATCGATTGCCTGACGATGATCGCCATGCTTCAGAAAGCGAAAGGGGACCTCCCCGCGGCGATCGAGTCCTACAAGCGAGCGCTGACGAGCGAGCACGCGGTCGGCGACACGGAGAAGGCGCTCGAGTTCGAGCTCGCGGTCCTCTGGGAAGGGTCGGGGATCGCAGGGAAGGCTCTTTACCACTACGCGCGCGTCGCCAAGCTCGATCCCCAATATCGGGACGTGGCGAAGATCGTCTCCCGTCTGTCGCTGACGGCGAAACCAGAGCCGGACCCGCTGCCTGCCAAAAAGGCCTTCGGCGGTCCATCGAGTACAGGCTTGGGCGGCGCGAAAGCCAGTTACTCCAAGCTCCAAGGCTCCTAGAGAGTCGGCCGGGACGAAACGGTGGAAAATCTCCGGGTCGCGCCGGCGGTCGTCGAAGACCCAGCGCAACGCCGGGTCCTTTTTGGCGGCAGAGGAATGGCGGAGTAGCGAAGTGAGCAACGACTCGGCTCAGGGAAGGACGGTGAAGCGGCCCAATCGGCGGACGCTGAAAGTCCTCCTGTTTCTTGCCGCGGTAGTGATCGCGGTGATTATTTTCGTCAATACGCCCTTTGCCTGGGAGCAGGGCTGCGCGCTCGCCCGGCAGGAGCTTCCCTCGCTTTTGGGGATGAAAATCGGAATCGGGCGCTGCGAGCTGGACGCCTTGGCTCGGACGGTCAAGCTCTACGATGTCTCCGCGTCTCCGATGGAGGGTCAGACCGGACCTTCGTTCACCGCCGAATCGATCGAAGCGAGGATCTCCTCTTTCCGACCTCTCTTTCGAAAGGCGGAATTGGATTTCCTGAAAGTCACCCGGCCCCGGGTCGATTTCGCGATTGATAAGGAGCCCGCGCCGGCATCACTGGTCTCCCCTTGCCCGTTCGATGCTCTGGCGCGTGTCCACATCGGAGAGATTCGGGTCACCGAGGCCGAGGTTCGCGCCCGATTTCCAGGCGGGCAGCGGCTCGAAGTGACGGACCTGGGAGTTACCTGGTTCGAGCAGCATGGGGTCGCCCAGTTCGAGGTCGTCGCCGGGCACGGAACGCTCTCGATCGTCAAATCGCACGACCTGCCGATCTCGAATCTACAGTTGTCCGGAGTCCTCGCGACCCCTGAGCTGAGGCTGGATGTTTCGCGGGCCACGCTGGGCCTGGGCGAGACCACCCTGTCCTTGACTGGCCAGATCGAACGGCTGTGCAGTCCGCGGCTCAATCTGGATGCGAAGATCTCCCTCCCCTTGAGCGGTCTCGTGCAGGCCGGCATTCTCGCCGGCCCGGTAGAGGGGAGTTTGGCGATCAGGACGCAAATCACCGGGTCGCCGACCGCGCCCGTTCTCTCAACCCGGATCGTCGCCACCAAGGCAGTGGTGGGCCACTACCACCCCGGGGACTTCGAGGCGAAGCTGTCCTACGCCCAAAACGAGGTGAAGCTGGACGAGCTTTTGGTAAAAGCGGGAGCGGGTACGGCGAAGATCAGCGGAAGCGTGAAGTTGCAGCAAAACCTGCCCGCGCGATTCAAAGCGGACATCGACGGCGCCGAGTTCGGTCACATCCTTGAGATCGCCGGTCTACGGGGCTCCTGGGTGAATTTTGCGTCCTTCGGACGGGTGAACGTGGCCGGCCACCTGCTTTCGGGACTGCAGCTCGCCGGGGAGGCAGATCTAAAGACCAACAACTTCATCCTCACCACCCGCGCTTTCAACGCTCCTTTGCGCGATGGGACCTCCGTCTTGAAGTTCGATGAGGGGCACGTTGCGTTGAATGTCCGATTCCTTTCCGACCGGGTGGAGCTGCTTCACGCGCGGATCGACTCCGGCAAGAGTCAGGCGACTGCCGACGCGACCCTGTTCTATCAACCCTCGCGCGGGGCCCAGATCACGGCGATCGCCAACCCGCTCGTTCTCTCCGACTTCCGGCGGGTCGCCGGCCTGGACGCAGCCGGCATTGGAATGGCGCAGCTCGAGATCTCTGGAGCGTATGGCGACATTCGCCTCGATTCGAGCGCGTCGTTCCAGGATCTCGACTTCTGGTACTTCTCGCTCGGTGCGCTGCAGGGAAAAGTTCGCTACGCCAAGCAAGTGCTCGACTTCGCCGGCCTGTCGGGCCAGAAGGGCGCCACCTCGTACTCGGCTTCGGGCGCGCTTCGCTTCGCCAACGAGCTGCACACCACCTGGGACGTGTCCGTCCCCCACGGCCGGACGGAAGATCTCGTCGATGTGATCGTCGGCCTCCACCCGAGCATCGAGCTGTTTCAAGGCGTTTCGACCGGCGATGCGACCGGGTCGGTGCACATCAGCAGTCCCGTCTCCCAGCTCACCGGACGAGTCGAGTTCGACCTGAAAGACACCCGGTACTACGGGCGGCGGATCGGCGACGGCAAGGTGGTCCTGCGCTTCGTCAACGGAGAATCGATGATCCTCGACCGCGCGACTTTTAACGGGCCGTTTGCCGCGATCAGCGCTGCCGGGACCTATTCTTTCCGGGGGCCGCTGGACTACCGATTCCGCGCGGACAAGCTTTCTCTTGCCGAGTTGGTAGGGGTCGAGCGATCCAAGAAGCTGGGTCTGAGCGGGACCGCCACGCTCGTCGGCACGGCGGCCGGTGACGCGACGACGCCCGAGGTGACCGCCTATCTACACTCGCCCCAGGTGAGCTTCGGCGATCGGGGCAGCAGCGAAGGCCATCTCGAGGGCCGAATCTTCGGACGAGAGCTTCAGATCTGGGGCCGTCCATTCAAGGACACCAAGGTTTCATCGAAAGTCACTCTCAAGGCACCCTTCCCGTACCAGGGAAATCTTTCATTCGCCCTTCAAGAGATACGACCTCTGCTGCCACCCGGGGCGGTGGCTCAGGGCCTGGCCGGCGCGGTCGAGGGATCGATCCGGGCGAAGGGTGAGCTGGAGAATGCCGGATCTCTCGATCTCGACGCGCGGCTGGAGAAGCTGCGGCTGTCCCGGGGCGATTTCGCCGGCGAAAATGATGGACCGATTTCGTTCTCATACCGACGCGGCCGTTTTGACCTCGATCCGGTGACATTCCGCGGTCCAAACACCGAGCTCACGCTCGGGGGATGGGCGGGGCCAACCCAGATCGACGCGAAGATGAACGGTTCGCTCGACGTACGTCTTCTCGAATCGTTCGTTCCGTCGCTAGAGCGTTCGGGGGGAAGGGTGGAAATCTCGGCCGCCGCAACCGGAAACGTGAGCGATCCGTCGATCTTCGGGAGCGCCGAGATACGCGACGCGCGCGTGTCGCTCCGGGACGTGCCGATCTCGGCAAAAGGCCTCTCGGGGAGGATTGAGTTCTCGGAAGCTAAGGTTCTGGTTCAGGACGTGCGCGGGGTACTCAACGACGGGCGGGTGCTGCTGCGCGGCAATCTGGGAATCCGGCACCTGGGTTTACAATCGGTGGAGATGATGCTGCAGCTGGACGAGGTCTCCTTCCGTCCCAGGGAGTACCTTCCCGTCACCTTGACCGGAGAGCTGAGTCTGGTCGGGAAATCCGAGGCGATGGTGCTCTCCGGTGACCTGGACGTGGTCAAGCTGCGTTACGATCAGCCGCTGCAGATCGAGAGCTTCTTGACCCAAATCAAGGGTGCGCAGGGAATTGTCCTCAGCGAAAGAAAGAGCGAGTGGCTCACCTTGGATGTCGGATTTCACGCCAAGGGCGATGTGCGGGTGGAGAACAATCTGGCCCGGGCGAGGCTGACCGGCGATGTGCGGCTGACCGGAACGAACGCCAGCCCCGGATTGGTGGGGACAATCCAGGCAGTCAGTGGAAGCCAGGCGTTTTTCCGCGGAAACCAGTTTACGGTCAGACAGGGCGTGCTCGACTTCAAGGATCGCAGGAGCATCGATGCCGTCTTCGACCTGCTCGCCGAGACTCAAGTCCGGGAATACCTCGTGCACCTGCACGCGTTCGGCAGGGCCAGCGACCCGAAGCTCATCCTCAGCGCGGAGCCGGAGCTGTCGGAAGGGGATATCTTCTCCCTGCTCACGCTCGGCATCACCTCGCGCGACAAGAGCAACACCGCGCAAGCCTCGGCGGGATTGGCGGCCGAGGCGCTCTTCACCGCCTCCGGCCTGGACCGTCAAGTTCAGCGCTTCCTGCCAAAGAACCCCGTGCTCCGCGATTTTGCCCTTCGCATCTCCACGTCGTACAACGACGTCACGTATATAGTAGAGCCGACCTGGCAATTTGAGTCGAAGTTCCTCACCGAGCAACTTAAGCTCCGCTTCACGGAACCCTTCTCCGGCCGCGGTCGAAAGGCTCAAGCCGAATACTTCTTCGACAATCGCATCTCCGCCCAAGGACAGTGGGACAACCAGGACAGCAGCTTAAAAGGCAGCCTCGGGGCTTTGGGCAACTTCGGTTTGAACCTCAAGCTGCATTGGGAAGTCGACTAGCGGCGGTTCTGCTCGCTCTCGCGGGCGCCGAGGCCGTGGCGGCGCAGGCATCGCCGTCGCGGCTGAGCGAGGACCGCGCCCAAACCGCGGAAGATCTAGTGTCCGGGGTGGAGCTGCACCTTCCCTCCGGATCCGATCCAAGCGGCTTCGCCGAGCTGGTCGATGTGCGCCCGGGCCAACCGCTCTCGATCCGCGCGGTGCGCCGCTCGATCGAGCGGTTGTTCGCCACCGGCAGGCTGGCGGACGTGGTGGTGAGGTCGGTTCCAGGTCGGGGGGCGATCACCGTCATTTTCGATCTGACGCCGAAGCGCCGAATCGCCGACGTGCAGGTAGAGGGGAACCACGTCCTCACCCGGGCGGCAGTGCGGGAAGCGTTCGGCTTGTTGCGGGCGACCGAGTACTACCCGGAGGTGCTCGAGGAGGGCAAGCGCGCCGTCTTGCTCGCCTATCAGCGGCATGGGTACTACCAGGCGCAGATTACTTCGGAGCTGCGCGAATCCCCGCAAGGGGTTGATGTCCTGCTCACCGTGGATGAGGGCGCGCCGACGCGAATCGCGGGGGTCTCCACCGCCGGCCACCCCGGCTTACCGCTTTCGCAAATCGAGGATGTGGTCGGGCTGCGAATCGGGGCGATTCTCGACCGGGACAACCTCGACGCGGGAATCGAGAGACTGAAATCGGTGCTGAGGACGGAGCGCTTCTACCGAGCGAAGCTGGGCGAGCCGAAGATTCTTCATCGGGCCGAAGGCGCGATTGTGGCCATCCCGGTGGAAGCCGGCCCGCGCTACAGCATCCACTTTCACGGCAATCGCAGTTTCCGCGATCGGGTGCTTTTTTCACTGCTGAACTACGACGGATCCGAGTCCCTCGATCGCGCCGTGATCAGCCGGTTGTCCCGGCGCCTGGCGAGCTTCTATCTATACCGCGGGTTTTACGACGTCCGGACCACCGCTCGCGACACCTGGAGCCCCGACCAGACCCAGGCCGTGCTCAGCTTCAACATCGAAGAGGGCCTGCCGCTGACCCTCGAGGATGTCGCCTTCGAGGGAAACAGCAACATCTCCACGAGCGATCTCAAGAGCCTGCTCGCGGAAAGCATCCGCGCGAGGACCCCGACCCTCGTCGTCGACGTTCGCCCCACCGACGATCCGCTGGATCTCGAAGGAAGGACCGATACCGCCAGGAAAACGTCCGAGCCCGATCCGGATCCTTCCACCGTTTTTGTCGAGGAAGCCTACCTGGACGCGGCGGAGAACATGACCCAGCTGTACCGCGACCGCGGCTTTCTCGACGCGAAGGTCAGCTTGTCCGCCCTGGATCTGGATGTCGGCGACCAATCCGCCCGGGTGACCTTCCAAGTTGTCGAAGGTGTTCAGCGGCTGGTCCGCAGCATTTCCTACGCCGGCGTTCCCCGGGGAGTCGTCCTCACCGCCGACCCGCGGCTGGCGATCGGCAGTGGCCTGAGCGCCTCGGCGGTCGACCAGACCCGCTCAATGATCACCCGCGTGCTCGGGCGCAAGGGTTACCTCTTCGCGCGGGTAGTCGATTCCACCACCGTCTCCGCGGACCTCAAAGATGTCCAACTCCTGTTCACCATCGTGCCCGGTCCCGAGGTCCACGTCGGGAAGATCATCGTCCAGGGGCTGCATCGAACGCACGAGGAAGTGGTCCGGGCGAATCTGGAAATCCGCAGCGGAGACTTGCTCGACCCCGAGAGGCTCTTCGACAGCCAGCGCAATCTGGCGCTCCTCGGAATCTTCCGGACGGCGGGCGTCAAACTGATCGATCCAGACGTCGCCGAGCCGACGAAGGACGTGGTGGTGGAGCTCAAGGAGCGTTCGCTCCTCGATGGAAACCTTCTCTTCGGATACTCGCTGGTGGACGGTCCAACCGTCGGAGTGGATGGCCTCTATCCGAATCTCTTCGGCCGGGGAGTGAATCTGTCCGGGCGGTTCAAGGTGAACTACGTCCGCTGGAGCCTGCTGGACATCGATCCGCGAGAGGTCCAGGGGCTCAGCGGTTTTGGCGGGCGCGGAGTCATCGCCTTGCATCAACCGCGCATCTACAACCTCTTGCCGGCGCAGGTGGGCTGGCGCCTCGATCTGATAGGTGAGCGCGTCTTCCGCCCGAGCTATCGATTCACCCGCTTCGCCGGAATCGCCGGGCTGGACTGGACGGTCTTCAAATGGCTGACCGCATCGCTGCAGTATGAGGTGGAGCAGGATCGGGTGCGTACCGGACCTGGAGTGCAGCTGCAGCTGTTGACGACGCTGGCCAGGGCGGATCAGGAGCGGCTCCGGTTTCCGGTCGGAATCTTCACCCTCCACAGCTTCCGACCAACGATAACGATCGATTTTCGAGACGATCCGCTCAATCCGCATCGGGGCTTCGTCCTCACCGGATATAGCGAGCTGACGCACCACATCACCGTTATTCCAACCGACACACCGCCCTTCCCGATTTTTACCCTGAAGGCCGCGGGCAATCTCACTTTCTATCTTCCGATAACTTCGCGGGCGGTCCTCGCCGTCTCCGGGCGGGCGGGAAAGATCTTTCAGCTTCAGGAAGGGTCGAAATCGATCGCACCGAAGCGGTTTTTCCTCGGCGGCACCTCGACGATTCGCGGTTTCCGCGAGGACGGGGTAGTGCCCCAGGATCGCCGGGACGAGCTGCACAGGGAGGTCGCCGAATGTCGGGCGCTGATCAATCAAGTCGGATGCACGCCCGCCGCTTCGGTGTTGACCCAGGGGCAGGAGATTCCGTCCGAGGGGGGCGAGTTGTTCACCACCGCCAAGACAGAGTTGCGCTTTCCGGTGTTCGGCGCCTGGGACCTCGGCTTGTTCTTCGAGACCGGCAATCTCTGGCTCGATCCGACGAAGTTCCGACCCTCAGAGCTCCGCTACGCAGCAGGCGCGGGCATTCGGTATCTGTTCCCCATCGGCCCGGCCGCGTTGGACGTCGGTTTCAACCTGGACCCTGACAGAGCGCTGAACGAATCGACCTTTCAGATCCACTTCAGCATCGGGCTGTTCTGACGCCGATCAAGGGGCCGAAGCTTCAGGGATGGCTTCCCGGCTACGCCGGTGCCGAGTGCGGCTTGCGCAGCGTTCGACCTACCACCGTCGGTCCGAGCAGGAGGATCAGACCCCCGAGAAGAACGGGAACGGAGTTCAGCTCGATCGCCCTGGCAATGCTGAAGCGCTTGGCGATCGCGCCGATCACGGTGGGAGACAGCGCATCGCCGAGCAGGTGGAAGAGCAAGACGTTGATTCCCATCGCAAAGGACCGGAATGCGGGAGCGACGCAGTTGACGATCGCCGCATTCAGCGGACCGGTGTTCAAGAAGATCAGAAATTGAGCGGCAAAGCTCAGGCCATAGATCGCCCGCGGATCGCCAATCCGCGCGGCGAAGAAAACGAACGGAGCCGCGAGGACGAGGCCGATGCCCGAAAGCCAGATACCGCCGTTGGCGTTCCTTCGCTCCGCCCAGTCGCCCAGGACGCCTCCGGCAAACGTTCCCATCGTCCCCGCGACCGCGGTGATCCCTCCGAAGATGAGTCCCGCGCTGCCGAGCGGCACGCCGCGCTCGAGGTTCAAAAAGGCAGGCATCCAGTTGGCCAACCCTCCGATGGAGAAGGTCATCAAGGTCAGGCCGGCGGTGACGATCCAGAAAGTGGCATTTCGGCGCAGTTGGCCAAGGCCGATCCGGAAGGGAATCTTCTCCGGGCCGGCGACCTCTTCGGTGGCCCCTCGCTTGGGCTCGGGAAGGAAGAGCGCCATCACCGCGAGGGCGAGGCCGGGAACCCCGCCGATGAAGAATGCCGCGTGCCAGGAGTAGTGTTCCCCCACCCAACCGCCGATTCCGAACCCTGCCGCCGCCCCCACCGGCAGGGCGACGTAGAAAAACGCCAGCATCCGCGTTCGCCTGCTCCGGGGAAACAGGTCGGAGATCACCGCCGGGGCAACCGAGGCATAGCCCGCTTCGCCAATTCCGATCACCGCGCGCGCGAGGAGCAGGACGCCGAAAGTCATCGCCAGGCCGGACCCGACCGTGGCGAGGCTCCAGATGAAGACTCCGCCCGCGACGAGGAATCGCCGCTGGACCCGATCGCCGAGATAGCCGCCGACGGGCGAGGCCAGCATGTAGACGATCATGAAGACGCTGGCCAACAGCCCGGCGCGTTCGTGGTCGATCCGAAGCTCGGATTCCACCAGGGGAACCACGCCGGCCACGATGTACCGGTCGAGATAGTTGAAGAAGTTGATCAGCGAAAGCACGGTGAGCCCGAACATCGCCCGCGGCGAAGCCTTCGGCGTCGTCGTATCCGCGACCGCGATCTGACTCATGGGGCTCCGAAGCGGTCGAGCAGGAGTCCCCAGCGAAGCCCGCGATCGCTGACCAGGCACTCTTCGGTCTTGAGGAGCTCCATTGCGGTCAGGAGGATCGCTGCTCCGGCGCAAATGACATCGGCGCGTTTGGGGTCGAGCCCGGGGACAGAAAGGCGCTCCGCCAGCGGCATCCGGCGAAGCCTACCCGACAGCTCCTCCAACTCGCTTCGAAACAGCTTCCCGCCGTGCACGCGCTTGGCGTCGTAGGGTTCGATCCGGTGTCGGATGGCGTAGAGCGTCGTCACCGTCCCCGCGACCCCAACGAAGCGGAATCCCGGCGCAACCGGAGGTAGATCGAGCGCGCTGCGCAGGTAACCCAGCAGGGCGTCCCATTCGGATTGGGCGACCGGATCCGCGTGGAAGTAGCGCTCGGTCAGCCTCACCGAGCCGACGTCGAAGCTGCGGCGAAAGGCGATCCCGGAACCCCCGTCCTGACTGCCAAAGACGATCTCGGTGGATCCTCCGCCGATGTCGATCATCACCAGCGGGCGATGCGGATCGCCGCGGCCGAAATCGTCGTACACCGGTCTAAAAGTAAGCTGGGCCTCTCGATCGCCGGAGATCACCTCCGGCTCCACGCCTGCCTGCCGCCGAGCCGCTTCGAGAAAAACCGCCCCATTCATCGCGTCCCGCGCCGCGCTGGTGGCGGACACCGCGATTTCACCAGCCCCCTGCTGCCGGGCCTGATCGGCGAAGCGGGTGAGAACGCGAAGGGTATCCTCCATGCCTTGCGCGGAAAGAACGCCTGATCGATCTACCCCTCGCCCCAGGCGGGTGATCTCGGCGAGCTCGAGGATCGGCGCGAAACTGCCGTCCTCTCTTCGCTCGGCGATAAGAAGAAGGACGGTATTCGTCCCGATGTCGATCGAAGCGTAGCGCGGCTTCATCAAACGTTACGTCGGGGGCATCATCTCCCGAACCGCCGCCGCCAGTCGATGGTAATCGGACAGGTCGTTGTAGATCTGGGCCGAGACTCGAATCAGCCGCTTGGGTGGACGAGGCCAGGGAACGATCGGCACCTCCACCGCGAACCGTTCGAAGAGCGCGACTTGTAGAGGATCGTTGTAGAGGGCCGAGGTCGGTGGCTCGCGGGAGCCATCGCCAATCGGCAGCGCGGCCATGCTCCCCAGCATCTCGTCAGGCGCCGGCGGAGAGATTCCCAACGACCCGCAGAGAACGTTCCTCGCGGCGATCGCCAGCTGGTGGTTGTGAGCGATCAGCGCGGGCCATCCTCCAGGGAGTAGCCCGGCGAGGAAGCGAATCGCCACCGGGATGCAGAGAAAGGGGGAAAAATCATCGGTGCCGGTCCAATCGAACTCCAGCCGAAAGCGCGAGCGATCCTTTCGCGTCGCATTCATCCCATGGCTGATCGAAAGCGGACGGATGTCCCCGCGCCGATCCTCCCTCACGTACAGAAAGCCCGCCCCCTTCGGCGCACAGATCCACTTATGGCAATTGCCGGTGTAATAGGCGGCGCCGATCGATCGCAGGTCAAGCGGCAGCATTCCCGGACCGTGAGCCCCATCCACCAGCGCGTCGACTCCCCGTTCGTTCAGCGCGGCGACGATTCGCGCGAGCGGCAACACCAGCGCGGTGGGACTGGTGACGTGGTCCAACAAAGCAAGCCGGGTCCGCGAGGTGACTTTCGCCATCACCTGCTCGAGCGCTTCGTCGGGAGCACGAATCGGAAAGGGGACCTCGGCGACGGTGACCTGCGCACCGGTCTTGGCGGCGACGAAGTCGAGGGCATTGCGGCAAGCGTTGTAGGCGTGGTTGGTGGTGAGCAGCTCATCGCCCGCACGAAACCGAAGCGAGCTGAGAACGGTATTGACGCCGGTGGTGGCGTTGGGGACGAACGCCAACGCCTCTGAATCGGCTCCAAGGAACGCCGCCAGCTCCCCGCGAGCAGAATCGAGCTCGGACTCCAGGCCCCGGACAAAAAACCGGACCGGCTCTCGTTCCATGCGATCGCGAATCTGTTGTTGCGCGAGGAGGACGGCGCGGGGGCAGGCGCCGAACGAGCCGTGGTTCAGGAAGGTGACGCCGGGATCGAGCTGCCAGAGATCGGCCCAGCGAGGCGCGGCCGACACCTTTAGCGCCCCCAGTCGGGCGTGCCGTAGCTGCCGCTTTCCATGGGCAGCGGCAACTGATTGGTGCCGTCGGAGCTCATCACGAACAGCCGGGAGGTGCCCGTTCGATGCGAGGCGAAAATCAGCAAGCGACCATTCGGTGAGAAAGTCGGTTCCTCGTTGTCCCCCTGATCCTGGGTCAGCCGGGTGACCTTGCCCGAGTCCACGTTGACGGTGAACAGGTCGAACGCCCGGCGCTCGTCGCGAGCAGTGAAGGCGATCAGATCCCCGCGCGGCGACCAGTCCGGGGTCTGGTTGTAGTTCCCCTGGAAGGTCAAGCGACGGACGCCGCTGCCATCGGCATTCATCACGTAGATCTGCGGAGACCCACCCTGGTTCGAGACGAAGGCGATCCTCTTGGAGTCCGGACCCCAGCACGGGCTGGTGTTGATGAAGTATGGGGTGTCGGTGATCTGCCTGGCGCCGCTGCCATCCGCCTGGGCGACCCAGATCTGGGTGCTGTCCGCGCCGGCGAGGGAATAGGCGATCCGCTTTCCGTCTGGCGAGAATGAAATTCCAGTCGCCATGTGCTCGGACCTCACCAACGGCGCCGCTTGCGATCCGAAGCGCTGGAGGAAAATCATCGGCTTGCCGGTGCGGTAGGTGGTGAACGCCACGCCGGTGCCGTCGGGCAGCAACGACGGAAGCAGGTTCAGGACGTTGGGCCCGCCGGGGGCAATCAGCTGCGCATTTTTTCCGTCCCAGTCTGAGACCCAGACTTCCTTCGCCGACGGTGTCTTTTTGACGAAGGCGAGGTGGCTCTGGAAGGGCCCCGGCTCGCGCGTCAGGCTGCGATAGAGCGCATCGGCCATCAGATGGGCGATCTTACGGACGTCGCGCTGGGACCCCGCCTGGGTGAGCTTGAACTCCTCTTTGCCAGTTCCCACGCTGAAGAAGTGGAGCTCGACACGGAGCTGGTCTCCCGCCAAGCTCACCTGGGTCTTCACCAGACCATCCGCTCCGACGTTGGCCCAGCGGCCAAAGTTGATCGAGCTGGCGGTGACCCCTTCGCCGGGATCGGCGAGGAAGCTTTTCCGATCGAGGACCTGGAAGATTCCCGAGGCCGATAGATCAAACAGCAGCGTGCTGTCGAGCTCCGCCGACTTGACCTGTACATTGGGATCGGTCGACTGCGGCGCGGCAACGGCCAGCGGCATCGGCCGGAAGTTCGCGCCTGAGATCTCCAAAACCGGAACCTGTGCACCGGCTGAATTGACGATCAGCAAGCATGCGAGGCCAGCGTTCAAGGTCGAAACTCCAATGCGATTCCCCGTCTTTGAAGGGCATCGCGCAAGTGGTCGGGGGGAGGAGAGAAGGGAGACGCTTTCTTCACCGCGGCGAGAACGGAGCTGTCGAACAGCTCATTCCCGGAGCGGCGCGCGAGCTGGACCTTGAGCACCTCACCGGTCCGACCGATGAGAACGATCACTTGAGCTTTCAGGTGCAGGCGCTCTTGCTCGGGAATGGTTTGCGAGACGTCGTAGTAATGCTGGATCTGCGCTTTAAGCTGGCCGAAGTAGCGCTCGCCTTCCTGGGTTGCAGAGTCGCCACGGGGATCCCCGTCGAGCTGCCCCTCCATCTCTTCGATCGCTTTCGCCGTCCTGGAACCGGTTGGCTTGTCAGTGCGGTTGAAGGCGCTGATGAGCTGCTTTCGCCGATCCGCGTTGCTTTTTTCAGGCGGCCTTTTCGGGCCGGGTGAGATCGAAACTGCCTTGGTGTCCGGGGCGGCAGGGGGCGGGGGCTCTGCCGGCTTGGGCGGGTCGGGTGCGGCGGTTTTCTGTTCAGGTTCGGGAGGGGCTTCCTCGATTCTGGGCAGAAGCTTGGGATCGCGAGGCTTGCCGAGCCGGACCAGAGAGGCCTTGATCGGCTGTTGGTTCAAATCGATCGAGGGACCGAACTGAAGATAGCTGGCGGCGGCGATCGCCCCGAACAGGGCGATGTGCGCGACGAGCGAAGCCAACAGAAAAGGTCGAATCCGGAGCGGTTTTCCGATCAGCAGGCTTTGCGCGACCGCGGGGTGTATTCCGGCTTCAACAGTGGCCATGTCTATCGACGTTTGGGAGGCGTTAAGGGATCGGTGATCATCCCGACGAAGGGAATTCCCGCCCGCTGGGCGGCGGCCATGACCTGGATCACCGTCCCATAATTGACGTCGGTGTCCGCCTGCAAATACAGCTCTTTGTCCGCCTGCACCTTGGCATTCGTCTTCAGCTTCTGCTCGAGCTGATCGATCGGTACCTCCGCCTCGCCGATGAAGACGTGTCTGCCCTTGTCGATCGACAGCACGATCTTCGTCTCTTTTGCTTCGATGGGCGCAGCCTTCGCCGGGGGCAGATTCACCTTGACCCCCTGCTGGATCAACGGAGCGGTTACCATGAAGATGATGAGGAGCACCAGCATCACGTCCACCATGGGCGTGACGTTGATCTCGCTCATCGTGGTGCGACCGGGTTCTTTTCCAGAGGCCGTCGCCATGGGTTACTTGAAGAAGTGCCTTTTCACGATGTTCAGGAAGTCGGACGAAAAGTTGGACATCTCGGTGTCGAAGATCTTGATTCGCGAGACGAACGAGTTGTAGGCGACCACCGCCGGAATGGCGGCAAACAGGCCCGCGGCGGTGGCGAAGAGCGCGTTTCCAATCGGGGCGGCCACCGTGGACAGGGTGGCGTTGCCCTTCTCGGCGATCTCGTTGAACGCGCTCAGAATGCCCATCACGGTCCCAAACAGTCCCACGAAAGGCGCGGACGATCCCACGGTGGCCAGAAATGGGACTTTCGATTCGAGGTAGGTGATCTCGGAGGTGGATGCGCGATTGAGCGCCCGCTCCACATTCTCGATTCCCCCCAGCCTCTCGGCCATCGCCCCTTCCTGCGGAGTCTTCGACTGGGCGAGGCGAGAAAGCTCCTCATACCCGGCGCAAAAGACCTTCGAGAGCGGAGACGAGGTCAATGTTTGCGCGGTCTGGTAGATCGAGTCGAGACGCGAGGCCTTCCAGAAGATGTCGAGGAACGCGAGTGACTGGTGGCGCGCCCGCGACAGCTGCCTGAGCTTGACGGCGATCAGCGCCCAGGAAAAAGCGGAGGCACAAGCCAGCAGGGCTAGTACCGACAGCTCGACCACCGATCCGTTTCGGATGATGTCAACGTAGTTGAGTGCCGCCAGCGGTGCAGATTCGAGAAAAGTCATGGGGTACGTCGATACCTTCGGCCGGGGAGTGGGTCAAACTATCCGAAGCGCGCGGGCGATGTCCGACTGCAATGTAGCCTCCTCGCGCGGGGTTGGCTTCGACCCTATTGAATGCGATTGTCCGCGGTGCGTCTGGAGCCCAAGCAACTGGCCGGCCGCCCAGCGCATTCGGGACACCCTCATGAACACCAAAACTCTCGCCTTATTTCTCGTGGTCAGCAGCTTGAGTGGTTGTGTCATCAACGGCAACGGGTCTTACAGCGGAAACGTGCAGTTCACCTGGACATTGGGTGGATTGACCTGCTCCAACGTACCGCAAGTCACCTCCATCGCGATCAACATTCCGGGAGAGGTATTGCAGAACAACGGCGTGTTCCCCTGCCTGACAAACAACTATCCCGGAATTGTCCTCCATGACTTCCTGCCCGGCACCTATTCCTTCACCCTTCAGGGGCTCGATGCCAACGGAACGGCGCTGTACGCCGCGGACGGCAGCTTCACGGTGAACGGAGATGTCGTCGTCAGCGTCGATCTCTCGCCCACCTCGGCGGCGATCGTGCCGGCCTATTTGACCTGGTCCTTTCCGCCCAACAGTCAGAGCCAGAACCCGACGTGCTTGCAGGCCGGAGTCGACGTCGTCGACGTGACGATCGATCAAGGCGCGACCCAGCGATATAGCTGCGACGCCGGTCAAGTCCAGCCGGGTGTGGTCAGCGTTCCGCTCAATCCAGGCACCCACAGCATCACGATCGCCGCTTCGAACCGGACTGCCGGCTACCCCTACTATCAATTGATCAGCTCTCTGCAGACCACCGCCGGCACCCCCGTTTCTGCCGCTTATGGCCTGCAATGGGCGGTCGGCGGGGTGGCTGTCCAGTGGCAGATCAACGGCAGCGATTGCTCCAATATCCCCTACGTCTACGTCAACTTCAGCGATGCCGCCGGACGCTCCCTCTATCCCGGTAGCGGTGACCGGCAGAACTGCTTGGATGGCTTGGCTCCCAGCGGCGCAATCCGGTACAACTACCTGCCGGCTGGAAATTACTCCCTCATCTTGCAGGGCCAGGGGTTCGTGGGAGGGGTTTTCACCAACAGCCCTTTTCCTCCCGTCGTGATCACCGCTGGAGTCTTCTCCGACTCCCGGACGATCGGCAGCGTCTTGCACCCGTGATTTGACGGGGCTGACTGCGATTCAAGCGGGGCGGGCTCGACGTCGGCTAAGGCAGCGGTTGCCGTGTGCAGGCGTCATTTCGTGATACCAAGCTCGCCATGAGCGTGGGCGATGAGAGGGCCATTGGCGTCTTTGATTCCGGCGTGGGCGGACTCACCGTTCTCAAAGCGCTGATCGAGAAATTGCCGCGCGAGAGCACGGTTTACCTGGGCGACACCGCGCGTGTCCCCTACGGCACAAAGTCCGCAGAAGTCGTGACCCGCTACTCGCTGACCAACGCGCGGTTTCTTCTCCAGAGTGACATCAAGCTCCTGCTCGTGGCGTGCAATACCGCATCCGCGATGGCGCTGCCGAAGATGGCGGCCGTATTGCCGATTCCGGTGCTCGGGGTGATCGAACCCGGCGCCAAGCTGGCGGCAGAGCGCTCGCGTTCCGGGAGGGTCGGAGTCATCGGTACCCTCGGCACCATCCGGTCGGGGGCCTACCGGCGCGCGCTCGAGGCCGCCAGATCTGGCGTCACCGTGGTGGACAAGGCCTGTCCGCTCTTCGTTCCACTCGCCGAGGAAGGATGGGTGACGGGAGAAGTGCCTGCCCGAGTAGCCCGGAGCTACCTCGAGGACTTTGCGGGAAGCGGCATCGATACGCTGGTCCTCGGCTGCACCCATTATCCGGTTCTTCGAGGCGTGATCGCGCAGGCCGTCGGTCCGGGGGTAGCGCTCGTGGATTCGGCGGAGGCGAGCTCCGCGGCGGTCGTCGACCTGCTCTCGTCCCGGGCGCAGCTCGCAACCGGAGTCGAGGAACCCGTCCATCGGTACTACGTCACCGATGTGCCGGAGGACTTTGTCCGCGTAGGCGAACGGTTCCTCGGACACTCGATCAGGTCGGCGGAGCAGGTCGATATCGCCTGACGCCGCTTCCCGGACACGATTCGAGTGCTCGGGCGCGGCGTTTTCAGATGCGCGTGGTTGCGCAGTCCGACGCGCCGTTTACCGACGCGACCGCCAACACACCTGACTCTTCCCGCTGCGCTTCAGCGACGATTCGCGCTGCGGTCTCTCCGATGTCGTCCCGTCGCGGCAGCGCGCCAGTCAAGGAGCTGATGACCTGTTCGAGCATCGGGAAGAAGCGGATCTTGGTCAGCGGCCAGTTCAACCATCCGGCGGTGATGCAGTAGTAGCTTCTGAATGGAGCGGCGTGATGAATCGAATGGTGTTCCGGTGAGAGAATGAGGCGCCACCGCTGCATCGTGGCAATCAACGTGGGCGGGTTGGCCAGGTGCGCCCATTTGTGGAATTGGTTGGTGCCAAAAACCCAGAGGATCAGCGAACCGAGAAAGGTTGCGGCGAAAAGCCCGACGTCCTCATTTGTCCCCACCGGTATCAGAAGGCTCGCTGCGGCGGTGGGAAGCGAGATCAGGCAATTCGCGCCATTCGTCTCAATGAAGTCGTGGCGGGTGATTGCAGCTTGATTGACATGGTGCTCGCGAAAAGGCCGGATCACCGAGGCGCCGAGCAGCGGAAGGTCGGCGGAGCCCCAGGTATCTCCCAGCCAGTGCACCAGGCCGGACAAGAAATCCGCCGCAAGGTATCCAACCATCACTGCGCTGAGGACGAGCCAGGGATTGGCCCTGGCGGGATGCCACAGCCGGGCGAACAGACATCCAAGCATTCCGAAAAACACGAGGATGCTGCTCAGCTCGACCAGCCGGAAGGGTCGCGAGTATCCGCGGGCGAGGCTCGCCGCATCTCGCTGTCGAAGCCAGAGAGGGTGTCGGGAAGTTGCCATCCGAGTCCGATCCTCGCGTCGGCACTAGACTATCCAATATTGAACCCTACTGGGAATCGGATTTAGACCGGGTGTTCGGGCCACCTCGCAGCGAAGGGCCCGGATCTTCGGACCAGGGATGGAACGGGACCTAGCGGACCAAGCCGGCGATCCGCTCGGGGTGGGTGTAGGCGTTCAGGCTCCCGCGTCGTACGAAACCCGCCAGGGTGATCCCCGAGCGCTGCGCGAGATCGATGGCGAGCGAACTCGGCGCAGAAACGCTGGCCACGATCGGGATTCGAGCCACGGTGGCTTTCTGCACGATCTCGAAGCTCGCTCTTCCGCTGACCACCAACAGGGCGGGCGCGCTGTCGGGTGTGGTGGCGGGGCGGTTCCCGAGGCGAATCGCCGATTCCGCCGACACCAGCCGCTTCTGGATCAGGGCGCCGACGACCTTATCCACGGCGTTGTGCCGGCCGACGTCTTCGTGGGCGGCAAGGATATCGCCCTGAGCATTCAGCGCCGCCGCCGCATGCACCCCTCCGGTTTGCGAAAAATTGTGCTGAGCGTTCCGCAGCCGTTCTGTCGCCGAGGCCACGACGTGCAGATCCAGGATTGGCCCTGGAGGCACCTGGCCGCAGATCGCAAACAGGTCATCGACGCTTCGGCGGCCGCAAACGCCGCAGGCGGAGGTGGTGAGTGTTCCCCGCCGGGTCGCTTGCACCTTGTCGACGTCCAGCGAGACCCCGGGCGCCGCGGTGACGTCGATCACGTTGCCGAACCCCTCTTCGCCGGGGCGTCCGCAATGGGCCACCGAGCCGACATCGTCGATCGATCGAATGATTCCCTCCGAGAGGAGGAACCCGAGCGCCAGCAAAGCGTCGTCGCCGGGCGTTCGCATCGTGATCGCGACCGGCTCGGTTGCGACCCGGATCTCGAGGGGCTCCTCGACCGCGATCCAGTCCATCCGGCTGGTGCGCTCCGCGCTCTCGCCGGCAAACTGCACGACCTTTCGCTCGACGATTCCCTTCAAAGGCGCACCCTAGTCCTCGGACGTCAGATGGGAAATGTCCCGCTCGGCCGAATCCCGGTGCGAAGCTCTAACGCGCTCGGCAACCCATTGGGTCAGAAAATCCGCAAGCTCGGGCACCGCCGCGGCGCTGAACCGCCGGAAATGATGCGGCAGCGGCTCATCGGTAACCACCGCGAGTACATCGCTGCGTCCAGTGGCGATCAGCGGACCCAGGTCCTTGCGCCACACCTCGATCTTGGGAAATGGGCCATCCTTCCAACCCTCGACCAGGACGAGGTCCGCCTCGGGGGCAAGGCTCTCCAACATCGCCGGAAGGGCGGCGGCCGTCTCTCCCGGAAACGTCAACTGCACTCCTGCCGGGGTGGCAAGTCCCACCGTGGCGGCGCCGGCCTTCTCCAGTGCCTCGGAGTCCGAGCCAGGCTTGTGAAGCCCATGGGCATCGCTCGAGTGCTTCACCGCCGCGACCGTCAACCCGCGCTGCCGAAGGATTCTCACCAGATGGGTGAGCAATGCCGTTTTTCCACTTCCGGACCACCCGATCACGCTGACCCAGGGCGCTTTCATCGACTTTCGCTCCGGCCGTCGGCCGACGATTCATCGCGCGCGGGCGGTACCGCGTCGAAGGTTGGTCTGGCAAAAAGCTCCATCGCCGCCTCCTCTCCGACCGCGAAATCCGCGCGACCGGGCGGCAAGACAACCCATCCGTCCGCGCCGACGTTTTGCAGCAGTTGGCCGGATCCCTGGGGCCGGATGGTTGCGGTCGCCCTTGTTCCGTCGTCATCTTGCCGCAGCTTTGCGGACAAGAGATAGGTCAGCCCCGCCTGTTTGTGCTGGGAAGACCCGAGACTGACGCGTAGCCTTTGCCGAATCTCGGTCACCCCTTGTCGTTTGAGCAGCATTGCCCGAGCGAACTGATCGAACGCGACCGCGGCGGCGCCGGGATTCCCAGGGAGAACCAAGATCGGGAGTCTATCGAGCATCACCACCCCGGCCGGTTTGCCCGGCTTGAGCGCCACGCCATCGAAGACCGTCACTCCGCCGAGCGCCCGGAGCACCCGCTTCACCAGATCTTTGTCGCCGACGGAAGCCCCCCCGGCAGTGATCAGCAGATCCGCGCTCGGCGCCATCTTCTCCAACGCGGCGCGCAGCGCGGCTTCCTCGTCACCGGCATGTGCGGAAAGGATCACTCTCGCCCCGGCCTCAACGCTCAGAGCGCCCAGAAGCGCGGCATTGGAATTGTAGATCTGGTGTCCGGCGGCAGGGCGGCCCGGCGGGACCAGCTCATCGCCCACGGTCAGGATGGAGACGGTGGGCTGACGCCGAACGGCGACCCTCTCCAGGCCGAGCGAGGCGAGCAAAGCCAGCGCGTACGCATCCAGGCGTTGGCCGGCGGAGAAGACCCTCTCGCCCAGCGGCAACTCCTCTCCCACCCGGCGGATGTTGCTCTGGCGCGCTGCCTCCACGAAGACCTGAACCTCGTCGCCCTCGGCGCGCGTCGCCTCCTGCCGCACCACGCAGTCGGCGCCTTTGGGTATCGGCGCACCGGTGAAAATCCGGGCCGCCTGCGAGGTGCCGATCGATCCTTTCGGAACCATCCCGGCGTAGATGATCTCGATCACCCGCATCCGCGCAGGTCGATCGCGATTCGCCCCCGAAGTGTCCGCGCTTTTCAGCGCATATCCATCCATGGCTGAGTTGTCGAAATTCGGCAGTGACCGCGTTGCGCGCAACGGTTCGGCGAGGAAACGCCCATGGGCCGCTTCGAGCGGAGCCTCCACTGGGTCGCCGATCTCGATGACCTCGAGCGCGAGGGCTTTGGCTTGGTCAAGTGGGACCATGGCTGCCATATACGTCCGAATTCCGTATACGCTGCTGTTACGGCTTTCTGGAAGATGGAAAGGCATTCCAAGGCAGCGCTCGCGGTGATCGCCGGCGGACAGGGAAGCCGCCTGGCGGGGACTGCCAAGGGGCTCCTGACCTTCGAGGGCCGATCCCTGCTCTCGCGCCTGCTCGATTTGCAGTCCGCCTTTGCCGAGGTGCTGCTCGTCGCCAACGAACCGGCCCCCTACGTGGCGTATTCTCTGCGCACCGTGGCCGACGTCATCCCCGACCGCGGTGCGCCCGGGGGTGTGCATGCAGCCCTTGCGCACGCACGGACCGAATGGGTTCTGGCGGTGGGTTGCGACATGCCTTTCGTGACCCGACCGGCGGTCGAGCTTCTGCTCTCGGCGCGTGCGGACGAGTCAGACATCATCGCATTCGAGATCAACGGGAGGCTCGAACCGCTCCTGGCGCTCTATCGCCGTGCAATTGCAGCCACATGGGGGAGTGCTCTTTCTTCGCACCCCTCCTTCCGCGATCTCTTTCGCCTGTTTCGCACCACGCTTTTTTCGGAAGAAAAGCTCAAAACAGTCGACCCTGGGATGCGTGCCATTGTGAGTATCAATACCCCGGAGGATCTCGTCCGCTTTGGAGTGCAACTGCCCGACCTTGGCACCGCCGCTCCTTGATCTGTTGGGATCTCTGGTCGATACTTTTCCTACCGCCCCAATGGCCCGGAATTTCGAAAAAGTTCTCACCGGTTTCAACCACAACCTCAAACACCGGGGGAAGATGTATCACGTCCAGACCGAGGACTCGGGCGTGTCCAACCCTCACATCATCACCCACCTGTTTGTCGGCGGAAACATCGTGGCCTCGAAGA
>WNFD01003142.1_pt1 | contig 44679 bp, 43 predicted proteins | sample 5400491 | NCBI WGS metagenome assembly WNFD01 (sample SAMN13153343, study PRJNA577476) | soil metagenome | isolation source: 120 cm saprolite under Douglas fir tree site 2 hole 2 replicate 2 | place: USA:California | collected 2015-04-18
CACATTGTTCCGTGGGTCGAAGGTATACCAGCGTCCTCCGAGATACGCCTCGAACCAAGCGGCGAAATCACCGGGGTCGTAGGGCGGCGGTGCGCCCATGTCGCCAAGATAGCCGGTGCAGTAGCGCGCCGGAATGTTCATGCAGCGGCACAGCGTGACTGCAAGGTGGGCGAAGTCCCGGCACACGCCGCGTCGCTCGTTATATGCATCCCAGGCTGATTTGGTCGGGCTCGCATGCTGGTAACCGAACGTGATGCGATCGTGGACGTAGTCACAGATTGCCTGCACCAGCGGCCACCCCTTCGGCACCTGCCCGAATAGCGACCACGCCGTATTCGACAGCCGATCGGTCTCGCAGTAGCGGCTGCCGAGCAGATAGACCAGGACGTCGACCGGCAGGTCCTCCAGCGCGTGCTGCTGCGCCCGTGGCGCGGTCGCGTCCGGCTCGCCCTTATCCAGCACCAGGAAGTCGGTGCGCATGGTCAGTCGACCCACGGGCGCGCGGATCACGTGGCAGAAATTGCCGAAACCGTCGTGATAGGTGTTGGCGGGGACGGACGGAAGGAACTGCATGCGATCGCAGGTCAGCAGGTCGGGAGTGCGGGACGGATGCACACTCAGCTGAAGGATCATGGGCGTCGGCTGCGGGCAGTCATAGGAGATTTCGTAGCCGGCCCGAATCTTCATCGAAAGCCTTTTCCGTCCCCGCAAGCGGCGCCCTGGGTGCTAAAATATAAGACAGCACAAAAGTTCCATTCGTTCATTACGCTCGCACCAATCATGCGGCCGCCGCGGTGACCTTGACGGCGACCTTCATGGCGAGATGGTCCGACGCGCTCCCGATCCACGTACCTTGTAAAGGAATTGCATGGCGCGGATCATGCGCCACCGCGACGCGCACGAGATTCTGATTCCCGACCATGCCGCTCGACGGATCGAAGTCGACCCAACCGGGGCCGGGAACATAGGCCTGGACCCAGGCATGGGTGTTGCCGCCGGTGACACGGCCGTCATCATCATCGGCAAGATGCAGATATCCGGACACGAACCGCGCAGCGATGCCAAGCGAGCGCAGCGCCTCGATCAAGAGCACCGCAATGTCGCGACAACTCCCGCTCGCAAGCTTCAGGGTTCGGGCGGGGTCCTGGGTACCCCTCTCGTGTCGCGCCTTGTGCTTGAAGGTCCGCTTGATGGTTTGCGTCATGTCGACGAGAAGCTCGTAAGTGTCGGCCGATCCGTCCGCGCGCAGGAACTCGGCGGCCCAGCGATCGACGCTGGGGTGCGGGGACAGCGGCGCGATGACGCGCGCGAGGCCGAGCCCGTCTCCCGCCGGGTAGGCAAACGGATGGGCGCGGGCAAAATCCTCGATATCGGCTGCTCGGAACCCGGCCGGCGCGTGGTCAAGATGAATGGTGCTTTTGAAGCGAAGCTCGCGGGCCCGCTCCGCGAAACGGGCGGTCGTGACATGATTGCCGTGGTTATCGCGCGTCCAGGACAGTTGACTCGGCTCGGGGGTAATTACGAGCTCGGATTCGAGCACTTTCTGGTCGCCATCGTCGCGCGGACGCAGCATCATCCGGTGCTCGCCGAACGCGACCGGTTGCTTATAGTGGTAGGTCGTGACGTGCCTGATGGTGAGAATCGGCATCGTAGTTCCACAATGATGTAAGTCCCCGATAATATGCATTTTTCGCGCCAAGAACAGTGCGTGTCTCGTCCATCCCGTCGTTTTTTACGAGCCTGAGCGCCGATGAACGAGATGTCGAATTGTCTGTTGGCGGTAGATGAGCCGGCGCCCGTCACGGTGCACAACGAAAACGGCCTGTCACCGTTCCTAATCGTCGCCGATCACGCGGGGAATTCCATGCCGCGCGCGCTCGGTCGGCTCGGCGTTTCGGATACCGAATGCGAGCGCCACATCGCCTGGGATATTGGCATCGCCGGGGTTTCCCGCCTGGTGGCGGACGCGCTCGACGCCACCCTTGTGCAGCAGAACTATTCGCGCCTGGTCATCGACTGCAACCGCGCTCCAGGCTCGAAGGAATCGATCGCTGACGTCAGCGAGTGCATCCCGGTACCGGGAAACATCCGCTTGAGCGAAGGCGCCAAGGCCGCGCGCGTGCGCGAGATTTTCCGGCCCTACCATGATCGTATCGAATCCGAACTCGACCGTAGATGCCAAGCCGGCCGGCCGGCGGCGCTGATCGCGCTGCACAGCTTCACCCCTGTCTTTATGGGCGTGACACGGCCCTGGCATGCTGGCGTGCTCTACAATCGAGATCCGCGTTTTGCCCATCTCCTCACGGCGCTGCTGAAACGAGAAGAGGGACTCGTGGTCGGCGACAACGAACCCTACGACGTGAACGATGCGACGGATTACACCATTCCGGTGCATGGCGAACGGCGTGGCTTGCATCATGTGGCGATTGAGATCCGCCAGGACCTGATCGCTGGCGACCAGGGGCAGCACACCTGGGCCGCGCTGCTCGCCCGCCTGCTGCCGCAGGCGTATCAGGAGTTGGTGGCAGCCGAAGCGCTCGGGCCTGCGTGACTGACATTGAGAGAGTGACGGGCGCTGGCGGTGTGTGGCATAGCGCAGAGTGCGGTCACCAGCACAATGATAGCGCAGCGAAGATTTACCTGCCAAAACAGGAATCATTGTCGGATGAGATTTCTGGTCTGATGCGAGGTCGTCAGATGGATTGATCCATACGTGCCATTCCATCGAATGATACTGATCTCGAGGGGTAAAGCGGACATCGCTAGGACTAGTCGCAATGTCCGCAAATGACCCAAAGGCGACATTTCTTGATAACGCCAAAATAACTTAATAAGCAGGACCCACGATTGGGCGGTCGCAGTGAACCAGAAACAGCAAAAACACCTCTCCGAGATATGCCGATGCGGCAAGGTGAAATTGGAGGCAGTCGGCCGGCCGATTCTGACCGCCTCCTGCTATTGCGCGAGTTGCCAAGAAGCCGGAAGCCGCTTCGAGAAACTGGCTTCCGCGTCACCCGTGCTCAATCCCGATGGTGGAACAGACTATGTCCTATATCGAAAGGATCGAGTGCAATGTGTGACGGGGCAGGAGTATCTTGAAGAGCACCGGCTCAAGCCTGATTCCCCGACCCGGCGGGTCATTGCCACATGTTGCAATTCGGGAATGTTCCTCGACTTTACCAAGGGACATTGGCTGACGATGTACCGGAACCGCTTTCCGGCAGGCGCTCCGCCCCTTGAAATGCGGGTCATGACACAAGACCGCCGAGACGGCGTCGAGCTTGCCGATGACTTACCGAATTATGATGGTCACTCCGGCAAGTTCATGTTGAGGCTTATCGCGGCTTGGATCGCGATGGGTCTCCGCAGGCCAGAAATCACCTTGGGAAAGACAGTCCGCAAGTCGCAATGACCGCTTGCCGTGCGCAAAACTTCGCGCCGATACAATAATGCATGTCCGAATCTGGCACTTAGCGGACATTCCCGAGCCAGCGATCAATATCCGCTTTCGGGGCAAAGCAGACATCGTGCCGACCGCCGTGGCTAGGCGTAGGGCGGCGTGCGGTAGAAGTTAAGGTGCCCGATCACATCGTCGCGACGGCCCCAGTCGAACTCCTCGTCTGCCTCAAATGACGGAGCGCGTGACAACTCTTCGTCGCTCAGATTGATCTCATAGGCGTCGAGCGAGGCGCCGTATTTCATCCGATCCCATTGGACCGGAATGTGCTTGACGCCGACGCCCATGAAGCCGCCGAAACTAAGCACCGCGTAGGCGACCTTGCCGCTGACCTTATCGATCATCAGCCGCTCAATAGTACCCACCTTGGTCCCGTCGGAGCGGCGCACCGCTGTTCGTTCCACCCGGTCGCTGGCGATCAGACGATGCGGCTTAACCGGCACCGTGAACATGGCCTGTGTCTGTGGTTGCGTGTGCATGTTCGCCTCCAGAATTAGGCGGCGCACTTTTCGCAGGTCGCTGGACGATGCGGCGCGCAAAAAGCGCACCTTCACTCAGCATGCAAAACGCCGCCGCAGACGAAATGTTCCTGTAGTCGCGAATGTCCACTTTCGGGGGTAAAGCGGACATCGCCCAGAGGCTCTTTGCTCCGAAAATCTCGTTCGGTGATTATTTAATTTCGGCCGATAGAAATTTCCCCGTTCTCCTGCCGACATTCCCTTTTCCGCCAGAATAATTCCGTGCTTTGTTGCGCAGGGAATTTGCGTCAAAAGCCCCGTGGCGGCGTCATTATTTGCGGTCTCTGGCGTTCCCAAAGCCGTGATTATGCAAAATTCCCAGTAAAATTCCCTGTTAGCAGGGAAAACGGCCAGAGCAGGGGGCTCCTTGCACTGTTGCGCCAGCCACCCAGTCCGATCCCTGGAGATTTTCCATACAAAGTCATGAGGAGGGCCGCCGTTAACGGCCTTCTTGCATCATACGACGAGTCTCTGCGTCCCGAGTTTGGAGATTCATCGGCCCCATGTGCCGAAAATCTCCGCGCATCTTTCAGGGGGCATCGAGCGGACATCGCAAATAGCAGGCGTTGCATCCACTTAATGCAGACCTGCGTTGCCGTGCCGAATTCTTTCACAGAAATTACATCTTTGGTGGGCACGCCTAACCGTTGGGTAGGACAGAGGGCTCTGCCTGCGCTGGCGGCGGTGTCGTCCGCGCGGTCGGCGGCGGAGGTGCCATTCGCGCAGCCGGTGGCGGCGGCGGGGCCGTCCGCGCAGGTGGTGGTGGCGGGGTCGTTCGCGCAGCAGATGGCGGTAGTGGCGAATCGTGCTGGAACCGCCGCCTCCGGCGTTCGGACTTTTCATTTTACCGGTTCCAGTTTTCGTGCCGGTAATGAAGGCGCGACTGTCGATTACAATGTTATTTCGGACAGAGGCAAAAAATCGCCGGGAGATTTCAAAGTCCGGAAATAAGTTTCTCAAGACTGGCGTCGGGGCGGTTCAAAAAATTCTAAGCCCGTTTCGTTCGATGTCCGCCATATGAGTCGACAGGGCCGGAACGTGTGACCGCCGTCAAACGTGATGTCAACCGCCTCCGGCAGGTCGACTGTGTTTTGAATTTCAATGCGTGCGCCGACATTAGTTAGATCGCGCACGACGCAGTCGATCACTGTAGACGTTCCGAGAATGATCGTTGCTTTTGAGCACACGCGAGCTGGTACGTTCACGGCGTTCCTGCGCGGATAACTCCAGCAGTTCGAAATAGACGGCAGAAATAGGGAATGTCTTAAGTCGAATAGCTGCAAACCGGACAGGTCAGATAGGATTTGTTAGGTACGACCGTTCCCTTGGGCGCCAGAATCGTTTCTGGTTTCGTTCTCATTTCCGGCCCGCATTCGTAACTTTTCGTTGGCGTTGCCATTTTTATCGTTTCTGGCTTCTTTAAAGTGGCCTACGGCAACACCCGAATGATGTAGTTGTGTCCATCTCGCGCGCTCGCGATCGCCGGCCGTCGTCGAGACATATACGGACTCGGCGATGTTGCTGATGAGATCGAGCCGCGTGCGCATGCCGTCTACGTCTGTTTGATAGGTGGGAAGATAATTTTCTACCCCTCGGAGCCAAGCCTTAGCAGCCGCGTATTGACCAGCACGCTCGTCATTGGCCTCACGTAACGTGTCGGGGTCATTTGTGCCGGCCATTTTATATGTGGCGAGCCCAAGCGCCTCCACGGCGATCTTTGCCTCGGTCAAAGTGAGCCGCGCCGGCTCTACTTGTTGGGTCACCATCGCATTGATCGCGTCGATCTTGTGCAGACTGCGCACGCAGAACCGGTTTGCAGCGGCTGACATCGTTGCGAGCGCGCCGATTAAAAGCATGGCTTTTGCCGCAATTGGCAATTGGACTGAAATCAGGCGACACATAGGAAATTCGTGATTAAATCCGTAAAACGGGGCGGCCCAGTTAGGGTAGCTGCGAAATTGTTCCCGCCTCCTTAATAGCCACGTCACACGTTTGAAATTTTTCACGAACGAACTAACCCGTGCTGTGTGCGCGCGTATGTGGGATGTGGGAGGAGAGCGCCAATGCCCAAGATATCCGCTCAGGGTTGGGACCAAAAGACGCCCAAGGACCTTTTCGACATGCTGGTTTTAGGCCTTTGTGGCGCTCTATTGGCGCATCGAAAAAAGCGCCATATTGTCTCAGGAGAGAAGACGTGACGACGGGTTAATAGTTCTGCGTGTGGGTTGGCCTGATGACACAGTATTCGCTGGGGCAAGTCGGCGACCGCCAGTCCGCTTCTCTTATATTGTCAGGTGGTTGGATTTATTCGTTAGTCATAACCATTGCGCTAGCCATCGCCTATTTCTTGGCGGCGCGCCTTAGTCTTTTATTTCTCACCGAGCCTGATGGCGTCGCTGTTTTTTGGCCGGCCGCGGGCGTTTCTGCTGGCGCGTTGATCAGTCTCGGATCGAGGGCACGGTTGCCCGTAATTGCTGGCACGATGGCGGCGACGGTTGCGGCCAATCTTCTGGGCGATCGCAACATCTCGAGTGCCGTCGCTTTCGCGCTATGTAACGCTGGCGAAGCGGTGCTCGTGGCCGCTCTCATCGAACGCCACTTTGGCGCGTCGTTCAGTTTGGACAAACCGCGCAACATTTTCGGATTGCTTGCGGCGACGATCGTCGGAGCTGCCATTTCGGGGATCGGTGGGACAATGGGCTTCGAATTTTTCCATAGCTCGCCTGCGCCTGCTCTGACAATCTGGCAACATTGGTTTGCGTCCGACGCACTTGGTATTATCACGGTTGCACCGCTCCTGATCGGACTGGCTCAAGCGGTGCGCGATCCGCCGCCAGGCAGCGAAGTTTTCGAAGGCGCCGTGGTATTGGCCATACTGACCTTCGCGAGCGGACTCATTGTATTATTGCCACGGGAGCTATGGGTGACCGTGGTGCCTACTGCATTGCTTTTCCCGCTCCTGCTGTGGGTTACCGCGCGCTGCAGACCGGTCTTCGCTGCAGCGGCAGCATTCATCGTTGCGCTGACGGTCGTTTCGACGACCACGTTCGGCATTGGCATTCTTGGTGATCCAAACCTTCCGATAATGCAGCGGGTCCTGTGTGCTCAAGCCGGTCTCCTGACGGCATCGCTCTGCGCATTGGTTCTTGCCGCGTTGTTCGCAGAACGAAGGTCAAACGAGGCTTACCTCGCTCACTCGAACATCATGCTAGAGCGCGAACGGGACAATAAATTGATGAATGTGCAGGCGGCTACTGCCACGATGGCTCATGAGGTCAAGCAACCCCTCACGGTCATCTCATTGAAGGGCCAAGCGGCACAACAGCTTCTCAAGCATGCGCATCCCGACCTTGAAAAGGTGCGGTTAGCTTTGGTCAGCATCGTTGCCAACAGCCATCGTGCCAGCCAGCTACTGAATAACACCCGTGCCTTGTTTGCGAACGCCGATAAAGGACACGACTCAATCGACATAAACAAAATTGCTTTGCAGGTGTTGCGCCTTCTTCGAGAACAGTTGAAAGCTCACGGTGTTATGACTCGCGCTGAATTTGCGTCCGATCTACCGCTTGTCGTGGGCCATAAGGGTCAATTGCAGGAAGTCGTGATAAATCTTTGTCAAAATGCAATTGAAGCATTGAGAGCCATCGAGGATGGCCCCAGGATGCTGCAGTTGAGGACGAAGCGCCACGGCGACGATGCAATTGTAGTTGAAGTCGAGGACTCAGGGCCGGGAATTGATCCGGCAGACCTGAACAGCATATTTGATGCATTTTTTACAACGAAATCGGACGGAATGGGATTGGGGCTGGCCATTTGCCGTATGATTATCGAGCGTCACGGTGGACGGCTTTCGGCGTCGTCGGACGGCACAAACGGATCGCTGTTTCAGGTCATTCTGCCCACGCGCGAGCTCCACGCGGACATCGCTTCGGCATTGCGCGTGGACAATCACGTCATGCCGGCGAAGTAGCCGTTACCAAATTGGATTTGGAGATGCCGCTGACGGCCTTTTACTCTGTGGCCGTGCATGAGTTCGCTTTTGGCACTCAGCGGACATTTCGCTCGCCGCGCGGAATGTCTGCTAATGACCCAAAGCGGACGTCGGCCTAATGCTTCGGACGCGTCACAAACAGTGCTAATGACCCCCTAGGAGACCTCATAAGCTTGGAACCAGGTTCGCTTCAGATCGAGGGAAAAATAATGGTAAACCGGCTCGCAATTTTCGGCGCTTGCCTGCTCGTTTGCGTGTTTGCTGCTCCCTCAGCACGCGCGGAATGGCCGGACCGCCCTATCCGCTGGGTCGTGGGGTTTGGGCCCGGCGGTGCGAATGACCTGATCGCCCGATTTGCCGCCGAGGGCGTCAGCAAGCGGCTTGGGCAGCCGGTCGTCATTGAAAATCGGCCCGGCGCCGGGGCTGTGATCGCGACAGCGTTCGTCGCCCATTCCGCGCCCGACGGCTACACCTTTCTGGTTGGTGCGGCGAGCACCATCACCAACAGCCTGATGCTGAAAGATCTTCCCTATGCCGATTCCGATCTCGTACCGGTCGGCATGATCGCCGTCGCGCCGTCGACTATCATTGTCCATCCAAGTGTCCCCGCGAATAACATGACCGAGTTCGTCGCCTGGGCCAAAGCGCAAGGCCAAAAAGGCGTTAACTGGTCTACGGCCGGCAATGGCAGCACTCCGGAATTCGTCGCCGAGATGATCAAGGAGGCGACCGGCGTCTCCCTCACCATCGTCCCTTACAAAAGTGGTGGTGACGGGGTGAACGCCGTTCTGGCGAACAATGTCTCAGCAACGTCCGAGGCGAGCATTGTCGTGCTGCCAAAGATCCAGGCCGGGTTGTTGAAAGCAATTGCAACGACTTACGAGAAGCGCATCAGCGCCTATCCGTCCATCACGACCACGGCGGAGCAGGGCTTCCCGACCGTCCAAATCGGCCACTGGGCAGGCCTTTATGCGCCGCGGGGTACGCCGGAGCCGATCATTCAACGCATGAATGCCGAGCTACAGGCGGCGCTTAAGTCCGACGAGGTGAGAGGTAAGCTCATTCCGACCGGCATAGAGCCTGCCGGCGGTTCGGTTGCGGATTTTGAAAAATTCACCAAGACGGAGCGGCAGCGGCTCAGCGAACTCGCCGCGAAGATCAAGGTCAACAAAGAGAAGTAAAGCCGTCAACCGTTAGACAAAGCCTGTGCAATCTGCTCGGCCCGCTCGAGCTTTTCAGCGCCGAGCACGAGGTTGACAATGTCGTCCGCTTTGGCATCGCTGACGATATGCGTTGCAAGCTTCTTGAACTTCAGCACGATATCGGCCTCCGACGCGAAACTGTTTTCGCTGCCGCGCGGCGCCTCAACGGTTTGCTTGAGTTTCACGCCGTTTTTCATATGCACTTCGACGTGCACCATATGTCGGTAGTTTGAACCGCGGCCGGTGATTGACGGATCATGCACCACACTGACTTTTTTCGATAACTCGATCCGCCGCCTGTCGTCGACGACCTCTTCAGTGAACTGATCGACGGACACGTCGCCTTCAAGCAACAGTGTCGCGACGCAGAACGGGAGATTCAATTGGGCCGAGACCAAGCCCTGCGGCTCATAGGGCCAGCCGACGTGCTCGACGGTTACCTGCGATCCATGTACTACAATCGACGCGATATCGTCCGCGCCGAAGGGTGTCTTATTTCGGATGCTTCGGATGGCATCGAGCGTCGTATGGTTGCTGCCGACGCAAGAATAGAATTTCAGCGAAACGCGCATTGTTTCCCACACACGGCCGAGCCCCCGGGACAGCTCGTCGAGATTGAACCGGTCGTTCGAGCGCGAGAACGTCGAGCAAAAGCCGCCATAGGGGGATTCAAAAACGTCGAGAATCCCAGTAAACCCGGCTTCCGCGAGCAGCGCGCCATAAAGGCCGCTCTGCGCAGCGCGCCCAGCATGCATTCGCTTGACCATCGCGCCGTATTGCGCCGCCATCAGCCCTGATGATTGGGTACCGGCGATGCCGAGGGCATGAACGGCTTGTTCGCTGGAGAGACGCAATGCGGCAGCGGCTCCGGACGCGGCGGAAAACACTCCGACAGTTGCACCTGAGTGCCAGCCTTGCCCGATATGCTGCGGGCCCATGCATTTGCCGACGCGCGGCCCGATCTCGTAGCCGGCCACAGCGGACTGTAGGAAGTCGCGGCCGCTGAGGCTGGGGTGAAGCTCTGTGATCGCGAGCAGCGGCGGCAAAGTGACCGCGCCAACGTGCAGCACGCCTTCGCGATGAACGTCGTCGAGTTCGAAGCTTTGAATGAGTGTGCCATTGACTAGCGCGGCATGCGGCGCAGATAAGAGTTCCGGCGTTCCCCACACGCGGCAGGCCTTGGTAACATCGAGCCCGGCGAGCGTCGCCCGCAATATCCGGCTCCATTCGAGAGTACTGCCGTACAGTGCGCAACCCAGCGAATCCAGAATCAATAATTTGATACGTCCAATGACTTCATCCGGAATAGCTTCGTATCTGATCTGAGAAATAAATTGAGCGATCGCGCGGGTATGTGGATTGCTCGAACCTGACATAAACGATTTCCATTCAGCCTAATCAGGTTATGAGTATTTTTTTTCGAGCGCGTCGAAGCCCGATTTGCAGACCAGCCGTTGCCGCTCCTCAAAGCTGGCGAGCTGTGCGGAAACACCGTCAAGCGACCCATGTGCTTTGAGGTGATTGAGAACCTTTTGCACTCCAGTGATCGATGCCTGCAGCGCTGCGTTGGCGTAGAGGATCATGGAAAACCCCATGGTCTCCAGCTCATCGAGGTCGGTCATTGGCGTTAGGCCGCCGGCAACGATGTTGATGAATTGTGGCGCAGTCAGACGCTTGGGAATTTCAGCAATCTGTTCCTTGGTGCGCGGCGCCTCGACAAATGTCATATCCGCGCCAGCTTCGATATAGGCGGCCGCGCGCTCCATCGCGTCTTCGAAGCCATTGGTAGCGATAGCATCGGTACGCGCGATGATGACGAGATCGTGGTCGATCCGGGCATCGACAGCGGCGTGAATTTTCTGGACCATTTCGGCGGAATCGATGACGCTTTTTCCGGAAAAATGTCCGCACCGTTTCGGAAAGTCTTGATCCTCAAGCTGAATCGCATTGGCCCCGCTGCGTTCAAGAACTTTGATGGTACGTGCCACGTTGAGTGGATTACCGAAACCGGTGTCCGCATCGACGATCAATGGCAGGGAGACGACCTCACGTATCGTGCTAACGTGGCTGGCCAATTCGGTCAGCGAGATCAAGCCGATATCCGGCACACCTAGAAATGTATTGGTGACGCCGGCGCCGGTGACGTAAATCGCTTTGAAACCGATGTCTTCAATAATGCGCGCAGTGAGTGCGTTTGCCGCGCCCGGTAACAGAATGGCTTCTCGCTTGCTCAATATTTCGCGAAGTCGTCGATTGTGGTTTTCATTCATCTACGCTTCTTTCATTATCGCCGAGGGCCGCAGGCTCATACAGCATCCTAGCCACTTCACGGTTCGCATCGTACCCCCCTGGCGTTCGTGATTCCTGAGTCGGCATCCCCTTGGATGGGGACGGGGAATGTCTGGGCAATCAATCGACCTTCATATTTACCGCGTGACAAGAGTTGCAATGCTCGCGCAATTGCGCAATCAGCAGTCTGAAATCGGCGGCGCGTTTAGCGCGGCTGGCATTCCAGGCGATCTTTGAAGCTTCCGTGGCGCGCTGATAGAAATCCGCAAAATTCGTCCACACATCAGGCGACGCGAACGTGTCAAGCGCGGGATCGCGATCAGCGCCTTGTTTCCATTGATTGGTGGTCGGTGGAAACATGTGCGGAAATGCCATTAGCATCGTCGAAATCGTTTCCGCATGCTCCTGTGCGTCCGCTAACTCGAGCTTTCCTTCCGGCGCCAGCATGGTCTCGATCTCGTCCATGTTCATGTCGATGGCGCCCATCAGGATTTTGCGGGCGAAAATCGTGTCCTTAGCCGCCGGCAGCTCCTGAGCGGGCGTTGGCCCCGTCAGCAATCCAATTGCCAACACCACGATGGCAGAAACCGTCGCCACGGCGCCTGAATTTTCAAGGTGAAAACGCATTGCGTGAAGCCCTAGAATCTATTCGAGTCCGGGCTTTTCCTGCTCACGGATGTTGGCGGTAAACACTTCGCCCGTCGCAAGGACAGTCAATTTTTTCAAGGCGCCGCCCTTTTTCTCGGCGTCGCGCAATGGACTAAACACCACTTCGATCTTTTCACCAGCTTTCACGGCGTCTCTCCGCCACCCGCCGGCGCGGACCAGATTGCCGGGACTGGTCATTTCCAGCAGCCAATCGGCCGGCGCATCGCCCTCGTTGAGCGAACCGTTGATTGTGAGGGTGACGTGCGGGTTCACCCAGCGCAATTCCACAACGGTGCCTTTGATTATGATCGTCTTGGAATGATCGAACATGGTCGTCGAGTGATGCGCTGCCACCGAAGAAATTCCAGTGGCGAGAACGCAAACCACGAGAATGGCGCCGGATGATTTAACAAATTGTCGCATGACGCCCTCCAATAATTTGTCGTTGCGGCTCATTTCGCCGGAACGGCAACGGTATTACCCCAAGCGGACTTTTCCACGGGGACGAAAACGTGATCGCCCTCCGCATTGACCCGCTCTGCCAAATCGCCCTGCGCACATACGCCCTCGATGATATCGAACTTGCGCGCGCGTTGGCGGAAAAAGATACGCGTCGTCTTCCACGGCTTGGTCAGAATTTTCGGCGCGAAGATTTCGAGATCGACATGCAGCACGTCCTTGTCGGCGAGGTGGATGCGCTCGATCACACGCATGTCGCCATTGTTGGGCACACCGGCGGCTTCGCTGACGGCGAGGGGAGCTTGCGGAAGAATGTCCACCGTGTCGACCACCAGGGTGTCGCCTTCCCAACGTCCGATCGAATGTCCGTGGAATGTCGGATCTGAAATGTTGGAATGAGCACGGCCATCGGTGTAGATACGACGTATCCGGTTGCCATCCGACTCGCCGAGCATTGTCACGCGGCCAGGCGTGAACAAGATTTCCATCGCGTTATGAGTGACCAGCATCCAAGACGGGTGCGCCTCCGGCAGGCAGTTGGAGAAGATGAGGCGGGGTCGCCCAGCCTTCTCCTCGGCAAACATGTCCTCGATCTTCTTTGCGGCTACGTCATTCCAGGGCGGTGGATTAGTTTTGACCTGGGCATCCTGGTCGCTGATTTTCGGGTTCCACACACCGCTCCAATCGGGAAACTTGCCGAGGTCTGCCCAATCCTGAGCGGTCGGCGGCGGATTGACAACTGACGGCGTTTTCTGGGGCGCTTGCGCGGAAGCCTGCGATGCCACTGAAATCGTCAAAACAAAAACAGTATGGAGAACAGCAGGTGAGCAGATTTTCATGGGCTACTCTCCGGCAAAAATTCGGCCCAACTGGTGCTCGCTAAAGTAGCGTCATTTCAGTGCATTGTGAAGCCAATCCCGCGACCAAACGCGACCACCGTCACCCATACAAGCAACGAAACGGCTGCGGCCGTCTTGGCCGCTAACGGCGTTTGCTGAGTGGTGCCCCAACGCGCGACGTCGCCAATGCCCGCGAGATGAAAGACCGCCATGTTGAAGCCTGCCAGCATGAGCAAGACGAGCTTTCCTCGGAAGAAGAAATTGTGGGCGTAAGCCACCGCGTCCGATGAAAACATCAATGAGCCGGTGATTGCTGCGATGACGAATGCGCCCCAAGTATACGGCAGCACGTCGTGCATTAGGCGGCTGACTGCGCGATCGAGCGAAGCTACGCCGAGCAACCGCAAATCGACGATCGAGATCGTGCCTACCACTAGCACGATCGCTAGTACGTGGACAGATTCGATCCAAGGGAAAAGGATTTCGTTCTCGCTAATTGCCTTAGCGACCGGCGTCGCCTGCAGCCATCCCAGAGCGCGATCAATCTCCACCAGAAAATTCCCTATATGCCAGCATCCTACCCGACCGGTTCACTTAGGCGTAATACGCGATCCACCGGCCTGCGAAGATAATCGCGGACCACAGCAGCAAAGAAATAATCGCGACCGCCACTGAGACAGCGCGCGGTCCGCGGCTCAGATCGCCAAACGCCGCATTGCGCTGCTGGAAAACGTGAATGAGGCCGGTGAAGATAAGCGCCGCTACCAGCAGCATCATCTTGAGTTGGAACGCCGGGTTCTTAAGAGCGCGCGCCGGCTCACCGATGATCATAATTACGCCGGTTGCAAACAAGATTAGCAAAGGCCACCAGACGAACGGTAAAAACCGGGACGACACATCCTTCATTGGCCGGTCCGCCCAGAACACCCCGATCAGGCGTAGGTCGATCATGAGCGCCGAGCTAGCGACAACAGCGATCGCCAGGATGTGAACGGTCTGCACAGTCGGCACGACCCAGTTCGTGACCTGTATGGCTTGGCTGAGCGGCGTCTGATCGATCCACACGCAGATCGCATTGAGTGATCTGGTAAGTGTGAGGTTCATTTCGGCGTCAAAACCATCGGTCGATAAATCTCACAACCAACCGTGGGTCTGCTGAGTAAACCACGCTGGCATAAGGCCTATTTCGACATCTTCTGCAAGTACGCGATGAGGTCGGCGCGGTCGCTTGGGTTCGCCATTCCGGCATAGGGCATGCGGTTGGCCGCTACCACGGCCTGCGGATCAGTGATGAACTTGTCGAGCGTCTCCGGCGTCCAGGCAATTCCGCTACGTTTCATCGCCGGCGAATAACGAAAATCCGCCAGCGCTCCCGCCTTGCGCTCGAAAATTCCGTGCAAGCTCGGCCCCACATTATTGCTGCCGGCCTCTAACTTGTGGCAGGCGGCGCAATCTTGGAAGCGCGCTTCGCCGCGCGCGGCATCGCCATCGGCGCGGGCCGTGCCGATCAGCAGTATTGTCAGGCCCAATGCTGCGGCCGCGTGGGACGCAACTTTCATGCCGCCACCAAAGGACCGGGATTTTTCATGTAGCGGTTCTTGATCGCGTCCGCAGTCCAATAGGCTAGCGCGCCCACCGGCCCGGTTGGATTGTACGATGCGTTGTGCGGGAACACATTGGCGCCGATGACGAACAGGTTGTGACAGTCCCAACTCTGCAGATATTTGTTGAGCGCGCTGTCGCGCGGATTAGTGCCCATGATAGTGCCGCCGGTATTGTGCGTGCTTTGGTAGGGCACAACGGTCCAGGGGTCGGTGCGCGCCGTCGCCGGATTGAGTTTGGTAGGATTCATCGACTTTGCAATGTCGTTGACCACCTGCGCCGCGTGGACGCCCATTTTGTGCTCGTTCGCTTTGTAATCGAACGTCATGCGCATCAATGGCTGCCCGAACGCATTGCGGTACGTCGGATCGAGGTCGTAGCAATTGTAGCGGTTGGCCATCACGCTGCCACTGGCGCTAATCGTCATCGCGGTCTGGTACCACTTCGCCGTCGCCCGCTTCCATTCGCTGCCCCACCGTGGCGTGCCGCTTGGCACCGGACGGTATCCTATCGGCAGCGCGGTATTGAATCCCCCCGCCACATTGTACGCACCGACGAAATTATGAGGTTCGCGGTCGAACGCCCAATTGATGTTGAAGTCATCGATGGTAGCGTTGGAGCCGCCGGCACTCATGAATGGATTGAAATATTTGCCTTCGAAAAACAGCGTTGCGCCGGCGCCGGTCTGATAACAATAGTTTTTGCCGATGACGCCCTTTTGCGCGGCCGGGTCATAAGGCGTTCCGATCCCCGACAGCAGCATCAGGTGCACATTGTTGATGGCGTAGGCGCACAGCAGCACCAAAGTTGCTGGCTGCTCGAATTCCTCGCCATTAAGCACATTGGTATAAGTGACACCGGTGACGCGCTTACCGTCGCTATCCTTGAGCACTTTTGTGACCCAGGAATCCGTGCGCAGTTCGAAATTCGGATTGCGCATGGCGATCGGGATCACTGTCATGTGGGGGCTGCCCTTGGCGTTGGCTTCGCAGCCGAAGCGCTGGCAATAGCCGCAATACTGGCAGCCGCCGAATTTCGAGCCGTCGGGGTTGGTATAGGCTTGCGAGGCATTCGCGGAGGGCCGCGGGAACGGGTGGAAGCCGGCATTGCGCGCGGCGTCGCTGAACATCTCGCTCGCCAGAATCGGCGTCAGCGGCGGCAGCGGATATTCCTTGGCGCGCGGCGCCTCGAAAGGATTCCCGCCGGGCTGGATCTGTCCCTTGATATTGCCGGCCTTGCCGGAAACGGCGGCCGTGTACTCGAACTTCTCGTAATAGGGCTCGAGTTCGGCGTAACTGATGCCCCAATCCTGGATCGTCATGTCGTCAGGGATGAAGTTCTTGCCGTACCGCTCTTCGTAATTGGAGCGGACCTTGAATTCCATATCGGTCCATCGCCAGGTATGACCGCTCCAGTGCACGCCAGAACCGCCGACCACTTCGCCCGGCAGAAACGAGCCGAGCCGGCGCATCGGCAGCGCTTCCTGGGTCGGATTGTTGCGCACAGTAATGGTGTCGCGCGCGGTGTTTTGCATCAGGTCATGGCGCACGACGTAGCGTAGTTCATCGCGGATGAATGGCTTGCCGCGATATTTCTCGACATGATCACGGTGCACCGCGATCACGCCGGGGAAGCCGATGATGGCCCAACCCGCTTTATTGCGGTTGCCGCCGTATATCGGGTCGGAATACATGCCTTCGATGACGGTCTGATAGAGCGTGCCCCAGAACACGCGCACCGGCGGTCCGTTGTCGAATTTGATTTTTCCGGAGGACAGGCCGACAAGCACCTCTTCGCGTTGCGCGCCTTCGATCCGGTCAAATGATTTGCCATAGGTCTTGCGGCAATATGCATTGGTCGCCTCGATACCAGCGCGGTAGAGCTGCGCGGGTGTGAGCGGCAACTGGTAACCTTGAGAAGGCGCACCCTGCTTCCACGGGCCCTGCATGTAAAGACGCTCGCCCTTGCCCCAGGCGCCGGCGAGCGCGCGATCGACGTAAATGTTGACGCCGAGATCGGTGCCCTTGGGGCTGACCTCGTCGGCGGGGACCATGTGATCAACCAGCGCTTCGATGAAGGCGGCCTCTTCGAGATTAAGGAACGCGTATCCGGCTGCCTCAGAAGTGACGGCTGTGGCTGCGGGTTGTTGAGCCAGCGCATTCTGGGTCGGAGCGATCGCCGTTGTTGCGCTCGCCGCGGCGGCACCGCCGACAACGGCGCCTTTCAAAATATCGCGCCGATCGAACTTTTGTTCTGTCATGGGCCTCCCCCCTGCCTCTGAGATGCCCATACGCGGGCCCCGAGGACACGCCTTTGGTGCCAAGCATGCTGCTTTTAGTTTAGTCCGGCAAGATGAGGTTCGTTCACCGCGGGACCGAAAATCCAATCCGGCGACGGTTTCAATTCAGACCGATAAAATTCCCTGTTCTCGCGTCAAGAGTCCCTGTTACGCCAAAATAATTCCCTGTTCTGTCGAGTAGGGAATTCGCATCGCAAGCCCTGTAACGACGCCAACATTTACAGTCTCTGGCGCTCCCGAAGTAGCGAATCTGCAAAATTCCCTGTAAAATTCCCTGTTGGCAGGGAAAACGGGCAGAGCAGGGGCTATCTGCGCTGCGGCGCCAGCCACCCGGTCCAGTCTCTAGAGATTTTCGGCTAAATTTAGGGAGCGCCGCGCCGTTATTGACACACAAGAGCAAAGAAGATCTGTCGCAAAAAGCGGCCCTGGCGGCAACACTATTTTGGTCAATCAGCCGCAGCTATAGGTGAGCTTATGCGCAGAGCTGAGGCGAGCAGGAGGAATCATCGCGGCTTTGTGTCCAGCTTTCTCGGCTGGCTGATTAGGGGGATCTGGTTTCTATGCCAGGTCTTACTCAGCGCGTGGGCCACCCTGGCCATCTACTATTCGAACCTGCCGTGGGCCGGTTTGCGCCTAGCGTTGGCGGCTGCCTTTGCCGCTTTCTCGATCTGGGCCCTCTGGCCTTCGCGTCAACGCTCCGTGCTCTTCATCGTGCTTTTTCTCGGCGTGGTTGCGTGGTGGATATCCATTCCTCCCTCGCACGAACGTGCGTGGCGACCCGAAGTGGCCGTGATGCCACGGGCGATCATCGATGGGGATGCCGTGCGCATCACCGGTGTCCGCGACTTCGACTATCGTAGCCGGAATGATTTTACGGTGCGATATGAGGAGCGCAAGATACAGTTGTCACACCTGACCGGTCTCGATTTTTTCGTGTCCTACTGGAGCGAAGGGCTGGTTGGACATACGCTCCTGAGCTTCATCTTCGACAACGCACCACCGCTCAGTATCTCTATCGAGACGCGACCGGAGGTGGGTGAGGGCTTTGATCCTGTCGCGTCTCTCTTCAAGCAATTCGAATTGATTTACGTGGTGGGTGAAGAGCGCGACCTCGTGCGAGTGCGCACCAACTACCGTGAGGAGACCGTATATCTCTATCGCCTCAACACATCGCCCGGCGATGCGCGCCGGCTGCTGATGGTCTACCTGGAGCGAATCAACGAACTCGCCGACCGACCGGAATTTTATCACCTGCTGACCAACAGCTGTACAATTAACATCATACGCTACGCGAATGCTGCCGGCCGGGCCGGCCGGTTCGATATTCGCCATCTGCTCAATGGGTTGATCGATAGTTATCTCTACCATTCGGGCCGGGTGGACACGACGCTGCCGTTTGACGAGTTGCGGCGACGCTCCCGAATCAATGAGGCTGCGCAGGCGGCTGATGGCGCGCCCAATTTCTCGGATCGCATTCGTGTATCGCTACCGACGATCACTCGTTAAACCGACCCACCGGCACGTCTGAATTCTTGCTTGAAGGGCGGTCGGCGGTAGCCAAGCAGTAGCAATAACAAACAGCGAAAATGCACTGGTCTAACGATTGCGGACTTGCCTCGCCACTTTTGCTATCCTACCCAAATGACGCTCTGTTGCGCGCAGAATAGCCGACGCGTATTCACTCTCCTCACCCTGATGGCTGCGTCACTCGTCGGACTGCTACTGCTGCCGCCGATTACCCAAGATCAGAGTTATCATGAGTTCGCCGATCAGCGGATATTCTTCGGCATACCGAATTTTTGGAACGTCGTTTCGAATTTTCCCTTTATTGCGATCGGAGCTGTGGGGCTGTGGCAATTTCGTCGCGATCCAGCGATCGATACGCTCTTCCTAGGTATCCTCCTGACCGGCTTTGGCTCGGCCTACTATCACCTCGATCCAAATGATCGGACCCTATTTTGGGACAGGCTGCCGATGGCGATCAGCTTCATGGCTATCCTTGCAATTGCGATCGAAGAGCGAGTGGACGCAAAAGCGGGAGCCGTTCTGTTATGGCCCCTGATCGCAGTCGGGGTATTCAGTCTGTTGCGGTGGCGCTGGACCGGCGATCTGCGGCTCTATGGCTGGGTGCAGTTCTTTCCCTGCCTCGCGTTGCCGCTGCTCTTCCTACTGTTTCCACCCAAATACAGCGCCACATCCAACTGGCTCATCGCCGCGGCGTTATATGCTCTCGCGAAGCTGTTCGAGTTCTATGATAGCGCGATTTATTCTTTCGGATCCATTTTGAGCGGTCATACTCTCAAGCACATCGCTGCCGCCGCCGCCTGTGTCGCGGTCCTAAGACATTTCCAAAAGCGCAGCCGATTATGCCCGAATGACCCTTGATTTCGCCGAAGCTCTTCGGGGCTGCGACTGGAACTCTGCCGAAAAACCCCACCAGCCGCGGCCTTATGTGGCAGCCGCGTAATTGTTCGCCAAAGGGAGCGGCTCATTGGCCGCTTTGGGTCCATTAGCAGACATTGATTTGTCGCTATCGTATGTCCGCTAAGTGCCAATAGCGGACATCATCACGGTTGAATTGGATGCCGTTACCCAAATCGCGATGGAACAGAAAATATGGGATTTTTACTCGGTAGGGCGGGTAAAGCTTTGCATTATGGAAGCATACCTACAGTTCTAGACGGAAGATTCCACCATATTGGGGACGACATTCCAAAATTAGATCGCGCTTGTCTCGGTAATTCTGATTATTTGGGTAGGCGCAATGATGCCAAAGCTATAGGCTTCGGTGGGGTAATACCATGAGTTCACTCAGCGAACCTCTGAGAGGCCGGGCTCTCTTTGAGAGAATTTGGAAGTTTACCCTCAGGCGGGTGGTGTTTCCGCTCGGCGTGCTCTGTCCCTTCGCGTATTTTTTCCCAAAGATCGCGATCTTCTACGCCGTATGCGGCGCCTATGACGTCAGCCGCAACAAGGGGCTGAACCTTTCGACGCTGCGGCGCTATTTCATCGGCAACGGATTCGGGACCTGGGTCCTGTCTCCATTTAATACTCTGCTGGATTTGTTGTCGCTGCCGTACATCAACAAAGGTGTTTATCGGCTAGAGGATCTGCCGCCCTCCTATCAGGACGAGGTGAAGCGCCTGATGGAAATTGCGAAAGAGCAGGATCTTGTCGCGCGACTGGAGGAGCGGGCTAAGGAATTTCCGCGGACTATGATTTTCTTCCGATGGTACGGCGTCAACGTACACTCGTTCTTGGACGTTCCGGCGTTCCATCAGCCATGGAAGTACATCCAAACGATTGGGGTTTCAGTCTTCAACAAGAAGGTTTCCACCTCGAAGCACTTTGGATACCTGCGGGCGTCGTTGCGCGTTTTGTACAATCTCAACGATATGAAGGATCGCTCCGCTTACATCGAGGTCGGCGAAAAGATCAGCTATTGGCGCGAGAATAAGCTGTTCATTTTCGATGACACGCTGCTGCACAACTCGGCTAACGAAACCAATCAGACGCGTTATTGCCTGTTCGTCGACATGGTCCGCCCGACACCGTTCCCGGCCGTTATGCGCACCGTTATCTCCGGCGTTCGGCTACTGACCCAGAGCTTCAAGTTCGTCTACTACAAGAACTGGAAGATTCTCGAGCGGTAGTCAAACAAGAACGCTCGATCCGTTTGGCGACAAATGATTTGAGCGGTGTTAGGCCGAACGGCACAAGACCGAGGGCGTGGAAATCCATCCGCCGAGCGACGACAGCCTTTGGGATCATCTTTTGTATTATCGCAGGTGCAATTGGCACTTATTGCGGCGTCCTGCAATTGCTTGGCAACGTCCATGTTGTTGTGGAGAAACAGTTCTATCGTTCGGCGCAGTTGGACAAAGCGACGCTGGCGCGAGTGGTCCAAGAATACGGGATAAAATCCATCCTCAACCTTCTCGGAGCTAGTCCTGAGAAGTCTTGGTATGCGGACGAAATTGCTGTTTCCTCCGCGCTCGGGGTTGAGCATCACGACTATGGAATCAGCGCGGGCGACGTCGTTAACCGGGACAAAATTGACGAAATACTAAAAATCGTACGCGATGCCCCTAAGCCAATCCTTGTCCACTGCAAGAACGGTGCAGACAGAAGCGGGCTTGTCGCGGCAGTTTATCTCGCGAACATACAGGGTGTGATCGTCGACGAAGCGGCAGGCCAGCTATCGCTTTACTACGGTCACTTTCCGTGGCTCATCAGTCGTACCGGGGCAATGGACGAAAGCTTTCGAACTTACGAGCAGCGAAGATTTTGAACATCATCAATAATACGATCGCACTGCGTGACCGGCGTGCCAGTGGAATCGTGTTGTGAGCTCGAATCCCGCTCCGTCCGCCCTACGCCCAAAGTCGCTGGGTTACGCGGACTACTCTGCACCACGACTGCGAGCAGCCGCGCCCATGACAGCGAGGTATTTCCTTGCGGGGCTAGCTCAGCTGTAGAGCATCCGCTTTGTAAGCGTATGGTCGGGTTCAATTTCGTCCGCCGTCTATAGCGAATCGAAGCGCGCTCCTGCGCAATCGGGAAATGCAGCGACGGTTATTTTGAATGCCGCCGTGCCGCCCGTTGCGCAGCATCGACCTCGTCAGACAATTTTTTCGCAAGCTGCCGGACAAGCGGCTCTGTGGCTATGGAACCATGGTTGCCCGGTACTATACGGACTTGCACCTCGCCTTCGGCCAGATCGCCCCAACCAAGCGTCGGATCCAACGCCAGATGGGATAGGAGCTGCACGTTCGCGCGAAACAACGTTATAGGCACCGGTAAAGGCTTCGGCTGATACTCACGCAGCGCTCGTAGATTCGCCTCGAACAATAAGATTCGCTCTGTATCGCTGCCGCTGAGGTCGAACATCGAAACGGCATCCGCCCGGTAACCACACGCAGTTTTCGACCACCTGAGCAATGTTCGCCGCATGTGTCGAAATCGATTGCCCGCTTTAACTTGGGCCAATTCGTCGCGAATACGTGTCGGGATGCTGATGAGGATCCGGGGCAATGCCGGTATCGCATCGCGGGCTGTCAGCCGCCACCCAGGCCTTCGCTGATCAATAATCGCAAGCAGGCCGATTTCATGTCCCTGCTCCACGAGCTGTAGTGCCATCTCGTAGGCGATCGTCGCACCGAAGGAGTGCCCACCAAGATAGAATGGCCCGGCGGGTTGGTAGACCAGCATCGCGGCAACGTGACGCGCGGCGATCTCACTAATGGTGTCAGTGAGGCGAGCCTCTGTCCGGCGAAGACCGAAAAAGGGTCGATCCGTTCCCATGTGTACGGCGAGGCGCTGCAGGTGCAGTACATCGCCGCCGATCCCGTGAACACAGAAGAATGGCGGGAGATGACCAAGTGGCTGAAGCGCGACAACCGAATCCATTTCCGGGTGGAGCGGCTCGTCTTCCCCGAGCAGTTGCGCCAGCGCGGCGATGGTAAGACCACGGGACAGCACGTCTACGGTGAGGTGTCGACCGAATCGCGCTTCGATCATGGCGAACAGGCTCACCAGCGCGAGTGAATCACCTCCGAGGTCGAAAAAGTCCGATCGGACATCAATCGGCGATACCTGCAACAAATCTTCCCAGATTTCGGCGACCTCGTGCTCCAGACTCGTCTTTGGCGGATGGTTAGTGAGAGACGGAGCGTCCTCGCGCGGCGGTGGCGGGAGCGCATTGCGGTCAAGCTTCCCATTTGGTGTTATTGGCATCGCATCAAGCCAGACAAAGAAAGTGGGCACCATATTCCGCGGCAATTGCCGCTCCAGCGCTGCACGCACATTTTTCGTTGCTGGCATTACTCGGGGCGATGGGACGAGATACGCGGCGAGCCGGCGCACACCGGCGGCATCCTCGTAGAGCGTGACAACGGCGGCGGCGATTCCGGGCAGCGCCAGGAGAGTTGCCTCGATTTCTCCTGGCTCAATGCGGATACCATTGATCTTGATTTGGTTGTCCGCCCTACCCAGGAACTCAAGTTCGCCGTCCGACCGCCAGCGTACTCGGTCGCCGGTGCGGTAGAGCTGTCCCGTGCCAAAGGGGTTGGGTAGGAAACGTTCGGAGGTTAATTCAGGGCGGTCGAGGTAGCCGCGCGCCACCCCCGCGCCACCAATGAACAACTCTCCCTCGACGCCGGGCGGCCGCAAGGCGCGTCCGCTATCCAGCACATGCAGCGTCGTGTTCCAAATCGCGCGCCCTATCGTTGGCTCTGAATGGGCTGTCGGGTCGACAAGGGCCCAGCTCGAATAGACAGTCGTCTCAGTTGGACCGTAGCAATTCAGCAACCTAACTCCGGGCGTCGTTTCGAACACCGAGGTGGCCAGACGGCGCGACAGCTTTTCGCCTGCTAGAATTACGGTTGTGAGATTGGAGCGTGAGGAGATTCTCCACCAACACGATGCAACCGCCAAAGGCTAGCGGCAGGAACATCTCGAAGGCGGAAAGATCGAAATTGAGTGAGGTCGAAAACAGCAGGCCCCGTAACTCCGCGTCGGAAACTATCGAGCGGCCCCAGGAAATAAGATTGATCAGATTGCGGTGCTCGATGCCGACCGCCGTTGGGCGTCCGGTCGAGCCAGAAGTATAGAGCACGTAAGCAAGATCGTCGGCGACCGCGTGAACAGGCTCCGCCATTCCAGTTTCGAAGTGCTCGGGCTCGGTGTCGAGCAACAACTGCCGTGCGCCGCTGTCTGCAAAGGCGGGCGCAAGCGTGGCGTTGGTCAAGATGATCGGTACAGCCGAGTCCGCGATGATGAAACGAATCCGTTCGGCCGGATACGAGGGATCAAGAGCCAGATAGGCCCCTCCGGCCTTGTGAACGGCAAGTACCGCGATGATCAGAGCGGGCGTGCGAGGCAGTGCGATGCCAACGACTACGCCCGGCCTGACCCCAAAGGCCGCTAGCCGGCGCGCCAATCGCGCCGCCTGCTCATGCAGTTTGGCAAAACTTATTTGCTGCCCGCCGGATATCAGGGCTATAGCGTCCGGTGTCCGAGCGGCCTGAGCAGCGCATAGCATGGCAAGTGTTGCTTCCTCCGGCAAAGCGACCGTCTCGCCAGCGGTGAAACCCAGAACTTGCGCTCGTGTTGCCTCCGGCATGATCGGCAGCGAGGCGAGGGGGCAAGTGAGATCCTCCATACCGTGCACTAGGAGGGTTTCCACGCTAGAGGCCAATAGCGCAGCCACATCGGAAGGGATCAGGCCGGGATCAGTGTCGATGGTAACCTCAAGATCGCGCTTGGGACCAGTATCGACGATCGACACCAACCACGGTGCCGTAAAGCCGTGTGACAGATTGGTGTATTCGACGGGAATATCCTCAAATTCAAAATCATACGCAGCTGGAACATAGTTGACGATGATGTCGAACAGGCCGTGATGCCCTTTTCGCGTGATCCCGAGTTCCCTGGCGATCTCGTGAACTGGAAAGTGCCGGTGTGGATAGTTTCGTGCGCGTGTTTCGTCGATTTGGCGCCAAGCATCGGCGATAGTCTTGGTGCGAGCGACGCTCAAAAGCATCGGCAGGGGTCGCGCCATAAGCCCGATCACCTGCTTTACTCTCGTGTCGGAGCGGTTTGCGAGTTCGACACCCAACACGATGTCATAGCGATCGTACAATCGCGCGAAGGCGGCGTATGTCAGCGTGATGATCGCCCGAAATGCCGTTGATCCGAACGTGCGCGCTGCCGCTTCCAGCCGCGTGAAATCTGTACGTTTTAGCGTGAAGGTGGTACGTGCATGACATCCGGACTTGGCGCGTTCGGTGTTTTGACGGTTAGTCTCGAGAAGCGGTCCGGGCCATTGAGCGAACTGCTCCAGCCAGTATCTACGGTCAGCCTCATGGACATCTGAAGTCGCGTAACGCCGCTCAATATCCCGCAGTTCTTCGGGTGTGGCAGTATTAAGCGCGGATAACGGCTCGCCAAAACGCAATGCGCGATAGCGGCGGGCGGTCCGCTCGCTGAGGAGCCGCCGGCCAGTCTCATCAATGATGATGTGGTGAGTTTTTTGAAACCAGATCGTCTGATCCTCGCTGACCCGGATCAGCGCAAAGCGAAATAGTGCAGGATCCTCTAACGGAATCACTTTGCGCATTTCCGCCCACATCCATTGTTCCGCTGTAGCAAGCGGATTCTTCTCCTTACTGAAATCAAGCACCTGCAGATCAAAACCTATTGGGCCTGGCCCGCGTGAAAGTCGCAGGCTTGGGCTTTCACCAATCGTCTCACGCAGGGCAATCTCAAATAGATCAATCCGGAGCGGCCCCCGGATCGTCAGTGCCTGACCAGTGTTATAGATCGGCCTGCCGGAAAACAGCTGTTGGTCCAGCCAGATAGCGGCCTGAATACCTGTGAGATCAGGTGGCAAAACGAACGACATATATTTGTCCCGCTTAAGTTCCTGATTATGAGCGGACTGATAACTCTCCGGTCAAGTCGGCCAGCGGCGATCTCGAGGGCACCCCGCCACGCTTCGCCACGGGCCTCGGCGTGTTGGGTCTGTTCGGCTGGCGCAGAAAAAGGAAAGCCGCTGCAAGTGGCTAGTTAGTCGCAACATTTAATTCAATCCTGGCAATGCTTAATCGGAGCGGTTCGTTGTAAGTCTCGTCGATCAGGTTATCCGCTGACCTACCCGTCAAACAGCCAACCAAGCTCGGGCTCTTCTTCAATTTCACCATCGCCAAGGCGCTCGGCCTCAACGTATCAAACACGCTAATTGGGCCGGCCGACGAGGTGATCGGGTGAAGGGCGGAATGTCTGCTTGTGGCAAGGCTCTAGTGCCCTTGAAGGTGCGATTTTACGAAATTCCCTGTTAGCAGGAAAACGGGCAGAGCAGGGGGCCGACTGCGTTGCTGCGCCAGCCACCAAGTCCAGCCTCTGCAAGGAAGTGTGGGCTGCCATGCCTTTCGGGTGACGTCACGAGGCTACCCGCACGCTTTCAGCTCAAAGCGTCAACCCTGAAGACCCAAACCGGTTATCGAACAGGAATTGTGTCTCGGTAAGCTTTTAGGAGGACCTCGATATAGACTTTGCGAAGATTATCGTCTGGAAGGCTACGTCGGCCTTGCTCAAACTCGAACTCAGTTTGTGCGTTGTAAGCAGTTGTCAGGGCCATTGCTGCTTTAATTAATATGGATAGGGCGGCCGAGTTGTCGCTAAATTCAGTCAGAAAATAGCTCGATGTCGTTTCGCATTCGGACGTGTACTTGAGGTTGGAGTACGCATCGGCGTAAATCGAGCAGGCGATCAGAGTCTTTTGAAAAGCCGCGCGCCCTTTCGCAGGTAAGGCCATCAACTCTGACTCAGCCTTTTGACCAAAGGCCGACCATATTTTTTCAAAAACCTCATCCTGCTGGCTTGCGGAAAGACAGATTTGGACGAAGACAAATAGCAATCCCGCGCCTGCGAGGGTGCTTTTATTTTTGAACGTCATGGCGACCTCCCGCGATGCGCGGGCATGCGATCGTCGATTCCGATTAGCGTCTGGGCGACCGCCTTGTCGGCTCCAGAGCGGCCTGGGCGCGTGCCGGCTCTGAGTTGCCGCCAGGCGGCGACAATGCCAGGACACTTGATTTGCGATCTTTCAGCAGCGTTACCTCGCGTCCCTGGATGGAACGCAATGTCCACCCCTGGTGACTTTCGTTCACCCGCAACCGGACGGTGTTTTCTGTCGACTGCTCGACGAAGACCGCGATTCCGCTATCTCCGCCCGCAACGGTGCCCACCAGAATAAGCGGCGGCTGGTCCGGCTCGGCCGGCTTAGTCGGCTCCACCTGCTTGGCAACGACCGGCGGTGCGGGCAGCGGTGGGGGACGACGGGACGGTGAAAAAATTGGCCGATCACGCGTCATGGACAACTTGGAGAGCGGTATCGTCAAAACTGCATTGCCGACGGGCGTGCCTGCGTCCGATGGCGCCTTCGCTGGATGCAGTGTGGTTCGCTTGATTTCGGTTCCGATCGAATTTCCGGTCTCATCGACTGAGTCCGCGCCCGCAGGCAAAACAGAAATCATTGCCGTGGTTGCAACGGAGAAAACTGTCAAGACAAGCGTGCGATTTGGGATGCACCAAATCATTTTGCACCTTGCCATTGCCCGGAAACCAAAATCGAAACGCGCATTTTTCCCCTCAATGTGCCGGTCGCGGTCTCTGGCATCTGTGCGACCAGCTGATCAACGAACAGAAAAGGCATTCCCGCTTCCAGATCATAAAGAAGCTGCTGCAACGAGGATTGCTCAACCTCACAGTCTATTGAAACTTTGACAAATCCATCTTTTGATTGTGCGCCTTGTAAATCGACTTGGGAAGATAAAATGTTGCCACCAAAACGTGTTACCGCTCCAGCAACGCGCTGCAGCAACGTTGCTCCGGCCACTGTCACCGTTGGGCCTTCCAGAACAGGTGAGCCTGTCACAAAAGATACGCCATCGGCGTTTTTATGGCGGGATGCCGAGGGATTGCGGCCTTCCAACTGGCTCAGAATATCGCCGGTCGCTGCCACCGCTTGCCGACGTTCCAGGACATCAGAGACGTACAACAGCGTCGTCAGCAAAAATGCGATCACGACCGCCACATAGCAAATTGCGGCGCCGAGCGGGAAGCGCGCCAGATACCTTTCGATAAAATTGGCCACTTTCATGAGCCAACCGTAAATACCGGGTTTATGCGGGCTTCGATGTGGAACTGCTCTTTAGTCGCGCCCGTTGATCGGGTGGTTGGTGCAAAAAAGGTGGCGCGCGCGAAGTGCGGAGATTGCTCGATTAACCGGATGAGCGATGGCGCATCGCTTGTGATGCCGACGATCTGCAGCTTTTCCCCGTCGATCCGAAGCTCGGTGACATACGTGTCATCGGGCAGCAAGGCCGACAGCGCTTCCAGCGCGATGACGCTTGATGGTGTTGTCTGCTTGCGCCTTTCAAGTGACTGCAGACCTGATCCCTCGAAGAAACTTCGCATCGCCGCCTTGCGTGCCGAAATCTTGCGCAATAGCTCCTGTCGTTCGGTGCCCAGATCATCCGCAGCGATGGCGGAAATGCCGATTGAAGCCACTGCTGAGAGCCCGCTCAGCAGAAAAATAGCCGCCAAAATCAGACGAATGCGCTTAATATCGACCGCGCTGCGCGTGCGTTGTTCAAGAAACTTTATGGGCGTCGGCTTCGAGCCTGAGTTCAATTGGACCGTCGTAATGGCAATCGACGCAGCGTTAAGACTTGCGATCGCGAGCAAGTACGGAGCGACCATCGCTCGCGCCGTTGCGGCGATCATAAGTTGTATTCGATCGTTGGGCGCATCAATCGGCGGCGTCCAACTGTAGACGGCCTCATTTGCCGTCCAGGGGGTAAGACGATCAATCTGCGAACGCACAATGCCTTCGAGGTATTCGGCGGCACGCTTGGGCAACTCAAGCGGACGAAACAGGAATCGGGAAGGTCGCAAAATCAGTTCTATCCGGCTGCCGCGCAAGACCGTCGCCCAATTTGGCGGCAAGGTCTCGACGATGGACCCGCCGACTATGCGGACGCGATGGTCGGGCAAATTAGAACTCTTGACGCTACCCAGTTCGTGAAGTGTGAATGTATCGTGCTCATCTTCGATGAGCTGCACGTGGCGCTGTGATCGGAGCCGATCGGATATCGAATTGACGGTTTCGGCGACGGAATTGATCCAGCGCGAAAAGCCCTCGACGATCTGACGCAAGAGTTTCATCGCAGTCTCGTCGCTATCCGAGGCCGATCTGGATCAGCATTAACGTCGTTACGCCACGACAATACGTGAAAGGGTTCATCAGCAGTGTCTAGAAGGATAACCGCTTCCGACCCTGTTAGCCAGCCGTTGTCGAAGGCAATGCTGATCCGCACTCGAAAGGCGTTGCTTCCGTCGGCCGTAGCGCCGGCCTGATTCGGGCCCAGCAGTCGGGAAAGAGAGTCTTTGTCCGCCGCGGCGGTTTCACGTTGAGCGAGAAAGGCGTTCAGTCGTGCGGGTGTCATCTCAGGGAGCGCGGCGATCAACTCTGGGGGCGCATCGAAGACGTTAATTTCTGGTCGACCGCTATAGACCGTCACAAAGGGGATGGCGCGTCCGACGAGCGCAGGTGGCAAGCCTTGCACGAGCCAAAGTTCGCTCGCATGCGCAAATGGTGCCCCACGCGGCAGATAAGGCAGCCCGCCGGAACGATAAAGGTCAGCCTCATCGACTTGTGCCAACGGCTTTGGAGTTGTACGCCAGCCGATCACTCGATCGGCGTAGCGGTCTGCGTCCTCGTGTGACGCGCCGAGTGCGTCAAAAAAACCCGTCAGCAAAACTTTCGGAGCTGCATTGAGATCGATTCGCGCGGTTTCCGAAGAAAAATCCACCATGACGTTGGCTCGCCCCAGTCGAAAACCGAATCGGCCGCGGGTCGGCCGTAAATCATTATTTGGAACGGTTAATCGGTATGCGGTGAGCTCAAGGCTTGCCGTAACCAGCGCTTCGGCTTGCAACCCGTCATCGGTCACAGAAACGGCCAAAGCAGAGTTATTGATGTAGATCGAATAAATCGATGCCAACGTCGCGAGTGCAATCAATATCCATAGAACCGCGACGATGATGAAACCATCACGAGCCGAGGGCCTGGGCGAGCAGTTTGGCTCATGCACTGTCATCGACATCAGGTCCGCTGTTTGGCGGGGCTTGCCTGCGCCGGATTGTTGTTAGGTTGGTCGTTGTTTTCCCCGGGGACGCCAGTGCAATCGCCCTTGCTTTTCCCACTGGCACACGCCGCCGGCAAGTCGACGTGAACCAATGCGGTGGTGGAAACCGAGAGCGTTCGTCCGGACGTTGCATCGCGAACCGTCACGCGAACGGCCGCAGGCAATTCGCCAGCATTCTGCCAGGTGTTCTTCCAAATTCCGTCACGCCCCGCATAGGCGAATGAAATCCTGTACGGCGGGCGGAGAAGAACAACTGGATTGGCGAAACCAGGTTGACCGACGGACACCATGTTCGACACAAACGGTACAAATGGCTTTGTTGATCTGGCCAGAATTTTTCCGTTTTTGTCATTGAGTTCCGCAATGCGCACAATTTCGAGACCAGGACGGACATTGGGCCCGACCGCCGATCGTACAAGCGTGACAGAAAACTCGGTCCCATCGAATATTGGAGCCTTGGTGTCGCGGTTCGGCGGTATGAACTCGGATGCTCCGAAGTCAGCGACGAGCCGATTCAGTACGATGCTAACAAGTTCACTGCGCTGGGCACGCGCAATTCCACGGTTCCAATTCGGTAGCCATTGCGATGTGATTGACGCGAGCGCGGCCAGTATCACGCCCATCAAGGCAGTCGCCACAAGGGCTTCGAGGAGCGTGAAGCCGGAAACTGCGGCGTGTCTATTGCGACCGTATCGGATCGTGTCGTGCCGCATTATTGGCGCTTTCGCTGCAGACGTACCGTTTCGAGACTAATGGCGGCACCGGAAGGCGATTGGACACGGATCGATATCTTTTCGGGGACCCAGGGCGAATCGGACTCCGGCGCGCTGGCGCCACCGAAGAATGGTGAAACCCCCATGCGCCAGCGATTACCATATAGGTCACCGGTGATTTCTCCGGACGCAAGCTGGGCGCGCGATGGCAGACTCGCGGCCACAGTGCGCGCTGCTTCCACGAGGGCGACATGTTGTTCGAGCGAACGCACGCCGCGTGTCGTTATCCCGGTGAGCGCGCCGATCGCGGTCAACGAGATGGCCACGACCGCAATCGCGACCAGCACTTCGATGATCGTAAACCCGGCGGTTCTGGCGCGGATTTCAGAGCGCACTATTCGATGCAATTTCAATTCCTCCGGTCAGCCAATTCACACGAATCTCGTAGCTGGTGCCGAGGCGAGACAACATAATGGTACCGCCGCATGACATTCCGGTTGGAAAGAAGCTGATGGTGGAGAATGCCGGGCCCTCATTGCAACGGTTGGGCAAGATGGCGTCGAAGACTACGTCATCCGGAACGCGCAGGATTTGCCCCGTCGAGCCAGAGCGGAGCGAGCGCGCACCTGCATCGATTTGCGTCGCGATCTGAACACGGTGCCGGATTGCCGCGGTTCTATCCGCCTTGAGCAAGGAAGCTGTTTCGACAGCATAGGCTTCGAGCCGCGGGCGTGAAGTGTCGCGCGGAATGTTCGGCAACAGAACAGCGGCCAGCATCGCAATGATCGCAAGGATGCAGACCATTTCGAGTAAGGTAAAGCCGTCTTCTCCGTTCGAGTCGTTAGTCATTGTTTGCCGAAGTAATATCCGCCGCTGTTCCGGTCCCGCCTTCCTGCCCATCGGCCCCATACGACATAATTTCAAATTTGCTGCGCTCTGCCGGCGACCGATAGACATAGGGCTTGTTCCAAGGATCGTTCGGTACACTGCCGCCTTTGAGATACGGCCCATTCCATCCCGCCATGGCGCTCGTAGGCTTCACCAGCGTGTTCAGCCCTTCGGCGGACGAGGGATACCGTCCTGTATCGAGGTAGAGCAGATCGAGTGCGCTCGAAAAGCTCTGCATCTGGATCTTCGCGGCCTTGACCTTCGACTCGGTCAAGTAATTGAGCACGCGCGGTCCGACCAGCGACATGATAAGAGCAATGATCGTGATCACGACCAATATTTCCACGAGCGTAAATCCGCGCTCGCGGCTTCTGCGCGAACGGCCTTGCTTGATCTTGGGCTGTGGTCTTTCGATGTGTGTCATAACGAACCTACCTTATCTTCATCATTCGACGATTTGACTGATCGAGAGGAGAGCGGTCATGATCGATACGATCAGACCGCCGACGACGACGCTGATGCTGATAATGGCCAGTGGGCCAACGACGGCAACCACCCGGTCAAGACTGCGCTGCAATTTGGCCTCATAGAATTCGGCAATGCGTCCGGCCAATGTCGGCAACTGCCCGGTTTCCTCGCCAATACGGAGCATGCGGATCGCCATGGTAGGCAATATGGCAGAGGCCGCGAGCGCATCTGAAAGCTTGCCGCCATGGCGGACGCGATCGGCTGCCGCCAGCCATATGGATACGCCTCCGGTGACAGACATGATGTCAACCAGGATCCGCAGCGTTGCCGTAAGCGTCACGTCGCTGCCCAACAGGATATTCAGATTACGGCAGAATAGGGCGGTGCGATAGAAATTGAACACCGAGGATATGCCTGGCACCCGCGACAGTTTGGAGATGATCGCGGCGCGAACGCCGGGCCGGCGCAGTGCGAGCCAGCAACTAACGATCAAGATCGCTAACGCGACGACAATTTCGAGCCCGTGTCCACGCAGGAAGTCGGAAAGACTGAGAAACGTGTTGATCATAGAATCCGCTTTCGCGCCGAAGTCGCGTAGCACTGAAGAAAATTGCGGCAATACAAATAAAATGAAAAACATCAGCACGCATGACGCCGCAATGAGAATGAATGCGGGGTAATGCAAAGCGTCCATGACCTTTCGGCGTAATGCTTCCGCCCGTATTCGTTCATTGGCGAGCATCTCGAGGATGTAGGTGAGCTTGCCTGAGGTCTCACCAGCCTGCACGAGGGCTACATAAATCGGAGGGAAATAGGCGGGATGCTGGGCGACCGCCTCTGCAAAACTTTCGCCCGCCAGAACGCCGGCGCGAATTTTATTTATGATCGGGCGCAATCGTCCGATATCGCTATCGTCGGCGAGCAACTCCAAGCCATTGTCGAGGCGTGCTCCGGCCTTGAGAAGGAGCGCGAGGTCGCGGGTGAAAATAGTAACGTCTTCCGCGCGCGGCCGATTGAAGAATCCGATTGAGACGCGCGGAAGGGCAGCCGTGCCTTCTTCGGCGACCGTTTCGATCGGAACGAGACCAAGATACTCGATGCGATGGGCGACTTCCGCGGCGGTCGGGGCGAAAATTGATCCGTTTACGAGCTCGCCGCCCTGGGTCATCGCAAGATAACGAAAATTCCGCATCGCGTTACCGTATCGTTGTGACACGAAGGATTTCGGCGGGGGAAGTCACCCCCGCTCGGCACTTGGCCACTCCATCTTCGACCATTGTAGTCATCCCGGCCTGCATCGCTGCTTTATCTATCGATACAGAGTCGGTTTGCACGTTGATAAGGTGCCGCACCTCCTCCGTTACCTGAAGGACCTCGAATACCCCGACTCGGCCGCGATAGCCCGTGCCCCCGCATCGCTCGCACTTGCCGGGCTCGAAAATAGTTTCGCCGATCTTCAAACCGACCGCACTATAGCGCGGGTCGGCGGCAAGATCAGCTCGTGACAGCTTTCTGTGTGTCTTGCATCGATCGCACAGCTGCCGCACCAGCCTCTGGGCGATAACGGCACGCAGCGTCGATTTTAGCAGGAACCCTTCAACCCCGAGATCAAGCAGGCGGGGCACTGCTGCCGCCGCCGTTTCGGTGTGTAATGTGGTGAGGACGAGGTGACCTGTTAACGCAGCATGGATCGCGATCTGCGCGGTTTCCTGGTCACGAATTTCGCCGACCATGATGACGTCGGGATCCTGACGAACGAAAGCGCGCAGGGCCATGGCAAATGTCAGGCCGATAGCGGGCTTTGCCTGTGATTGATTGATACCTTGAAGTTCGTATTCGACAGGGTCCTCGATCGTGAGAATCTTGCGCGTCGGTTCGTTGAGGACCGAGAGCATCGTGGCGAGGGTTGTCGTCTTGCCACTGCCGGTCGGTCCGGTGACGACGATCATGCCGTGTGGAAGCGCCAGCAGCCTCCGCAGCGTGGCTTCGTCAGCGGGCAAAAAACCGAGCTTTTCGATCGCAAGCAAGCCGGTTTCCTTCGGCAACAATCGGATCACGGCCGACTCGCCGTGCTGCGTCGGCATGATGGCGACGCGGAGGTCGAGATCGGATCTTGCCGCCCGCACGCGCGCTGCGCCGTCCTGGGGCAGGCGGCGCTCAGCGATATTGAGGCCGGCGAGGATCTTGATGCGGGAAATAATGGCTTGCGGCAGCGCGGCCGCGGCTACCGGCACATTGCGCAGCAAACCATCGACCCGCATGCGCACGACCAGTCCGGTTCTAAAGGGCTCGATGTGAATGTCGCTGGCGCGCAGCTCTACCGCTTTTTCGAGCATGTCATTGACGGCGCGCACAACAGGCGCACCGCTGGCGAGATCCCGAAGACTCTCGATGTCGTCTTCACGGGCACCTGCAGTTTCACTGCTTCCCGGCGAAGAAACATCTTCGTCGACGAGACGTTGATCGAGGATGGTCTCAATGTCCTCGAACGATGCGATGCCGATAATCACTTCGTTGCCGAGCACGATCGCGGCAGCGCGGACGGCGGCGGAATCGCTTGGGTCGGCGACCGCGAGCATCACCACCCCATCCGCCGACTGATAGGGAAACACAGTCATTTCGCGAAGGAAACGTGGGGCGAATTGTTTTACCAGCGACGGCGCGGCCAGCAGAGCCGGCAAGCTCACTCGGGGAAGCTTAAAAAATTCCGCCACTTTGTCGGCAAAATCGTTGGCCGAAAGATCGGACAGCTCCCATATTTTGCGGAACGTCCGTTCATCTCGATCTTGTGTCTGCAGGTTGAGCGAATTCGCTTCGCCGGCGAGATGGTTCTTGCCACGAAGATAGTCTGCGAATTCACTCGCGGGATCAAACGCCATGATACGGTTGGTACGTTTCCGGTCCTACTTTTTGTTTTGATATTACACCGACATGGCGGCGGGTTGCTATGCCTCTTCCGGTTCCAGGCCCGGGGAGGATTTTATGGCCTGTTTATGTATCGGAAAAATATGACACGGGCGCGAAGCCAACAAAACCGCCGTCTGCAGTTGTGATCTGCCAAACGAATGAGGCAGTAGATCAGCGCCGTCCCCATTTACCGACACGGCGAATTGTCGCAAACTTTGCTGTTTCTACCCGAAGGTATCGGGACAACAACGTTCAAGTTGGGGAGGGTATCATGAAAAAATTCTGGTCTGCCGTTGCTTTGCTTGGCGTCCTGTCGGCAACGCCCGTGTACGCATGGGACCGGGGTGATGTCGATGTGCTGGCTGTCTTGCCAGATGTGACCCCAGGTGTCCCGAGCAGCGTCGAAGGACTGACCGTCGGTCCTGACGACAATATCTACGTGACAAGTTTCGGCTTCAATGCGGCCGGTGCCATCAGTGGTAATTCGGTACTGTACGTCATCAAACCGAACGGTAGTCTGGTTCGGCAGGTCGCCATCGCCAATTCCAGTCCTCATACGCTCGGCTTGGCCTTCAATCCGGTCAACGGATTTCTTCTGGTCCTTGATTTTGGAGCGGGCAAAGTCCTGCATGTAGATCCAGTGACGGGCGCGTCGTCAGTCTTCATCGCCCCAATAGCAAATTCGGGTCTCAATGCACTGACCTTTGATAAGCAAGGGAATGTTTACATATCGGACTCGTTCAACGGAGTTATCTGGAAAACGGGCCCCCTCGGCGGTGTGCCGACTGCATGGAGCAATGACCCATTGCTTCAACCCGGCACCGGGCTCACGCCGCCTTTCGGTGCAAATGGCGTTGAGTTCAACAATGCCGGTACTGTTTTGTTTGTCGCGAACACCGCCACCCATCAAATTATCCAGATCCCGGCGAACCCGAATGGAACGGCGGGCACCGCTTCGATTTTCATCACGGGAATTAACGCACCTGATGGCATTGCGGTTGATGGCAAGGACAATCTCTGGGTCTGTGCCAATCAAGAGGACGAAATCGTCGTCATCGACAAGACCGGCAAGGTGATCGCCAAGTTGGGCGACTTCAACGGAATAAATGACGACGGAATCGTGCGCGGTCTACTTTTCCCGGCAAGCCCAGCCTTCAGTAAAGATGGAAAGACACTGTACGTGTCGAACCTGACCTTGTTCCTGCCTTACGCGGGCGCCAGGGCAGCGGTGGATTCGGCCTGGACGCTCAAGGTCAAGCACTACACGGTTTCCAAGATGCGTGCGGTGATTCCGCCGCCTGGACACGACCATGATTGATCGGCGGATCAGCAACGGCGCCAGCTAGCTATCGAAATTGAAGATCTGACCAGATTACGGGCCCGCGCCAGTCTCGATGAAGGCATTCAATCTCTGCCTTGCGGGCCCACTAGCTCCCTGACCACAAGGTGGTCGCCGGGATTTATAGTACCCACGTCAACTTCCTTGTGCGGGAAGATGACGATGACCCGGTTTTTTATGTAGACGGCCACCTGCTGCTTAGTGTCCGCGGCGCGTGTTGCGAATGCCTTGATCTGCTGAAAAAACGGTTCACGCTGCCAGGCGGTTGGATCGCTGGGGTCGACGTGAATCGCGATCAAGTTGCCTTCATGGCGCACGAACATTTTGCACTTATTTGGGCGCCACTTCGGACCCAAAGCAGGCGACGTAAGCCAGGAGCAAAAAAACTCGCGGCACTCCGTCGGCCGTGTTTCATAGATAGTGCAACCGCCGCGACCAAGGGGCGCAGTGGGCGCACCACGTCCCAATAGGCTTGTTGAACGCTTCAATGTGCAAGAGCTTGCGGCAAAGCGAGCACTCGCCGCAACTTCGCCCCGGCACGAATGTAACTGAATTGCCTGCATCGCTTGACATTAGGCCAAGCCTCGCGCCTATCGAATTGAACTGATCCGGCTCGTTTGACAGGATCCGATTTAAAGCCGGGCGCCTGCCGGATTCGCGGCGACTGTCCGAAATAGATCTGATCCACGGTTCGTGGGGTCAAAAGCGCAACCGTGGGGCGCAATACGGAAGCGGTATGCGGCTCCGTTTCTCCAGCACCGCCTGCTTGATTGTTGCACAAAATACCAAAAGGCCGGGGCAATCGCCCCAGCCTCCTAGTTTGCTCAAATCTGAGACGCACCCAGCACTCACTAGGGGTGATCATTCGCCTTTCTGGTTATGATCACCTTTGTCGTCGTCATCGACATCATGTTGATAGACGGCGACGCATCCACTGTTGCTGCCACAAATCCCTGCACCCACGCTTGTAATGTCGCCACCAGCATGGACCACCGCGACGGGCGCAACTTGTGGAACGAAAATGCGGTTGCGCTTCGAGTCTGCCGCAACCGAATGAGAGGCGGACGATTGCGGGATCTTCTCGATCAATACGCTGGTCGCGTCGATGACGCCGAGCTGCGCAAACCCTGGAAAGCCTGGAGCGGGGCAGGTGCCGGGGGTGCCACAGTCCCGGCTCGATCCGGTGTAGTACCGGAAGTCACCCTCGTTGAACCAGACTTCGTCCGACCCGGTGATGCTGCCAATCAAGGTCATGTTCTTGGTTGTGGCATTGATGACCAGCGTTTGCGTGTTGCTCGGATTATTTTGCGGCGTGCACCCAAGCAGCAGGTTGTCATGCGGCCCCACAGTCGCGCCGTTTGGCCCGCAGTTGTGCAGCGGCACGACACCGGTGTTTGTTGTCGGGTCGAACGCGCCGATTGTGTTTGTGCCGGCGGTCAGCGTTGCCGGGTCGACCACGAGCAGTCCGCCATCGCAGGTGATCGGGCCGGATAACTGGCCGAAATTGCAGCCCGTCGGGTTATTCGCGATGACCGGGATCGATGTGTAGAAGCGCTTAGTCGTAGGATCCCAGGCTGGCTGCTCGATCGATAGGCCGAAACCAGTCGGCATTATCGCAGAGGCGACAAAGATCTTCGCGATGATCGAGGCGATCGACATCGTGTTTGTCGGGGAATCTCCATTTGCGCGGAAGAGCGTCCCAAAGGGCGGATCCTCAGCGTTGTTGGCGGCGAGCAGCAGTTTGCCATCCGTCGTCAAAGCCATTTCATCGACCCGCGTCGTTCCACCTGTGCTGATGCTCACTTTGATGGGATTGTTTGCTGATGACGGGCTGAGATCGATCACCTTGAGAGTGCTGTCACCGTCGCCGGCGTAGAGCCAGCGGCCGTGAGACGTAACGCCATCGGGTCCCGAGATATTGTTGTTCACTGCGGTGCCGGCTGCATTGAGCTTGACGCCGACAAAGCCCCCGATCGTCCGCTGGAACTTGAGGGATTTGGTGTCGATGATATCAATCCCCGCGTTCGAACGATCGGCTAGATAGTATTCCGCGCGATCTGGGTTGACCCAGCTGATGTCGAATGACCGGAGCGGATTGCCCGGAATTTGAACGGCGGTGAGGCATTTTGTTTGTGTGGTGGTCGGCGCTCCCGGGCCCGTACATGGGGCAGCAATTGCGCCGGTGGTCGCGAGCGACATCGCTGTCAGTAAAACCGGCCCAATCGAGCTATAAAGATGCGTACGCAACTTGACTTTTGCGGACATAGAAAACCTCCCTAGCGGAGCTGTTAAAGAGGAACGCTGCTCCTTGCGTCGCCACAAAATAAACCTAACAGCCGATATGGGCCTCCTGCATAAAGGTTCTATAAAATAGCTTCCGCTGAATCATCATTCGCAGCTGCCCGAGGCTACCTGTGAACGCGCCGTGGCCACGCCAATTTTGAGTGCGTGGGGCGAAGGCAAGTACCGCGATCGCAGCACTATCCCGATTCACAGAAAGTGGCGGAACTGCTGGTTAAGACGTCTTGTATACGTCTCAAACAGAATATGCGATATGATGTACCGGGGAGCCGGATATCGAATAGATTCAAGCAAGTATGAGAATCGACTTGCGCTTCGAGTGCCGTAAGCTCGAGTGAGTAGGGGTGGTATCAGGGGCTATGTCGTCGTCGGTAAACCGACCGCTTCGCGGCGGATTTTGGGCAGTGCTTTTGAGCCTGGGTGTTGCATTGCTTGGGGCGTGCGGTCCGATCCCTTTGGACGAGCAACGCAGCCCCGACGTCATGGATAGTCTCCGCAATCAGGATCTACTCCCGCGGTTTCCACAGGGGTCCGACAAGAACGCCCAAAATGCCCCCACGAGCGGCAAATCCCAAATCTACAGCGGCGAAGTGGTGTCGCCCGTCGAGGGTGTGCAACCGCAGCCGCAACCGACGGCGGACGGGCAGGGTTATGAACTTAATTTTGAAAACGCGCCGATTGCGTCAGTCGCAAAAACGGTGCTCGGCGACATTCTTAAGACCGGATACACCATCGATCCGCGCGTGCAGGGCACCATAAGTCTCACGTCGGGGAGAGCGGTACCCAAGTCCGATCTGCTTTTCGTGTTCGAAAATGCATTGCGTTTGACTGGTGTGGCGCTGGTCCGGGAAGCCGTGGGATATCGCCTTATTCCCATCAGTGACGCAGTTGCCGCTGGCAATCTGGATTCCGCGGCTTCGCGCGCCGACAGCTTCGCCACCAAACCTGGCACAGTTCGCGTCGATACCGCACGCAATATCCTGCTTATTCAGGGGACCGGAGCCGAGCGCCGCGCCGCAATCGACACCGCGCTCAGTTTCGATGTTGATTGGATGCGTGGTCAATCGGTCGGGATTTTCCCCGTTCAGAACAGCAATCCAGAGCCGGTCATCGCCGAGTTAGAGAAGATACTCGATTCCAAAGAGGGCGGATTCAGCCAGGATATCGTCAAATTCCAGGTGATAGCCCGCAGGAATGCAATTCTGGCTGTCACCAGTAAACCAGCCGTGCTGCGAACGGTGGAGCAATGGATCAAGCGCCTCGACGCCGCCGACACGACGCGGACCGGCGTGCATGTCTATCGAGTCAAGTACGGCGAGGCGCGCCAGCTCGCGCGAGTACTCAGCGACGTTTTCGGCGGCGGCTCATCGGGATCCATTGAGACGCCAGCCAGTCAGGTCGCACCGGGCGGCGGCATAACTAAAACGTCTTCGAATGCTGATCGTTTGCCAGGCCTATCGGCCGCTACCACGCCATCGTCGATGACGGCCGGCTCCAGCCGAGGCGGCTCCGGTTTCGGCGGGGGGTCGTCGAGCACTTTGGGAGGGGCGGCGGCAAATGTTGCCGGCGTTGCCGGAAGTACTGTCGATGCACGCAGCACTGCCGCAGGCGGGGGGCAGGCTGCCCTGGAGGGCATCAGAATCACCGCCGATGTCTCCACCAATTCGCTGTTGGTATACGCAAGCGCAGAAAATTATCGCCTTGTCGAGCAAACGATCCGGCAACTTGACCAGCCTCAAGCGCAGGTCGGGATCGACGCAACCATCGCCGAGGTCACGCTCAACAATAACCTCAGCTACGGCGTTCAGTTTTATATTCAGAGCAAAAATCTTGGCATGGCGCCGGATAAGGGCTCGGCCCTCAACACTCCGACGTCGCCACCGAGCGCGGCGCCGACGGTTCTCAATGGCGTCGCTAACGCGTTTCTCAATCGTGCATTTCCGGGCTTCAATTTCCTGATCGGCCCCGAAGCCCAACCGAACATGATTCTCGACGCCTTGCATGCGGTGACCGATGTGAAGATCTTATCGAATCCGTCGCTCGTCGTTATCGATAACCAAGTGGCAACGCTGCTTGTCGGCGACGAAATCCCGGTTTCGACCGGCACCGGCAATGTACTCAATTCAGCGACCGGTACGAACAATACGATTATCAATTCGATTGATTATCGAAGCACCGGCATTATTCTCCGTGTTATCCCGCGCGTGAGCCCCAACGGCAATGTCCGCCTGGATATCGAGCAGGAAATCAGCCAGGCTACGAACGCGACCGCTAATACGCTGACGCCGACCGTTTCGCAGCGCAAGGTCAAGAGTTCGGTGGCTGTTGCGAATGGCCAGACGGTGTTGTTGGCCGGCCTGATTCAGGAGCACAGCGAGCTCGATCGCGGCGGAATTCCGGTGCTTGATCAGATTCCCAGAATAGGCGATTTGTTCTCTCATCAGAGCAAGTCGACAGTGCGTACCGAACTCATAATCTTCATTCGGCCGCAAGTCATTCGCGATAGCGTTGATGCTCACTTTGTCGCTGAGGAATTTCGTACCAAGTTGCGCGGTACGATTGAATCGGCGCCGTATAGTGTTCCACGTGTGCCGTTAATTCGGTAGCGTCCCTAGGAATTGCGACAGATCGGCCGATACCGCCGGGACGCATGCGGCTGAATGAGACGGGGATCGAATATGTTAGCGCGTTGGTCCACCTTGGTGTCGCGGACGCTGACGACGGCCCGAACGTTTGAAGAGATCACGATCCTCATTGCGTGGGCTGCGAGCATTGCCGCGAGCTTGATCTTGCTCCCCAATGCGCAGGGAGCAATCGGCGGCGGGTTGGCCGTTCTCATGATCGCAATTGCGGTGGTCGACGCACGGCGTTTCATCATCCCGGATGAATTGACGGGCGCCGCACTGGTGTTGGGATTCTTGCATGCGGCAATCCAAGCCTCCGACTTGGTAATGGAGGCGCTTGCCAGCGCTGCGTTACGCGGCGCTGTCCTGGCGTTTGCATTCTTGAGCCTGCGAGTCTTGTTTAGGCGCATTCGTGGACGTGAGGGTATCGGACTAGGCGACGTAAAGCTCGCGGGCGTCGCCGGGGTGTGGCTTGACTGGTCGATGGCTCCGGTTGCCATCGAGATCGCCGCGCTGGCGGCCCTCGCAGCGTACGCCATGAGACTCTTATCTAAGGGCCGGTCTGTCCGCTCGACGAGCCGGATGCCGTTCGGTCTTTTCTTTGCGCCTGCGATTTGGATTGGCTGGCTGTTGCAGTCGACGGTTTTCTAATTCCTGCCGCGTCTTCCTTGCGATAAATTGGCCGGGGTGCGGGAATTGGATTTGTTGAAGAGGCAGGCGGACGAGGGGTTTGTCCGCGCCAAGGGCGCGTAGGACTTTGGGTTAGGACTGTGGGAGACCTGAACATGGAGAAGGCTGCAAAGCTTTTTACCGCCGCGTTGGCACTTTGGCTATTGGCCGCTCCATACGCGAACAGTGCCGGCCTGTCGGAGGGGCGAACTAAGAACGACCGCGGTTATGGTTATAACGTTGCCTCTGTGAGGACCGCCAAAATGTCGGCCTTGCACAGGAGCGCCAGGGCGGACGCCTTGTTGGGGTTCAGATATGAACATGGCCTGGGTGTTCCGCAGTCCTTTGACGTGGCGGTGGATTTGTACGTACGCGCGGCGGAACAGGGCGACCCGACCGGACAATATTTGCTTGGCTTGACGTACGACAAAGGCCACGGCGTCTGGCAGGACGACGTGCTTGCACACAAATGGTTGAATTTGGCGGCAGCCCATGCGCCAGCACGCAATCGCGAACAATATTTGCGAATTCGTGATGCTGTCGCTTCCAAGATGACCCCGGCTCAAATTTACGCAGCCCAAAAGTTGGCCGTTCAATGGACGCCCAAGCCCCCGCAATGGTAGACGCGGTTGCCGTAAGCATTGGCGGTACCGGTAAACGCGGGCCGCACCACAAAAATACCTGGAACCTATCGTGTTCCGAGAAGGCGCTCGCCGGTTCGTGACCAGGGTTTGTCTGGCATCATTGAATTCAGCAAAGCCTACGTTGCCGCTTGTTGGATCTTAGCCGACAAGTCAATTGTGTTTATGTGATTTTGATGCCGGACAAAACGGCGGACTGAGTGCTGCGTCGCAACATTTCCCGCACGAAAATTGGCGTGAGCGAGTGGGCCGGCCCCACAAAAATTTGGGCGACTGAAGATGGGATGCTGTGATGGGCGCGGCCGCGTCTGTTTCCGCCATAGTTTCGACGGCCGAGTGATGATTCAACTATACAGCTGCGCAGTTCAGCTGCAGAATTAGTTTTGTAGCACCATTACAAGTCGGGGGCGTCAAATGTGCAAACTGTGCGATGCAGGTTTTCGGCAAAACCATTTCGGCTCACGGCGGAATTTTCTGAAAGGCGCGGCAGCGACTGGAGCCGTCGCTGCAGGTCTCAATTTATTCAGACCACGTCCTGCCGCCGCGCAGGTCGGTGATGCACCCCTAGGCACTGGCGGACCAGGGCGCCGTTACGTCATTCGCGGCGGTTCTGTGATGTCAATGGATCCGAACGTCGGCGACTTCGCGCAGGCCGACGTCCTCGTTGATGGCAAGAAGATTCTCGCCGTCGGACCGAATCTGCATGCCGGCGGCGCCGGGGAGATCGACGCGCGGGGCCGCATTGTGATGCCTGGCTTCATCGATACGCACCACCACCAGTTCGAGACGGCGCTGCGCAGCTTCCTCGCCGACGGAGTGCTGATCAATGACGGGTCTGGCTCACCGAGCGGAAGCACGACTTACTTCGAATTCATTCTACTGAAGTTCGCCCCGGTGTACCGGCCACAGGACGTCTACATCAACGAGCTGTTCGCTGGGCTCAGCCAACTCGACGACGGCGTCACCACGGTGCACGACGTCTCGCAGATCCATCATTCGCCCCAGCACTCGGACGCGGCGATCAAGGCGCTGTTCGACACGGGGCGGCGCGCCGCCTTCGGCTATTTCGAGAGCGCGGGTGCCAACATCCTCGGCACCAACCCCGGCAACAAATATCCAACCGATGCGCCCCGCATCAAGAGTCAGTGGTTTTCATCGAGTGACCAGCTTGTCCATATGATCATGGGCGGCGAGGTCTATCTTGGGGATGCGACGACCGACCAATCGTGGACGATCGGGCGGCAGCTCGACCTCCAGATTGCTGCGCACATCCTCTCGCCGTTCGGCATCCGGCCGATTTTTGACAAGCTCACCACCACGCCGGGAACGGGCGGCCTTGGCCACATCGGGATCGGACCGGACAACCTGTTCATCCACATGACTGGGATGGCCGACCCTGCTTGGCAGAAGGTTAAGGACGTCGGCGCACAGGTCTCGATTGCTTTCCCGATCGAAATGAACATGCGGCACGGCACCCCGCCGATCATCAAGATGCAAACCCTCGGCATGGAGCCGTCGTTATCCGTGGACGTCGAGTGCACGATGACTGCGGATTTCTTCACTCAGATGCGTGTTGCCATGAACATGCAGCGCGCAGTGGTGAATGAGATGATACTCGAACAGGGGAATTTCTACCCGCCCCAACAGTGGCCGACACCGGCGCCCGGCACGCCGGCGCTGCTGACCACCCGCGACGTGCTGCGCTACGCCACCATGAACGGCGCAAAAGCTCTGCGGCTTGACAATAAGGTCGGCTCGCTCACGCCGGGCAAGGAAGCCGACATCATCATCCTCGACGCTACCGCGATCAACGTGGCGCCGCTCAACCAGGTGCCCGGCGCGGTTGTCTCTTTGATGGACCGCACCAACGTCGAAACTGTGATCGTCGCGGGCAAAGTACGCAAATGGAAAGGGCGGCTGCTTGAGGTCGATCTCCCGCACCTGCGTCAACAGCTCGAGGCCTCGCGCGACTATATCTTCTCCAAGGCTGGCGTTCCGCAGAACTTGTTCGGCAGCCAGTAAGGCGACTGGAATCCAGCAGGACAGGGGCGGCGCAAGCCGCCCCTTTTTCGTTGGCGGCGTCAACGGCGCGTATCTAAGCTTCATAATTAG
>WNFD01002056.1_pt1 | contig 44596 bp, 44 predicted proteins | sample 5400491 | NCBI WGS metagenome assembly WNFD01 (sample SAMN13153343, study PRJNA577476) | soil metagenome | isolation source: 120 cm saprolite under Douglas fir tree site 2 hole 2 replicate 2 | place: USA:California | collected 2015-04-18
GGCCGCGCGGCGCGACCCTGGTCTGCCGCTGCGAGGAGGTCAATACCGAGCAGATCGTCGACGCGGTCGCGCTCGGCTGCCCCGGGCCCAATCAGTTGAAGGCCTTCCTGCGCTGCGGCATGGGGCCGTGCCAGGGCCGGCTCTGCGGCCTGACCGTGACGGAGCTCATGGCCGAGGCGCGCGGTGTGAGCTGCGCGGAGATCGGCTATTATCGTTTGCGCCCGCCGGTGAAGCCGATCACGCTTGCCGAGCTTGCCGGCCTGCCGACCGACGAGGCGGCGGTGAAAGCGGTAGCTCGCGAATAGGCCGCCGATGCGCGATCCGCTGAACGCGTTCTGCACCCATTCGGAGGCGCGGCTGAAGGGCGCGCCGCATGGTCCGCTTGCCGGCCTCACCTTTGCGGCGAAGGACCTGTTCGACGTCGCGGGCCATGTCACCGGCGCCGGCAATCCGGACTGGCTGGCGCTGCATCCGCCGGCCGCCCGCACCGCGCCGATGGTGCAGCGTCTTGTCGACACCGGCGCCGACATGGTCGGCAAGACCCACACCGACGAGCTCTCGCGCGGTATCCTCGGCGAGAACGCCCATTACGGCACCCCGACCAATCCGAGCGCGCCCGGCCGCGTCCCCGGCGGGTCGTCGAGCGGCTCGGCCGCGGCGGTCGCGGGCGCCCTCGTCGATTTCGCGCTCGGCACCGACACCGGCGGGTCGGTGCGCATTCCCGCGAGCTTCTGCGGCATTTACGGCATCCGCCCGACGCACGGGCGCCTGTCGCTCGACGGCGTCGTCGGCCAGGCGCCGAGCTTCGACACCGTCGGCTGGTTCGCGCGCGCGGCCGACCTCCTGGCGCGGGTCGGCGAGGTACTGCTCGGGCTCGACCTGCGGCGCGCGCCGCGGCCGCGCCGCATGATCGTCGCCACCGACGCGTTCGCGATCGCCGAGCCGGCGACCGCGGCCGCCCTCGGCCCGGCGGTCGAGCGCCTCGCGGCTTTGGTCGGCAGCAGCGAGCAGCGCCCGGTGTCGGCGACCGTGCCGCTCGCCGCATGGTGCGCGCATCAGCGCGCCATGCAGGGCCGCGAGGCGTGGGACACGTTCGGCGATTGGATCGACCGGCACAATCCGCGCTTCGCCTTCGACATCGCCGACAACTTCCTGCGCGGCAAGAGCACCCCGGATGCGGCGCTCGCGGCGGCGCGCGAGTTCCGCGCGGCGCGCCGCGCCGAGCTGATGGAGTTGATCGGGACCGACACCATTCTCTGCCTGCCGACGGCGCCGTTTCCGGCGCCTCCCGTCGGCCAGCGCCGCTCGGCGATGTGGGCGGAGCGCACCGCCATCAGCACGCTCACCACCATCGCCGGCACGCTCGGCGCGCCGCAGGTGAGCTTGCCGCTCGCGCTGGTCGATGGTCTTCCGGTCGGCCTCTCGATCATCGCGCGGCCCGGCGCCGACGACATGCTGCTGGCGTTCGCGCGTCAATGCGAGTCGAAGACCGCCTGATAGGCGGCGACCTTGCTCCGGATCGCCGCCAGCTCGGCGTCGGTCGGGTGGTCGGGATCGGCCGCCGGCGGCAGGCTGCCGAACTTCATCAGGCAGGCCATGAGCAGCAGCCGGGCCTTGGTCGCGGTGAGATTGCGGCCGCCGATCAGGCGGTCGCGCGGGGCGGTGAAGCCGTCATTGTTGCCGCGCCCCACGCGCGCGACCGGCATCCCGCTGTTGACCGCCCTGAGCATCAGGCGATGCCGCGGCGTCGAGGTCATGATGCCGTAGGGCGAAAGCCCCTCGACCACGAAGCCGGCGAGCGGCGCGTGGCCGAGATTGTGCTCGATCCGCGCGACCAAGTCGATCTCGCGCGCGAGGTCGATGTCGAAGTCGTCGACGTCGTAGGTGCCGTCCTTGACGATGACGACCTTCGGAATGGCGCCGTCGAGAAGGTTTCCGGCGCCGTCCTTGATGGCCACGTCGATCATGGCGAGGCCGCCGTCATTGCGCCGGACGCCGACGCTTCGCGACGGCAGCCGCGAGACGTTGACCTCCGACCGGAAGCTGTGGCGGGTCTCCGGCACGTAGAGGAGGCGCGGCGGCCCGTCATAGCCGACCGCCCCGATGATGCCGCCATGCCCGCCGGTCGTCACGTATCCGCCCGGCCGGGCATCGCCCTTCTGGACGTCGCGGGCGGCGAAGATCTGCTGCTCCTGGATCAGCACCATGCCGGCGCGGTTGCGGCCCTCTTCGTCGGCCCAGACGCGCGACAGGATGTAGTCGACTGAATCGATCAAGTTCCTCGCGCCGTCCGCGCTCACCTGACCGTGCGGGCGCTGCGCGGCGTTGCCGCAGACGGGAATGGTGCAGTCGAGCAGGAGATTGAGCCAGTAGATCGTCTCCTCGATGCGCGGGCTCCCTTGGGTCCAGATCGCGCCCTGGTATTTTCCGCTCGCCACCACGCGCTGCACGATATTGGTGATGCGCGCGAGGCCGGGCCGCGACTCATGGGCGTCGAGGTGGTAGGGCTTGTAGGCAAAGAAGTCGCGCCCGCGCCGCTCCGGCGCGATGTCGCCCTCGCCGACGTCGGTCCGCTCGGCGGCGGCAAGACCCTTGGTGTAGCCCGCCGGCGGCAGCGCCCGGTAGAAATCGATGTCGGCGCGCGAGCCGATCAGGTTGCCCCAGCCCTTCTCGCCGATTCCCAGCCGGTCGATCTCCTCGAAGATGCGCGCGCCGTCGGGGTGGAAGGCCTGCCGCGCGCGCTGCTCCGGGGCGCCGGGCTCGGCGCACTCCTCCTCCCACGCCCGCAGGTCCGCCTGCCGCGCCATGTAAGGGAGCGGATAGAGCCCGTCCTCCGGCAGCAGCGTGATCTCGTAGACCGGCTTGTCGGCGGGACTGCGCCGCTGCTTGTGGAATTCTCCCCGCGCATCGAGGTAGCCGTCGGGCGGCCCGTAGAGATCCGATGCGTCGCGCTCGAGCGGATGGGCGCTGAACTGCTCGACATAGACCGTCACCGGCGCCGCCAGCCGCTGCGGCCGCAGGACGTCGAAGCGCGCCTGGCTTCCGTCTGGATTGGCAACCGGCGGCAGGCCGTACTTTCGGCGTGCCTTGTTGCTCGTCACCAGCGGCGTGCTGTTCTGGATGGTGGCGTTGGGCCCGGCGAAATGGGCGATGCACGGCCGCTCGTTCATCGACCGGTTGCCCGCGCCGTCACGAGACCGCGTGCAGGCGCGCCGGCGCCGGCGACCAGCAGGCCTGCACCTCCTCGGCGCGCACGACCTCCCCGAAAAACGCGTCGATATTGCGCAACGTCGCGTCGTGGTCGGCCTGACTGTAGGTCGCGGTGCAGTCGCTGGTGAAGACGACGTAATAGTCGCGCAGGAACGCCTGCCGGGCCGTGGTCTCGACGCACACATTGGTGGCGACACCGGTCATGATCACGGTGCGGATGCCCTGCGAGCGCAGCACCAGGTCGAGGTCGCTGCTTTCGAACGCCCCGTAGCGGTGCTTGGTCACGATCGCTTCGTCGGGCAGCGGCTTGATCTTGAAGAAATCGCCGTTCCAGGCATTCGGCTCGCAGACCGGGATCGTGAGGTAGGCGCCGCGGCGGCGTCGCTGCGCGTGCTCGAGCCAGACCTCGGACAGGTACCAGTTCGGTCCGGTGTTGTAGACGTTGCGGACCCAGATGCAGCGAACGCCGGCGGCGCGCGCGGCGTCGACGAGCGCGGCGAGGCGCGGCACCATCGCCTTGACCAGCGACAGATCGCGTCCCTCCCGATGCATGGCGCCGCCCTCGGCGCAGAAATCGTTCTGCACGTCGACGATGACGAGCGCGCAGTGCTCCGGGCGAACCTTTTCGGCGAGCGTCTTCAGCATGGCGTCCCTCCCTACGGCTTGAAGATCATGGTGCCGATGTCGAACGGCTTGACCAGCTTGTGCCGCACGGCGAGGTCGAGATTGGCCTGCAGGCTCGGGACGTTGAACTCGGTCGAGAACACCGGCAGCGTCACCGCCTTGACCACCTCGATCTTCATGCCGGTGAATTTCGCCACCCATTCGTCGCGCTCCTCCTTCGGCGCCGAGGCGAGATGCGAGGTCGCGCGGTCGATCGCGCGCCTGAAGCGCCGGGCCGCGTCGCCGTTGGCCTTGATCCAGCTCTCCTTGGCGAAGTAATTGGCGATGTCCATTCCCGGGATGTTGTCGAGGTAGGGATAGGCGAGCACCTTGGCTTTGCCGGATTGCGTCATGAAGGTGACGAACGGCTCGACGTTCCAGACCGCGTCCACCCGCTTCTGAAACAGGGCGTCGGCCATCTGCGGGAACGGCACCTCCAGGAACTCGATCTTGGCGGGGTCGATGCCTTTCTTCTGCAGCCATTCCACCATGTGAATGTAATTGACGCTGTTGAGGAGCCCCGCCGACACCTTCTTGCCGGCGAGATCGGCCGGTGTACGAACGGAATCGTCGGTGCGCACGAGGACACCGGAATTATCGGGCGGCTGATTTCGGATGTGGACGCCGGCCGCAAGGAACATGAGGTCGAGCCCGTTGCCGCGCGCGACCATGGTCTCGAATATCGCGCTGGCGCCGATCTCGGCGCTGCCGCCGAACACCGCCTCGATCGCCACGGCGCCCTGGGTCACCGTCGACCAGGTCACCGCCAGGTTCTCGTCGGCGAAATAGCCCTTGTCGCGCGCCACCAGGAGAGGCGTAAAATTCGCAATGGGTATGTGGATGACGCGGATCGCCGCCGGCGCCGGCTTCGGTTCGGCGGCCGCCGGGGACGGCGTCCAGAGAGCGAGCGACGCAATCATGATCGCGCATGACGCCTGCGGAATTCGCAACATGGGGTTCTCCTTATCTGGCTATCTGCGGCCGCTGCTTTCCTGATGCCAGCGGATGAGCCTCGCCTCGGCGACGAGGAACAAGCGGTTGAGCGCGTAGCCGAACATCGCGAGCGTGAAGATGCCGGCGTACATGTCGGGAACCTTGAAGGTGCGCTCGGCCAGCAGCGTGAAATAGCCGAGCCCGTCGTTCGACACGATCATCTCCGACAGGATGGCGAGGATCAGCGAGATGGCGAGGCTGATGCGCATTCCGGTGAGGATCTGTGGGCTGGCGGCGGGCAGCACGACCTCGCGCAGCGTCTGCGGCGTGGTCAGGCCCAAGGTGCGCGCGGTATCGAACTGCACCGGATCGATCGAGCGCACGCCGCCATAGGTGTTCAACAGGATCGGGAACAGCGAGGCGACCATGATCAGCACGACCTTCATCTCGTGCCCGATGCCGACGAACAGCACCAATACGGGGAGATAGGCCGGGCCCGGAATCGGCCGGAATACCTCGATCAGCGGCTCCAGCAGGTTGTAGATGACGCGGTAATAGCCCATCGCCAGCCCGAGCCCGATGCCGAGCGCGACCGCGAGCCAGTAGCCCAGCATCTGTCGCCACAGCGTGGCGAGCAGGTGCCTGATCAGCGTGCCGTCGACGATGTTCTCGTACCACGCCTGCAGGATGCGGGTGACCGGCGGCCAGGTCGGCGTGTCCAGCACGTAGAGCGCGGAAAACTGCCAAAGGCCGAGCAGCGCCACGATGAGGATGACGCCCGAGCCGCGGGAGGCTTCCAGCCAGTGCGCGATGCGGCCGCTCATGAGGCCTCCGCGCGCCCGGCGACGACCTGCGCCACCATCAGATTGTAGAGGTGCTCGCGCAATTTCAGATAAAGCGGATCGCGGCGAGTCTCTACCTGGTTGCGCGGATAGGGCAGGGGCACCTGCACGATCTCCGCGACCGAGCCCGGCGAGGCCGAGAGCACGACGATGCGCTGCGCGACGTAGAGCGCCTCGTCGAGGTCGTGCGTCACGAACAGGATGGTGAGCCCGACCTCCTGCCACAGCCACATCAGCAGGTCCTGCAGCTCGACGCGCATCAAGGCGTCGAGCGCGCTGAACGGCTCGTCCATCAGCAATATCTCGGGACGTCGTGCGAGCGCGCGCGCGATGGCGACGCGCTGCTGCATGCCGCCGGAGAGCTGATAGGGGTAATAGTCGACGTAACGCCCGAGCCCGACGAGCTTGAGCTGCGCGCGGCCCCGTTCCTCGATCTCCCGGCGCGGCGCCGCCGAGCGGTACTTGATGCCGAGGCACACGTTGTCGAGCACCGTCTTCCAGGGGAAGATCGACTTGTTGTACTGCTGGAAGACGAACATCATGTCGGGTCGCGGCGCGTTCACCGCCTCGCCGCGAAGTTGCACCTTGCCGCTGGTCGGCGCCGACAACCCGGCGACGATGTGCAGAAGCGTCGACTTCCCGCACCCGGAAGGCCCGATCAGCGCCACGAACTCGCGCTCGCCGACCGTGAAGGAAACGTCCCTGCAGGCGGCGTGGCCGTGGGCATTGAATTGCTTGCTCAGCCGCTCGATCGCGAGGTAATCGGCCATCGAACCTTCCTGCACGGCGGGTAGCCTATGTCTGCGTCTTCCCTCCTGTAAAGCAAGATCGGTGCCGCCCTTGAATTGGGAGGAAGCGCGCTCGCGACCGTGCTCGCGCGGCGCTACGGGTGCCACCAGCGGCCCGCGATCACCACGCCCTGCGAGAGGATGCGCCGGTCGTCGGTCATGTGCTCGCCGACGACGTCGACGTAGTCGAACGCGCCTTGCTCGATCGACAGGATGCTCGCGTCGCCGACCGAGCCCGGCTTGAGGCTGCCGAGCTCCGGGCGCTTGAGCGCCATGGCGGCGTTCACCGTCGTCGCGGCGATGACGGCATCGAGCGGCATGCCCATGCAGAGGAATTTCGAGAGCGTCGTCACCTGGTCGTAGGCCGGGCCGTTGATGCAGAGCGCGTGCACGTCGGAGGAGATGGTGTCGGGATAGAAGCCGTTGGCGAGCATCGCGCGCGCGGTCTTGAACGCGAATGATCCCTTGCCGTGGCCGATGTCGAAGCGCACCCCGCGTTCGCGCGCGCGCAGCACCGCCGGCTTCACCCGGCCCTGCGGATCGACCGGGGCGTTGGGGAAGGGGCGGAAGGCATGGGTCAGCACGTCGCCCGGCCGCAGCCGCTCGAGCACTTCCTCGTAGCTCGGCGGCGGGTCGTCGATGTGGCACATCAGCGGCAGGCCGGCTTCGTTCGCCGCCTGCAGCGCGATGTCGAGCGGCGCGGCGCCCGAGCGGCCGCTCGCGCGCAATCCGACGCGCACCTTGATGCCGATCACGACGTCGCGGTTCGCCTCCGCCACGGCGGCCGCGTCGGCCGGCGCCAGCAGGCGGATTTCCTCGCTCTCCCCGACCATGATGGTCCTCGAATAGGCATAGATGCCGGCGAACGAGACGTGCAGGTAGGCGAGGATGCGCACCGCGCTCCGCTCGATCACGTGCTTGCGAAAGCCGGGGAAATTTCCGGGTCCCGCGCTGCCGGTGTCGATGCAGGTCGTGACGCCGCTGCGGCGGCAGAAATCCTCGGCGTCGACGCCGAGCGAGGTGCCGCCCCAATAGACGTGGGTGTGCATGTCGATGAGACCGGCCGTCACGATGCGGCCGGACACGTCGCGGACGTCGGTGCCGCCGTCCGCCGGCAGGCGCTCGCCGATCCTGGCGACCTTGCCGCCGGCGAAGGCCACATCCGTCACGCGGTCGAGATTTTGGGAAGGATCGACGACCCGCCCGCCCTTGAGGATGAGGTCGAATGCCATCTGCTTGGTTCACTCCCCGGCGCAGCCGCCCGTCAAGCGGGCCCTAGCGATCCCGTCGCCGGATCGAACGCGATCGTGCGCCGCCCGAGCGGCTTCGTCGCGGGGGAAATGTCGCACTTCAGGAACCGGCCCTTGCCGGCCGCGCCGACGAACTCGCCCGCCTCGGCCACGACCTCGCCCCGCACCAGCGTGGCGATCGGCCAGCCTTTGATCCGCTTGCCCTCGTACGGCGTGTAATCCATGGCGTCGTGGATCATCGACTGGCTGATGGTCACGTCCTTGTCCGCGTCCCAGATCGCGAGATCGGCGTCGGCGCCGACGGCGATCGTGCCCTTGCGCGGATAAAGGCCGTAGAGCTTCGCGGCATTGGTGGCGGTCAGCGCCACGAACCGCGGCAGATCGAGGCGGCCCTGGCCGACGCCTTCCGAGAACAAGAGCGCCATTCTCACCTCGAGCCCGGGGACGCCATTGGGCACTTTCTTGAACGCCGCGTTCCTGCCGTGCTTCATTTTCCCTTCCGGATCGTCGAAACGGTAGCCGGCGTGGTCGGAGGAAAAAACCTCGAACACGCCGGTCTCCAGGCCGCGCCAGATCGACTCTTGGTTTGCCTTGTCGCGCGGCGGCGGACTGCACATGTATTTCGCGCCCTCGAAATCCGGTCGATCGAGGTCGTCCGCCGTGAGGAACAGGTATTGCGGGCAGGTCTCGCCATAGACCTTGAGCCCGCGCGCCTGCGCGAGGCGGATCTGCTCCATCGCCTCGCGCGCGGATACGTGGACGATCAGGATCGGCACGTCGACGAGCTCGGCGAGCGAGATCGCGCGCGACGTCGCCTCGCGTTCCGCGATCGGGGCGTGCGCGATGCCGTGGAAGCGCGGGGCGGAATGACCGGCCGCGAGCAATTTCTCGCTCAGCCACGAGATGACGTCGTGGTTCTCGGCATGGACCATGACCAGGGCGCGTTCCCGCCGTGCCACCGACAGCACTTCGAGAATCTGCCGGTCGTCGAGCTTGAGCGCATCATAGGTCGTATAGATCTTGAACGACGTATAGCCGTCCTTGATCAACGCGGGCAGCTCCTGGCCGCACACCTGCTCGGTCGGATCGGAGACGATCAGATGAAAGGCGTAATCCACCGCGGCCTTGGGCTGCGCACAGGCATGATAGTCCTTCACCACCTGACGCAGCGACATTCCGCGATGCTGGGCGGCGAACGGAATGACCGTCGTCGTGCCGCCGCAGGCCGCCGAGCGCGTCGCGGTGAAGAAGTCGTCCGCCGTCATGACGCCGGCCGCCGATCGTTGCTCGATGTGGCAGTGGCTGTCGACGCCGCCGGGCGTGACGATCCGGCCCTCGGCGTCGATCTCCCGGCGGCCGGCGCCGAGATTTGCGCCGAGCGTTGCGATGCGGCCGGCCACTACTCCGATGTCGGCCCGAAACACGTCGGAGGCGGTCGCCACCGTTCCGTTACGGACGACAAGATCGTAATCGGGCATGATGCTCGTTTCCCCGCCCAGGCTAGGCCACGGCAAGACGGCGGGCGTCGCCGCGGTCCGCCAGGCGCCGCTCGAGGCGGGCCAACAGCCGGTCGAGCTCGCCGACATCCTCGGCGTCGAGCTTCGGACCCGGGGCGCGCACCGCGGCGGAGCGGATGGCGCCGCGCCGCCTGAGGATTTCCTTGCGCACGGCGAGGCCGAAGCCGGGCTGCTGCTCATGGCGTATGAGCGGCAGATAAAGATCGAACAGATCCTCGGCTTCCTCGCGCTGTCCGGCCGCGAACAGCGCGTACACCGAGACGAGCATCTCGGGATAGGCGAAGCCGGTCATGATGCCGTCGGCGCCGCGCTGCAGCTCCTGCGGCACGTAGAGCCCGCCGTTGCCGACCAGGATGCTGATATAGCGGCGCGCTCCGCCGTCGCAGGCTTTGCGTAGCTGCGAGAGCTTGCGCAGGCCCGGGCAGTCCTCGTGCTTGAACATCACTACGCTCGGATGCGCGTCGACGATCTTGAGGAAGCTCTGGGCGGAGATGTCGGCCTGGGTCGACTGCGGGTAATCCTGGTAGACCACGGGAACGTCGGCGCCGAGCGCCGAGATCACTTCGCTAAAGTAGGCGATGATCTGCGTTTCGGTCTTCAGGCCGGTGAGCGGCGCAATCATCACGCCGCAGGCGCCGGCATCCATCGCAATCCTGCCGAGCTTCACGAGGTTCGCGGTGCCCGGGTTCGACACGCCGACAATGACCGGCACGCGGCCGTCGATGCGCCGCAGGAAATGGCGCGTGAGCTCGGCCGACTCGCTGTCGCCGAGCTTCTGGGCCTCGCCCATCATGCCCAGAATGGTGAGCCCGTGGACGCCGCACTGCAAATAGAATTCGACGAGGCTGTCGACGCTCGCCCAATCGATTTCCCCGGCATCCGTGAACGGCGTCGCCGAGATCGTATACACTCCCTTTGCGGTCGCATCGAGCAGGTGGCGCATCGCCGATCTTCCCCAGTTGGCAATGGCGAAAGCATGGTCGGGCTCCTCTATACCTCACGCCGGCACCCGCCCGCCATCCTTCTCGCCGCGGCCGGCGGCGCAGAGGAGGCTTCGGCCGTGCGCTCGCGTTGCCGCGTTCCCGCCCTCCCGCGCGCGTGCATCGGGATTGAGCATTCGCCCATCGCCTTGCTCGTGCATTCGCCTTGTCGGCCTCGGTACGGTTGCTATAGTCGCCTGCGGACCTGCGCTACCCGCGCGGCGGTCGGTTCAGGGGAGTTCGATGAAATCATCTGCGCTTTCGGTCGCCGGCGCGCTCCTCGCCGCGTGCTCGGCGCTCGGTCAAGAGGCAGCTCCGCTGCGCACCGCGGTCGACGGCACCTTCGCGCCGCACGCATTCCCGAGCCTGTCCGGCGGCTACCAGGGCTTCAATATCGATCTGGCAAACGAGATCGCCCGACGCCTCAAGCGCAAGATCGTGATCGATGCCGCGCAGTTCTCCGGTCTCGTGCCGGCGCTGCAGGCCGGGACCTACGATTTTCTCTCCGCGCCCACGACGGTGACCAGGGAACGCGCCGAAAACATGCTGTTCACCGAAGGTTATCTCAACACCGATTTCCAGTTCCTGATCAAGAAGCGCTCGCCCAAGGTCGACAAGCTCGAGGATCTCAAGGGCAAGACCGTTTCGGTCAACAAGGGCTCGGCCTACGATTCCTGGGCGCGCGATCTCGAGGGCAAGATCGGCTGGCGGGTCGAATCCTTCGGCACCCAGACCGACGCGGTGCAGGCGGTGCTGGTCGGCCGCGCCAACGCCAACGTTGCCGGCAATACCGTCATTGCCTGGGCGGTCAAGAACAACCCGCAGCTCGAGCTGTCGTATCTTCATTCGACCGGGCTCGTATGGGCGGCGCCGTTGCGCAAGGATTCCACCGAGCTGCGCGCGCGCCTCGAGAACGCCGTCGAGTGCATGAAGCTCGACGGCACCGTGGCGAAGATGCACGAGCAATGGTTCGGCGCGAAGCCGCCGCCGGGCTCGGCCGCGGTGACGGTGTTCCCGGGGTATGGCGTTCCCGATATGCCCGGCTACGATCCGACCGCGCACACGCCCGCCTGCGGATGACGGGGCGGCGGCAATGCGGCGTGCGCGCAGCAGCCGGCGCCGATTTCCATAGCGGCAGAGACAGCCGATGACGGCCGGGCAGCCGCCGATCCTCGAAATTCGCGGCCTGCGCAAGAGCTTCAATCATGTCGAGGTGCTGCGCGGGATCGACCTCGCGGTCTTCCCGCAGCAGCTGGTCTTCATCATCGGGCCGTCGGGATCGGGCAAGAGCACGCTGCTGCGCTGCTGCAATCGGCTCGAGGAGCCGACCGCCGGCACCATCCGGGTCGACGGCGTCGACGTCATGGCGCGCTCGACCGACATCAACGTCGTCCGGCGGCGGATCGGCATGGTGTTCCAGTCGTTCAATCTTTATCCGCACATGACGGCGCTCGGAAACGTCATGCTGGCGCTGAGGAAGGTGCTGCGCAGGCCGCGCGCGGAAGCGCAAAAGCTCGCGCTCGCCGCCCTCGATCGCGTCGGATTGTCCGCCAAGGCGCGGTCGTTCCCCGCCGAGCTTTCCGGCGGCCAGCAGCAGCGGGTCGCGATCGCGCGGGCGCTGGCGCTCGAGCCGAAGGTCATGCTGTTCGACGAGCCGACGTCCGCGCTCGATCCGGAGCTGGTCGGCAGCGTGCTCAATGTCATGCGCGGGCTCAAGCGCGGCGGCATGACCATGCTGGTCGTGAGCCACGAGATGCGCTTTGCGCGCGACGCCGCCGACCGGGTCATCTTCATGGATCACGGCGTGATCGTCGAGGAAGGTCCGCCGGAGCAGATGTTCTCGAGGCCGTGCGAGACGCGCACGCGCGCCTTCATCGCCGAGCTGGCGCGCTGAGGCCGCCATGGAAGCCTGGTCGCGGTTTCTCGACGCGTTCTTCAAGCCGGAGCTGATCGAGCGGTATTTTCCCGCGATCATGAAAGGGGTCGTGGTGACGATCGAGGTCGCCGCCGCGGTGGTGGCGACCGGCATCGCGCTCGGGCTCCTGCTGGCGGTCGCGCGCTCGTTCCGCGTGCTGCCGGCGAGTGCGCTGATCGTGGTGTTCGCGGACGTGTTCCGGGCACTGCCGCCGCTCGTTCTCGTGCTGCTCGTCTATTTCGGCCTGCCCAATGTCGGGATCAATTTGCCGTCCTTCGCGGTGCTGTGGCTCGTGCTCTCGCTGGTGCTGGCGGCGTTTGCCGAGGAGATCTTCTGGGCCGGGATCCTCTCGGTGCCGAAGGGGCAATGGGAGGCGGCGCGCTCGACCGGCCTCAACTTCGTCGCCACGCTGACCTACGTGGTGCTGCCGCAGGCGCTGCGCCTCACCGTGCCGCCGATCACCAACCGTACGGTCGCAATCACCAAGAACACGGCGCTCGGCACGGTGATCGGCGTCGGCGAGATCCTCAATCAGGCGACCACCGCCCAATCTTTCGCCGGCAACGCCACTCCGCTGATGATGGGGGCGATCGCCTACGTGATCCTGTTCATCCCGGTCGTCGCGCTCGGGCGCTTCCTCGAGACGCGGTTTCAATGGCGGAGGGCGTGATGGAGGCGCTGCTCCAGCAATTCTTCAACCTCGCGATCATGGAGCGGGCGTTGCCGCTGGTGCTGATGGGCCTGCGGCAGACGATCGTGCTGTGCCTCGTGGTCGTTCCGCTCGGGCTCGCCGGCGGGCTCGGCTTCGCGCTGCTGTCACGCTCTCGGAGCCGGCCGCTGCGTTGGGCGGCCGTGGTCGGCATCGACTTCTTCCGCGCCATGCCGCCGCTAGTATTGTTGATCTTCGTCTATTCCGGCCTGCCATTCGCGGGAATTCGGCCCTCGCCGATCACCGCGGTCGCGATCGCGTTCTTTCTCAACACCTCGAGCTATTACGGCGAAATCTACCGGGCCGGCATCGAGAGCGTCGGTGCCGGCCAATGGGACGCCGCCCGTTCCACCGGCCTGAAAAGCTCCCAGGCGCTCCTCCATGTCGTGCTGCCGCAGGCGATTCGCAACGTGCTTCCCGATCTCGTCTCGAACACCGTCGAGGTGGTGAAGCTCACCTCGATCGCCAGCGTCGTCGCGCTGCCGGAGCTGCTCTATTCCGCCGACATGGCGCGCTCGGTGACCTTCAACAGCTCGCCGATCGTGCTGGCCGCCGCGATCTACCTCGCTATGCTGTGGCCGGTGGTGCGTCTCGTCAGCAGGCTCGAGCGGCGGATCGCCGCCTGATCGAGGAGGAACGAGTGAGCCGAATCCTGCGCATAGGCGGCGCCCAGCTGGGCCCGATCCACAAGGCCGACAGCCGGCAGGCGGTGGTGCGGCGGATGCTCGATTTGCTCGAGCGGGCAAAGGCCGACAACTGCGACCTCGTGGTCTATCCGGAGCTCGCGCTGACGACGTTCTTCCCGCGCTGGTACATGACCGATCAGGCCGAGGTCGATGCCTGGTTCGAGCGCGAGATGCCGAACGCCGCGACCCGCCCGCTGTTCGAGAAAGCCGCGCAATTGCGCATCGGGTTGTCGTTCGGCTATGCCGAGCTGACGCCCGACGACCACCGTTTCAACACCTCGATCCTGGTCGATCGCGAGGGGAGGATCGTCGGCAAATACCGCAAGGTTCATCTGCCCGGCCATTCCGAATACGATCCGAAGCGCGCCTTCCAGCACCTGGAAAAGCGCTATTTCGAGCCCGGCGATCTCGGCTTCCCGGTATGGCGGACCATGGGCGGGATTCTCGGGATGTGTATCTGCAACGACCGTCGCTGGCCGGAGACCTATCGCGTGATGGGGCTGCAGGGGGTGGAGCTGATCGTGCTCGGCTACAACACGCCCTCGGTCAATGCGCAGAAGGCAGCCGAAGGGCCGCAACAGCGGCAGTTCCACCATCGGCTGACCTTGCAGGCGGGCGCCTACCAGAACTCGACCTGGGTGGTGGCGGTGGCCAAATGCGGGGCCGAGGACGGCCATCCGATGATTGCCGGCAGCCTGATCGTCAATCCGGACGGCGAGATCGTCGCCGAGACCATGGCCGAAGCCGACGACCTCATCGTCGCCGATTGCGATCTCGATGCGACGGTTTTCGGCAAGGAGACGATCTTCGATTTCAAGAGCCACCGGCGCATCGAGCATTACGGCCGCATCGCCAGCCAGACCGGCGTCGTCCCCCCGCCGGAAGGGTGACTGCCGCGCTCCACGGCGGACGCGGGCAAGGGTCAATTAGTTGCGGTCGAGCGTGGATATACGGAGATTGCGCTTGGCTTTGGTACGGCCTTGGCCGCTAATTCCTACGGATCATAAATGACGCGAATCCCAAGTTGTAATCGACTCAATATTTCATCAACCTCGTCCTGGCTGCTTGGATACGATTCGTATACAATTCTGGACTTGAAATAATCTCCGTAATTCTTTGGATTCCACATCCAAAGAACTCTCCTTCTGTTTGCTGGCTCGATCATCGCAAAATGACTCAGTTTTTGTGTATGTTCTGTTTGTGGCTGATGAATGTGTCGGTCCTCGATTTCTCTTTCTTTGAAGAATCTTTTCTCTAATTCGATTGTCTGACAAAGCACTTCTGCAGAAGGGTAGATTTCGATTCCGTCCCGATCGCGCACATATCTCCAATCGCGCAGATATTTTTTCACATGTTCGATGTTACCGGCGTTACATCCGACCTTCGGCGGGCCCCCATGCCACGCTACAATACTACTTTTCAAGATGTATGTTTTGAACGAGGCGATTAGAAAATAATTGGCGCACGCCGAAAGACAATAATCGTATATGATCACTGTTGCGTTCTTTTTGCGCAAAATATTCGATAGATTGATCGCCACGTGGGGAGCCCCTCCTGGACTTCTGACGATAAAAAAGCCGTTTTGTTTTAACTGATGAAAGGGAGCGCTGGCTTGATCAAGATCAATTTTTCCATCGAAACACAAGATCGTATGATCATCACTTATCGTAACGGAATTTCGGTAGCTCAGGCAGTAGTTCGCTGCAGACGAGATCCGGTCAGACTCGGACCGAGCGGAGTCGAGCGACGCCGCCAGCGCGCAAGTGATACCGACGACATAGGACAACCCGCTCGGACCTGTCTGGAGACTTAACATGCGCTAACTCTTTAAATCGTGACCGCCGCGCTCCGCGGCTGGACGCGCGCAGGCGTCAGTGGCGGCCGACCTGCAACGTCCCGAGCGCCATCGCAACCGCGGCCTGGGTCGGATCGATCACCGGGATGCCGAGCGCGTCTTCCAGCGGGCGGCGGTGGCGTGCCATGCCGGCGCAGCCCATGACCACCGCCTCGGCGCCGTCCTCGTCCTTCAATCGGTTGCCGATCTCGACCATCCGCTGCAGCGTCTTGTCGCCGCTTGCCGTCTCCGCCACCGACATCTCCAACGGCCGCTCGCCGGCGAGGCGGTCAAGGAGCGCCATCTGGCGCAGGTAGCGCATGTGGCGAGCGATCGAGCGCTGGCCGATGGCGATGACGCCGAACCGGCTCGCGCGCGCCAGCGCCGTCAGCACGCCGCATTCGGCGATGCCGAACACCGGGCGCGAGGTGCCTTCGCGACAGACGTGCAGCCCCGGGTCGCTGTAGCAGGCGATCACGAATGCGTCGGACGAATTGTCGCTCTCGACCAGCCGGCGCAGCGGCATCACGACGCTCTCGACGTCCGCCTGCGTCTCGATTCCGAACGGACCTTCCGCGAGCGTCGAGCACACGATCTCCGGGCCGTCCGCAAATCGCAGCGGCGCGAGCGCCATGTCGAGATTGCGCGTCACCGTCTCGTTCGAGTTCGGATTGATGACGCGGATACGCGGCCGGCGGTCGCTCATCGGATTGCTCGCTGCGGCGGGTGGTGGCGCCGACATCCTACGGCTTGAACAGATCGAGGTCGATCGCCATTCCCATTGCGAGATAGCCGGCGCGGTTCGGGTGCAGCTTGTCTCCCGCTCCGCCCGTCGTGCTCTCCGGCACGAATTCGGGCTTGAGGCCGCCGCTCTGCGGATCGAGCGTCGCGCGGTCGAAATCGATGACGGCGTCGAACAGTCCGCCCGCGCGGATGAAGTCGTTGAGCACTCTCCGCTTCTGATCCTGCTCCGGAAAGCCGTGCGCCGCGTTCGACGAGCCGAGCGCCGAAACGACCGTGGCGCCGAATATGCGGATGTCCGGCCGGCGTGCGCGAATCCGGCCGACTACTTCTTTCATGCCCTTCTGCACCGTCTCGAGCGTCGCGTTGCCGTTCTTGCTGAAGTCGTTGATTCCCTCGAGCCAGATCACGGCCGAGACGCCGGCAAGATCGAGCACGTCGCGATCGACGCGCTGCCGCGCGGACGGGCCGCCCGGAAACGGCTTCTGCGGGCCGTATTCCGCCGGCCCCGCGATCTGATTTCCGCCGATGCCGGCGTTGACCACCGCGACGCGGTTGCCGTGCACCGCGTGCAGGCGCCGCGACAGGACATCCGGCCAGCGGTCATCGCCGTTCATGGTCGATGCCGTGCCGTCGGTGATCGAATCACCGAACGTCACGATCGCGAAGCTTTCGGCGGGAACCATCATCTCGACGGCGTCGAGGAAGAACCAGGAGGCGGAGCTGTAGGGGAACGCCGCTTCATCTTCCGACTTGCCTTTCGAACCGGCGCCGGGCGCGGTGACGTAGGAGGTGGTCAGCGCCTTGGCGTGCCACGTCATCGGGCCGCTCTCGCCGGCAACGTGAAAGCTGACGGCGAGCTTGCGTCCGGCGAGCTCTGCCGCGGCCGAATCGCGCACGAAGGCAACGGCCACCGGATCGCTCCATGCGGAGCTGCCGGGCGCGACCGAAACACTGGCTTTGCCGTCGTCGAACGTGACCGGCTGATTGGTGCCGTGGAGGAGGGCAGCGCCGCCGATGTGCAAGCCGACGAACACGCCGTCGAAGGTCACGGGCTTCGTTCCGAACGCGTTGCTCAGGCGCAGACGCGCCTCGCGGCCCCAGATGTCGGGGCGCACGATCAGCCGCAGGGTCTGGTCGTTCGCCCCCGCCTGCGGAGAAGGAAATGCAAAGCGCTGATCCGGCTGCGCCGACGGGTTGCCCACCGGATAAGGTCCCTGCGCCGATCCGGTCCAGCTCACGACCCATTTCTCGCCGAGTTGCGCCCCCGCGCCCTGCGGCAAGAGCGCAAGAACAGTCGTCACGAGCACCCAGACAAAGCCGCGCATGGCCCGTTCCCTCCTCCATTTCATGAAGCCCCAGTCAGAACTTCATGAGGTCCTTCGCGAGCAGGATGGGACCCGAGAAGAATTTCTTCGCCCCGTCGACATGGCGCTGGTAAGTGTCCTCGGGATCGACCGTCGGGGAAAGATGCGTCATCACGATCGTCTTGACGCCGGCCTTCGCCGCCATCTTGCCGACCTCCTCGGGCGTGACGTGCTCCTCGTTCATGTGGCGCACGAAGCCCTCCTGCTCGGCGGGAGTTTTTGCCTGCCAGGCGCCGGTCCGCTTGAAGAGCTCGATCACGTCGTCGGCTGTCGTCACTTCCGTCACCAGCACGTCGGCGCCCTTTGCCAATTCGGTCACCGCGTCGGAAGGGCCGGTATCGCCGGTGAACACGACGACGCGGCTCGGTGTCTCGAAGCGATAGGAATAAGACTTGTACTTGCCGTAGGGCGGACTGCCTTGCGGGAAATTGAAATGGGTGTTCTCGGCCGCGATCACCTTGACGTTGTCGTCCTGGTAGACGAGACCGGGACCGACGTCATGGCCGTGGAAGAGGTCGGCCATCGGCGCTTTCTTCCCTTCCGCCCAGCGGATCTCGGCGTTGGGCGTGAGATAGGCGATCGCGCCTTTGACCAGCGCCTCGACCCCGCCGCCGTAGATGTCGATCGGCTCGCGGCGCTGATATTCCCACGCGGAGACGAGCAGGGTGGCGAGGCCCGCGGTGTGGTCGCTGTGGGGATGGGTGATGAAGATTTTTCCGACCTTGCGAAAGTCATGGCCGGCCTGCACGATCCGGCGGGTCACGCCGTCGCCGGCATCGATCAGGTAGAGCGTGCCGTTGACCACCAAAAGGTTCGAGGATTGCGCGCGGTCCTTGCTCGGCAGCGGGCCGCCGCGGGTGCCCAGCGTGATGATCTGCGTCGCCGGGGCTCCGGCGGTCTGCGCGACGGTGCGATCCGCCGCCGCGGCAAGGGCGACGGCGATCGTCGCTGCTGCAAGCAGCGCGGCTTTTCGGTGCATTGGACGCCTCCCTCCTTACTTCACCAGCTTCACGCCGGTGATCGCCTCCAGGTTCTTATAGTCGATCTTCTCGCGATCGGCCTTGGGGATGTCGAGCGAGTCGAGAATCTGCAGCGTGACGCGCGGGTACATCGTGCCGCCCTCCGGATCGAACGGGCAATCGGAGGCGAACACGATCTTCTCCAAGGGGAAGAATTCGAGGCCGCATTTGGTCGCCGGCTTTCCGCCGAACACCGCGGTATCGGCGTAGAAATCCTGCTTGAAGTAGTCGAGCGGGCGCTTCTTCAGGCTCTTGCGCAACGCGACATAGTCCTCGTCCGAGGTGCGCGAGCCGAGCACGTCCCAGCCCGGGCCGATGCGGCCCTCCAGCATCGGCACGATGCCGCCGAAATGGTGGGTGATGATCTTGAGATTGGGATGGCTGTCCATGATCTTGGAGAAGACGAGGCGCGCCATCGCCGTCGCGGTCTCATACGACCAGCCGAACGTCCACCAGATCTCGTAGAGCGATTTCTTCTCGTCGATATAGTCCGGCATGTTGGCGCCGCGCGCCGGATGCAGCCAGACCGGCTTGCCGAGCGCGTTCATCTTGGCCCAGAACGGCCGGTATTGCGGCCGGTCGAGCGGCTTGCCGGCGACGTTGGTGTAGATCTGCACGCCGAGCGCGCCGAGCTCGTTCACCGCGCGCTCGGCCTCGCGCGCGCCGGCATCCGGCGCGTCGAGCGAAATCTGCGCCACCCAGCCCGGGAAATGATCCTTCTCCTTCGCGCACAGCTCGGCAAAGCCGTCGTTGATCAAGCGGATGAGCTCGTCGATCTGCGCCGGATCCTTGGCGAAGGTCTCGACCGGCGGCTGCGGATAGGACAGGATCTGCTGATAATCCTTGTGGCCGTCGACGATCTTCTTGCGGTGATCGAGATCGAACAGCGCCGGCAGCGCCCGCACCCGCTTGCCCATGTCCTTGGAGTCGCCGGCGACGGCCTGCATCCGGTCGAAGAATTTTTTCGGGAAAAAGTGCGTGTAGGCGTCGATCCGCATCTGCGGTCCTCCGGTTCTTCTCGACGGAATGCGGGGCGCCGAGCGCGCCGTGCCGAGGTCGAGCCGGGGCGTTGTTACAGGCTCGCCGGGCGGGAGTCCATCACTCGGCGGCAACCCTCGGGGCTCGACGTCACATGTGCGAAGGAAGGTAGAGCGCGATCGCCGGGAACGCGATCAGGATCACGAGGCGCAGGATGTCGGTGACGATGAACGGCAGCACGCCGTAGAAGATGGTCGAGATCTTCACGTCCTCCACCACGCTCTTGATCACGAATATGTTCATGCCGACCGGCGGATGGATCAGCCCGAGCTCGACCGTCATGACGATGATGACGCCGAACCAGATCGGGTCGAAGCCGAGCTGCTTGATGACGGGGAAGATGATGGGAACGGTGAGGATGACCATGGCGAGCGCGTCCATGAGGCAGCCCAGCACCAGATACATGATCATGATCAGCGCGAGCACGCCGTAGCGGCCGAGCCCGAGGGCGGTGAGGAACTCGGTGACCTTCTGCGGGGTCTGCGTCACGGTCAGGAAATAGCCGAACAGGATCGCGCCGATCAGCACGGTGAACACCGCCGCGGTGATGCGCGTGGTCTCGAGCAGCGAGCGGTAGATGTCGCGCCACGACAGGCGTCCGCGCGCGACGCCGATGACGAAGGCACCGCCGGCGCCGGCGCCGGCCGCCTCGGTGGCGGTGAACAGCCCGCCATAGATGCCGCCGATGACGAAGGCGAACAGGAGCAGCGTCGCCCAGATGTCGCGCAGCCCGAGCAGCCGCTCCTTCCAGGAATGGCGGGGGCCGGCCGGCAGGAAGCCCGGCCGCAGAGACCCGGCAGCACGCCGGCGATGAACAGCTTGCCCACGTCCTGCTCGGTGATCAGGCCGTAGACCGCCAGCACCGTCGACGGCGGGATCATGATGCCGAGCGTGCCGCCGGCGGCGATGACGCCGGTGGCGAAGGATTGCGGATAGCCGTAGGAGCGCATCTCGGGATAGGCGACCTTCGAGAACGTCGCCGCGGTCGCGACCGAGGAGCCGCAGATCGCGGCAAATCCGCCGCAGGCCGCGATCGTGGCGATGCCCAGCCCGCCGCGCAGGTGTCCGACGAAGGCGTTGGCGCCGCGGAACAGCTCGCGGCTCATCCCGGACGTGGTGGCGAACGCGCCCATCAGCAGGAACAGCGGGACGACGGCGAAATTGTAGTCGGTCACCGTGCGCATGGTCGTGTGCCCGACGTTCTTGAGGGCGGCGGCGCCGCCGACGATGTAGGCAAAGCCGCTCACCCCCACCAATCCCATCGCCATGCCGACCGGTACGCGCAGCAGCATCAGCACGAACAGGACCGCGAAACCGAGGGCGGCGACGGCGTCGGAGCTCATCGTCTCATTCGATCGGCTTGAGCTGGTCCGGCCGGACCAGCAATTCGGGATGAAAGATCAGGCGATAGGTGCGCAGCGCGATCAGGATCACCGCCGACACGTCGCCGATCCAGGCGAGCAGGAAGAACGGCCAGGTCGGCAGCCGCATGTCGAAGGTGAGCACGTTGTCGGCGCGCGTGGTCCAGACCTTGTCGTAGAGCGTGAAGGTCTGCACCGCGACCACCAACAGGAGGACGAGGGTCGCGAAAATGTCGATCGCGCGCCGATAGCCGGCGCCGACATTGGCGTAGACGAGATCGACGGTGATGTGGGTGCCGCGGTAGGAGGTCGCGCCGATGCCCCAGAAGATCAGCACGCCCAAGAGCAGGCGGCCGAAGTCGTAGCTGTCGGGAATCGAGATTCCGAAGAAATAGCGCAGCAGCACCGAGACGAACACGTCGGCGGCGACGACGCCGACGAACAGCGCGGCCAAGAATTCGATGGAATCGATGAAGCGATCCATGAACCTGGTATGCATGCCGTCCCCCGCGCGCGAAGCGCAATCCGCTCGTCCCCGCGAAAGCGGGGACCTAGAACGAGATCACCAAGTCCCAGCAGGCGGTCCTGGATTCCCGCTTGCGCGGGAATGAGCGGATGATGTGTCCCAACGCGACCGAGGTCCGCCCTAGTAGGCGGCCTTGTATTGCGCCAGTGCCTGCTTGAGCTCGTTCATGATCGTGTCCGGATCGCCCCCGGCCTTGCGGACCGCCGCCGTCCATTGCTGGTGCAACGGCTCGGCCGACTTCTTCCACTCGTCGAGCTGCGCGTCGGTGATCGGATAGACCTCGTGCCCCGGCTCGGCTTTCACCTTGGCAAGGCCGGCGTGCTCGAAATCGGCCCAGGGGTCGGCGAACCGGCCGGCCCATTCGGTGGTGCAGTGGTCGTCGATCACCTTCTTCTGCGCGGCCGACATCGCCGCGTAGGTGCGCGGGCTCATCAGCCACTGGAACGTGACGGTGTGCAGCGGCGCGTCCATGTGATACTTCGTGACCTTGTCGACGCCGAGGAGCGGCACCGAGCCCCAGGGGAAGGTGACCGCCTCGGCCACGCCCTTCTCCATCACGTCGCGCACCTCGGTCGCGCTCGCCTGCACGTTGGTGCCGCCGAGCAGCGTCACCCAGGCCGCCACCGTCGCCTGCGACGGCCGCACCTTCATGCCCCTGATGTCGCCCGGCACCACGATCTTCTTCTTGCTCGAGTGCCAGGTCAGGGGGTCGAGAATGAAGGAGAAGCAGTATTTCACGTCCTTCATCTCGGTCGCGGCATATTTGCGATACCAGGAATCGACCGCCCGGATGCCGCCCTTGGCGTCGCCGACGAGGAACGGCAATTCGCCCGCCGCGATGATCGGAAAACGGCCGGGCTGATAGCCGGGATTGACGTAGGTGAAGTCGGCGATCCCGTCGCGCGCCATGTCGTAGTGGTCGAAGGCCTTGCCGAGCTGCTGGGACGGAAACACCTTGGACTTGATGGTGCCGTTCGAGGCCTTCTCGATCGAGGCGCCCCATTCCTCCATCGCCTTCTGCAGCGGATGCGTCGGCGGCACCCAGTGCGAGAGCTTGAGCTCGAAGGTCCTGTCCTCCGCGAGCGCGGCGGACGCCGCCATCAGCAGGCCCGCCACCGACGAGATCACCGTCGCGGCATGATGCTGGGCTCGACGCATCGTTTCCTCCGGGTTGCGACATGGGCCGTTGCGCGGCCTTTGCGGCCATTGAGCCCGATGCGGGGCGCTCTTGTAAAGTGAGGTTCCGCCGCGTTTCGCCGTCGGCTCGCCGCCGGGACGCAGTTCGCCCGACGCGGCGATGGCCATTGCTCGAGCTTGTCGATCGCGAGCGATCGCGGGTTCCAAGCTCGGCGCTTGCGCCGGCCGCGCATGAGCTGGTAAACGGGCCGGGCCGACGAAAGCTTTCGCCCGGCCCGGGGGCAAGCCGGCCCGAAAAGACGGGACGGTAGTCGGGCACCTGACCTGGTTCAAAGAGTGGGGTAACTCTGAAAGCGACGATCTTCGACTATTTCGCCGGGCAGGTGTCGGCGCATCCGGATCGCGTTGCGTACCTGTACGGCGACAGCGCCATCAGTCTCGGTGAAATCGACCGGCGGGCCGGCCAATGCCGGACCGCGTTGCGCGCCCTCGGCATCGGGCCCGGCGACCGGGTCGCGCTCGCGATGAGCGACAGCCCCGACCTGGTCGTCGCGCTCTTGGCCGTCATGGGTCTTGGCGCCATTGCGGTTCCCTGCAGCACGATCGTGAACGGCGACGAGCTCGCCTACATGATCTCCGACCCGCAGCCGCGTTGCGTCATCGTCTCGACGGACCAGCTGGCGAATTTCACCGCGGCGAAGCGGATGCTGCCGTTCGTTCCGACCGTCCTGGCGATGGGGCCGGGCGCGCCGGGCGATTGGACGGACTTGTCGGCGGCGGCAAACGAGGCTCTCCCGAGCGAGCCCGTGCCGCTCGATCCCGAAGCGGTCGCCGTCATCCTCTATACCTCGGGTACGACCGGCCATCCGAAAGGAGCGGTGCACCGGCATCGTGATCTTCCATACGTCGTCGAGGCGAGCGGACGCGGCGTGTTCGGGCTCGGATCCGACGACCGCATTTTCTCGTCGGCCCGCATGTTCTTCTCGTACGGCTTTTCGAACAGCCTCTCGTTTCCGCTTGCGTTCGGCGCCACGTGCATTCTATCGAGCGCGCGGCCGACCCCGCAGCTGATCGCCGACGTGTTTTCGCGTCTTCACCCGACCGCGTTCTTTGGCGTTCCCGCGATATTCCGTGCGCTGCTCGAGCATCATCGCGCCGGCCATGTGCTGGACACGAGCGGACTGCGGCTCTGCGTTTCCGGCGGCGAGAAGCTGGCCCCGCAAATCTTCCGTGACTGGAAGGCGCTCACCGGGACGGAGATTCTGGACATGATCGGAACCACCGAGGTGATGTACGGATTCATCAGCAACCGACCCGGCCGGATAAGGCTCGGCAGCTCCGGGCAGCCGGTTCCCGGCTATGACGTGAAGCTGGTCGACAATGCCGGCGCGATCATCGAGAACGCCGGCAGGGGCAATCTGTTCGTGCGGGGCGCCAGCATCAGCTCGCATTACTGGAACAAGCCGGGCAAGGCGCAGTTGCTTCAGAACGGATGGCTCAGGACCGGCGACATCTATCGGCGCGACGACGACGGGTATTATTTCTTCGAAGGGCGGTCGGACGACCTGTTCAAGTCCTCCGGCCTGTGGGTGTCGCCGACTGAGGTCGAGGACGCCCTGTGCGGCCATCCCGCCGTCCTGGAGGCGGCGGTGGTCTCGCTGCCGGACCGCGACGGCGGCTTTGCCAGCGTGGCGCACGTGGCGCTGCGCGCCGGCTGGACGCGGGACGCCGCCACCGCGGAGGCGGTCGCGGCGCATGCGGCGGGCGTTCTTCCCCGGCACAAGCGTCCTCGCTCGATCCGCTTCGTCGACGCAATTCCGCGGACCGCGACCGGCAAGATCCAGCGCTTCAAGCTGCGCGAAGCCTTCGCGCCGGAATCGACCTGAACCGGTGGCGGCGGGCGCGCTCGCGTGACGGAGCCGGGGATGGGCGCGCCGCAGCGAGCTGTGATCGGACGCCGGCACGTCATCTATGTCGAGGGCTGGGATCCGCAGGGCGCGGAAGGCTACTACCGGCTGTTCGAGCGCTCGGTGAAGCGCTTTCGCGCGAATTGGCCGCTCGAGGCGCGGCTCGGCGAGCTGCAACTCGATTCGCAGGCATTCGCCCATTGGGACATCGAAACCTCGGGTCCGAACTGGCGGGTCGCCACCCGCTACGACTTTCTGCGGCAGGAGCACTTCATCCGCGCCAACATGGCGGAGCCGCTGCGGCGGCAGGTTCCGCGCGCGCTGCACTGGATCTTCGACTACCTGGTGACCGGAGCCATGGCGCGGGTGGTGCGCGGCGCGTGGCGGTTCGGCTTCGTTCTGATCTATTTCCAGCTGATGCTGATCGCCTGGATCTGGCTCGCGATCGGCGCCGGATGGCTCGCCGGGTTCGTGCTGGAGCGTGTGGCTGATGTGCCCGGCAGCGTGGCGCTTCTGGTCGGCGTGCTCGCCGCGCTTGCGGCATTCCTGGCGCTGCGCCCGCTGGCGGACCGCTTGCGGGTCGTGCAGATCAACAGCCACTGGCCGCACCTCACCAAGTTCGCGCGCGGCGAGGCGAGCTGCTTCGATGCCCCGATCGAGGCCGCCGCGCAGCGGCTCGTCGCCGTCGCGCACGAGGCCGATGAGATCGTGGTGGTCGGGCACAGCGGCGGCGGCGTGCTGGCGCCCGCGATCGTCGCGCGCGCGCTCGAGCTCGATCCCGACGTCGGGCGGCGGGCGGCCTCGGTGGTGATGCTGACGCTCGGCTCGATCGCGCCGGGCGCGGCGCTGCATCCCAAGGCGGAGTGGCTGCGCGCGGTGTTCGCCCGCATCGCGGTCGAGCCTTCGATCGCCTGGATCGATGTCCAGGCGCGCAAGGACGCGCTCGCCTTCTGGAATTTCGACCCGGTCGAAGGCATCGGCGTCCACCCCGGCAGCGAGCGCCGCAACCCGATCGTCTGGCGGCTGCGCTTCCGCGACATGCTGTCTCCCGAAATCTACGACCGGATTCGCATCAACCTGTTCTGGATGCACTACCAGTTCATCATGGCCAACGACCGGCGCGCGCCGTACGACTATTGCATGCTGCTCTGCGGTCCGGTGCCGGTCGCGACCTGGGCCGAGGACCCGCACGGCGTGCTCGCCGCGTTCGCGGCCGATGCGAGTCTCGCCGCGGATCGCGTGGCCGCGCGGACCGCCGGCAGCTGCTAGAGCGCATCCGAGGTGGACTCGGGATGCGTTCTAAGCTTTTTTCGATTTTGCGCATATCCTGATCGGAAAACCGGTTCCCACTCTTCCGGGACATGCGCTGGTCGGTCCGCGCTAACCCTGCGACAGCCGGTCGATCACCTCCTGCGGCACCGGCGCGCCCCGCATCGTGCCGTGGCTCGGATCGCCTTGCACCCAGGCGCGCGTCTCGAACGCTTCGACCGCGAGTGCGCCGTTCTTGAACAGGCGATGATGCACGTCGAAGCTCGAGCGGCGGAACTCCGCAACCCTCGTCTCGATCGTCACGTCGTCGCCGAACCGCGCCGGCAGGAGGAAACGCGAGCGGACGCTGACCAGGGGATGGCCGGTGAAGTCATAGGCCTTGAGATACTCGGGCTTGGTCATGCCGAGCGCACGCTCGATCAGCGCCGAGGTGCTGGCGTCGAAGAAGCCGAAATAGCGGGGGTAGTAGATGATCCCGGCCGGATCGCAATCGCCCCATTCGATGCGGACGACGCGGCTATTCACCAGCATTCGCGGGCCCCCGGGCGGCGAACGGTTCAGCGCGGCGCCAGGCGCAGCGCGCCGTCGAGGCGGATCACCTCGCCGTTGAGATACGCGTTCTCGACGATATGGCGCGCGAGCGCCGCGAACTGGTCCGGGCGGCCGAGCAGCTTGGGAAACGGAACCGCCGCCGCCAGGCTGTTCTGCGCCTCTTCCGGCAATGCCAGCAGCATCGGCGTGTGGAAAATGCCGGGCGCAATGGTGTTCACGCGGATGCCGAACTGCGCGAACTCGCGCGCCGCCGGCAGCGTCAGCGCGGCGACGCCGCCCTTCGAGGCGGAGTAGGCGGCCTGGCCGATCTGTCCCTCGAAGGCCGCGACCGACGCGGTCGAGATGATGACGCCCCGCTCGCCGTCGGCGAGCGGGGGCAGGCCCTGCATGTCGGCGGCGGCGAGCCGCATCATGTTGAAGGTGCCGATCAGATTGATCTCGATGACGCGCGCGAATTCGGCGAGCGGCATCGGGCCGTCGCGGCCGACGATGCGCTTGGCCGGTCCGACGCCGGCGCAATTGATCAGGATGCGGGCCGCGCCGTGTCTGGCGCGCGGCTCGGCGAGCGCGGCGACCGATTGCTCGGCATCGGTCACGTCGCAGCGCACGGCGAGCCCCCCGATCTTGTCCGCCACCGCCCGCGCGCCGTCGAGATTGACGTCGAGGCAGGCGACCCGCGCGCCGGCGCGGGCGAGCTCGAACGCGGTCGCGGCGCCGAGGCCGGAGGCGCCGCCGGTCACGACGGCGGCATGTCCTTTGATGTCCATGATCAGTGCTTCCGTGTCGGGGCGGCCGCGGCGGCATCGGGATTCTCGATCAATAGCGCGATGCCCTGGCCGCCGCCGATGCAGGCCGAGGCGATGCCGTAGCGCAACCGCGCCCGCTTGAGCTCGCGCGCGAGCGTGATCGCGAGCCGCACGCCGGTTGCGCCCAAGGGGTGGCCGATGGCGATTGCCCCGCCGTTGACATTGAGCTTGCCCTCGTCGAGACCGAGCTCGCGCGCGCACGCCATCACCTGCGCCCCGAAGGCCTCGTTGATCTCGAGCCGGCCGATATCCTTCAGCGTGAGCCCGGCGCGCTCGAGCACCGCCTTGATCGCAGGCACCGGGCCGATGCCCATGACCTCGGGCGGCACGCCGACGGCCGCGCCGGCGACGATGCGCGCGAGCGGCGCCTTGCCCGATTTCTCGAGATAGCCGGCGGCGGCAACCAGCGCCGCCGCCGCGCCGTCGACGATGCCGGAGGAATTGCCGCCGGTCTGCACCCCGCCGAAGGCGGGCCGGATGGCGGCGAGCGACTCGATCGGGGAGGGGCGCACATGGGTGTCGGCCGCAAGCTCGCTCGCACCCTTGAGCTTGAGGGCGCGCGGCTGATAGCCCGCGCGCTCGAACGTCTCGTTCCTCACCGCCGCGATCTCGCCGGCGAGGAAGCCCGACTTCTGCGCGGCGACTGCGCGCTCGAAGCTGCGCGCCGCGAAGGCGTCGACCTCCGGCCGCGTGATCTGGTACTGGCGCGCGAGGTTCTCGGCGGTGTCCCCCATGCTGACCTTGGCCGCGGGATCGTTGAGCGCCTCCAACAAAAAATCCTTGAAATCGACTCCGCCCATGCGGAAGCCGCGCATCGTGTACGAGGCGACCGGATTGCGGCTCATCGACTCCGCCCCGACGCAGAGCGTGAGGTCGACGTCCTTGTGCGCGATGTAGTCGGCCGCCTGCATCAGCACCTCGATGCCGGTGCCGCACACCCGCTGCACCATGTGCGCCGGCACCTCGATCGGCACCTCGGCGTAGAGCCCGACATGGCGCGGCAGGCAATAGGTATCGAAGCTCGCCTGCGCCATCGAGCCGGTGATGACCGCGCCGACGTCCTGCGGCGACACGCCGCTGCGGGCGAAGACTTCGCGCGCCGCCTTGATGCCGAGGTCGGTCGGCGACACCGCCGCCAGCGCGCCGTTGTAATCGGCGAACGGCGTGCGCACGCCGTCGAGCAGCCAGACGTCGCTCCAGCTCGCGCTCAGTCCGGGCTTCTTCCCCGCCATGGTCATGGCTGCAGCTTATCCATTGTCGGCCGCCGGTTCTATTGTCCGCCGTCGAGCGCCAGCACGCGCGGCGACGGCGGCGATGCATGGAGCTCGGCGACGAGAGCGGCGCGGCGGTCGAGCACGGCGCGCTGGTTGATCGAGCCCTTGTCGGTGATCTCGTCGAGCGAGGGCGGCTCGGCGGCGAGGATCGCGCGGCAGACGCGGTTCGAGCTGCCGGTGCTGGTCCTGGTCAAGGCGATAAGCCGCGCGCGCAGCTCCTCGAGCACGCGCGCGTCGCTGGTCAAATCCGCCGCCGGATCGCCGGCGAGGCGCCGGCAGGCGTCGAGGTCGGGGAAGATCAGCGCCCCGATCTCGCCGCGATCGGCGCCGGTAATCACCACGTCGCGCGCATAGGGGTCGAGCTGCGCCAGCACACGCGCGCGCAGCTGCCCGACATTGACCCATGTGCCGGTCGCCAGCTTGAAGTCCTCGGCGATGCGGCCGTCGAACAGCAGGCCCTCGCCCGGATCGGCCGGGTCCTCGAATTTGAGCGCGTCGCCGAGCCTGTAGAAGCCCTCCTCGTCGAACGCCTGCGCGCTGAGCTCGGGATTGCGCCAATAGCCCGGCATGATGTTCGGCCCGGACAGCCGCGCCTCGAGCTTGCCGCCGGTCGGCACGAGCTTGAGCTCCACCCCCGGCACCGGCACGCCCATATTGGTGGAATCCGTGCTTTGCCACATCCGCGCGATCGCCATCGGCGCGCTCTCGGTCGCGCCGAGCCCGGTCAGGAACATGATGCGCTCGCCGCAGGCCGCGACCGCCAGCTCCTGCATCTCGTCGAACACCGACTGCGACAGCGCCGCGCCGGCGAACCAGAGCACCTTGAGCCGGCTGAAGAACGTCCTTCGCAGCTCGGCATCGGCGCGGAAATAGGGGATGAGCGCCTGGTAGCCCTTCGGCACCGTGAAATACCAGTTGGCGGCGACCTCGCGCAGGTTGCGCACCGTCATCTCGATCGCGCCCGCGACCGGCTTGCCTTCGTCGATGTAGCAGGTGCCGCCATTGTAGAGGACGAAGCCGAAATTGTGATTGCCGCCGGCGGTGTGGTGCCACGGCGACCAATCCACGATCACCGGCGGCTCGTCGGCGAAGAAGGCGAGCTGCGAAAGAATCATCGCCTGGTTCGAGCACCACATGCGTTGCGTGTTGATCACCGCCTTCGGCGTGCCGGTCGAGCCCGAGGTGAACAGGAATTTGGCGATGGTGTCGGGCCCGACCACGGCATGCGCCGCCTCGGCGCTCGCGGTCGACCTCGGCACGAGCAAATCCTGCAGCAACGTCGTCCGGCGGCTCGGCAGCGGATTGCGCGCGACCACGATCTCCACGTCCGCCGGTACGACCGCCTCGATGGCGGGGCGGAAGAGATTGCCGTCGCTGGCGAAGACGAGGCCCGGCGTGAGCAGGTCGATGATGTATTCGAGCTTGCCGAAGTCGTTTGAGATCAGCGCGTAGGCCGGCGAGATCGGCGCATAGGGGATGCCGACATAGATCGCGGCGAGCCCGACGAGCGCATGCGCGAGGTCGTTGCCGGAGAGGATGACTATCGGACGCTCGGGCGAGAGATCGCGCGCACAGAGGGCGGCGCCGATGCGGCGCACCCGCGCCAGCGTCTCGCGATAGCTGAGCGTGCGCCATTCCCCCGAGGAATCGCGCTGCGCCAGATAGGTGCGCTCCGGCGCCGCCGCCGCCCAGTGCTCGAGCCGCTCGGTCAGCTTGGCGGGGTAGGGCCGCAGCGGATGCGGCGATCGCAGGCGGATGGTGCCGTCCGCCCGGCGATCGACCGTGACGTCGCGCGGGCCGAGCCGAACCGGCCGCGGCGGCGCGGCCGGGCCGGGATGACGCTCTTTGACCGCTGTCGCCATGGTTCGCCGATTGGCGTCAGCCGCGCACCGTCTTGGGCGCGCGCTTGTCGAGAAAGGCCTTGAGCCGCGCCTTCGCCTCGTCGTCGCCCTGGGCGATCGCCGAGATCAGCGCCTCGGTCAGGTAACCCGCGGCGGGATCGGATTCGGCGATCCGCGGCAGCACCTGGGTGACCGCGAAATTGGTCATCGGCGCGTTGCCGGCAATGCGCTCGGCGAGCTCGATGCCCTTCGACAATCCGGCGCCGGAGCCCACCAGGTAGTGCGAGAGTCCGATCGCCTGGCCTTCCTCGGCGCCATAGACGCGGCCGGTGAGCATCATGTCCATCATGCGCGCGGTGCCGATGAGCCGCGGCAGCCGCACCGAGCCGCCGCCGCCGACATAGATGCCGCGGCTCCCTTCCGGCAGCGCGTAATAGGCCGAGCGCTCCGCCACGCGGATATGGCAGGCCGCCGCGATCTCGAGCCCGCCGCCGACGACGGCGCCGTGCAGCACGGCGACGACCGGGACCTTGCCGAACTCGATGCGCTCGAAGGCGCGATGCCAGCTGCGCGAATGGGCGATGCCTTGCGCGACGCCGCGCGCGGTCAGCTCGCCGAGGTCGAGGCCGGCGCAGAAATGCTCGCCTTCGCCCTTGAGCACGACGGCCTTGATCCCGTCGGGCAGCGCGGCAAAGAACGCTTCGATGCCGGCTACGGTCGGATCGTCGATGGCGTTGCGCTTGTCGGGCCGGGCGAGCGAGAGAATGGCGATGGCGTCGCGGCGCTCGGCCTGCAGCGATCGCGGCAACTCTACGTCGAAGCCGCTGGCGGATTTGGCGGAGCTCACGGCGATCCCCGGGATCGATGGTCGGATGCGTTCGGTGACATTTCTGGCAATAGCGGTCAAGCGCTCGCGCGTCCGCCTGGACGGCGCGCGCCGCGCGACCGCGCCCGCGCATTCGCGGTATTCAACGGCGGCATTTGACCGCGCCGGGCATGATCCGTAAATGAACCGGCGATCATCGGGAAACGGCGGCATGTCTCGTTTTCTCACCCTGGCCGAGGCCGTGGAATCGACCATCCGAGACGGCGACAGCGTGGCCATGGAGGGCTTCACCCATCTGATCCCGTTCGCGGCCGCGCACGAGGTGATCCGCCAGCGCCGTCGGCGCCTCGCCCTGATCCGGATGACGCCCGACCTCATCTACGATCAGCTCATCGGCATGGGCTGCGCCGACCGGCTCGTGTTCTCCTGGGTCGGCAATCCCGGCGTCGGCTCGCTTCACCGCTTCCGCGACGCCTACGAGCACGGCTGGCCGGTGCCGATCGCGATCGAGGAGCACTCGCACGCGGCCATGGCCAATGCCTACGAGGCGGGGGCGGCGGGGCTGCCGCTTGCGGTGTTCCGCGGCTATCTCGGGGTGGACCTGCCGAAGGTGAACCCCAACATCAGGCAGGTCACCTGTCCGTTCACCGGCGAGCGGCTTGCCGCGGTGCCGGCGATCCGGCCGGACGTCGCCGTCATCCACGCGCTCAAGGCCGATCGGGCCGGCAACGTGCTGATCGAAGGCATCGTCGGCGTGCAGAAGGAGGCGGTGCTGGCGGCGAAGCGCTCGGTCGTCACGGTCGAGGAGATCGTCGAGGATTTCGGGACGCGCAGCACCAATGCGGTGATCTTGCCGAGCTGGACCGTCGGCGCCATCGCCTGCGTGCCGGGCGGCGCCCATCCCTCCTACGCGCACGGCTATTACAAGCGTGACAATGCCTTCTACAAGGCGTGGGAGGCGATCTCGCGCGACCGCGACGCCTTCCTCGCCTGGATGAAGGCGAACGTGCTCGAGCAGGGGCCGGAGGCTTTTGCCGTGCATGCTCCGCCAATCCACTCTGCAGGGAAATCTGCGCAGCCTGCGCACGCGGCGGAATGAGGGCTCGATGTCCTATAGCGCCACCGAGATGATGACGGTCGCTGCGGCGCGGGCGCTGCGCAACAGCGACATCTGCTTCGTCGGCATCGGCATGCCGTCGGCCGCCTGCAACCTGGCGCGGCTGACCCACGCGCCCGACATCACGCTGATCTACGAATCCGGCACCATCGCCACCAAGCCCGACATCTTGCCGCTCTCGATCGGCGACGGCGAATTGTGCGACACCGCGCTCACCACCGTGCCGGTGGTGGAGATGTTCCGCTATTGGCTGCAGGGCGGCCGCTTCACCGTCGGCTTTCTCGGTGGCGCCCAGGTCGACCGCTTCGCCAACCTCAACACCACCGTCGTGGGTCCCTACGACAAGCCGAGGACGCGGCTCCCTGGCGGCGGCGGGGCGCCGGAAATCTCCAGCGCCTGCGGCGAGATCTTCATCATCATGCGGCAATCGCCGCGCAGCTTCGTCGCCAAGCTCGACTTCGTCACCTCGTTCGGCCACGGCGAGGGCGGCGATCACCGCTCCCGCATGGGAATCGCGACCAGGGGCCCGACCAAGCTCGTCACCGACCTCGCGGTCTTCGAGCCCGACCCTGCGAGCAAGGAAATGACGGTGACCTCGATCCACCCGGGGGTCACGCGCGAGCAGATTCAATCCAATGCCGGCTGGCCGGTGCGCTACGCGGCCGCGGCGATCGAGACGCCGGCGCCGACCGACCGGGAGCTCGCCGTTCTCCGCGAGCTGCATGCCCGCACGGCACGGGCGCACGGGGACGCGGCGTCATGAGGAGTGCGCCATGAGCGCTTTGCGCGATGTGTTCGTCTGCGACGCGGTGCGAACCCCGATCGGGCGCTATGGCGGCGCGCTCGCCAAGGTGCGCACCGACGATCTCGCCGCGGTTCCGATCAGGGCGCTGGTCGAGCGCAACGCCAAGGTCGACTGGGCGGCGCTCGACGAGGTCGTGCTCGGCTGCGCCAACCAGGCCGGCGAGGACAACCGCAACGTGGCGCGCATGGCGCTGCTGCTTGCGGGCCTCCCCGATTCGGTCCCGGGCGTCACCGTCAACCGGCTCTGCGCCTCCGGCCTCAACGCTATCGGCGATGCCGCGCGCGGGATCCGCAGCGGCGAGATCGACCTTGCGATCGCCGGCGGCGTCGAATCGATGACGCGCGCGCCGCTGGTCATGGGCAAGGCGCAGGAGGCGTTCCAGCGCGGCGCCGAGATCCACGACACCACGCTGGGCTGGCGGTTCGTCAATCCGCTGATCAAGGCGCAGTACGGCGTCGACTCGATGGCCGAGACCGGCGAGAACGTCGCCGAGGAGTACCAGGTCTCGCGCACCGATCAGGACGCCTTTGCGCTGCGCTCGCAGCAGCGGGCGGGCCGGGCAACGGCATCGGGCTACTTCGCCGAGGAGATCGTCGCGGTCGAGGTGCCCGGCGGCAAGGCCGGCCCGATCGCGGTCGGCAAGGACGAGCATCCGCGGCCCGACACCACGCTCGAAGGGCTTGCCAAGCTCAAGCCGTTCGCCCGCAATCCCGGAACGGTGACCGCAGGCAATGCCTCCGGCGTCAACGACGGCGCGGCCGCCGTGCTCCTTGCCTCGGCCGAGGCGGCGCAGCGCCATGGGCTTCGCCCCCGCGGACGGGTGCTCGGCATGGCCTCGGCGGCGGTGCCGCCGCGGGTGATGGGGATCGGTCCGGTGCCCTCGACCCGCAAGCTGATGGCCCGGCTCGGCCTCAAGATCGGCGATTTCGATCTGATCGAGATCAACGAGGCGTTCGCTTCCCAGGGCCTCGCCTGCCTGCGCCAGCTCGGGCTTGCCGACGATGCCGAGCACGTCAATCCCCACGGCGGCGCGATCGCGCTTGGCCATCCGCTCGGGATGTCGGGAGCGCGGCTCGCGCTCACCGCGCTGCACGGGCTCGAGAAACGCGGCGGCAGGCTCGCGCTCGCCACCATGTGCGTCGGCGTCGGGCAGGGCGTCTCGCTCGCGCTCGAGCGGGTGTGATCGAGATGGAGGTCGCCCTGTGCCGATGAGCCCGGGATACATTCCCTTTCATCCCAATCCGTCGAAGCCGAAATTCAGGCCGCCGCTGGGCGCGGTCGACGCGCACTGTCACGTGTTCGGCCCGGAGAGCAGGTTTCCCTACGCGCCCGAGCGCAAATACACCCCGTGCGACGCGCCCAAGGAGAAGCTGTTCGCGTTGCGCGATTTCCTCGGCTTCGACAAGAACGTGATCGTGCAGGCCTCCTGCCACAGCAAGGACAACCGGGCGATGATCGATGCGCTCGCGAGCTCCGACGGCAAGGCGAAGGGCGTGGCCTTCGTCGGCGAGGAGGTCGCCGACCACGAGCTTAAGGCCATGGACCGCGCCGGCGTGCGCGGCGTGCGCTTCAATTTCGTGCGCCGGCTCGTCGATTTCACCCCGCGCGAGGTGCTCGAGCGGATCGCCAAGCGGGTCGCGCCGCTCGGCTGGCACATCGTCGTCTATTTCGAGATGCCGGACCTGCCGGAGCTCGAACCCTTCTTCACCGCGCTGCCGACCACGGTCGTCGTCGATCACATGGGCACGCCCGACGTGCGCAAGGGCGTCGATCACCCGGATCATGGACAAGCACGAGAATTTCTGGGTCAAGGCGACCTGCCCGGAGCGCATGACGGTCGCCGGGGCGCCCTACGACGACGTGGTGCCGTTCGGCCGCAGCCTGGTCGAGGAATTCCCCGACCGCGTGATCTGGGGCACCGACTGGCCCCATCCCAACATGAAGAAAGAGGCGCCCGACGACGGGGCGCTGGTCGACTATATCCCGAGGATCGCGCCCTCCGCGGCGCAGCAACGGGCGCTCCTGGTCGACAATCCGATGAAGCTCTACTGGACTTAGAATCGCTTCGAGCTGCGGCGGCGGCCTACGTTGCCAAGGCGGTTTGCGCTATATATGTCAGCTCCAAAATCGGCGGCGGCAGCGAAGCTCCGCCGCGGGCCGAGCGCGATGGGAGGCAAGTCGATGCCACGCACGCCGCAGGACTACGACGACATCCCCGGCACCTTCGTCTTCGACGCCGAGCGCTCGCGCGAGGGCTACGGCATCAACATGTTCTGCATGTCGCTGATGAAGGATGCGAACCGCAAGGCGTTCAAGGCCGACGAGGCGGAATACCTCAAGCGGTTTCCGCTCACCGCCGAGCAGCGCGAGGCGATCCTCGAGCGCGACTACAACCGCATGCTCGAGCTCGGCGGCAACATCTATTTCACCGCCAAGCTCGGCGCCACCGACGGCCACTCGTTCCAGCATCTGGCCGCGGTCATGACCGGCGCGACGCAGGAGGACTACGCCAAGATGATGCTCGCGGGCGGCCGCTCGGTCGAGGGCAATCGCAGCAAGTCCGGGCGGGACAAACCCAAAGCGAAGACGCGCAGCAAGGCGAGGTCGAGACGTGGCTAACATCATCGCGGGAGTGGCATCGTCGCACGTGCCGGCGATCGGCGCGGCGATCGACAACAAGCGGACCGAGGAGCCCTATTGGAAGCGCGTGTTCTCGGGCTTCGAGCGGTCCAAGCAATGGATGGCGACGACGAAGCCCGACGTCGCCATCGTGGTCTACAACGACCACGCCTCCGCCTTCTCGGTGGAGCTGATCCCGACCTTCGCGCTGGGCTGTGCGGCGGAATTCCCGCCCGCCGACGAGGGCTGGGGGCCGCGGCCGGTGCCGGTGGTGAAAGGGCATCCCGCGCTCGCCTCCCACATCGCCCAGTCGGTGATCCTCGACGAGTTCGACCTCACGATCGTCAACAAGATGGAGGTGGACCACGGCCTCACCGTGCCGCTGAACCTGTTGTTCGGCTCGCCCAGGGAATGGCCCTGCCGGGTGATCCCGCTCGCCGTCAACGTGGTCATGTATCCGCCGCCGACCGGGCACCGCTGCTACATGCTCGGCCGGGCGATCCGCAAGGCGGTGGAATCCTATCCGGAGGACCTCAAGGTCGTCATGTTCGGCACCGGCGGGATGTCGCACCAGATTTCCGGGCCGCGCGCCGGCCTCATCAACAGCAAGTTCGACAAGGCGTTCCTCGACAATCTCAGCAAGGATCCCGCGAAGCTCACCCGCATTCCGCATCTCGAATACATGCGCGAGGCCGGCGCCGAAGGGATCGAGATGGTGATGTGGCTGATCATGCGCGGCGCGCTCGATGCCAAGGTCGAGGAGGTCTATCGCTTCTATACCGTGCCGGCCTCGAACACCGCGGTCGGCCACATCATTCTCGAGAACCGGGGCCGGACCGCCGGCAAGCGCGCGGGCGCGCGCAAGGGCGGCGGCGAGCGCCGCCGGCAGGCGGCCGCCCGCAGGGGCGGCGAGCGCATCGCAAGCAAGGCAAGACGATGAAAATCTGCGTAGCCGGCCAAGGCGCCTTCGGCCAGAAGCATCTCGACGCGCTCAAGCGGATTGCCGACGTGGAGGTGACGTCGCTCGTCGGCGGCAACCAGGATGCGACCGCGGAAGTCGCCAGGAAATACCGCATCCCGCACTTCACCGGCGAGCTCAGCGAGGGCATCAAGCGCGCCGACGCGGTGATCCTGACCACGCCCACCAAGATGCACTTCCGGCAGGGCGAGCAGGTGATGCGCGCCGGCAAGCACGTGCTGGTCGAGATCCCCGTCACCGACAGCGCCGAGGATGCCGAGCGGCTGGTCAAGATCGCCAAGGAGACCGGCGTCGTCGCCATGGGCGGGCACGTGCGCCGCTTCAACCCGAGCCACCAGTGGGTGCACAAGCGCATCGAGAAGGGCGAGCTCAAGATCCAGCAGATGGACGTGCAGACCTATTTCTTCCGGCGCCGGAACATCAACGCCGCCGGCAATCCGCGCAGCTGGACCGACCATCTGCTGTGGCACCACGCCGCCCACACCATCGACCTGTTCCAGCACCAGACCGGCGAGACCATTTCCGATTGCTACGCGGTGCAGGGACCGATCCACCCGCAGCTCGGCATCGCCATGGACATGGGCATCGTGGCGAAGGTGCCGTCGGGCGCGATCCTGACGCTCTCGCTGTCGTTCAACAACGACGGGCCGCTCGGCTCGTTCTTCCGCTACATCTGCGACAACGGCACCTACAAGGCGTTCTACGACGACTTGAGCGACGGCAAGGACAATCGCATCGACGTCTCCAAGGTCGACGTCTCCATGGACGGCATCGAGCTCGAGGACCGCGAGTTCATCGCCGCGATCGAGGGCAAGCGCGAGCCGAACGCCAGCCTCTCCCAGCTCCTGCCCTGCATGCGCGTGCTCGGCCGGCTCGAGCAGATCATCGATCCGCAGCGCCAGGCGCACGCTTGAAGGAGCGAGTGGCGAGTAGGGTGGGCAAAGGCGCCGGGCACGATGCCAACCCAACGCATGCTCGACCCGTGGCGCCGTGCCCACGCGTCGGCTGGTAACGCGAGCCGACCCAGAGGCGCGTGGGCACGGCGCGCTTGCAAACGATCGATGTCTCTGCACGATCACGTCATGCGCGCCTTTGCCCACCCTACGCTGCCTGCGCCGCCTCGTCGCATACTTCGGCCATGACCGGCGGGGAGTTCCGAGATAGATTGCCGGCAAACCCGGCCAAACAGAGAGGAAACCCATGCTCCGCAGATCAGTCATGATTGGGATTGCCTTGGCGGCGGGCGCGTCCGCTTCCGCGCTCGCGCAGGACAGCGTCAAGATCGGCCTCGTGCTGCCGCTCACCGGCGGGCTCGCCCCGGTCGGCAAGCAGGTCCAGGCCGGCGCCCAGCTCTACATGCAGAAGTACGGCTCGACCGTCGTCGGCAAGAAGCTCGAGGTCATTATCAAGGACGACGCCGGCGTTCCCGACAATTCCAAGCGGCTGGCGCAGGAGCTGATCGTCAACGACAAGGTCGCCATCATCGCCTCGGGCATCACCCCGAGCGCCATGGCGATCGGGCCGCTGTCGACCCAGTCCAAGACCGCGAACGTGGTGACGGTGTCGGGCACCTCCGGGGTGATCAATCCCAACAATCCCTACATGGTGCGTACCAGCTTCACGCTCGGCCAGCAATCCGGGATCATCGCGGAATGGGCGGCCAAGAACGGCAGCAAGAAGGCGGTCATCGTCCAGTCCGACTGGGCGCCGGGCGCCGAAGCCACCGCCGTGTTCACGGACAGCTTCACCAAGGGCGGCGGTCAGGTCGCCGAGACCATCAAGGTGCCGCTCGTGCCGGCGAGCCAGGCCGGGACCTTCACCAAGCAGTTCGCCGAGCGCGGGCTCGACAAGGCCGGGATCAAGCTGATCGGCCCGGGCGACATCGTCGACGACAACGATCTTCCCGGCATGGGCGACTCCATGCTCGGCGTGGTGACCGCCGGCATCTATTCGGCCGCGCACAATTCGGCGATGAACAAGGAGTATGTCGAGGCCTTCAAGAAGGCGAACAATTTCCGGCCGAACTTCATCTCGCTCGGCGGCTATGACGGCATGCACCTGATCCACGAGGCGCTCAAGAAGACCGGCGGCAAGACCGACGGCGATACCTTGATCGGCGCGATGAAAGGGATGAAGTGGGAGAGCCCGCGCGGGCCGATCTCGATCGATCCGGAGACCCGCGACATCGTCCAGAACGTCTACCTGGGCAAGGTCGAGAAGGTGAACGGCGAGCTCTACAGCGTCGAGTTCGCGACCTTCGAGGCGGTCAAGGATCCGCTGAAGGCGAAGAAGTAGCCGTCCGCCTCGCCGTAAGCTCGCGGCGGCCCGGGAAGCGGCCTTGCGTCGCCGCCCGGGCCGCTGCCATTATGTGGTAGGATCGTCGCGCGGGGACGACGAGCGACCATGCTGACCATTCTGTTTGACGGAATCGCCTACGGCATGCTGCTGTTCGTGCTGGCATGCGGGCTTTCGGTCACGCTCGGGCTGATGAATTTCGTCAATCTCGCCCATGGCGCCTTCGCCATGGCCGGCGGCTACATCACGCTCGTGCTGGTGAACCGGGCCGGCCTGCCGTTCTTCGCCGGGCTTCCCGTCGCCTTCGTCGTCACCGCGCTGATCGGCGCGCTGTTCGAGCGCACGCTCTATGTGCACGTCTATGCCAAGAGCCACCTCGACCAGGTGCTGTTCACGATCGGCCTCGTGTTCATGTCGGTCGCCGCGGTCGACTACGTGATGGGCTCGCAGCAGGTCTTCATCCAGATCCCGAGCGCCCTGCAGGGCCGCTTCGAATTGTTCGGGGTCGGCATCGGGCGCTACCGGCTCTTGATCATCGTCACCTGCGGGCTCCTCACCGTCGCCCTGCAGCTCATTCTCTCCGGCACCCGTTTCGGCAGCCGGCTGCGCGCCTCGGTCGACGACGCGCGGGTGGCGCGCGGGCTCGGCATCAACGTCAACGGCGTGTTCGCGCTGACCTTCGCCTTCGGGTCCGGTCTCGCCGGGCTCGGCGGGGCGCTCGGCGCCGAGATTCTCGGCCTCGATCCGACCTTCCCGCTCAAATACCTGGTCTATTTCCTGATCGTGGTGACGGTCGGCGGCACCTCGAGCATCACCGGTCCCTTCCTCGCCTCGCTGCTGATCGGCATCGCCGACGTGGCCGGCAAATACTACGTCCCGAAATTCGGGGCCTTCGTCATCTACACCATCATGATCGTCGTGCTGCTGTTGCGTCCGCAGGGCCTGTTCGCCCGCGCCGCCGGCCGGTAGCGGCGAGGGCAGCCGATGCCGTCCCCCGTGGTCGCAGAGGTTGCCCGCCGGCTCGCCAGGCGCGCGCGCTGGCAGCCGCTGGAATACCTGTTCTGGCTGGCGGCGCTGGCGAGCGTGTTCCTGCTGCGCGACCGCCACCTGATCCTCACCGAGATCGCCTGGCTCGGCCTGTTCGCGCTCTCGCTCGATCTCATTCTCGGCTATGCCGGCGTCATCTCGCTCGGCCATGCCGCCTTCTTCGGCTTCGGCTCCTATGCCGCGGCGCTGCTCGCCAAATACGGGATCGTCAACGAGCCGGTGCTCGCGCTCGTCGTGTCCGGGCTCGCCGCCGCCGTGCTCGGCTTTGCCACCAGCTTTCTCGTGCTGCGCGGCTCCGACCTTACCCGGCTGATGGTGACGCTCGGCGTCGCCCTCATCATGCGCGAGGTCGCCAACCAGATTCCGGACGTGACCGGCGGCGCCGACGGCCTGCAGGGCGTGGTCATCGCGCCCGTGCTCGGCCTGTTCCCGTTCGATATCTTCGGCCACGTGTCCTACGTCTACTGCCTGGCCGTGCTGTTCGTGCTGTTCGTGCTGGCGCGGCGCATCGTCTATTCGCCGTTCGGCCTGTCGCTGCGGGCGGTGAAGGGCAATCCGCTGCGCGCCGCATCGGTCGGCATCTCGGTCAATGCCCGCCTGGTGGCGGTCTACACGCTCGCCGCGTTCTATGCCGGCGTTGCCGGGGGGCTGTTGGCGCAGACCACCGCCTTCGTCTCGCTCGACGTGTTGTCGTTCGAGCGCTCGGCCGACCTGCTCCTCGTCCTCATCATCGGCGGCACCGGCTATCTCTATGGCGGGCCGATCGGCGCCGTCGTCTTCAAGCTGATGCAGGACTGGATCGCCAACCTCACCCCGCAATATTGGCAGTTCTGGATCGGCCTCGTGCTGGTGCTGATCGTGCTGGTCGGCCGCGACCGCATCTCCCTCATCACCGGCGGGCTGCGCCTCGTCGTCGAGCGGATCGCGCGGCGATGGAACGCCGGCGCCGTCCCCCCTCCCTATCCTCCTCCGCTTGCGGGGGAGGGTAGGGAGGGGGTGCGCGGCGAGGGACGCTGACCCATGCCGGCCGTGCTCGAAACCCAAGACCTGGAGAAGCATTTCGGCGGCATCGCCGCGGTCAACGGCGTCTCGCTCAGGCTCGAGAAGGGCGCCCGCCACGCCCTGATCGGTCCGAACGGGGCCGGCAAGACCACGGTGATCAACCTGCTCACCGGCGTGCTGCGGCCGTCCTCCGGGCGCATCCTGCTCGAGGGCCGCGACATCACCGCGCTCGAAGCCTACCAGCGGGTGCGGCTCGGGCTCGCCCGCACCTTCCAGATCAACCAGCTGTTCCTCGACCTCACGCCGCTCGAGACCGTCGGGCTCGCGATCGCGGAGCGGATGGGCGCGGGCGGTCAGTGGTGGCGCCTGGTCGGCACCAATCCGGCAGTGATCGAGGAGATCGTCGAGATCCTCGACCGCTTCCATCTCGCCGACGTGATGCACGAGCGCACCGGCCATCTGCCCTACGGCAAGCAGCGCCTGCTTGAGATCGCGCTCGCCATCGCCTGCCGCCCACACGTGCTCCTGCTCGACGAGCCGGCGGCCGGCGTGCCCGACGACGAGCGCCACGAGATCCTGGCGACGGTCGCGGCGCTGCCGGCCGACGTCACCGTGCTCTTGATCGAGCACGACATGGACATCGTGTTCTCGTTCGCCGATCGCATCTCGGTGCTGGTCAACGGCGCCCTGTTCCTCGACGGCGCGCCCGACGAGGTCGCGCGCGACCCCCGCGTCAAGGCGGTCTATCTCGGTGAGTCGCTCGATGCCTGAGCTCCTGTCGATCGAGCGGCTCATCGCCGGCTACGGCGAGGCGATCGTGCTCCACGAGGTCTCGCTTGCGCTTGCCGAGGGCCAGTCGCTCGCGCTCCTCGGCCGCAACGGCATGGGCAAGACCACCTTGATCAATTCGATCGTGGGCGTGACCCGCTTCGTCGGCGGGAGCATCAGCCTCGACGGCCGCGACCTCACGCGGCTGCGCCCGGACCAGCGCGCGCATGCCGGCATCGGCTGGGTGCCGCAGGAGCGCAACATCTTCAAGTCGCTCACCGTCGAGGAGAATCTCACCGCCGTGGGACGCCCGGGCCGCTGGACGGTCGCGCGCATCTACGAGCTGTTTCCGCGGCTTGCCGAGCGGCGGCGCAATCTCGGCAACCAGCTCTCGGGCGGCGAGCAGCAGATGCTCGCGGTCGGGCGCGCGCTGATCCTCAACCCGCGCCTCATGCTGCTCGACGAGCCGCTCGAAGGGCTCGCGCCGCTCCTGGTCGAGGAGCTGCTGGCGGCGCTCAAGCGCATCATCCGCGACGAGGGCATGTCGGCGATCCTGGTCGAGCAGAACGCCCAGAAGGTGCTCGCCGTCACCGACCGGGCGGCGATCATCGAGCGCGGCGTCGTGGTCTACGAGGGGGCGAGCGCGGCGCTTTCCGCCGAGCGCGCGCTCTTGGAAAGCCATCTTGGCGTCACCGCCGCCGGAACGCGGCGCGGCGGGCGGGGAAAGAGCTAGACGGGCCCACGATGGGATCGGTCCCACATCGGCGGCGACAATTCGCCGTCGTTTTGTGGTTGACGGCGCCTTGGCAGCCGTGGCCTTGCTCGCGGTAGACTGTTGCGAGGAGCCCCAACGATGAAAAGAACCAGGCCGCCGTTCCGGGCCGATCACGTCGGCAGCTTCCTGCGCCCGGCGCCGCTCAAGGAGGCGCGCGCCAAGCACGAGAAGGGGACGATCGGCGCCGCCGCGCTCAAGGAGGTCGAGGACCGGGAGATCGAGAAGGTCGTCAGGAAGCAGGAGGAGGCCGGGCTTGCGCTCGCGACCGACGGCGAGTTTCGCCGCTCCTGGTGGCACTTCGATTTCTTCGGCCTGCTCGACGGCGTCGAAATCTACGAGCTCGATCACGGCATCCAATTCCAGGGCGTGCAAACCAAGCCCAAGAGCATTCGCGTCAGCGGCCGGATCGGCTTTTCCGATCACCCGATGCTGGAGCATTTCAGGTTTCTGAAGGCCCACACCCGGGTCATGCCCAAGATGACGATCCCGAGCCCGAGCGTGATGCACTTCCGCCTCGAGCCGGGCGCGGTCGCGAAGTCCGCCTATCCCGACCGCGACGCCATCTTCGACGATCTCGGCGCGGCTTACCAGAAGGCCGTGCGCGCCTTCTACGACGCCGGCTGCCGCTATCTGCAGTTCGACGACACCGCCTGGGCCTATCTCTGCTCGCAGCAGGAGCTCAAGAAGGCGAAGGACCGCGGGCTCGACGTCGATCACCTGCAGGAGACCTATACCCGCACCATCAACCAGGCGCTCGCCGCCAAGCCCGCCGACATGACCATCACCACCCATGTCTGCCGCGGCAATTTCCGCTCGACCTGGATTTCCTCCGGCGGCTACGAGCCGGTCGCGGAGAACCTGCTCGGGCGCTGCAACTACGACGGCTATTTCCTTGAATACGACAGCGAGCGCGCCGGCGGCTTCGAGCCACTGCGCTACCTGCCCAAGGGCGACAAGATCGTGGTGCTCGGCCTCGTCACCTCCAAGAGCGGCGCGCTCGAGAAGAAGGACGACGTCAAGCGCCGGATCGAGGAGGCGGCCAAGTTCGCGCCGCTCGAGCAATTCTGCCTGTCGACCCAATGCGGCTTCGCCTCGACCGAGGAAGGCAATATCCTCGCCGAGGACGAGCAATGGGCGAAGCTGCGCATGATCGTCGCCCTCGCCGACGAGGTGTGGGGATGACGGACGACAGACGACAGACGACACGCGACGGAAGACGGAAGAGGAAAAACGGTTGTCCCGTCCGCCGTCGTTCGACCAACGGAGGAAACCATGCCTGCAGCACTGAAATGGCGAGTCCTTGCAGCTTCGTTGCTCGCGAGCGCCGCGCTCGCGGCCTCGACGGTTGCGGCCGCTGCCCAGGCGCCGTCCGGCCAGCCGATCACGATCGGCTTCGGCATGGCGCTCACCGGGCCGCTCGCGGCCAACGGCAAGATGTCGCTGGTGGCGATGAAAATCTGGGAGGAGGACGTCAATGCCAAGGGCGGTCTGCTCGGGCGCCCGGTCAAGCTCATCCACTATGACGACCAGAGCAGTCCGGCGACCGTGCCCGGCATCTACACGAAGCTGCTCGACGTCGACAAGGTCGACTTTGCCGTGAGCCCTTATGCGTCGACCCAGATCGCGCCCGCGATGCCGATCATGATCGCGAGAAAACGGCTGTTTGTCAGCTTGTTCGGGACCGGGATCAACGACGAATTCAACTACGACAAATATTTCTCGATGCTGCCGACGGGGCCGACGCCGAAGCCCTCCTTCACCAAGGGCTTCTTCCGTGTGGCGCTCGCGCAGAATCCGAAACCTCAGAGCGTGGCCATCGTCGCGGCCGACGCCGAATTCGGGCGCAACGCATCGGACGGCGCCAGGGAGAACGCGCAAAAAGCCGGAGTAAAGATCGTCTACGACAAGACCTACCCGCCGAACACGACCGATTTCTCGCCGGTCGTGCGCGCGATCCAGGCCGCCAATCCCGATCTCGTGATCATCTGCTCCTATCCGCTCGATACGGTCGGCATGGTGAAGGCGATCAACGAAATCGGCTTCAAGCCAAAAATGCTCGGCGGCGCCATGGTCGGCCTGCAGGCGAGCGTGTTCAAGACGCAGCTCGGGCCGTTGCTCAACGGCATCGTCAATTACGAGACCTGGATCCCGGCCTCGACCTTGCAATTCCCGGGCTCGATGGAGCTCCTCGAGAAATA